>Ga0102588_1000358_pt1 | contig 53433 bp, 53 predicted proteins | sample AraplaMF_Col_mMS_FD_76854 | JGI IMG/M metagenome (GOLD analysis project Ga0102588, IMG submission 76854) | Arabidopsis root microbial communities from the University of North Carolina, USA - plate scrape MF_Col_mMS (SPADES assembly) (version 2) | ecosystem: Host-associated > Plants > Roots >...
ACCGCCTGATCGACTGGGGTTGGTTCTATTTCATCACCAAGCCGATGTTCAAGCTGATGGACTTCTTCTTCCGCTACTTCGGCAATTTCGGCGTGGCGATCCTCTGCACGACCATCGTCGTCAAGGCACTGTTCTTCCCGCTCGCCAGCAAGCAGTATGCATCGATGGCGAACATGAAGCGCATGCAGCCGAAAATGGAAGAGCTGAAGGCCAAATTCGGCGACGACCGGATGGGCCTGCAGCAGGCGACGATGCAGCTCTACAAGGAAGAGAAGATCAATCCGATTGCCGGCTGCTGGCCTGTGGCGCTGCAGATCCCGATCTTTTTCTCGCTCTACAAGGTGATCTACATCACTATCGAGATGCGCCACGCACCGTTCTTCGGCTGGATCAAGGACCTTTCGGCGCCCGATCCGACGACGATCGTCAACCTCTTCGGCCTGCTGCCCTTCGAAGCGCCGGCCTTGCTGCATCTCGGCGTCTGGCCGCTGATCATGGGTGTCACCATGTTCGTGCAGATGCGTATGAATCCGACCCCGCCGGATCCGACGCAGGCGATGATCTTCAACTGGATGCCGCTGGTCTTCACGTTCATGCTGGCAAGCTTCCCGGCCGGTCTCGTCATCTACTGGGCCTGGAACAACACGCTCTCGGTACTGCAGCAGTCGGTGATCATGAAGCGTCACGGCGTGAAGATCGAACTCTTCGACAATCTGAAGGGCCTGTTCAAGCGAAAACCGGCGCCATCGAAATAGTCGAAAAGCCCTGCTTCGGCGGGGCTTTTTGTTTCGAGGCACCGAAGCACTCAACCGTGCGAACCTTGACAATAGGTCTTAAAAACATGAAGCCGGTTTCATTACCGAACCCGGAGATTGCAGAATTCATATGACTGAAATCGCAAAGCCGCTCTTCGGCCACCCCTGGATCTTCATCCGAGGCGTGCCTTCCATGAAATTCCTTCCGCCGGAGGGTCCCCTGGAAGTCGCTTTCGCCGGCCGTTCGAATGTCGGCAAATCGTCGCTGATCAATGCGCTGGTCGGTCAGAAAGGTCTGGCGCGCACCTCCAATACGCCAGGCCGTACGCAGGAGCTCAACTACTTCGTTCCGGACGGCTATTCCGGCGAGGGCAACGACCTGCCGCCGATGGCGCTGGTCGACATGCCGGGCTATGGCTATGCACAGGCGCCGAAGGAGCAGGTGGATAACTGGACGAAGCTCGTCTTCGACTACCTGCGCGGCCGCTCGACGCTGAAGCGCGTCTACGTGCTGATCGACAGCCGCCACGGCATCAAGAAAAACGACGAAGACGTCCTGACGCTGCTCGACAAGGCCGCCGTCTCCTACCAGATCGTGTTGACCAAGACGGACAAGATCAAAGCGCCTGCCGTGCCAAAGCTGCTTGCCGAAACATCGGAGAGGATCCGCAAGCGTCCCGCCGCCTATCCGGCCGTGCTTTCCACCTCCTCGGAAAAGAACGAAGGATTGGACGAGCTGCGGCAGGCGATTGCCGACACGGTCGGCGTCAGCAACTGGAAATAGAAAAGAGGCGCCCGGAGGGGCGCCCCTGACAGCCGATACTTGAATTTACATCTTCGGCAGCAGCACTTCGTCGACGACGTGGATGACGCCGTTCGACTGTTTGACGTCGGCGATGGTGACGTGGGCGACACCGCCATTTTCATCCGTCAGCGTGATCTTGCCCATGCTTTCCTTTGCCTTGAGCACGCAACCGCCGACTGTCTTGATATCGTGCTCGCCGCCGTCGTCCTTGATCATCTTGGCGACGGTCTTCGACATGACATCGGCGGCAACGACGTGGCAGGTCAGGATCTTGACGAGCTTGTTTTTGTTTTCAGGTTTCAGCAGCGTATCGACGGTGCCCGTCGGCAGGGCTGCGAAAGCTTCGTTGGTCGGTGCGAAGACGGTGAAGGGACCTTTGCCTTCCAGCGTGCCGACGAGCCCGGCAGCCTTCACGGCTGCCACGAGGGTCGTGTGATCCTTGGAATTAACGGCATTTTCGACGATGTTCTTGTTTTCGAACATGGCCGCACCGCCGACCATCGGGTTCTTTGCCTGGGCGGCAAATGCAATTGCTGAAAAGGCGGCGGCGAGAGCGGTTGCGCGCAAGGCGGACTTGAACATGATTTTCTCCTCTGCACCCGGTCGCAGCAGCAGGCTTTATGCCCTGCGCCGCCCGGATATCAGCAACTACGGAAGGTGCTGCAGAAGAGTTTCAGGACAGTGATTTTTGTTTTATGGCCTGTGGATCGAACCGCTGGCGATGACAGGGCCAGTCGGCTGGTGTGTCGGCGAACCGCCGAATGGCTCCAGGCTGACGGCCAGCGTCGCGCCACCCGCAATCTGGCTGCGCATATCGGTCGGGATCAGCAATGCGCCGTTCATGCCCGGTTGGAAAACGCCGAGAGAACGGGGCGTCCCGCTACCCGGCACGAGCCAGAGCTCCAGAGATTTCTCCTCCGGCTTGCCGGCCGCAACCGGCACGATCTTCAATCGGCCACTCTGGATATCGTAGGAGGCCGTCAGATTGACCTGATTGTTCTGTCCCGAGAGGTCCGCCACCAGCGGTGGCGATGCCGGAGGCTGGGGCACGAGACCGGAGGCAAAGGCGATGACGCCCAAGGTGACCGCAAGCGAGGCAAATGTCAGCGAGCGCCAGAAACCGGCGGAATTCCAGAGGCCGTGCGAAAAGCGCGGCGTGCTTTCTGCATCGGCAAATAGGCGCGCCTCTATCTGCTTGAAGGTTTCATGGCTTGGCGCGGCCGTGCCGTATTCATCATTGAAACTGGAGAGATTGACCTCCCAGCGGCTGACGATGGCGGCAAACTGCCGGTCGCGGCGCATGCGCTCCTCAACGATCCTGCGATCCTGAAGGGAGAGGACGCCCAGCACATACTCGCCGGCGAGAACCTCATCCCGGGAGCGGTCTCCCTTGCTTTTGTCGGGCGATGTCATCGTTCCATGCACTCTCTCAGTTTCAGCAGGCTGCGTCTTAGCCATGTCCGCATCGTATTCAGCGGGACACCAAACTGATCGGCCAGTTCCTGATAGCTCAGCCCTTCGACATAAGCTCGTTTCACCGCGACCGCACGATCAGCTTCCAACTCTTCCATGCAGGTGTCAATCCGCCTTCCTTCATCCTTAATCACGACTTGTGCTTCCGGATCGAGACCGGCATCGGCAAGATCGAGCGCATTGTCGATTTCGTCGGCGACCGGCTTGCGCGCCCGCAACGCATCGATCGACTGATTGCGTGCAATCGCCGCAATCCAGGCGGCTGATGTGGATGAGCCCGCCGTAAAGGCACCAGCGCGCTGCCATATCTTGATGTAAACCTCCTGCAACACCTCTTCGGCCTCATTCCTGTTCCCAAGGATACGAAGGCAGATCGCCAGAAGTTTCGGGCTGGTCTGATGATAGAGCGCAGCAAAGGCCTTGCGGTCACCCAGCGCTACGCGGCCGATTAAATCTGCAAAATCGCCAGTCATGTCGCCCTCGAATGAACGATTTCCGGTTCGATAGTTTTCAATATGAACTGGCAGGTTCCCAGGTCGGCCTTAGATACGAAAAACTATTGCGTGCCGGATTATTCCATCTGTCAAAAACTTGAGATAAAAGGCCGCGATCAATTCCGCGGGGTCCCCCATGAACGAGTCCGAAAGCGAAATCCAGGCACGTCTTCTCGCGCAGGCGCTGCCTTTCATGCAGCGCTACGAAAACAAGACGATCGTCGTGAAGTACGGTGGCCATGCCATGGGCAACCCCGAGCTCGGCAAGGCCTTCGCCAGCGATATCGCACTTTTGAAGCAGTCCGGCGTCAACCCGATCGTCGTGCATGGCGGCGGCCCGCAGATCGGCGCAATGCTGACGAAGATGGGTATCGAATCCAAATTCGAAGGCGGATTGCGCGTTACCGACCAGAAGACGGTCGAGATCGTCGAAATGGTTCTCGCCGGCTCGATCAACAAGGAAATCGTCGCGCTGATCAACCAGACCGGCGAATGGGCGATCGGCCTTTGCGGCAAGGACGGCAACATGGTCTTTGCCGAAAAGGCCCGCAAGACCGTCAAGGACCCCGATTCCAACATCGAGCGCGTGCTCGATCTCGGCTTTGTCGGTGAAGTCGTCGAGGTCGACCGTACGCTGCTCGACCTTCTCGCCCGCTCCGAGATGATCCCAGTCATTGCTCCGGTTGCTCCGGGCCGCGACGGCGCGACCTATAATATCAACGCCGACACCTTCGCTGGCGCCATCGCCGGCGCGCTGAACGCCACCCGCCTCTTGTTCCTGACGGATGTGCCCGGCGTGCTCGACAAGCAGGGCAAGCTCATCAAGGAGCTCTCCGTTGCCGAAGCGCATGCGCTGATTGCCGACGGCACGATTTCCGGTGGCATGATTCCGAAGGTCGAGACCTGCATCGACGCCATCAAGGCCGGCGTGCAGGGTGTCGTCATCCTGAACGGCAAGACTGCCCATTCCGTGCTGCTCGAGATCTTTACCGAGCACGGCGTCGGCACGCTGATCGTTCCCTGATCTATCCAGCGGCAGTGTAGATCGCTGCCGCCGCTTCCTTCAGCTTCTCCATCATGGTCCGGTACGGCCCCGGACCATAACTGATGCGCGAAACGCCAAGTCTTGCGAGATCAGCTGGATCAGGCGCGCCTGCCTTCATCATGATATTGACCGGTAGTGTGGTGGCTGTGCAGATCTTCTCGATCAGGGCGGGTTCGATAAGTCCCGGCACGAAGAAGCCGCTGGCACCCGCAGCCGCATAGGCCTTGCCGCGCTCGATCGCTGCGTCGACCAGACCTGCATGCCTGGACCCATCGCCCTCCCGAAGGAAGAGATCGGTGCGGGCGTTGATGAAGAAGCCGATGCCCCTTCCCTCGGCCATTTCCCTGATGGCACGAATGCGGGCTGCCTGCGCTTCGACAGGGTGAAGGCCGGTCTCGCCTACCTTTTGATCCTCGAAATTGATACCGACGGCACCGGCGTCGATCAGCTTTGCGACATTGGCCGCGGCACCGGCAGGCTCTGTCGAATAGCCGCCTTCGAAATCGACCGAGAGCGGCAGGTCGTTGACGGCGGTGATCGAGCGGGCCGTCTCGATCAGCACCTCCATCGGCAGCTTCTGGCCATCGCCATAACCATGGGCGGCCGCGACCGACCAGCTTCCGGTCGCAAGCGCCTTCGCACCGGCCTCCGTCACGGCCTTGGCCGTTCCGGCATCCCAGATGTTGTACAGAATGACAGGGGTACCCTTGCGATGCAGCGTGCCGAAAAGCTCAGCCTTCTCAGTCTGGTTCATGCTGTCCTCTCCATCTTATGTACACCGATCTTCTCCTCGTGCCGCAGCAGCCATTGCTTGCGCCAGAGCCCACCGCCGTAACCCGTCAGCGATCCGTCTGCACCGAGGATCCGATGGCAGGGAACGATAATGGCGAGCTGGTTGGCGCCGTTGGCGCGGCCGACGGCGCGCACGACTTCGGGGCGTTCCATCTCCCTTGCCAGATCGCCGTAAGCGCGCGTTTGGCCAATCGGAATGTCAACGAGCTTTGCCCAGACATGTTTTTCGAAAGGCGTGCCGCCAAGCGCCAGCGGCGTCTTGAAGGTGGTCAGCCGCCCTTCGAAATAGTCTCTGATTTCCGCTTCGATCTGGTCGATTGCCGGCGTGCGGCCAATCGCGACCGAGGAACGAACACGCTTCTGCAGGACTTCGAGTTCGGTCGGCAGTGCCTTGCGGTCGTGAAATTCGAGAAGATGCAGATGGGTCTTGTCGGCGACGGCGACCATCGGTCCGAGCGGCGTGTCGAACCAGTCGGCAAACAGCAGTTCCCGGTTCTGCGAGAGCGCCGGCGCCTTGCCGACGAGGCGCTGAAAGGCCGCCCGAAAACCGCTCGGGGATTCATATCCCGCGTCGATCTGCGCATCGATGACACGCGCACCATCGGCCAGTTGCCGAGCCGCCTCGCCGAGCCGGCGATAGCGGACAATATCGTGGAAAGTCATGCCGAGCGCCCGCTTGAAGGCGCGACGCACGGTCGAGGGATCGTGGCCCCGGCGCACAAGCTCATCCTCGGTCCAGCGTACTTCCGGTTCGCTCTCGAGTTGTGCCAGCAGCTCATCAACAATCGGTTCGCGGCCGGCTTGTTCCAGCGGCTTGCAGCGTAGGCACGGGCGGAAGCCTGAATGCATGCAGGCGGCGATCGTATCGAAGAAGATGGTGTTTTCCCGTTTCGGCTTGCGCGCCGGGCAGGTCAGACGACAAAAGACGCCTGTCGTTTTCACACAGACATAGGCCTGGCCCTCGTAATCGGCGCTGCGGGCGATCAGAGCATCATAAAGCGTATCATCATCGGGGCGTTCGAAAAGCATATGCGCTTTCTAGCACCCCGCGCCCGCCCCGTCCGCCGAAAATCAGGCGTCTATTTTCTCTTCGTGATTTTCTTGGCGCCGCGGCCGTGCCATAAGGGCGGCTATGACAAAGATCGACCGTACTCCCAGCAGACACGATTTCGAGCATGTGACCGAATGGGTCTTCGACCTCGACAACACGCTCTATCCGCATCACGTCAATCTCTTCGCCCAGATCGACAAGAACATGACGGCCTATGTCTCGACCCTCCTGCAAATGGAGCAGGAAGAGGCCCGCAAGCTGCAGAAGCAGTACTACTACGATCACGGCACGACGCTGCAGGGCCTGATGATCCATCACGGGGTCGATCCCAACGACTTTCTCGAAAAGGCGCATGCGATCGATTATTCGGCGCTGACCCCGCAGCCGGAGCTTGCGGAAGCCATCAAATCCCTGCCGGGCCGCAAGTTCATCTTCACCAATGGCAGCGTCCAGCACGCACAGGCGACGGCCGGCGCACTCGGTATCCTCGACCATTTCGACGACATCTTCGACATCGTCGCGGCCGACTATCTGCCGAAGCCGGCGCAGGCGACCTATGACAAGTTCACGGCGCTGAAGAAGGTCGAGACGGGCAAGGCTGCGATGTTCGAGGACCTGCCGCGCAATCTCACCGTACCGAAAGCGCTCGGCATGCAGACCGTTTTGCTCGTGCCGCGCAATCTGGAAGAAACTGTCGTCGAATGGTGGGAGAAGACCAGCGGCGAGGATGACCATATCGATTTCGTCACCGACGATCTCGCTGATTTCCTTAAGAAGATTACCGCCTAACTTACCAAAGTTTCATCCATCTTACAGATGTTTAACTGGGTTCGGGCGCGGTTCGGACTTACCTTTCGTGGTCGAGGGACATCCTACGAAAGGACGCACTGATATGTACCGCAACAAGCTTATCCTGACGGCGCTTTCTTCTGTTCTTCTCCTCGGCGCAGCTGCCGGGGCCAGCTTCGCCGCACCGGGCGACCGGCCCGATCGTCCGGGACACCATGGGAAGATGGAGCATGGCATGATGGGCGGACCGCGCGGTGCCGCATTCCGCGAAATCGCCTTTGTGCGTATGCTGAAGCAGTTCGACGCCAATAAGGACGGACAGATTTCCAAGCAGGAAGCGACCGACGGCATGGAGAAGATCTTTGCCGCTGTTGATACGAACCATGACGGTTCTCTCACTCCGGGCGAAATCCGCGAATACCGTGAGGCGCAGTTCAAGGCCCGCCGTGAAGCTGCCTCGGCCAAACAGAACGACGCGGATGACAATGCCGCGCCTGACATGACTGAAAACAATGATCATCGCCGTTCCGACCGCGACGGTCGTCACGAGATGCGCGCCCGCATCATGGGCGCCTCACTGATGATGCATCGCATCGACACCGATCAGAACGGCCAGATCAGCAAGCAGGAGGCCGAAACCGCCTTCAACAAGTTCTTCGATCGCATGGACCGCAACAAGGACGGCGTGATCTCGATCGACGACATGCCGGATCGGCCTTTCCTTTAAAGGGGCCGACCGGTCTTTCCTTGGATATCCGCGAGGGGTTTGCCTCTCGCCGGAGCCCAGCCCTCTTCCCGCTTGCGGGGAGAGGGTTTTCGTTGCCGCGCTGGAGTTGCCTTATTCGCGGTGCTCGTAGAAATCCTGCACGATCTTCCAGGCCTCATCGGCGGTATCAACGAAGCTGATGAGGTTTACGTCCTCAGGCGCGATCGTCCCGAATTCGGCAAGAGCCTCGAAGTTGATGATGCTCTGCCAGAATTTCGAGCCGAAGAGCAGCAGCGGGATGCGCTCCATGCGGCCGGTCTGGATCAGCGTCAGGCATTCGAAGAACTCGTCCAGCGTGCCGAAGCCGCCGGGGAAGACCGCGACCGCCTTGGCGCGCACCATGAAATGCATCTTGCGAATCGCGAAATAGTGGAAGTTGAAGCTGAGCTCGGGCGTCACATAGGCATTCGGCGCCTGCTCGTGCGGCAGCACGATGTTGAGGCCGATAGAAGGGGCTCCCTCATCCGCCGCACCGCGGTTTCCCGCTTCCATGACACCGGGGCCACCGCCGGTGACGACGACATATTCGTGGAAATCGAAACCGGCTGCATAACGCGAGCAGAGGCGGGCGAATTTGCGGGCCTCATCATAGTAGACCGATGCAGCTTCGAGGTTTGCACGCTGGGTTTCGTTGCGGGCTGCCCAAGCGCTCTGGCCGGGAGCCGGAATGCGGGCGCCGCCGAACATAACGACGGTCGATTTGATGCCGCGCTCGGCCATCATCATCTCGACTTTCAGGAGTTCGAGCTGCAGACGGATCGGGCGCAGCTCCTCGCGGCAGAGGAAATCCTCATCCACATAGGCAAGGCGATAGGCCGGCGAGAGCGTCTGCGGCGTCTTCGGAACCGCTTCCGCGCGCTGCCTGTCGCTCGAACTGCTCTTCAACGGATCCCAGACGCCATCCTTGCGCCGTCCACCGCCGTTTCTTGCCTTTGCCATATCGAAATGCCTTTCAGTATTACCGGTCACAAGTGATCGGATATGTCGCTATAACGCCTTGAATCCAGATATGATCTTGTCCGAAAAATCATTCCATTTTACGGGCGCATGCTGTAGATCGGGTGACAACCCGCCAACCGCAATTCCGGAGACTCCGTCGTCTCCACGATAAAGATCGAAGTTTAAGGAATTCTCATGAGCGCCACCGACCTCGCATCCCTCGAAAAGACGATCGAAACCGCCTTCGACAATCGCGACAATGTGAACACGTCGACGAAGGGTGAAGTGCGCGATGCGGTCGAGGCGGCTCTCAATCTGCTCGATGAAGGCAAAGCGCGCGTGGCCGAACGCGGCTCCGATGGTGCCTGGAAAGTCAATCAGTGGCTGAAGAAGGCCGTGCTTCTCTCCTTCCGTCTCAACGACATGGAAGTCGTCAAGGGCGGCCCCGGCCAGTCGACCTGGTGGGACAAGGTTCCCTCGAAGTTCGAAGGCTGGGGCGAGAACCAGTTCCGCGCTGCCGGCTTCCGTGCCGTGCCGAACGCCGTCGTGCGCCGCTCGGCCTATATCGCCCCGAATGCGATCCTGATGCCCTCCTTCGTCAACCTCGGCGCCTATGTCGGCGAAGGCACGATGGTCGATACCTGGGCAACCGTCGGCTCGTGCGCGCAGATCGGCAAGCATGTGCATCTCTCCGGCGGCGTCGGCATCGGCGGCGTTCTGGAGCCGATGCAGGCCGGCCCGACGATCATCGAGGACAATTGCTTCATCGGCGCCCGGTCGGAAGTCGTCGAGGGCTGCATCGTGCGTGAAGGTTCCGTGCTTGGCATGGGCGTCTTCATCGGCAAGTCGACCAAGATCGTCGACCGCGCCACCGGCGAAATCACCTATGGCGAAGTGCCGCCCTATTCCGTTGTCGTCGCCGGCTCGCTGCCGTCAGACAAGACGATGGCGAACGGCCAGCAGGCGCCGAACCTCTATTGCGCTGTGATCGTCAAGCGCGTCGACGAGCAGACCCGTTCCAAGACGGGCATCAACGAACTGCTCAGGGATTGATGACAGCCCGGAACTGATCCGGTAAACAGTCGGCGTCTTTTTGGGCAAGGCGGCCTCACGCCTTGCCACGTCTTTGCCATTCCCACCGGATAATTCGACCGCCATGACCGCTACGAATCCTGTTGCCAATCTTCAGACGTTGATCCGCTGCCCGTCCGTGACGCCGGCAGAAGGCGGCGCACTTTCGGCGCTGGAAGCGATGCTTTCGCCGCTCGGCTTCAAGATCGACCGAATGGTTGCGCAAGAGGCCGGCACGCCTGACGTCGAAAACCTCTATGCCCGCCTCGGCACCGAGGGACCGCATCTGATGTTTGCAGGGCATACCGATGTCGTGCCTGTCGGCGACGAAGGCGCCTGGACGCATCCGCCCTTTGCCGCCGAGATCGCCGGTGGCGAGCTTTTCGGCCGTGGTGCGGTCGACATGAAGGGCGGCATTGCCTGCTTTGCAGCAGCCGTTGCCCGGCATGTCGAGAAGCATGGCGCGCCGAAGGGCTCGATTTCCTTCCTGATCACAGGTGACGAGGAAGGCCCGTCGATCAACGGTACGATCAAGGTTCTGCAGTGGGCCGCCGAACGCGGCGAGGCCTGGGATGCCTGCGTCGTCGGTGAGCCGACCAATCCGAACAAGCTCGGCGACATGATCAAGATCGGCCGGCGTGGTTCGCTCTCCGGCAAGATCGTCGTGCATGGCGTGCAGGGCCATGCCGCCTATCCGCACCTCGCGGACAATCCGGTGCGCGGCATGCTGCAGCTGACCCAGGCGCTCATGGATCCGCCCTTCGACGCCGGCACCGACAATTTCCAGCCGTCCAACCTCGAAGTGACGACCATCGATGTCGGCAATCCGGCGACCAACGTCATTCCGGCCAGGGCTTCTGCGAGCTTCAACATCCGTTTCAACGACACGTGGACAGCCGAGACGCTACGGGCCGAAATCATCCGGCGCCTCGACGCGGCAGCTGCGGACGGTACATTGCGGCCGGGCCGCGAGCCGGTGAAATATGAGATCATCTGGGCCGATCGACCGAGCCACGTCTTCCTGACGCGCAACAATGCGCTGATCGCCTCACTATCCTCGGCTGTCGAGAGCGTCGCAGGTGCATCGCCGGCGCTGTCGACGACGGGCGGCACGTCCGATGCGCGCTTTATCAAGGATTATTGCCCGGTCGTGGAATTCGGCCTCGTCGGCCAGACCATGCATATGGTCGACGAGCGCGTCGCCGTTGCGGATCTGGAGACGCTGACGGCGATCTACGAAACCTTCATCGAACGTTGGTTTGAGAATGCCGGGGTTTAGAGAGGTTCAATATTATCTCGCCGGCATCTGGCTGCTGATCAAGCTCGATCCGCGTGGCTTCCGCTTCCTCGACATATCGGATCGCGGCGTCAACCGCTCCTTCTGGGCGATCATCTGGTGCCTGCCGCCAACGGGCATTTCATGGCTGTGGTGGCGCAATGCCTATCTCCGGTCCATGCCGCCGGAAACCGATGTCGGATTTCCCTTCTATTTCCGGCTTGGGCTCGTGGAACTTGCGAACTGGTTCGTACCGCTGGTCTTTGCCGGCCTGCTGCTGCTTGCCGTGCGTATGGGCGAGCGTTTCGCGCCTGTCGTCGTCGGCGTCAACTGGCTCAACGTGCCGCTCGCCTATATCAACGGGCTGCTGCTGGCGTTCGTGTTCTTCCTGCCGGGCTCGGTTGGTATCGTGTCGCTGCTGCTGCTCGTCTTCATGCTGGCGCAGGTCTTCGTGCTGGCACGTATCCTCAGAATGATCTGCCATGGCCATGCCCTGATGGTCGGAGCGCTCACGCTGGTGCTGCTGGTGCCATCGATGATGCTGTCGGAATATCTGCAGAATTTCCTCGGCATCTATCCGGCGTGATCAGCGCGGATTGACGATTTCGCCATCTTCCTTGGTGAAGGTTCCAATATCCGGATTGGGCAGAATCTCCAGCACCGCTTCGGACGGCCTGCACAGGCGCACACCCTTTTCCGTCACGACGATCGGCCGATTGATGAGGATTGGTGCGCTATCAAACGTCGAGCAGCCGCTCGTCGGTCAGTTCGGGATTGTCGAGCCCGAGTTCGTCATAAGGTGTTCCCTTCTGGCGAAGAAGATCGCGGACGGACATGCCCATTGCGGCGATCAGCTCGACAAGCTCTTCGCGCGCCGGCGGCGTCTTCAGATATTCGATGATCTGAGGCTCTTCGCCGGACTGGCGGATCATGGCCAGCGTGTTGCGGGAGGTGCCGCAGGCCGGATTATGATAGATCGTCACCGTCATCGTTTTCATCCATCGGTTTGCGGCGATCAGTGATCACCTCGGGATAATCCACCTGCATGAAATAGAGCCCGTCCGGCGGCGCCACGGGACCGCAGGCCTTGCGATCGCGTGCATCGAGCGCCGCCCGCACATCGTCTGACGTCCACTTGCCCTCACCCGCCAGTTTGAGCGTTCCGGCGAAGGAGCGGATCTGATTGTGCAGGAAGCTCTGGGCGGTGGCACGGATCTCGATCAGTTCGCCATTGCGGGTCACGTCCAGCCGGTCGAGCGTGCGCACCGGACTGTTTGCCTGGCAATGAGCCGAACGGAAGGTGGAAAAATCGTGCTTGCCGACGAGCGTCTGGGCTGCGGCATGCATGACCTCGTGATCCAGCACCTTCGGCACCCACCATGCCTTGCCCGCTTCCAGCGCCAGCGGCGCGCGACGGCTGACGATGCGATAGAGATAGTGCCGGCGGAGCGCGGAAAAGCGGGCGTCGAAGAATTCGCTTGTCATCTCGACACTGAGGATCGCCACCTTCTCGCGAGCAAGCTTCAGATGGGCATTCAGCGCATTCTGAAGCTTGAAAGGCGACCAGTCCTTCGAAAGATCGGCATGGATGACTTGCCCCATGCCATGCACGCCTGAATCGGTGCGCCCCGCACCACGAATGGAAACGGTATCGCCACTTGCCGAAAAGATGGCCTTTTCGATCGCGCCCTGAACCGACGGCCCGTTGTCCTGCCGCTGCCAGCCGACATAGGGGCCGCCGTCATATTCGACGATCATGCGGTATCGCGGCATCAGGCGAGCCTCGTGCCCGCGGCAAGCGGCGTACCGTGAAGGAAGTCGCCAGCGGCGAGCGGTTTGCCACCAGCCTTCTGCAGCCTTGTAAGGTGGACGGCGCCCGCCCCGCAGGCAACCGCGAGATCGTCGGTCAGAAGTGTACCGGTTGCGCCCTCACCCGCCGTAAGTTCGGAGCCGAGCACCTTCACGCGCTCAGCTTTACCGTTGGTCTCGAGTTCGAACCAGGCGCCCGGGAAGGGCGCGAGGCCTCGGATATGATTGTGAACGTCTTTGGCGTCGCGGCCGAAATCGATGCGTGTTTCCGCCTTGTCGATCTTGGCGGCATAGAGTACGCCTTCGGCCGGCTGGGGGGTGAGCGGCAGATCGTCCATCTCCAGCTTGACCATGGCCTCGGCCATCGCTTTTGCGCCAACATGCATCAGTCTGTCGTGCAGTTCGCCCGATGTCATGTTCGGGCCGATCTCGACTTCGCGGGTGAGCGCGACGTCGCCGGTATCAAGGCCCTTGTCCATCTTCATGATCATCATGCCGGTCTTTTCATCGCCGGCCATGATCGCCCGCTGGATGGGCGCAGCACCGCGCCAGCGCGGCAGCAGCGAGGCATGGCCGTTATAGCAGCCGTAACGCGTGCCGGTCAGGATAGCCTCGGGCAGCAGCAGGCCATAGGCGACGACGACGCCGACATCGGCATTAAGCGCGCGGAAACGTTCACGCTCTTCGGGGTCTTTGAAATTGACCGGCGTAAAGACCGGCAGGCCGAACAGCTCAGCAGCCTGGTGTACCGGCGATTTCTGGAGATCGAGCCCGCGCCGTCCACCGGGCCGCGGCGGCTGGGTATAGACGGCAACGATCTGGTGGCCGGCCTCCACAAGGAGGTGCAGCGTCGGGACGGAAAACTCGGGCGTTCCCATGAAAACGATACGAAGAGACATTCTATCTCACCAATTGAGGATCAACCGTCTTCAAACGGGTTTGCCGGCTCACAATCAAGCCCGCTCGAAATCTTTCGTATATGCCGCTGCCAGCCCGCTTAGAGCGCCTTGGACTTGGAAGCCTTGGTGAATTTCTTGATCACCATTTCGCGCTTCAGCCGCGAGATATGATCGATGAAGAGCACGCCATTCAGGTGATCGATCTCGTGCTGGAGACAGGTCGCCAGAAGCCCATCGGCCTCTACGCTCTGTTCCTTGCCTTCGCGGTCCAGATATTTGACCGTGACTTTCGCTGGGCGTTCGACCTCCGCGTAGTAGTCGGGAATGGAAAGGCAGCCTTCCTCATAGACGGACCGGTCATCCGAGGAACTGACGATCTCCGGATTGATGAAGACGAGCGGCTGCTTATCCTCGCCTTCCTTCGACAGATCGATGACGAGCATGCGGCGCGCAATGCCGATCTGGATCGCAGCAAGGCCGATGCCCGGTGCGTCGTACATGGTTTCCAGCATGTCGTCGGAAAGCCGCTGGAGATCGGCGTCGACCCGCTCGATCGGCTTGGAAACCTGACGGAGAACCGGATCGGGAAGAATGATGAGTGGCTTGATGGTCATGGCGTTCCCATAACCCATCTTTTCACACTAGGGAATCATCCGCCGGGCAGGGATTGCGGTTTTTTACAGCGGCTGCCCGGTTTTTGTCCGGATTGTCAGGCTGCGCGGCGAGCGACACCCGCAACCTGACGGCCTTCGGCGCGTGCGCGGAAACGCTGCAGCAGTTCGATGAGGTTTTCGACCTCATCCTTCAGCCTGCGGGTTTCGGCGGACGTACGCTCGACCATGCCGGAATTCTGCTGGGTGATGGTGTCCATATTGCGGATCGCCACGCTCACCTCGTTGACGCCGGTCGCCTGATCGCGCGCGGCAGCGGCGATATCGGCAACGAAGCTGTTGATGATGTCGATGCGGCTGATCATGTCGCTCAGCGCCTCACCGGTGCTGCTGACGATGTTCACGCCCTCGTTCACCTGCGTGGAGCTTTCGGAGATCAGGTTCTTGATCTCCTTGGCGGCATCGGCCGTGCGCTGGGCAAGCTGACGAACCTCCTGCGCGACGACGGCGAAGCCCTTGCCTGCATCACCGGCGCGGGCGGCTTCGACGCCGGCGTTCAGCGCCAGCAGGTTGGTCTGGAAAGCGATCTCATCGATGACGCCGATGATCTTGGCGATCTCGGTGGAAGACTTCTCGATGCCGGCCATGGCCGAAACGGCGCTGGTGACGAGTTCGCCGGAATTCTTGGCTTTCTCCTGCGTTTCGCGCACGGCGCCGGACGCTTTCTCGGCATTGGCGGCGGTCTGGCTGACGCTGACGGAGAGCTGCTGCAGCGCAGCCGAGCTTTCTTCGACGCCGGCTGCCTGCTGCGCGGTGCGCAAGGCGAGATCGTCCGTCGCCTTGGACATCACGTCGGCGCCTTCGAGAATGTGGCTGGAGGTCGCGCGGACGGAGGTGAAAGAATCGCGAAGAGCGCTGACGGCCCTGTTATAGTCTTCAGCCATCTGGCAAAAATTGCCGGGCAGATCGACAGGAAGGGTCGCTTCGAGATCGCCGCGCGACAGTGCTTCGAGGCCGCGGCGCAGATGTTCCAGTGCCAGCGCCTGATCGGCTTCGGAGCGGGCACGTTCTTCTTCCAGCGCGTGGCGCTTTTCCTCGAGCGCCTGGAGATAAACGGAGATGGAATAATCCATATCGAGCATCGCCGCCTTGATGACGGCAGTCAGCTTTTCGGCGAGCGCCTTTCCCTGCTGGCGGGCAAAGAGCGATGGCCACTGCTTTTCCATCAGGCCCCGGACGAGTTCCGACATGACAAGCGCATAACCGCCGATATACCAGCGCGGCTCCAGGCCGATGCGGGCATGGGTGCGGCCGACGGCCGTGACACCATTCACATAGCGCTCGTCGAAATTGCCACCCGAAAGATTGCCCCAATGTTCCTGCTGACGCTTCTTGGCGTGGCCCATATGGGCCTTGTCGGAGAAAAAGCCTGCTACAGCCGGGGTCTTTGCAAGCTTGCCGTAGAATTTGTCGAGCGCACCGCCGAGAAGCTCCGAGATCGCCGGCCGCAGTTCCCGCAGGTTCTTGCGCGCCTCATCGTCGAGCTCAATGAAGTCAAGGCGCTGCCTGAGGGCGTTGTCGGTCTGCTGGGAAGTCATGGGAGATCTCTATCTGGCGCGAATGCGGAGGGGATAACGACGCCAGATTTGGCGAATATGGTTGAGCAATCGTTAAACGTATCGCTAATTTTTCTTCTGTTACAGCGAAGTAGCTGGATAGCCCCGAAAAGGCCAGCGTGAATTGTTCACGTTTTGATCTGGATATCGCCGGCCATTTTGTTATGGTGTGGTATGACCATGACACCCGACTCACTCACCATTTCCTTGCCCATACTAAGCCCCGGCGCGCTTGCGCTTGCTGGCGGTGCGCTCGCTGTCATCATTCTCGTGACGATCGTATTTGCCCTGCGCAATGCCGGCATTCGCCGCGAGGAAGCGGAAGAGGCCAATCTTCGCGCTGCCGAAGGCGAGGCGCGCATGGTCGAGCTTCTTAAAATTCAGGCCGAGATGCAGGGGCGCATCTCGACCATGACGGAAGTCTTTGGTGCACGGCAGGCCGAGCTCAATCAGGCGATCAACCAGCGGCTCGACGGCATGTCGCAGCGCATGAACTCGACGCTGACCGAGCAGACGAAATCGACGCATGACAACCTGCAGAAGCTGCAGGAGCGCCTGGCGGTGATCGATGTCGCCCAGAACAATATCCAGACGCTCGCCAAGGATGTCGTGGGGCTGCAGGCCATTCTTTCCAACAAGCAGACGCGCGGGGCCTTCGGCCAGTCGCGCATGGAAACGATCGTCGCCGATGGCCTGCCTATGGGCGCCTATGCCTTCCAGCAGACGCTTTCCAACGGCTCGCGACCGGACTGCACGATCCGGATGCCGAACGGAGCACCGCCGCTCGTCATCGATGCCAAATTTCCGCTCGAGGCGTGGAACGCGATCCGCGATGCAGGTGGTGCAGACGCCGGCAAGCTTGCCGGCCAACAGTTTCGCCGAGACATGGAAGTCCATATCAAGGATATTTCCGAGAAATATCTGATCCAGGGCGAGACGCAGGACACGGCTTTCCTCTTCGTCCCCTCGGAATCGATCTTCGCGGAAATTCACGAGAATTTCGAGGCGATCGTGCAGAAGGCTCACCGCGCACGCGTCGTCATCGTCTCGCCTTCGCTCTTGATGCTGTCGATCCAGGTCATCCAGGCCGTTCTGAAAGACCAGCGCATGCGGGCACAGGCGCACGTCATCCAGGGCGAAGTCGCCCTCCTCATGGACGATCTCGGCCGGCTCGACGAACGCGTGCGCAAGCTGCAGGGACATTTTTCCCAGACGCAGCGCGACGTAGACCAAATCATTACCTCGGCGGACAAGCTCACCAAGCGCGGCGCGAAGATCGAGGCGCTGGAATTTGAAGCGAGCGGCGACGGCAAGCAGACGCAGGTGAGTGAGCCGCCGGCGAAATCTGTCGAAAGCAGGACCGGACTGCTCAAGCTCAGGGTGGTTGACGAGGAGTGATCACTTCGGCAGTGTCGCGCCCGAAGCAAGGGACGGACATTCCATGATCACAGTATTCGGCTCCATCAACATGGACCTCATCGCCACCACCGAGCGCCTGCCGAAGCCCGGCGAAACGGTTGCCGGCAACAGCTTTGCGACGGCAGCCGGCGGCAAGGGCGCCAATCAGGCGCTCGCGGCCCGGCGCGCAGGCCGCTATGTCCGTATGGCGGGCGCTGTCGGCAAGGATGCCTTTGCCGAGGGCGCCCTTGAACTGCTCGACAGTGCAGGTACCGATCTTTCACTCGTCAACCGTGTCGAGGGGCCGACCGGCACAGCCCTCATTCTTGTCGGCGGCGACGGCGAGAACATGATCGCCGTTATTCCCGGCGCGAACGGCAAGGTGAGCGGCGACAATGCCGATGCCGCCGTCAACGCCATGAACGAGGGCGATATACTCATGCTGCAGCTCGAAATTCCCGTCGATGCGGTCGAGCGCGCGCTTGCTGCCTCTCGCGCCAAGGGCATCACCAGCATTCTCAATCTTGCCCCGCTTATTCCAGATGCGCCGCGCCTCGGTCGGCTGGCCGACATCGTCATTGCCAACGAGACCGAATTCGAGCGGCTGGCGGAACAGGAAAACATGAGTGCCAGCGACCGTGAGGCGGCGTTGGAGCGGCTGCATGCCGAGACCGGCCAGACGCTGATCGTTACGCTCGGCGGCGATGGCGTCATCGCGATCCGGGATGGTCAGATTTCCCGCGCGCAGGGCCTCGTCATCGAACCCGTCGATACTGTCGGCGCTGGCGATACGTTCTGCGGCTACTTCGCAGCAAGCCTCGATGAGGGATTGGATTTCAACTCGGCGCTGCGCCGTGCAGCGGTTGCCGGCTCGCTCGCCTGCCTGAAGCCCGGGGCTCAGCCCTCCATTCCGCTCGCAGCCGAAGTCGCAGACAGAATATAGTCCAGTCCAGCCGCGAACTGGCCATGAAACACGACCCCTAGTTTTGGGGTAGCGTGCAGGATTTGCCGCCGAGACATATAGAATTTCATTCAAATTTAAGAGGTTTCTGGCGATCCTTCGGGCGATCACCGCCTCGTTCATCTTCGAGGCGGTCAACGCCCATGGCAGCTCCATGATAGAGCGTGCCTTACCCGCTGCGCCGGAGAATGGCCCTTCGGTGCGTCCTTGCCCCGAGGAACCTATGTTCATTTTCAGAATGAAATCGCTTGCGGCGAAGCTCATCGTCATTACCGGTGCCGCCATTGCACTGGTGCTTGTCGTTTCGAACCTCTTCCTCATCGACCAGACCCGTAACCGCGTCCAGACCCTGACGCTGGATCAGGCCAATTCGGAAGCCAAGTCGATCGCCAACGAGATTGCAGCCAATGTCGGCGAGCTTGCGAGTGCTGCCCGCACCATGTCGGGCGTCGTCGGACGCGGACATGAAGGCAAGATCCTCGATCGCAAGGGCATCATCAGCGTCCTGAAGGCCAATCTCGAACAGAACGCTTTCGCCTTCGGCAGCTGGTTCTGCGAGCAGCTTGGCGCCTTCGACGGCAAGACCATGGAAATCGCCAACAACAATGACGAAGGCACCAACAAGGTCGGCGCCTTCACGCCTTACTGGTCGAAGAACAGGACCGGTGACATCCAGTTCTCGACCTTCGAAAACGATTACACTGCAGAATGGTGGAAGCTCGCCGCGGACAGCGGCAAGGGCGCGATCACTGCGCCCTACCTCGCCGAAGGCACCGACGTCCCCACGCTGCTGACCTCGATTGCCTATCCGGTCAAGTCCGGCGGTAAGATGATCGGCGTGGAAGGCGTCGATATCTCGCTGAAGTCGCTCACCGACAAGGTGCAGGCGCTGCGCCCCTTCGGCTCCGGCCGTGTGACGCTGATCGCCCAGAACGGCAACTGGATCGTTGCTCCGCTCCCCGATCTGATGTCCAAGCCCTATGGCGACAATCCTGGCTCTGCCGACGTGAAGGCTGCGCTTTCCTCCATGAAGGTCGGCCTCGTCAAGAACCTCAGCTTCGATGGCCTCGATCCCTTCGACCGCGTCGTTTATCCCTTCGCCGTTCCCGGCCTGAACGCCAACTGGGTCGTGCTGGTCGACGTTCCGCACACGGCGATGAATGCGCCGGTTCAGGACCAGACCTTCATGATGATCGTCAACGGTATCATCGTGCTCGGCGCCGTCCTACTCGCCCTCTACTTCGCTGTCCGGTCGCTTGTTCAGCGTCCGCTCGCTGGCCTGGTTTCCAGCGTCAAGGCGCTCAGCGACGGAAAATATGACGAAACGGTCGCCGGTCAGAACCGCGCCGATGAAATCGGATCGGTCGCCAAGGCTCTCGAAGGCTTCCGCTTCGCGCTTGCCGATACGCGGCGTCTCGAAGCCGAGGCCGACAACCAGCGCCTTGCCGCCGAAACCGAACGCGGTCGCTCGGAATCGGAGCGCCAGCAATCGGTCAGCCTGCAGCGTCATATCGTCTCGATCGTCGGTGCAGGCCTTTCCGAACTGTCGCAGGGCAATCTCGGCCACCGCATCACCGAGGAATTCCCCGGCGAATACGGCAAGCTGAAACAGGACTTCAATGCCGCTCTGGCAAGCCTTGAGGAAACCATCAACACGATGAGCCTCAGCGTCGTCAATATCGGCTCCGGCACGGGTGAAATCAGCAACAGCGCCTCCGACCTTGCCAAGCGTACCGAACAGCAGGCCGCAAGCCTGGAAGAGACGGCAGCGGCGCTCAACGAGCTGACCGCCCAGGTCAATTCCAGCGCCGAGAACGCCCGTACGGCAGCCGACAACGTCAATCTCGCCTGCGAAGACGCCGAGAAATCAGGTGAAGTGGTGCAGAAGGCGATTGCCTCCATGCACGGTATCGAACAGTCCTCGACGGAGGTTTCGCGCATTATCGGCGTCATCGACGAAATCGCCTTCCAGACGAACCTCTTGGCTCTGAACGCTGGTGTCGAGGCTGCGCGCGCCGGTGAAGCCGGCAAGGGCTTTGCAGTCGTCGCACAGGAAGTCCGGGAACTCGCTCAGCGTTCGGCGAATGCCGCCAAGGAGATCAAGACGCTGATCAACACCTCAGCCGTCCAGGTCAAGGAAGGCGTCGATCTCGTCGGGCGCGCCGGCGAGACGCTGCATAAGATTGCCGAGCAGGTGATGGGCATCAACGGCCTCATCCGCCAGATCTCGGCTTCGGCCAGCGAACAGGCCGTCGGCCTGAAGGAGATCAACCAAGCCGTGAACCAGATGGACCAGGTCACGCAGCAGAACGCCGCGATGGTGGAAGAAACCACAGCAGCCAGCGTGACACTGAACGACGAGGCTCAGACGCTGAAAACACTGGTCACCCGCTTCCGTGTCTCCAGCCAGGGCAATGCCGCGGCAGCACTGCGCTCCACCGCACAGCAGATGCGCACACCGGCTGCGCCGGCACCACGCGCAGTTACTCCGGCACCGCGCCGGGCCGTTGCACAGTCCCGCGGCTCGGCCGCTGTTGCCCAGGACAATTGGGAAGAGTTCTGATGCTGATCGCGTGACAAGAAAAAGGCGCCTGATCACTCGGGCGCCTTTTTGCATTCCGGATAGATCGCCAGCCTTCAGGCAGCGTTCGACGTCTGCTCTTCGTTGAGGAAGGCATAAATCGCCGAGGCGGAGTCGGTCGCGCGCAGCTTGGCGACCAGATCATGGTCGCGCAGCACGCGGGCGATGCGCGAAAGTGCCTTCAGGTGATCGGCGCCGGCGCCTTCCGGTGCCAGCAGCAGGAACACCAGATCGACCGGCTGGTCGTCCAGCGCTTCGAAATCGACCGGCTGTTCCAGCCGGGCGAAGATACCGACGATGGAATGGATATTGACGAGCTTGCCGTGGGGAATGGCTATGCCGTTGCCGACGCCGGTCGAGCCCAGGCGTTCGCGCTGCAGGATCACATCGAAGATTTCCCGTTCGGAAAGCCCCGTAGTCCTGGAGGCTTTTGCTGCCAATTCCTGAAGCAACTGTTTCTTGGAATTTACCCTGAGGGCGGGAATGATCGCATCCTGGTGCAGCAAATCTGCCAATGCCATTTTTTTTTCCTTCTGTCGCCAAGATCAAGCGTCCGAGGGAGCGGCGCCTGCGCCACTCCCTCGCCCTGATCTCAGCCTTTGATATTGGCCGAATCGATCCAGCCAATATTTCCGTCGTGACGACGGTAAACGATGTTGAGCTGTTCTTTGCCGGGGCTGCGGAACAGGAGAAGCGGCTCGTCGGTCATGTCGAGCGCCATGACGGCGGTTGCGACGGACATCGTCTTGAGCTGCTTCGTGCTTTCGGCGACGATGGCCGGAGCGAAATCGTCCGGGATCTCGTCTTCATGATCGGGAACCGCGTCCATGACGGTGTAGGCGACTTCTGCAAAGCCGCTACCGTTCAGATGATTTCCGGAGTGGTGATCCTTGAGCTTCCGCTTGTAGCGGCGCAGGCGCTTCTCGATACGCTCGGATGCCGCATCAAAGGCAATCTGCGGATCCATGGCCTCACCTGCTGCATGCAGCACGACGCCGCTATCGAGATGAAGCTTGCAATCGGCGGAAAAACGAGAGTTCGACTTTTCCACGATCACCTGACCGGAATATCCCCCGTCGAAGTATTTCGTGACGGCCAAACCAATTTGGTCCTCGATCTTTTGACGGAAGGAGTCACCAATTTCCATATGTTTACCGGATACACGCACACTCATGGAGTTTCCCTTCTTATGGTCGTTTGCGAGTATCAGTTTACGCCAAGCCTCAACCTCATCCAAGCACTTCGCGCAATCTCAAGCAAGATGAGCTCAAGTCTGCGTGTCCCTGGTGCCTTGAGGATGATGGGGATAATGCCCGGATGCCCTTCGCTGCTCCGATTGCGGCGGGCTTCTAGCGACAGCCTCCCGGAAAGTCAATAGCCCGCCAAAGCGACGTCTAGTATACGCGGAAAACGTGCAGTAGAAATCCCATGAAATAGGGATGCCTCCGCCATCAGCGGTTCCAGGCGGCGATCATTGGCTCGCGTTAGCATTGCAAATCAGAAACCGGCGACCTTGGCCAGCGCGCGCTTTTCCCTGCGGCGTTGGACAGAAGAGGCGATGTTCATCGCCTCGCGGTATTTGGCGACCGTACGGCGGGCGAGATCGATCCCACCCTTCTTGAGCATATCGACGATGTCGTCGTCGGAAAGCACCGCATCGGGGTTTTCCTGCAGGATCAGCGTGCGAATCTTGTGGCGGACTGCTTCGGCCGAATGGCTGTCACCGCCCTCGACGGCGCTGATCGAAACCGTGAAGAAATATTTGAGCTCGAAGAGCCCGCGCGGCGTCAGCATGTACTTATTCGAGGTGACGCGGCTGACCGTCGATTCATGCATCTTGATCGCCTCGGCCACTGTCTTCAGGTTCAGCGGCCGCAGATGATCGACGCCATGCAACAGGAAGGCATCCTGCTGGCGCACGATCTCGCTCGCCACCTTCATGATGGTCTTGGCGCGCTGGTCGAGGCTGCGCGTCAGCCAGTTGGCGCTCTGCAGGCATTCGGAGAGGAAGGCGTGATCCTCGCCGTTCTTCGCGACGCGCGAAAAATAGGACTGGTTGACGAGGACCCGCGGCAGCGTATCCGGATTGAGCTCGACAAGCCAGCCACCATCCGAGGAGGGGCGGACCACAACATCGGGCATGATCGCCTCTGAAACGCCTGCCTCGAAACTGCTGCCGGGCTTCGGATTGAGCTGGCGGATTTCTGCGAGCATGTCGAGAAGGTCTTCCTCATCGACGCCGCAGAGGCGCTTCAGGGTGGCGAAGTCACGCCGTGCCAGCAGTTCGAGATTTTCGACCAGCGCCTGCATGGCGGGATCAAAACGATCCTTCTGACGAAGCTGAATCGCCAAACATTCGGCAAGGCTACGGGCAAAGACGCCGGGCGGATCGAGCGTCTGCAGCGCTGAGAGCACCCGCTCGATGTCGTCTGCATCCGTGCCCAGACGCTCGCCGGCTTCCGCGACATCTGCCTGCAGATAGCCGGCATCGTCGAGCTGATCGACCAGATTCTGGGCAATCAGGCGATCGGCCATATCGGGCAATATGAAGGGTATCTGCTGGGCAAGATGATCGCGCAAAGAGATCTGGCCAGCAACGAAATCGTCGAGATCGTAATTGCTGTCAGCACCTTCGGCGCTGCCCGGCATCGATTTCCACTGGCTGATAAGTTCCGGTGCGTCGAGGCGCTGCGGCGCGCCGTCATCGGGGAAGGCATTGGTGTAATTGGCATCCAGCTCGTCACTCAACCTGCTTGAGCTGCCGTTATCGTACCAGTCGCCGGACAGAGTTTCGCCACGATCCTCATATTCGCCGTCACCCGCGTCATCCATTTGCTGGGGGTATGGTTCGTCCGCAGCCTCGCCGCGTTCTCCGGCCTCGCCCTCGCCCGACGGAATTTCCAAAAGCGGGTTCTTCTCCACTTCCTGGGCGATGAACTGAGTGAGTTCGACATGGGTCATCTGCAGCAACTGGATGGATTGCATCAGTTGCGGTGTCATCACCAGGGACTGGTTCTGTCGCAGGAAAAGATTGGCAGACAGGGCCATGGCGGACGCGAAACTCCCTCGACTCCTCCAGGAAACCGCGTCCGATCAAGTCTTCAGGCCACGGAAATCCAAGTTGGCCCAAAAATTGCTTTTTTATCCTATTTGGTCAAGCGGAACCTATACCGCAGCCGTAATTTTCTGTCGCCCAGGGCTGGTTCAGAGACTGAAATTGTCGCCGAGATAAAGCCGCCGCACTTCCGGATTGTTGACGATGTCGTTCGCACGCCCATGCGTCAGCACTTCGCCGGCATGAATAATATAGGCCCGGTCGATCAGCCCCAGCGTCTCACGCACATTGTGGTCGGTGATCAAAACACCGATGCCGCGTGCCGTCAAATGATGCACGAGGTTCTGAATATCGGCAACCGAGATCGGGTCGACACCGGCAAAAGGCTCGTCGAGCAGCATGAAAGTCGGGTCGGTCGCAAGCGCACGAGCAATTTCCAGGCGTCTACGCTCACCGCCCGAGAGAGCCACGGCCGCACTCTTGCGGAGCTTCGCGATGTGAAACTCCTCAAGCAGTTCGTCGAGCTTGCGCTCGCGCGCCGCCTTGTCCTTTTCATGGACCTCGAGGACGGCGCGGATATTCTCCTCCACCGTGAGCCCACGGAAGATCGAGGCTTCCTGCGGCAGGTAGCCGACGCCGAGGCGTGAGCGGCGATACATCGGCATCGTCGTCACATCGTTGCCGTCGATTTCGATCGTTCCCTCATCGACCGGCACGAGGCCGGTGATCATGTAGAAACAGGTCGTCTTGCCGGCGCCGTTCGGCCCCAAGAGACCGACCGCCTCACCACGTCGCACGACGAGTGAAACGCCATTGACGACACGCCTCGTCGCGTAGGTCTTGGTCAGACCGCGCGCGATCAGCGTGCCCTGATAACGGGCCTTATCGACAGGAGCGGCCGCGGCTTCCGACGCGGCGCTGCCGGACTTGGTGGATAACGAGAATAACTTCACGTGAAAGGCCGACTTCTCAATTCTGCTTTGGCTGCTGACTCGGCTGCGATTTTGGATCGAGCTGAATCTGGACACGACCACCGCAGCTTTCAAGCTCTGCCTGACCGGTCGCCATGTGAACGGTGAGCTGGCAGCCGGTAAAGACGTTCGGGCCATCGGTCAGAATGACCTTCTTACCCGTAAGGATGAAGACCTGCGAGGTCATATCGAAATTGCCGTCATCGGCGGTTGCCGTCTGCGTGCCCGAGGTCAGGTAGACCTTGTCGGTCACCAGGATCTTGTCGATATCGGCACTACCAGAGGCAAGCGAGTCCGATTGTCCCGCCGCGGCTGGAGCCGTCTCGGCAGCAGGTGCCGGCTTGGTGGCAGCATCACCCGCTGCCGGCTGCTTCGACTTGTCCTTGTAGTAGACCGTCATCTTGCCGGCCTGCAGGGTCGTCGTCCCCTGAACGACCTTGACGTCGCCGGTGAAGAGCGCCGTGTGTTCCTGATCATGGATTTCCAGCTTGTTGCTTTCAATCTGGATCGGCTGGTCGCTGGAAAGTTTCATCCCAGGCATCGTCGTCGACTGAGCGGCCGCCCCCGCGACCGAAAGGACGAAGGCAAGTGCGCCGATGATGAAAGCTACGCCAGTCTTACGAGTTGAAATGCGACAATCTTTTGTCATTTGACCCGGCTCTTTAGGTGCCCTGTTTGTGGATGGTGGATGATTCAACATTCATGCGAACATTCCCCTCGAATGTGATCACGCGCCCCTTATCGGTTATATTCATCGACCGCGCAACAATCGAAGCATTGTCCTTGGTAATTCTGACGGGATCGTCCGTCGACATGTTTCCGCCCTTGATATCAAGGTGTGCGGATTGGAAATTCGCAACGAGACCGCTGCTCAAAACGAGCGTGAACGGCGCCGTCATGTGCAGGTTGTCGGTGGCGCGGTTGAAATCCGCAGTCGCCGCCGTGACACGGGCCATCAGGCCGTCATTCATCGGCACCGCGGCCTTGATCGTCTCCAGCGTGATGAGGTCTGGATTGCGGATATCCTGCAGCGCGCGCTCGGCGAGCATCGAATAGTTGATACCGTCGGAGTTGCGGCCGGCAATGGCCGGCTTTTCCATCACGACCTTGCCGTTCTCGATTTTGGCACCCTCGATCTTGATGGTTTCCGGCAGGTAAGTGCGGATCACCGAGACGGCGATGAAGATGAGCGAAATAAGGAGCGCTGCGACCGGCAGTAAGAACTTCAGGCGGCGGACACGTGCGGAATGGAACCGGGCAAGGCCATAGGCGCTGTCCTTTGGCCCTGCGTATGCGGGCTTCCCGTTGTTCCTGAGGGTATCGAGCATATGCCTGGTCCGTGTGTGATGATCGTGCCGCTTATATAGCAATACCGGGCGCCAATCACAGTTCGTTTCGCATTATTACATTGGCTTGCCAATATGGATTTTTTTCTGCAACAAGCAACTAAACCGAAAATAGCAGGTTTCCGGGCATTTTCCCGACGGAGCTTGCGCCTTATCTCCCCAGCGGCGGAATACCGCCGTTGGGTTCGTCTCTGGAGGTTGGAATGGACAGCTCGATCATCGCAGACCGCCGGCTGCTGCGCCGCAGGCTTGGCTTCTGGCGCCTTGCCGCTGTCGTGCTGCTCGTCGCGCTCGGCTTTGCGCTTTATGATTTTGCCTTCAGCGAAGGCAGCACCGCGCGGCCTCATATCGCCCATGTGACGATCTCCGGCCTGATCACCGACGACGACGAGTTGCTCGAGCGACTGGAAAAGATCAAGGACAACGATCAGGTCAAAGCAGTCGTGATCTCGATCTCTTCGCCCGGCGGCACGACCTATGGCGGCGAGAAGATCTTCAAGGCGATCCGGGCGATTGCGGAGAAGAAGCCCGTCGTTTCCGACGTCAGGACGCTTGCAGCCTCCGCCGGCTATATGATTGCGACGGCCGGTGATACGATCATCGCCGGCGAAAGCTCGATTACCGGTTCGATCGGCGTCATTTTCCAGTACCCGCAGGTTCAACCGCTGCTCGACAAGCTCGGCGTCTCGCTGCAGGAGATCAAATCCTCCCCGCTCAAGGCCGAGCCCTCGCCTTTCCACGACACCAGCGAGGAAGCCAAGACCATGATCCGCAACATGGTTCTCGACAGCTACGACTGGTTTGTCAATCTCGTTGCCAACAGGCGCAAATTGCCGCACGACGAAGTGCTGAAGCTTGCAGACGGCACGATCTATACGGGCCGGCAGGCGCTGAAGGTGAAACTCATCGATGCTGTCGGCGGAGAGCCCGAAATCCGCGCCTATCTGACCTCCCGGAACGTCAGCGACAAACTGCCGGTCGTCGACTGGGACAAGAAGAGCAGCACGCCGTTTCTGCTCGCTGGAGCTGTTTCCCGGTTGATTGCGATCCTTGGTTATGGTGATCTTGTCAAAGGCCAGGATCTCAGCGGCATCCTGCCCCCAAAGTTGCTCCTTGACGGGCTGCTTTCAGTTTGGCAGGTTGGCCAGGATTGAACAAGAAATCAATAATTTAAGGGGGCGACCGTGATCAAGTCCGAATTGGTGCAGATTGTTGCGGCACGCAATCCGCATCTCTACCATCGCGATGTGGAAAATATCGTCAACGCGGTCCTCGACGAGATCACTGATGCGCTTGCCGCCGGCAACCGCGTCGAGCTGCGCGGCTTCGGCGCGTTTTCGGTCAAGAACCGCCCTTCCCGCTCCGGCCGCAACCCCCGCACCGGCGATACCGTCTTCGTCGAGGAGAAATGGGTTCCCTTCTTCAAGACTGGCAAGGAACTGCGCGAGCGCCTGAACCCCGGCCAGGCCGACGAAGAGGATTGATCCCCTGAAACGGGGCATCAGCCGCACTTGAACTTCGTCGCCGCGCGTCTATTCTGGCGCCCATGAAGCTTGCCTTCGCCGAATCGGCGCGGAGAACGACATGACCAAGAAGATCGTCAACCTTTTGATTTTACTGCCGCTTGGCGTCATCCTGATCATCTTCTGCGTCGCCAACCGGCAGAGTGTGACGCTCGCCTTCAATCCGTTCCGGCCGGAAGATCAGGTTCTTTCCCTCGCCGCGCCCTTCTTCGTTTTCCTGCTGATTGCCTTCATCCTCGGCATGCTGGTGGGCTCGGCCGCGACCTGGTTCAACCAGAGCAAACACCGCAAGCGCGCCCGCCTCGAGGCCAAGGAAGCGATCCGCTGGCAGGGTGAAGCAGACCGCCACAAGACGCGTGCGGAAGAGATCGCCGGGCAGTTGCCCTCGCGATGATTGCTTCTATTCCCCTGACGCCGGAACGAAACTCAGCTCTTCATAATCGCCTTCGGTCGAGGCGCCCCTGCCGGTGACCTGAAAGCCATGTGCCAGATAGAAGGCCTTGGCGTGGCGGTTATTGACGAGGCATTTCAGCCGATATGGGTGCTTTGGCCAGGCGGGAAGCGATTGCAGCAAGGCGGTTCCCGCGCCTTTGCCCTGAAATTCGGGCAGAATGTAGAGCATGTGGATGAAATCATCCGCCGCCCAGATCGAGATGAAACCGGCTATTCTCCCATCTTGTCCCTCGCAGACGGAAACGACCTCGCCATTCGTATGGGCGGCAAAATCTTCCTGATAAAAATTGCCGGGATCGACCCAGGTAAAGGTCTGGCGCCGGACGGACAGGTAGATGTCGGCAAGCTGCATCACATCTTCGGGGCGGTTTGGTCGGATTTTCCAGGTCATCGGTCTTGCGTAAAAGGGATTATCAGGGATGCCAAGTCTTCGAGCTAGCCTGCAGCCTTTTCGACGACGGCAGCATTGAAATTTCCCCAGAAGCGACGAGCGAGCTTTTCCAGCGTGGCACGGATCAACCGGCTGCCGATCTCGGCAATCCGGCCTCCGGTATCGCCGTCGGCTTCATAGCGCAGAAGAGTATGCAGCCCCTCATCGACCAAGGTAACATCGGCCTCACCTTTGGCGAAGCCGGCAATGCCGCCCCGCCCTTCCGCGGCGATGGTGTAACTGCGCGGCGCATCGACATTCGAAAGTCTGATCTCGCCGTTGAAGGTCACTGAAAACAGGCCGAAGCCGACTTTGACAGTTGCCAGGAATTGCGTCGGCGACAGTTTTTCCACACTCTGGCAGCCGGGGATGCATTGCCTGATGATATCGGGATCGTTCATGGCCGCCCACACGACATCCCGCGGCGCGGTGATGCGTTCCTCCCCAATCAGGTCCATCAGTAATTCCCCATTTCCATAGCTGGACCATATCATGATGGGAAAGCGCTTTGCCAAGGTCGGACGGGATGCTATTTGCACTGGCTCAATCGAATTTAAGACGCGGAAGACCACGTTGAAACAAAGAGAACGCCGGCCCGGCGCGAAGACGGCGGCAGGCCCTTCCGGCGGACGCCGCGCCGATGCGCGCCCGGCAAGATCGGAAAAGCCGACCGCAAAGGCCGCCCCTGCGCGGGATCAGCGCCCACCGGCAGCGGTTCCGGCCGCAATCGACCGTCCGTTGACGGTCCGTACTGGCGACCGGCCGGCCGAGCGCGTGCCCGTTATCTTGGAATCGATGGGTGCGGGCGATTTCCATCTGATCGACAGCGGCAACGGCCAGAAGCTCGAGCAATACGGCCCCTACCGGATCGTCCGGCCCGAAGGTCAGGCGCTGTGGCAGCCGTCGCTGCCTGCCCATGTCTGGGAAAAGGTCGATGCCGTCTTCACCGGAGATACGGATGAAGAGGGCACGGGACGCTGGCGTTTCCCGAAGGAAGCGCTTGGCGAAACCTGGCCGCTCAATCTTCTCGACGTCGATTTCTTCGGCCGTTTCACCTCCTTCCGGCATGTTGGCGTCTTTCCCGAGCAGATCGTTCACTGGAGCTGGATGAAGAACCAAGTGGAGAGCGCCGGCCGTCCGCTGAAAGTATTGAACCTTTTCGGCTATACGGGCGTCGCCTCGCTGGTCGCCGCTGTGGCCGGCGCAGAGGTCACCCATGTCGATGCCTCGAAGAAGGCGATCGGCTGGGCGCGCGAAAACCAGGCGCTGGGGCGCATGGAGAAGCTGCCGATCCGCTGGATCTGCGAGGATGCGATGAAGTTCATCCTGCGCGAGGAGCGCCGCGGCAGCCAGTACGACATCATCCTCACCGACCCGCCGAAATTCGGACGCGGACCGAACGGCGAGGTCTGGCATCTGTTCGAACATCTGCCGCTGATGCTGGATATCTGCCGGGAAATCCTGTCGCCGAAAGCGCTCGGGCTGGTACTGACGGCCTATTCGATCCGAGCAAGCTTCTATTCCATCCACGAGTTGATGCGCGAGACGATGCGCGGCTCCGGTGGCGTGGTCGAATCAGGCGAACTCGTCATCCGCGAGGCAGGCCTCGACGGCAAGACGCCGGGCCGCGCGCTTTCCACGTCTCTCTTTTCCCGCTGGGTGCCGAAATGAACGAATTCCACGATCGCGGCCCCCGCAGGGTCGGGCAGGTGAAGGAAGTCACCTCGCTTGCCAATCCGATCATCAAGGATATCAAAGCGCTGACGAACAAGAAGTCGCGCGAGGAAAGCGGCACCTTCATGGCCGAAGGCCTGAAGCTTGTCATCGATGCGATCGAGCTTGGCTGGACCATCCGCACGCTCGTCTATGCCAAGGCTGCCAAGGGCAAGCCGCTGGTCGAGCAGATGGCGGCAAAGACGGTGGCTTCCGGCGGCCTCGTGCTCGAAGTCAGCGAAAAGGTGCTCTCCTCGATCACCCGGCGCGACAATCCGCAGATGGTGGTCGGCATCTTCGAAAACCGCTGGAAGGCGCTGAAGCATATCCGACCGAAGGAAGGCGAGACCTGGGTGGCTCTCGACCGCGTGCGCGATCCCGGCAATCTCGGAACGATCATCCGCACCGCCGATGCGGCCGGTGCGTCGGGTGTCATCCTCGTCGGCGAGACGACCGATCCTTTCTCTCTGGAAACGGTGCGCGCCACGATGGGCTCGGTTTTCGCCGTTCCGGTCGCTCACGCGACTGCAGAGGAATTCATCGCCTGGAAGAGACAGGCCGGCGTCTCGGTCGTTGCGACGCACCTTGCCGGCTCGGTCGATTACCGCACGATCGATTACAAGAAGAAGCCGGTCGTACTGCTGATGGGCAACGAACAATCCGGCCTGCCGGATCAGCTCGCCAAGGAGGCGGATGCGCTTGCCCGCATTCCGCAGCAGGGCCGCGCCGATTCCCTCAATCTGGCCGTTGCCACTGCCGTCATGCTTTTCGAGGCACGCCGCCATCTCCTCTCACTGTCCGAGGGCAAATGACCGACCAGACGACCGTACGCCCGGCGCTCTTCTCGCGACCCCTGCCAATCCTGATCTTCATCTTGGTCGCCGTTATCCTCGACCAGATCATCAAGATTGCCGTCGACCTCTATCTGCCGCTGCAGGAAGCCGTGCCCGTCATTCCGATGCTGGCGCTCTACCGCACCTATAATCTCGGCGTCGCCTTCTCGATGCTGTCAGGCATGGATGGCTGGTTCATCGTCGGCATGCGCCTGATCATCGTCGCCTTCGTGTTTTATCTCTGGCATCGCACGTCCAAGGATCGCTGGCTGGCGCATCTTGGCTATGCATTGATCATCGCGGGGGCGATCGGCAATCTCATCGACCGTTTCGCCTATGGGCATGTGATCGACTACATTCTCTTCCATACGGAAACCTGGTCCTTCGCCGTCTTCAATCTCGCCGACAGCTTCATCACCGTCGGCGCCGGCTGCGTCATCCTCGACGAGATGCTGCAAAAGCCGAAAAAGGCGGATCGCTAAATTTTTAGCGGATTCCTGAAAACATTCGGAACGGGCGATATGTTAGCTGTATTGCATGCAGAGTATGGCGCAGCTACAGGAACGATTGTCCGCCGCATTCGGCGGAGCCGCCGATAGGGCCTATCACGGCCGCACGGCGGGTGAATTGTCGCCGGCTCTTTTTCGCTCCCGGCATCCATTGATCTTCCACTGGCTCGGCGGGTCGGGTCTCCTTTCGGCGATCCTGCTGCTGTTGCTTTCCCACTGGGGCGGCCCGCTGATAGCTGGCCTCGGCCTCATCCTGATTGCTGCCATTGCAGGTTATCTTGCTCTTCTTTTCAGGAACGGAAACAGGTCCGGTGGCCGCAGTCCGGAGACGCCGGAACGCGTCGATGCGACCGGCCTGCTCGGCACGGTCCACGACGTGCTCGACGATATTGTCGTCACCCGCATGATGGACCGGCGCATCATTGGCGCCAATGAGACGTTCCGCCGCCTCACGGGGCGCGCAAAACCCGAAGGCCAGACCTGCGAAGAGATCGGCCTTGCCTTCCGCCCCGGTCCGCAGCCGCATCGTTACGACGTGGAGATTTCAACGCCCGCCGGACAGCGCATCTTTCTCTGGCACGATGTCGTGACCCGCGACCCGGCAAACGGGCGCCTGCTCCTGCAGAGCATCGCGCGCGATGTGACCGAAGAGCGGCTTGCCGCCGAAGGCCGCGAGGAAGCCCGGCAGAAGGCCGAATATAACAGCGCGGCCAAATCGCGGCTGCTCGCTACCGTCAGCCATGAAATCCGCACGCCTCTATCAGGCATTCTCGGCATGGCACATCTGATTTCCGAAACGAAGCTGACGCAGGAACAGCAGAATTATCTCACCAGTATCCGTCAATCCGGCCATGCGCTGACCCAGCTCGTCGAGGATCTGCTCGACTTCTCGACCATCGAGGTCGGCCGTTTCCAACTCCGCCCACGATCGGAATCCTTGCGTAAACTCGTCGAGAGCGTTGTGGAGATGCTGGCTCATCGCGCTCATGAGAAAGGCATCGAGATCGGTGCGACCGTCTCTTCCGACGTGCCGGAGCTGATGAGCTTCGATCCGGCGCGCCTGCGGCAGGTGCTTTTCAACGTCATCGGCAATGCGGTGAAGTTCACGCAGGCCGGCGGCGTCTTCATCCGTGTCTCAAGAGCGGCCAACGAATTGCTGATATCGGTGACCGATACCGGGCCTGGTATGACAGCGGAGGAGCAGGCGCGCATATTCGGTGAATTCGAGCAGGGCGGCAGCCTTGTCCAGAAGAGCAATGGCACGGGCCTCGGCCTTGCGATCTCCGCCCGCATCCTGCGCGAGTTCGGCGGCTCGCTGGCAGTTGCAAGCGAAAGGGGCAAGGGCAGCCAGTTCACCATCCGCTTCCCGGCTGAACTCTCCGAGGAAGATACCACGAGCCGGAATACATTGCTGGCAGGAAACAGTATCGTGCTGCTTGCCCCGGCGGGTGCGGCTCGCACGGCGATCGCAGAGACGATCACGACGCTCGGGGGGCGCTGCCATCTGGTCGCCGGCGGCGAGGCGGCGCGCGAAAGCCTGCTGTCGCTTGCCCGAAGCGGCGACCGGCCGACCGATATCATCGTCGACCACCGCATGTCCGAGGAGTTCTCGCTGCATATCGCCGATCGCACGGAGATTGCAGCACTCGGCCTGCGCAAGGTGCTGCTCGTCAATCCGGAAGAGCGCAACTCGCATTCGCTCGACCTCTTCGATGCGTGGCTGATCCGGCCGCTGCGCGAACAGTCGCTGATCGACGTCCTGCGCGGGCGCATGCGCGGCATGGAAAAGCGCGACGCGCTGAACGACAACCAACCGGGCATCGGCCTCTCGGTCGCAGAACGCACGGCGACAGGCGACGGGCTCTCCATCCTGCTCGGCGAGGACGACCCGATTAACGCCATGCTGGTGCGTGTCATGCTGAAAAAGGGCGGCCATTCGGTCCGGCATGTCGAGGATTTCGAATCTCTGCTGGACAGCGCGCTCGGTGACGATCGACCCGACATCATCATCAGCGATCTTTCCATGCCCGGCGGCAACGGTATCGACATGCTCGGACGCCTTCGCGGACACGAGCGGCGGCTCGATCTTCAGCCGGTTCCGGTCATTGTTCTGACTGCGGATAAGAGCGACGAATCGCGGCGACAGGTCTTGCTCAACGGCGCCAATCGCGTCATGGTAAAACCGGTAGATCCGGTCAGGCTGCTCACCGAAGTACAGGCGGTCGTTGCTCTTTCAGCCCGCCGCGCTGAGGCGCGCTGAAGCTGGAGAAATCGGCACGTTTCTTGCGTGCACAAAATTCGGTATGTCACTTTCCTGTCGCATATAAGTGTTTTATGGCGTGTGATAAGCCGGCAACGGGAGAATCGCCATGTCTGTTGACATCCTCAATTGTGACGCTACCGCCGAGGCCTCCCGGCCGTCGACGGCTGCCGCCCCGAAGGAAGACGATGTTCTCGGCCGCATCGGCAGCCTAGAGACCCGCCTTGCCCGTAGTGCACGCGAAATCGATGCCGCACAGGCCGTGCGCTACCGCGTTTTCGTCGAGGAAATGAAAGCTCAGCTGCCGGCGGACGCCATGCGCCGCGAGCGCGACTTCGATGCCTATGACGCCTTCTGCGACCATCTTCTGGTTCTCGACCGCTCGATCGATGGCGATGCCGAAGACCAGATCGTCGGTACCTACCGCCTGCTCAGGCAGGAAATCGCCATGGCCAATGGCGGTTTTTACTCGGCTTCCGAGTTTGCGATCGATGCGCTGATCGCGCGCCATCCCGACAAGCGCTTCATGGAACTCGGCCGTTCCTGCGTGCTGCCGGAATACCGCACCAAGCGCACGGTCGAGCTGCTGTGGCAGGGCAACTGGGCCTATGCGCTGAAGCACGGCATGAGTGCCATGTTCGGCTGCGCCTCCTTCCCGGGGATTCACCCGGAAAGCCATGCGCTGGCTCTCTCCTTCCTTTATCACAGCGTGCTTGCCAAGGATGAATGGGCCGTCGGCGCGCTGCCGCATCTGGCACGCGATATGGACCTGATGCCGGCTGAAGGCGTCAATCCGAAAAGGGCATTGATGGCGCTGCCGCCGCTCATCAAGGGTTACCTGCGCCTCGGCGCCATGGTTGGTTCCAGCGCAGTGGTCGATCAGGCCTTCAACACGACCGACGTGCTGATCGTGCTGCCGATATCCAGCATTTCCGATCGCTATCTGAACTATTACGGTGCAGACGCGGGCCGTTTCGCCAGCTAATCGCAGCATAGCCGTCGCTTGACGGCTAACGGCGATCCATTCATTCTCTCATGGCGTTTTCAGTAGGGCGCATCGGCAATGGTGCCGGCTGGGCTATGCCCGCCTACAAGATCAAAACCTTGCGCCATGCCGAATCTGGAAAACCTCAAGAAGAAAGCCAAGCAGTTCAAGCGATGGCATCGGGATCGCTACTATCCTGTCGCCGCCGAGATCCGCTATTGGGTTCCTCGCCACAGCCATCTTAGTGACCAGCAAATCCTCGCGCTTGAGTTCAAGCTTGCGGATGCGCAGGAACTCGTGGCGGCGCAAGAGGGATTTGAAAGCTGGCCGGCGCTGAAAAAAGGACTCACCGATATGAGTACAACAGCGGAACAGAAACTCGCCTCCGAACCGACGCTCATCGACGCGCAGCCGCAGCTTTTCGTGAGCAATATCCAGGCCGCCTGTGATTTCTACTCACAAAAGCTCGGCTTCGACATCGCCTTCATCTACGGCGAACCGCCCTTCTATGCTCAAGTCGCTCGCGGTGCAGCGAGGCTGAACCTTCGCCGCGTCGAACTGCCGGCTTTCCATCCGAAGCTTCGTCAGCGGGAGAAGGATATCCTTTCAGCGACGATAACGCTTGATGATGTGAAGACGTTGTTTCTCGAATACAAGGCAAAGGATGTTCCGTTTCATCAGCCATTGAGACTGGAGCCCTGGGGTGCCAGAACCTTCATCGTCCGCGATCCGGATGAGAACCTGATTGCCTTTGCGGGCTAGGTCATTCGAGGGCGAACCGGATACGCGCTCCGCCCTCTCCATCAATCAGGAACCGGCGCCATAGGCCGCGATCGCAGCCATGTTGACGATATCGCTGTCCTTGGCACCCATCGAGGTGATCTGCACCGCCTTGTCGAGGCCGACGAGGATGGGACCGATGACCGTCGAGCCGCCGAGTTCCTGCAGCATCTTCGTCGAAATCGATGCCGAGTGGAATGCCGGCATGACGAGGACGTTGGCCGGGCCGGAAAGACGGCAGAAGGGATATTGCTCCATCACCTTGCGGTTCAGGGCAACATCGGCGGCCATCTCGCCATCATATTCGAAATCGACGCGGCGCCTGTCGAGGATCTTTACGGCTTCGCGCACGCGCTCGGAACGCTCGCCCGACGGATGGCCGAAGGTGGAATAGGCGAGCAACGCGACGCGCGGCTGGTAGCCCATGCGGCGCGCGAGACCTGCGGCCTCCTCGGCAATATCGGCAAGCTCCTCGGCCGTCGGCATATCATGAACCGCAGTGTCGGCGACGAAGACCGTGCGGCCACGGCAAAGTGCGATCGACACGCCGATCACGCGATGGCCCGGCTTATGGTCGATGCAGCGGCGCACATCTTCGAGTGCCGTCGAATAGTTGCGGGTGATGCCCGTCACCATGCCATCGGCATCGCCAAGCGCCACCATGGTGGCAGCGAAATGGTTGCGGTCATTGTGGATCAGGCGCTGCGCGTCGCGGTGCAAGTAGCCCTTCCGCTGCAGGCGGGCATAGAGATAGTCGATATAGGCCTCGACGCGGGTCGAGATACGGGCGTTGACGATCTCAAGGCCAGGACGATTGAGATCGATGCCGGCACGCTCGGCAGTCGCCCGGATCAAATCCTCACGGCCGAGCAGAATGGCGGTGCCGAGCTGCTGGTTGGCGTAGGACATGGCGGCGCGCAGCACCTGTTCCTCTTCGGCCTCGGCGAAGACCACGCGTTTCGGATGACGGCGAACGCGCTCATAGAGGCTGGCGAGCGTGGAGGCGATCGGATCACGGCGGGCCGACAGCTCTCGCTTGTAGCCGGCCATATCGCTGATGATCTTGCGGGCGACGCCACTTTCGATCGCCGCTTCGGCAACGGCTGCCGGAATGGCGGAGATCAAGCGCGGATCGAAGGGGACCGGGATGATATATTGAGCGCCGAAGCGCGGACGGTTGCCCTGATAGGCGGCCGCGACATCATCGGGCACGTCCTCACGAGCGAGACTTGCGAGCGCCTTCACGGCAGCGATCTTCATCGCGTCATTGATGGTCGTGGCGCGGACGTCGAGGGCACCGCGGAAGATATACGGAAAGCCCAGCACGTTGTTGACCTGGTTCGGGTAGTCCGAACGACCAGTCGCCATAATGGCATCGTCACGAACGCGAGCAACTTCCTCTGGCGTGATTTCCGGATCGGGATTGGCCATGGCGAAGATGATCGGCCGGTCGGCCATGGAGCGGATCATTTCCTCGGAGAAGGCCCCCTTCTGTGACAGGCCAAGAACGACGTCCGCACCTTTCATGGCGTCTTCCAGCGTGCGGGTATCGGTCTTTGCTGCATGGGCCGATTTCCACTGGTTCATGCCCTCGGTGCGGCCCTGATAGATGACGCCCTTGGTATCGCAAAGGATGATGTTCTCGGGCGCAAAACCCATCGACTTGATGAGCTCGACGCAGGCGATGGCGGCGGCACCGGCGCCGTTGCAGACGAGCTTGGTGGTCTTGAGATCGCGGCCTGTCAGCTCCAGCGCATTGATGAGGCCGGCAGCGGCGATGATTGCGGTGCCGTGCTGGTCGTCATGGAATACGGGAATATCCATCAGCTCGCGCAGGCGGCTTTCGATGACGAAACAGTCCGGCGCCTTGATGTCTTCCAGATTGATGCCGCCGAAGGAGGGGCCGAGGAAGCGCACGCAGTTGATGAACTCGTCGACATTTTCCGTGTCGACTTCGAGGTCGATCGAATCGACATCGGCGAAACGCTTGAAGAGGACGGACTTGCCTTCCATGACCGGCTTGGAGGCAAGTGCCCCGAGATTGCCGAGGCCGAGAATGGCCGTGCCGTTGGAAATGACGGCAACCATATTGCCGCGGGTCGTGTAGTCATAGGCAGTGGCCGGATCGGTGGCGATCGCTTTGACCGGCACCGCGACACCAGGTGAATAGGCCAGCGAGAGGTCGCGCTGCGTTGCCATCGGCTTGGTCGGGTTGATCTCCAGCTTGCCGGGCCGACCCATCGCGTGAAACTCAAGCGCTTCCGTGTCGGTAACAGAGGTCACCGGCCGTTCTTTCTTCTTCATCTGGGACATGCCTCCTCCAAACGTCTGTGGGTGACGTTTTCCTCTTTCCCAATTGCTGTTGTCATCTATAGCGGCGCGCGGATAGGGTTGGTACCTGTTTTTTTGGGAAAAACTGCACCTCCGTGAACGCACGAATAGACAGCAGAAACGAAGCCTTCTCGGCAGCCGAGCTTGCGACTGAGGAAAGCCGCGCCTCGGCCACGCCGATGATGGAACAGTTTATTGAGATCAAGGCGAATAATCCGGATTCGCTGCTCTTCTATCGCATGGGCGATTTTTACGAGCTGTTCTTCGAGGATGCGCTCGAGGCTTCGCGCGCGCTCGGAATCACGCTGACCAAGCGCGGCCAGCATATGGGGCAGGACATTCCGATGTGCGGCGTGCCTGTGCATGCGGCCGACGATTACCTGCAGAAACTGATCGCGCTCGGCTTTCGCGTCGCCGTCTGCGAGCAGGTGGAAGACCCGGCGGAAGCCAAGAAGCGCGGCTCGAAATCGGTCGTCAAGCGCGACGTTATCCGCTTGGTCACACCAGGCACCATTACCGAGGAGAAGCTGCTTTCTCCCTCGGAATCGAATTATCTGATGACGCTGTCGCGCATTCGCGGCTCTTCCGAGCCTGTGTTGGCGCTCGCCTGGATCGATATTTCCACCGGCGTTTTCCGGGTGGCGGAAACGGATGCTTCGCGGCTGCTTGCCGATATCCTGCGCATCGACCCGCGCGAGCTCATCGTGCCCGATACGATCTTTTATGACGGCGAGTTGAAATCGGTCTTCGCCGTGCTTGGCCGTACCGCCGTTCCACAGCCGGCTGTGCTTTTCGACAGCGCGACCGCGGAGACCCGCATAGCGCGCTATTTCGATGTTTCGACGCTTGATGGCTTCGGCAGTTTTTCGCGGGCTGAGCTTGCGGCAGCGGCAGCGGCCATCGCCTATGTCGAGAAAACGCAGATTGCCGAGCGGCCACCGCTCGGACGGCCGGAACGGGAGAGCGGCGCTTCGACGCTGTTCATCGATCCGGCCACGCGCGCCAATCTCGAGCTTGTGCGCACGCTGTCCGGCGACCGCAATGGTGCGTTGCTGAAGGCGATCGACCGCACGACCACCGGCGGCGGAGCGCGGCTGCTGGCCGAACGGCTGATGTCTCCGCTTACCGATCCCATCCGCATCAACGAACGGCTGGATTCGATCGGCTTCCTGATGCAGGAACCGTCGCTCTGCGGCGAGCTGCGCGACGCGCTGAAGCATGTGCCCGACATGCCGCGGGCGCTCTCCCGCCTGGCACTCGACCGCGGCGGCCCCCGCGATCTCTGGGCAATCCGCCAGGGGCTCGGCGCTGCCGCGCATATCGCCGGTCTACTGGGAAGCGCGATGCTGCCGGAAGAATTGGAGCAGGCGCGCAAGGGGCTGCAGGCGCTGCCATCAGGCCTCGAAACCTTGCTTGCGGAAAACCTTGCCGAGGAACTGCCGCTCCTGAAACGCGATGGCGGCTTCCTGCGCGACGGCGCGAATGCCGACCTCGACGAGGTCCGGGCGCTGCGCGACCAGTCGCGCCGGGTCATTGCCGGCCTGCAGCTGCAATATGCCGACGAGACCGGCATCAAGTCGCTGAAGATCAAGCACAACAATATCCTCGGTTATTTCATCGAGGTCACCGCCGGCAATGCCGGACCGATGACAGATACGGCCGAGGCGAAGGCCCGCTTCATCCATCGTCAGACGATGGCGAATGCCATGCGCTTCACGACGACGGAACTCGCCGATCTCGAAAGCCGCATCGCCAACGCCGCCGACCGCGCGCTGCAGATCGAGCTTGAAGCCTTCGAACGGATGACTGAAGCGACTGTCGCCAAAGCGGAAGCGATCAAGGCCGGCGCCCGGGCGCTGGCCGTCATCGATGTTGCGGCAGGTCTGGCATTGCTTGCCGAAGAGCAGGCCTATTGCCGGCCACTGGTCGACGGATCGAAGATGTTTGCCATCGAGGGCGGGCGCCACCCTGTGGTCGAACAGGCCCTGCGGCGTCAGTCCATCGGCCCCTTCGTCGCCAACAACTGCGATCTATCGCCTGCCTCCGATGGCAAGGATGGCGCGATCTGGCTGCTGACTGGCCCGAACATGGGCGGTAAATCGACATTCCTGCGTCAGAACGCGCTGATTGCCATCCTTGCCCAGATGGGCTGCTTCGTGCCGGCGACATCGGCGCATATCGGTATCGTCGACCGGCTGTTCTCGCGCGTCGGCGCATCCGACGATCTGGCGCGCGGGCGCTCCACCTTCATGGTGGAGATGGTCGAGACCGCTGCGATCCTCAATCAGGCATCGGATCGCTCCCTCGTCATTCTGGATGAGATCGGCCGCGGAACGGCCACCTTCGACGGTCTTTCCATCGCCTGGGCCGCCGTCGAGCATCTGCACGAAGCCAACCGTTGCCGTGGGCTTTTTGCCACGCATTTCCACGAACTGACGGTTCTCTCTGAAAAGCTTGCCCGGCTATCGAATGCGACAATGCGGGTGAAAGAATGGGACGGCGACGTCATCTTCCTGCATGAAGTCGGTCCAGGTGCGGCCGACCGGTCCTACGGCATTCAGGTCGCGCGGCTTGCCGGCCTGCCGGCTTCGGTCGTGGCCCGAGCACGCGATGTATTGACGCGCCTGGAAGATGCCGATCGCAAGAATCCGGCAAGCCAGCTGATCGATGACCTGCCGCTCTTCCAGGTGGCCGTGCGTCGCGAAGAGACATCACGCGGGCCTTCCAAGGTGGAGGAGGCGCTGAAGACGATGAGCCTTGACGACATGACACCGCGCGAGGCGCTCGATGCGCTTTACGACCTAAAAAAGAAGATGAAGTAGGAGCAGCCCCCGTGTTCATGGAAAAACTGCTTCAGGAAACGCAGCGCCTCTCCGTCATCGTCTCGATGCTCGAAATCATGAAACAATCGGATGGTAATCTTGAGGCGCGCGGCTGGAACACGCCGATCGGCATGGCGAAGATCACCGGCTCCTGCCTTGTCATCGGCGAACTCAGCGGTGCAATCATTGACGCTGGATACCGCGAATGTGACAAGGCGACGCTTAACGGCATCATGAGCGAGACCCGGCAAGTTCTCAATACGCTGCTGGCACAGGGCTCAGCTTGAGAACTTGCGGCAAAGCGTCCCTCGCCGACGGCTTGCCAACACCATTTCGCCAAATTTAAGGGTTCATGCAATATGAACGCCTGCGTCATCAGGCGGGCAAAGAGGCAATAGCGCATGCAGACGAAATCAGAGGCACGCCACGAGCAAGCGGCCCGGACCGAAGAGGCAACCGCTCGGCCGATGGGGATGCACGACATCGATTTCTCAGAAATCCTCGATGTGGAACTGCTGCAGGGGCAATGCGACGCCATTGCCGAAGCCAACCGCAACCGTCCCGACGTCCTGCGCAACGATCTTCTTGCCATTTTGAAGAAGGCGAGCGTCGAAGGGCGCCGGAAGGCGCGTGACCTGCTCGACGCCCAGGGCGGCGGGCTTGATTGCGCCCACCGCATTTCCTGGCTGCAGGACCAGATCATCGCCATTCTCTACAATTTCGTCACTGCACATATCTTTCCGAAGCAGAAGGACAAGTTCGCGGTCACGGCGGTCGGCGGCTATGGGCGCGACACGCTGGCGCCGGGCTCCGATATCGACCTGCTCTTCCTCTTCCTGCCGAAGCCGGCGGAAGAGACGCACAAGGCCGTCGAGTTCATGCTCTACATGCTGTGGGACATGGGCTTCAAGGTCGGGCATGCGACCCGCACGGTCGAGGAATGCATTGCGCTTTCCAAATCCGACATGACGATCCGCACCGCTATTCTGGAGATGCGCTACATCTGCGGGCTGAAGTCGCTGGAGACCGAGCTGGAAGCCCGCTTCGACAAGGAAATCGTCACCGGCACCGGACCGGAATTCATCGCTGCCAAGCTCGCTGAACGCGACGAGCGCCACCGCAAAGCGGGCGACACGCGTTACCTCGTCGAGCCGAACGTCAAGGAGGGCAAGGGCGGCCTTCGCGATCTGCACACGCTCTTCTGGATTTCGAAATATTACTATCACGTCCGCGACCCGGCCGATCTGGTGCCGCTCGGCGTGCTGTCGAAGCAGGAATACAGGCTGCTGGAAAAGGCCGACGATTTTCTCTGGGCCGTGCGCTGTCACATGCACTTCCTCACCGGAAAGGCCGAGGAGCGTCTTTCCTTCGATATCCAGCGCGAGATCGCCGAGGCTCTCGGCTATCATTCGCGCCCCGGCCTCTCGGCCGTCGAGCGCTTCATGAAGCACTATTTCCTGGTCGCCAAAGACGTTGGCGATCTGACGCGCATCCTTTGCGCAGCACTTGAAGACCAGCAGGCGAAGTCGATCCCCGGCCTGACCGGCGTCATCAGCCGCTTTACCCACCGCAACCGCAAGATCCCCGGCAGCGTCGAGTTCGTGGAAGATCGCGGCCGTATCGCGCTCGCCAATCCCGATGTCTTCAAGCGCGATCCGGTCAGCATCATCCGGCTGTTCCATGTCGCCGATATCAACGGGCTCGAATTCCATCCCGATGCGCTGAAGCGCGTCACACGTTCGCTCGGCCTCGTCAACAACGATCTGCGCGAGAACGACGAGGCCAACCGGCTGTTCCTGTCGATCCTGACTTCCAAGCACGATCCGGCGCTGATCTTGCGGCGCATGAACGAGGCCGGCGTGCTTGGCCGCTTCATTCCCGAATTCGGCAAGATCGTCGCGATGATGCAGTTCAATATGTATCACCACTATACTGTCGACGAGCACCTTATCCGCGCGATCGATGTGCTGTCGGAGATCGACAAGGGCAAGGCGGAGGAACTGCATCCGCTCGCCAACAAGCTCATGCCGCATATCGAGGACCGCGAGGCGCTCTATGTCGCGGTCTTGCTGCACGATATCGCCAAGGGCCGGCAGGAAGACCATTCGATTGCCGGCGCTCGCGTCGCCCGCAAGCTTTGCGCCCGTTTCGGCCTGTCGCAGAAGCAGACCGAGATCGTCGTCTGGCTGATCGAGGAACATCTGACCATGTCGATGGTCGCCCAGACGCGCGACCTGACGGACCGCAAGACGATCACCGACTTCGCCGATCGCGTTCAGTCCCTGGATCGGCTGAAGATGCTGATGATCCTGACGATCTGCGACATCCGCGCCGTCGGTCCGGGCGTCTGGAACGGCTGGAAGGGCCAGCTGCTGCGCACGCTCTATTACGAGACTGAACTGCTGCTTGCCGGCGGTTTCTCCGAGGTGTCGCGCAAGGAGCGTGCCCAGGCTGCCGCCGAGGCGCTCTATGCGGCGCTGTCTGACTGGAGCCAGAAGGACCGCCGCACCTACGCCAAGCTGCACTACCAGCCCTACCTGCTCTCCGTACCGCTGGAAGACCAGATCCGCCATGCGCATTTCATCCGCCAGGCGGACAAGGCCGGTCAGGCGCTGGCGACCTCGGTGCGCACCGACAGTTTCCATGCCATTACCGAAATCACCGTTCTTTCGCCCGACCATCCCCGCCTGCTTGCCGTCATTGCCGGTGCTTGCGCGGCTGCCGGCGCCAACATCGTCGACGCGCAGATCTTCACGACTTCGGATGGCCGCGCGCTCGATACGATCCATGTCAGTCGCGAGTTTCCGAACGACGAGGACGAGCTTCGTCGTGCCGCCACGATCGGCAGGATGATCGAAGACGTGCTTTCCGGCCGCAAGCGCCTGCCCGAGGTGATCGCGACCCGCGCGAAGAACCGCAAGAAGAGCAAGGCCTTCATCATTCCGCCGTCGGTCACGATCACCAACAGCCTGTCGAACAAGTTCACGGTCATCGAGGTGGAATGCCTAGACCGGCCGGGCCTGCTCTCGGAAATGACGGCGGTGCTGTCCGATCTTTCGCTCGATATCCAATCCGCGCGCATCACCACCTTCGGTGAAAAGGTCATCGATACATTCTACGTCACCGATCTCGTCGGTCAGAAGATTTCCGGCGACAGCAAGCGCGCCAATATCACTGCCCGTATGAAAGCGGTCATGGCCGAGGAGCAGGACGAACTGCGCGAGCGTATGCCTTCCGGCATCATCGCGCCTCCCGCTACATCAGCCGAAAAGAAAGCCGGTTCCCCCGCATGAGCCTCGTCAAGAAATTCGCCACGGTCGGAGGCGCCACGCTCGGCAGTCGCATCTTTGGTTTTGCCCGCGAAACGCTGATGGCCGCAGCCCTTGGCACCGGGCCGATGGCCGACGTCTTCTATGCCGCCTTCCGTTTCCCGAATCTCTTCCGCCGGCTGTTTGCCGAAGGCGCTTTCAATGCCGCCTTCGTGCCGCTCTTTGCCAAGGAGATCGAGGCGAACGGCACTGATGGTGCCAAGCGCTTTTCGGAAGAAGTCTTCGGCGTTCTCTTTTCTGTGCTGCTGCTCATCACCATCGTGATGGAGTTTTCCATGCCGCTGCTGGTGCGCTTCGTCATCGCGCCGGGCTTTGCTGATGATCCCGAGAAGTTCGGTATCACCATCCGCATGGCCGCGGTGATGTTTCCCTATCTCATGTGCATGTCGCTGACGGCGATGATGAGCGGCATGCTGAATTCGCTGCATCACTTCTTCGCCGCTGCCGTCGCGCCTATCTTCCTCAACGTCGTGATGATCGGTGCGCTCTTTTATGCGCTTTATACCGGCGCCGAACCGTTGGCGACGGCCTGGTATCTCTCCTGGGGCGTGCTGGTCGCCGGCGTCCTGCAGCTTGTCGTCGTCTATGTCGGCGTGCTGCATGCCGGCATGAGCATCGGCTTCCGCTTCCCAAAGATGACGCCGAACGTCAAGCGGCTGCTGATCCTTGCTGTTCCGGCGGCCGTGACCGGCGGCATCACGCAGATCAACCAGCTCATCGGACAGGCAATCGCCTCGTCCCGCGAAGGCGCGATTGCCGCCCTGCAATATGCCGATCGCATCTACCAGCTTCCGCTCGGCGTCGTCGGCGTCGCCGTCGGTGTGGTACTGCTACCCGAGCTTGCCCGTTCTCTCAAGGGCGGAGCGTTGCGCGAGGCCGCCTTTCTGCAGAATCGCTCGATCGAATTCGTGCTGTTCCTGACGATCCCAGCTGCATTCGCTCTGTGGATCCTCTCCGACGAGATTATTCGCGTGCTCTATGAGCGCGGGGCCTTCCACCAGGAAAACACCCTGATCGTCGGCTCGATCCTGGCGATCTACGGCATCGGCTTGCCGGCTTTCGTGCTGATCAAGGCGCTGCAACCGGGCTTTTATGCCCGCGAAGACACCAAGACGCCGATGCGTTTTTCAGCAATCGCGGTTGCGACCAACTGCGCCACTGCGCTGACGCTGTTTCCCTATATTGGGGCGCCAGGTATCGCAGTCGCCGAAGCCACGGCCGGCTGGATCAGCACCGTGCTGCTCTTCACCACGCTTCTGCGCCGCGGCCATCTGACATGGGAATGGGCGCTGGCCAAACGCGCAGCGCTGCTGGTCGTCGCCGCGGCCGTCATGGGCGCCGTCATCATCTATCTCAAGCGGCACTGGGCGCCCTGGCTTGCCTCGGGGGCGCCGCTTCTGACCAAGGTCGGCACGCTTGGCCTGCTGATTGCGATTTCTTTGGTCGTCTATTTCGCGACCGCCTTCCTGATCGGCGGAGCAGACCTCGGCATGATCCGGCGCAACCTCAATCGCAAACCGGCACCGGCGAAGGACGCCTAAGGTCTGTAGCCTTTCCTGGTTCTAACAATCGACCCAACGCCGCTGCGGCCCGACATCGACATGGATGATGCCGTTGCAGTAGCTGCCGATCCCCCCTATCCCGGGCGCGGTTCTCGCGGCCGCGATGATCGTTCGCTCCGACAGTCCGGGAATCCTGATATCCGCTGCCATGCACTTTCCATGCAGGGAGCCGTGGCGGCTGGGATGCGGCCGGAAGCCCGACGTTATCATCGGGCGGCGTCCGGTCTTTGCCGCGATATGCGACAAAACCGCCCGCAATCGCGCCGGAAAACAGCTAGCGCGAACGCTGACGGTCTGCATCGTGTAAGCAATGCGCGTCTCGTGTTTGGGAAGTTGGCTGGTCTGCCGTCGATTATCTTGACCGACGGCTGCGGTTGCTGATTGTAGGGCGAAAAGGCCTGCCATGGCGAGCAAACTGGCGTTCTGCATGGTCTCTCCGATCGGTTATCCGACGGCCCCTTCGGCCGCCAGCCCGGCGAGAGGATTTTCAGTTCAAAGAAAGCTTTTTTGTGAAATTTTATACTCAATTTTAGCTAAGCAGAATGATCAATTTGGCGTAAAATCGGGCTTTTTATCGCATCGAAATGGAATAAACTTCCTAATCTGGAGATCCCATGATCCAATCTCTGTTCCTCGTCACCCTCGTCGTCGACGATTATGACCGCGCCAAAGCCTTCTATTGTGAGGCCCTCGGCTTCGAATGCCTTCAGGATGAAGTACAGCCGGAAGGCAAGCGCTGGGTCGTCGTGAAGCCGAAGGGCGGGGATGGCGCTGCCTTTCTGCTGGCGCAGGCGGCGGGCGAAACGCAGCGGGCCGCCATCGGCAACCAGACCGGCGGACGCGTCGGCTTCTTTCTCAAGACCGACGATTTTGCGCGCGACCACGCGGCGATGGTAATTGCCGGGGTGCGCTTTCTGGAGGAGCCGAGGCACGAAGTTTACGGCACGGTCGCAGTCTTTTCGGATCCTTACGGCAACACATTCGATCTGATCCAGCATGCCGCGGGCCGAACCCCTTGATTGCGGGCGGTCGCCCGTGCATAAGCCGCGGCGTTAGCGGCATAGTCAGGCCCTCCACCAGCCTAATCGAGGACAACATCATGGGCGAATTCAAGAAGCTCGTATTCTCCGGCGTTCAGCCGACGGGCAATCTGCATCTCGGCAATTATCTCGGCGCGATCCGCCGCTTCGTGCAGCTCCAGGACGGCAACGACTGCATCTACTGCGTCGTCGACCTGCATGCGCTGACCGCACAGCTCGTCCACGAGGACATGCTGTCGCAGACGCGCTCGATCGCAGCCGCCTTCATCGCCTCCGGCATCGATGCCGAAAAGCATATCGTCTTCAACCAGTCCGCCGTACCGCAGCACGCCGAACTTGCCTGGATCTTCAATTGCGTCGCCCGCCTCGGGTGGATGAACCGCATGACGCAGTTCAAGGACAAGGCCGGCAAGGACCGCGAGCAGGCCTCGCTCGGTCTCTACGCCTATCCGAGCCTGATGGCCGCCGACATTCTCGTCTACCGCGCCACGCATGTGCCTGTCGGCGAGGACCAGAAGCAACATCTTGAGCTCACCCGCGACATCGCGATGAAGTTCAACCTCGATTACGCCTCGCATATCCGCAAGACGAATTACGGGATCGACATCACGGTCGGTGACGAGCCGGTGCATGCCTATTTCCCGATGGTCGAACCGCTGATCGGCGGGCCGGCACCGCGCGTCATGTCGCTGCGCGACGGCACCAAGAAGATGTCGAAGTCCGACCCGTCGGACCTTTCGCGCATCAACCTGATGGACGACGAGGACGCGATCTCCAAGAAGATCCGCAAGGCCAAGACTGATCCGGACGGCTTGCCGAGCGAAGTGGCCGGCCTCGAAAGCCGACCGGAAGCCGAAAACCTCGTCTCGATCTATGCCGCACTTGCCGACAAGACGAAGGAGCAGGTGCTTGCCGAATTCGGCGGCCAGCAATTCTCCGTCTTCAAGCCGGCACTGATCGATCTCGCCGTTCAGGTACTATCGCCGATAACAGGCGAAATGCGCCGCCTGATGAACGATACGAGCCATATCGATGCGATCCTGCGCAACGGCAATGAACGCGCAAGGGCACGCGCCGACGTGACGATGCGCGAACTTCGCGAGATCATCGGCTTCCTCTACTAATCCCGTCGACATGCAGAGCTCCCGTGCAAAACGGGGGCTTGCAAATTTTCGGTCACAGGTGTCAGAGTCCGCGCCATGGTATCAAAGCGACTCTCACGGCTCGAAGGTCATCGCCGCAAATTCATGGCGGTGATCGATGGGACACCCGAATGCCAACGCGCCGTCCATTATGCCGGGCGGCGCGCCAAGAATTCCAATGGCGGCCTCGTCCTTCTCTACGTGATCCCGGAAGGCGATTTCCAGCAATGGCTCGGCGTCGAGGAGATCATGCGGGCGGAAGCCCGCGAAGAGGCGGAAGCCACCGTCGCAAAGATCGCACAGATCGTGCGCGAGACGATCGGCATCGAGCCTGAAATCGTGATCCGCGAGGGCAATTCGGCCGAGCAGATCAATGCGGTGATCGAGGAAGACCGGGACGTCGCCATCCTCGTGCTTGCCGCAGGCTCCGCCAAGGAAGGGCCGGGACCGTTGGTTTCATCCGTCGCAGGACGTGGAGCGGCCTTTCCCATTCCGGTCACCGTGCTTCCCGACACGCTGACCAACGAGGAAATCGACGCCCTCTGTTAAGTCATTTCTTGAGTATCAGTCTCTTGAATCGGCCGGACAATAGGCTTATTTTCTTTTGAAGAATTCTAAAGACGGCAGAGGTCACGGCCCGCCGTATGGAGAGCGAAATGTTCATTCAGACCGAAGCCACGCCGAACCCAGCCACGCAGAAGTTCCTTCCCGGCAAGGTCGTGATGGAAAACGGCACGGCCGAATTCCGCAATGCCGATGAGGCCCAGGCTTCACCGCTCGCTGCCCGTCTCTTCGAAATTCCGGGCGTCACAGGTGTCTATTTCGGCTACGATTTCATCTCCGTCTCCAAGGACGATGCCGAGTGGCAGCACCTGAAGCCGGCTATTCTAGGCTCGATCATGGAGCATTTCATGTCCGGCAAACCGGTCATGGGCGACGCTTCCATCCTTTCGGAAGATGTCGATGCGGGCGATGAATTCTTCGACGAAGGCGATGAATCGATCGTGCTGACCATCAAGGAACTGCTGGAGACCCGAGTGCGTCCAGCCGTTGCCCAGGATGGCGGCGACATCACCTTCCGCGGCTTCAAGGACGGCAAGGTCTATCTGAACATGAAGGGCTCCTGCTCCGGCTGCCCGTCTTCGACGGCAACGCTGAAACACGGCGTCCAGAACCTGCTGCGTCATTTCGTTCCGGAAGTACAGGAAGTGATTGCCGCTTAAAAATCTCTGATGCGTCCGGCCGTTCATATCCGGTTCGGCCAGACGGATTTATGGATAGGCGACAATAGTTTATTCGGAAATTGATGGCATGATCGTTCTGGCGCTCGACACGGCAGGTGTAGATTGCGCTGCCGCTATTTATGACAGCGGCAGGAATACGGTGCTGGGGGAGGCATCGGACATGATCGGCAAGGGACATGCTGAACATCTGATGGGTATCGTCGACCGCGCGCTGGATCAGGCGGGCGTCACGCTCTCGGATGTCGACCGCCTCGCCATCACCGTCGGACCCGGCTCCTTCACCGGTATCCGCGTCGGCGTCGCCGCAGCCCGCGGCTTTGCGCTTTCCCTCAAGGTGCCGGCCGTCGGTATCACTACACTCGAAGTCATGGCGGCTGCCCAGCGCGAAAGGATGCCAGGCCGGCCCGTTCTTGCGGCAATGGATGCCAAGCGGGACGAAATCTACCTCCAGTCCTTCGCAGCCAATGGCACGCCGCTCGACGAGGCGCGTGCGGTGAGCATATCGGAGGCCAAGGCTTTTGCCGCCGGTTTCGACGGTGAGATCACCGGTTCGGCGACACCACTCCTGAGGCCCGATGTGGCAGGCGAGCAGGCCAACTCCTTCCCGATCTCCATCGTGGCGCGCCTCGGTGCGGCCGCCAGCCCGAATTCCGGAAAGCCGAAACCCCTTTATCTGCGCGGACCCGATGCCAAACCGCAGGCCGGGTACGCGATTGCAAGAGTATGACAATGCTGGAAGCCTATCTGACGCTGAAACCGGAATTCGAAATCGTCGCCATGGAGCCAGAGGATTGCCTCGATGTTTCCGTGCTGCATGGCGAGCGCTTCGCGCGCCCCTGGGGTGACGGCGAATTCCACAGCCTGCTTTCGCAGAACACCGTCTTCGGCTTCGTTGCCCGCCAGACCAATGCCATTTTGAAAAAGACTCTCCCGGGCTTCGTCCTTGCGCGCCAGGTGGCGGGCGAGGCCGAAATCCTGACCGTTGCCGTACAGGTGAAGGTTGCTCGCTCCGGCCTCGGCTGGCGGCTGATGCAGGCCGCCATGCGCGAGGCGCGTCTTCGTGGCGGCGAGAGCATGTTCCTGGAAGTCGACAACGGCAATACCGCCGCCCTTGGCCTCTATCGCAAGCTCGGCTTCGAGCAGACGGGCGAACGCAAGGGCTATTATAAGGACGCCAATGGGGCTACCTCTACGGCGCTTGTCATGAAGCGCGTTCTTCGGTAGTTCCCTTCTCGACAGGAATAACGAGAAGGCAGCCATGACTGACGAAGCCAAAACCCTTGAGGAGCTTTGCGCTGAACGCGGCATGCGCATGACGGAGCAGCGCCGCGTGATTGCGCGCATTCTCGAGGACTCCGAAGATCACCCTGACGTCGAGGAGCTTTATCGGCGGTCCGTCAAAGTCGACGCCAAGATTTCGATCTCGACGGTCTATCGTACGGTGAAGCTATTCGAAGATGCCGGCATCATCGCCCGGCATGATTTCCGCGACGGCCGCTCACGCTACGAGACGGTTCCCGAAGAACATCACGATCACCTGATCGATCTGAAGACCGGCGTCGTCATCGAATTCCGCTCGCCGGAAATCGAGGCATTGCAGGAACGTATCGCCCGCGAACACGGCTTCAAGCTCGTGGATCATCGGCTGGAACTCTACGGCATCCCGCTGAAGAAAGACGAAATCTGATAGGATGGCAGTCCGGGAGCGCCGCATTTGATCGTCTGGCTGCGCATTACCTTCGCGCTTACCGTCATCATTGTCGCGAGCATCCTGCTCATGCCGCTGCAGGTCCTGGCGCTTTATTTTGACTGGAAGCTGCGCCGCACACTGCCCCGGCGCTGGCATCGCATCGTCTGCTATTGTCTCGGCATCCGGATTCGCGTGCGCGGCACGCTTGAGAGCCGCCGTCCGCTGATGCTCTGCTCGAACCACTCCTCGTGGATGGACATCATGGTCATGTCGGCCATTGCCGACGTCGCCTTCATCGCCAAGATCGAGGTGCGCGACTGGCCGATCTTCGGCACGCTCGCCAAGCTGCAGAAGAGCGTCTTCGTGGTGCGGGAGGAAAAACGCCGCACCGGCGATCAGGCGAGCGAGATCGCCGGCCGCATGGCAGAGGGCGAAATCGTCGTGCTGTTTCCCGAGGGAACGACCTCCGACGGCAATCGCTTGCTGGAGGTCAAATCGTCGCTCTTCGGCGCGGCGGCCATGGCGGTGCCCTATTCCCCGACCGGCATGGTTATGGTCCAGCCGGTGTCGATCGCCTATACGCAGGTCCACGGTATCGCCATGGGCCGCTACCATCGTCCGCTTGCGGCCTGGCCCGGCGATATCGAGCTTCTGCCACATCTCAGCGACATTCTGAAATGCGGAGCGATCGACGTCGAAGTTTCCTTTGGCGAGGCGGTCGAATATGGCGAGAAGACCAATCGCAAGGCGGTCAGCACGACGATCTCCACCCGCATTCGCGACCTGTTGAACAGCAGCCTGCGCGGGCGCGATATCGGCTGAGGCGAGAGTCCCTTTTCTCGCGCGTCAAAAACCACTAAATAGCGCGCCATGACCCAGGACAGCGCCCTTCTTCAGGCCCCGGAGACTTCCCTCCGCGATGGCTCCAACAGCCGCAAGGTTTTCATCAAGACCTATGGCTGCCAGATGAACGTCTATGACTCGACGCGCATGAGCGACGCTCTTGCCCGCGACGGCTATGAGCCGACCGAGGACATGGAAGAGGCCGACCTCGTTTTGCTCAACACCTGTCATATCCGCGAGAAGGCCGCCGAGAAGGTCTATTCCGCGCTCGGGCGCCTGCGCGAGATGAAGAAACGCAAGGCTGCCGACGGCCGCGAGATGATGATCGGTGTCACTGGTTGCGTCGCTCAGGCTGAAGGCGAAGAAATCCTGCGTCGCGCACCGGCTGTCGATGTTGTTATTGGCCCGCAGACCTATCACCGCCTGCCCGAAGCGCTGCGCCGCGCCAAGGAAGGCCACCGCGTCGTCGATACGGAATATGCGATCGAGGACAAGTTCGAGCACCTGCCGATTGCCGAGGCGCCGAAGATCCGGACCCGCGGCGTGACTTCCTTCCTGACCGTGCAGGAAGGCTGCGACAAATTCTGCACCTTCTGCGTCGTGCCCTATACGCGCGGTTCCGAGGTCTCGCGACCGGTCTCTCAGATCGTCGAAGAGGCAATGCGGCTCGTCGATGGCGGCGTGCGCGAAATCACCCTTCTCGGACAGAACGTCAATGCCTGGCATGGCCTCGGCCCGAAGGGCGAGGAGTGGAGCCTTGGCGACCTGCTCTACCGGCTTGCCGATATCCCCGGCCTTGCGCGGCTTCGCTACACCACCAGCCATCCGCGCGACATGGACGACCGGTTGATCGAGGCGCATCGCGACCTTCGCACGCTGATGCCTTATCTACACCTGCCGGTTCAGGCGGGCTCGGACCGTATTCTCAAAGCCATGAACCGCCGGCACACGGCAGCAGAATACCTCTCCCTCATCGAGCGCATCCGCAAGGCGCGTCCCGACATAGCCCTCTCCGGCGATTTCATTACCGGCTTTCCGGGGGAGACAGACAGCGAATTTGAGGATACACTAAAACTCGTTGAGAAGGTGCGTTACGCGCAAGCCTTCTCTTTCAAATATTCGACGCGGCCGGGTACCCCCGGTGCGGAATTGAAGGACCAGGTGCCGGAAGATATCAAGGCAGAACGGCTGGAACGCCTGCAGGCGCTGCTTCTCAGGCAGACGCAGGAATTCAACGAGTCCTGCATCGGCAAGGAAATCGATCTTCTCCTCGAAAAGCCGGGCCGTATGCCTGGACAGCTCATCGGACGCTCACCGTGGCTGCAGTCCGTGAATGTTGATGCAAAAGCATCGCAAATCGGTGACATTATTAAAGTGCGAATCACAGGAACCGGAACCAACAGCCTGTTTGCCGAACGCGCAGAGGCTGAGGTTTAACCCA
>Ga0102588_1000360_pt1 | contig 53347 bp, 48 predicted proteins | sample AraplaMF_Col_mMS_FD_76854 | JGI IMG/M metagenome (GOLD analysis project Ga0102588, IMG submission 76854) | Arabidopsis root microbial communities from the University of North Carolina, USA - plate scrape MF_Col_mMS (SPADES assembly) (version 2) | ecosystem: Host-associated > Plants > Roots >...
TGCATGGTCACCGCCTTGTCGCCGGAGCCGACGACGATCGTGCCAATGTCGAAGGCCTCCTTGGTATAGACGACGTCCTTCTTGGTGATGATCCCTTCGGCCAGGATGTGCCCGCCTGTTGTCTTGCAGATGGCATCGATCACGGCTGAACCGCCGTTCTTCTCAGCCGCAATGATCGCCTCGCCCAGCGCCAATGCCATCGAGATGCCGCCAAGTGCTGCGTGGGTACGCACATAAGAGGCGCGCAGCGGATTGCGGCAGCTGGCGATGAAGCCGCCCGACTGGTCGGAAGCCGCCCGCAGAATCGGCGAGATCTTCGCCGTCGCCCCCTTCACCACAAGCTCGATGTATCGGCTTTCGGCGCGGTTTCCGCCGACCGCCGTCTGGATCATCTGCGCGGGCGAGCCCGCCATGCCGATCGAGCCCATGTCGCCGGTCGGATGCGCGCGGATATCGCCGACGGCATCGACGACCTTTGTTCCGAGAATGGCGGAGGGCAGCCAGCCGTTCAGCGTCGAAGACTTGCCGTTCTGGCCGATGATCAGGCCGGACAGTTTTTCGCCGAGTTCGTCCTGCAGCAGCTGCACCGCCTTCACATAGTCGATGCCCTGCATCTCCCAGGGTGTCGTGGAAGCGGGCGCGCCGATCGCGGCGGCCGTCGCGATCCAGTCGTCGTCCTTCAGCTCGTCGATCGACACAAGTTCCGGCTTGCCGACGTTGACCGCTGCATAGCCGAGCATGCGTCCGTGATCCGCCCAGCCGCCGCCGCCGGCGGCATAGACCGACCCGCCCTTGACCGCTGCTTCTACGTCCTTCTCAACGAGTATGCGTCCCATCAGGCATTCTCCTGCTTCAAGCTCTTGTCCATGTCCATGACGGCTTCGAAAAGCACGGCCGCCCCAAGCGCGATGTCGTCGTTCTCGGCCCACTCGTCAGCGGAGTGGCTGCGCCCCTCCTTGCAGGGTACGAAGATCATCGCGGCGGGCGCTACCTTGGCAATCCAGGCCATGTCGTGTCCGGCGCCCGATGCCATGCGCCGGTGCCTGGCGCCGACGGTTTCGCAAGCCCTTTCGAGCGTCTTCAATAGCCCGGCATCGCTCGGCGTCGGATAGTTGTCGGAGACGCGCACCGGGCTTTTGATGGACACTCCGTAAGCGATGGCTAACTTTATGACATGTTCGTCCAGCCACTCGCAGAAGGCCTCCATGTCGTTGCGAATCTCGGCGCGCCCATCGATCAGCAGGACGACCTTCGAGGGAACGACGTTGGCGGCATTCGGCTCGATCCGGAACTCGCCGACCGTTGCCGCAAAATGCCCCGGCGTCTTCCCGCGGGCGGCTGCGGCATTGCGGATATCGAGGACCAGTTGTGCGGCGGCGACCAGCGCATCCGAGCGGCTATCCATCGGCGTCGTCCCGGCATGGTCGGCGCGGCCTTTGACGATGATCTCAATCCGGGTGATCCCGGCGATCGCAGTGACGATGCCGATATCTTTCTTCTCGTTCTCAAGGACCGGGCCCTGCTCGATATGAAGTTCGAGAAAGCCCGAAATATCGGGCCTGTTTTGCTGCTGCAGCACGCCCGGGCGCCCGCCGACCTCGGCAATCGCCTCGGCGAGGTCGCGTCCATCAGTCGCGCGCGAAAGCCAGGCTTCCGGCAGTTGCCCGGTCATGCCCCGGCTGCCGATACAGGAAACGCCGAAGATACTGACCTCCTCCGCAAGGAAGTCGACGATCTCCAGGTCGTGATCGAGCTCGATGCCCCGATCGCTGAGCGCACGCGCGACCTCAATCGCCGCCACCACGCCGGCAATGCCGTCGAAACGCCCGCCATCCGGCACGGTGTCTGAATGCGAACCGAGCATGATCGTGCCGCGCCCGTCGATGGCGCCCCGCCGCTTGCCGATCAGATTGCCGGCGGCATCGATCCGGGTCTCAAGGCCAGCCGCTCGCATGCGCGCTTCGATATAGGCGCGCCCCTCGAGAAAGAGCGGCGAGAAGGCACGGCGGGTCCAGGGACGGCCGGGCTCGGTGATCCCGGCCAGAGCGTCGATATCCTCGGCGATACGACCTGCGTTGACCGGCAGGTTTCTGGTCATTCTGCGGCTCCGGCGATCACCTGCCTCGGCAGCGGACGGACAAATCGGCCGGTCCCCGGTTCAGCCAGCACCGTCGCGCCATGGGTGATCTTCTCCCCGCGCAGATAGGTCGCGGCGACCGTCCAGGGAAGGCGGATGCCGTTGTAAGGGCTCCAGCCGACCACGTTGTTGCCGCTCGCAGCTGCGTCATAGACCGTTTCGCGCGGCTCAAGCACGACGATATCGGCGTCCTTGCCTGGCGTGAGCGCTCCCTTCACGTGGTCGAGGCGGAAATGCTTTGCCGGGTTCTCTGCCATCAGCTTGGCCGCCCAGGTCAGCGGGATACCGCGCTCGGCGGCACCCTTGATGAAGAGCGGCACCATCACCTCGAGCCCGGGCACACCGGACGCGTTCGCCAGCATGTCAGGATTGGTCTTGCGATTTTCGGACCAGCTGACGTGATCCGTCGAAACCAGCCAGACATTGCCCTCGGCAACCCTGCGCCACAGCGCCTCGACCTCGGCACGCGGCCGGATCGGCGGATTGATCTTCGCCTTGCCGCCGAGGCGTTTGACGTCGTTTTCCTCGTCCAGCGTCAGATAGTGAATGCAGCATTCCACCGTCGCCTCGAAACCGTCACGGCGATAGGCGCGCGCGATGTCATAGCCGCGTCCGAGCGAGCAATGGACCACATGCGAGGGGCATCCCGTATTGGCGCCGGTTTCAAAGATGGTGTGCATTGCCAGCAGTTCGGTGATCGGCGGCCGCGACAGCCCATGCGCCCGCCAATCGGTGATCCCGCTTGCTTTCACGCGCTCCATGTAGGTGCGGACGGCCTCGTCATCCTCGTTGTGGACGCCGGCGGTCAGCCCGGTCGGCGCAATTGCGGCAAAGCATTCGTCCAACAGGGCAGGGGGAATGCGCGGAAAACGTTTCGGATCCGTACCAAACGTCGAGAACTTGAAGGCGGCAACGCCGGCATCCACCATTTCGGCGACCCGCTTGGCGCCTTCCTCGGGATCGACGGTGCCGTAGAGTGCAAAATCGACCCGCGCCTGCGGGCCGGCATGGGCGATCTTCTTCTTCACCGCTTCCGCCGAACAGACAAGATTGCCTTCATCATAGGGCATGTCGACGATCGTCGTCACGCCGCCGGCAGCAGCCGAGCGCGTCGACCAGATGAAATCCTCCTGGTTCTTCTGCGACAGAGAGTGAACTTGGGCGTCGATTGCTCCGGGCAGGATCAATGCCTTGCCGAGGAGATGGCGTTCGCGGGCGCCAGGCGGTTCGCCGAGGCCGATTTCCGCAATCTTGCCATCGCGGACGGCAACGTAGCCGGCTTCCAGAATGCGCTCCGGCAAAACGACCGTGCCTTGCAGAACGAGATCGAAATCAGCCATGCCGCTTGCTCCGTGGCGAATATTGAAGGATCAGATGGCGACCGGTTCCTGGGTCAGGCGCTGCTCGATGCGCGCCAGCGAGCCGAGCGCAAAGAAATCGTCGAAGGATGCGATCGGCACCTCTTCGATCAGCTTGGACATGAAGGCGTCGGAGCCGAATTCTTCCTCGATCGCTTCCACCTCGGCAGAGAGTGGCCGGTCGACCGTGTAAAAGTCCGCATGCTTGCGAACGACGTCATAGAGCATTCCGCCGACACCTTTCGGCTTGTCGCCGAGAATGTCCACGGCTTGTGCCGAAAGCAGCGCCTCGAGAGCGGCGAGGCGCATCAGTGCCCGCATCTGGCGCTCGAAGCGCTCGATTACCAGCGGCAGGAAGGCAGCCTCATCCTCGAGGCCGGCCGCAACCACCAGCGACTGCGCCGAAACCGGGTTCGACATCGACAGGACGCGGGAGAAGATTTCGCCGGCCAGCTTGATGATCGGGCCAAAGCCAGTGGCGATGCGGCCAGGCGGCACGAGATTGACCGGCAGGTCGCGGCGCTGGCCGTTGCCGAGCAGGACGCAGCGGTTGAAAGCATTGCGGGCGGCGTGCGCCATGCAGAGAGCGGCCGATTCCAGCAGGATCGTCACGTCGAGCGGCAGCGATCCGCCCGAGGTCATCACCCGCCCCTCGACGACGACGGGGTTGTCGTCGGAGCGTCCGGTGGCGGCAAGGATCTTGTGACCCGTCGTCAGCAAGTTCTCGATTACTGCACCGAAGACCTGCGCGATCATGCGCAAGCTCAACGGATCCTGGACATGAGTTTTGACTGGCCATTGCCAGGCGTCCGACGCATTGCAGAGCCAGGAGCCGATCAAGGCCTCCCGGGAGGTGCCGACATGGCGAACGGAAAGCCACGGATCGCGGGAAGCGCCGAGCGCGCCTGATGCCATCATGCCGGAGGCCAGCAGCACGCGAATGGAAGCCGCGGCACTGCGGGTCGCATCAGCCGCCGCGGCGAAGCTGACGGCGTTAACGCTGAGCGAGGCCAAGCTGTCGCGCGGGGCCATCGTAAAGGGCTTCATGCCGGCGGCGGCGAAGGCATCGGCAGCCTGCATGCGCTTGCCGCGATAGACCGCTTCCCCGACGCCGGTCAGCACGGCGCCGATCTGTCCCATGAGACCGATGTCGGCGCAACCGATCGAGCCGGTGCGGCGGACGACCGGGATGATGTCGGCTTCCAGCATTCGCATATAGGCATCGACGAGTTCGCGCGTGCAGCCGACCTGTCCGGTCAGCGCGGTATTGATGCGGATGGCCATCGCATTGCGCACGACCGAGCTCGAAAACGGTGTCCCGGTGCCGAAGTGATGCGCACGCACCAGCCCGAGATTGAAGGCGTCCAGATCTTCTGGAGACCACTCGACATCCTTCATGGCGCCGACGCCGGTGGTCGCCCCGTAGACGGGCATCCCGGCCTTGATCGCGTCCTCGACGATCCCCCGGGCAATCTCGATGCGGGCCATTCCGGTCGCGGAAGCTGAAAGCGCCACCTTGCCCGATCCCATCCTCACCATCTCAGCAAAGCTGAGCGGCTGCCCGGAAAGTTCGATGCGGGGGCGTTCATGCTTCATCTGCCATATCTCCTTGAAAAGTGAGAGTATGCGACGGCGCTACCGAATGGGATATCCCAAATATCGAACACAGCATGCATTGCTGCGACGGATCAGGTGACCACCCAGGCTATATAGAGAAGAGCAAGCGCGATAATCCAGAGGGCGACCCGACCGGAGCGATTATGGCGCGCCTCGGATTTGCCGATCGCCTCGGCCGTTTCCGCGTCGAACCGCAATCCATTCTCGCTCATCTGTAGCAGCTGATGGTGAAACTTCTCGGTCTTGGCGGCAATCTCCGGCGCCGCTTCGGCAAGCTTCACAGCCGCCTTCAGCCCGTCCTTGAGATCGGTGACGATGCGCTTCGGGCCGAGATTGTTGCGGATCCAGTCGCCGACGACGGGTTCGGACGCCTTCCACATATTGAAGCGTGGATTGAGCATGCGCGACACGCCTTCGACCACGACCATGGTCTTCTGCAGCATGACCAGTTCCGGTCGCGTCGCCATGTCGAAGAGTTCGGTCACCTCAAACAGCAGCGTCAGCAGCTTGCCCATCGAGATCGTCTCGGCAGGCTGGCCATGAATCGGCTCCCCGATCGCGCGGATCGCCTGCGCGAAGCTCTCGACATTGTGGTGGCCTGGCACGTAGCCGGCTTCGAAGTGAACTTCCGCGACCCGGATATAGTCGCGGGTGATGAAGCCGAAGAGAATTTCGGCGAGGAAGCGGCGCTCCTTTTTCCCCAGGCGTCCGACGATCCCCATGTCAACGGCGACGATATCGCCGTGTTCGTCGACAAAGAGGTTACCGGGATGCATGTCGGCGTGGAAGAAGCCGTCGCGCAGCGTGTGGCGGAGGAACGACTGGATCAACGTGTCCGCGAGCAGGTTGAGATCGTGGCCGGCGGCGCGCAGGCCCTCGACATCCGACATCTTCACGCCGTCGATCCACTCCATTGTGATCACGTCGCGGCCGGTGCGCTCCCAATCCACCTTCGGCACACGGAAGCCCGGGTCCTTCTCGGTGTTTTCAGCAATCTCGGAAAGGGCCGCGGCCTCCAGCCGCAAGTCCATTTCGACCTTGGTGGTCTGCTCCAGTGTTTTCGTGACCTCCACCGGCCTCAGGCGCCGGCTAGAAGGCATGAAGCGCTCCTGCATGTGAGCGACGAGGTACATCGCCTCGATATCATGCGTGAACCGCTGGCGCACGCCGGGGCGGACGACCTTGACCGCTACCTTCTTGCGTCCGGCAGGCGTATCGACCTCGGCGGGGTGCACCTGGGCAATCGAAGCCGCTGCAATCGGCTCATCGAAGCTCGCATAAAGCTCCTCGATCGGGCGGCCGAGAGACCCGGCGATGCTCGCCTTGGCCGCTGCGAGCGGAAAGAATGCCATGCGGTCCTGAAGCTGCGACAGATCGTCGGCAAACTCGACGCCGACGACATCCGGACGCGTCGCCAGGAACTGGCCGATCTTCACGTAGGAGGGGCCGAGCCGCTCCACCGCCTGCGCCAGCCGGTCGCTGCGCTTCTTCGATTTCGAACGATTGCGCGCGAACAAGCCGACAAACGACTTGGCGATGCCGACGGACGGCGGAAGATCTTCCGACGGCAGGGCCGAAATTACACCTTCGCGCACCAGAATCCAGCCGACGCGAGAGAGCCGGAAATATGCCCCCAGAGTGCTCATGCCGGATTGCCTGCCTGCGAAAGCCAGCGGGTGAACGATGTGCCCTCAACCATGCGTCAGAGCTTCCAGCCGGAATGAAGGGCTGCGATGCCGCCGGTATAATTCGTGAAGCTCACGCGCGAGAAGCCGGCATTGCGGATCATCTCGGCGAAGTTCTCCTGGTTGGGGAACTTACGGATGGATTCGACGAGATACTGATAGGGCTCGGCCTCGCCGGTGATCGCCTTGCCGAACTTCGGAATGGCGTTGAACGACCAGCTGTCGTAGACGCGGTCGAGCAGTGGCATGTCCACTTCGGAGAATTCGAGCACGAGCAGCCGGCCGCCGCGCTTCAGCACGCGATGGGCTTCCCTGAGCGCCACGTCGATGCGAGGCACGTTGCGGATGCCGAAGGCAATCGTATAGGCGTCGAAGCTGTTTGCTTCGAACGGCAGGTCCTCGGCGTTGGCCTCAACGAAAGTCAGGTTGTCGGAGAGCTTCTTTTTGGCGGCGCGTTCGGCTCCGACGGCGAGCATCGAGCCGTTGATGTCGAGCACGGTTGCATGGGCCTGTCGGTTCGAGGCCTCGACGATGCGAAACGCGATATCGCCGGTGCCGCCGGCAACGTCGAGAACCTTGTAGCCGGGTTCCTTGCGCGGATTGAGGGCTGAGATCATCGCATCCTTCCAGACGCGGTGCATGCCGACCGACATGACGTCGTTCATGATGTCGTAGCGCTTGGCGACCTTATGGAAGACCTCGTTGACGAGGCCCTGCTTTTCACCATCCGCCACTTCGCGGAAGCCGTAGGATGTTTCCATGCCGCCTTCGGCGGAGGTACGGCTTTCTGACATCGAAATACTCCATCTATCTGAAATCGGCGCGGCGACCATAGCGAACGGACCCGCGCAGCGCTATCTGTGGGCCACGGTCAAAGCTGCGGCACCTTGGCGCTATAGCGCACAACGCCCGTGGTTGAAACATGTTAGATATAGATGGGTTAAGATGCCGGAATTGCCAGAAGTCGAAACCGTCAGACGCGGGCTTGCCCCCACCATGGAAGGCGCGCGGATCGCCCGCCTGGAACTGCGCCGCAAGGACCTGCGATTTCCCTTTCCGGACGGTTTGGAGGCGCGGGCAACCGGTCGCGAAATCGTCGCGCTCGGTCGCCGCGCCAAATATCTGCTGATCGATCTCGATGACGGCACGACGATCATCTCGCATCTCGGCATGTCAGGTTCCTTCCGCATCGAGGCAGGACCGCTATCCGATGCTCCCGGCGAGTTTCATCATGCCCGTTCGAAGGATGAAAAGCACGACCACGCGATCTTCCACCTGGAAGGACCGAATGGCATCAGCCGCGTCATCTATAATGACCCGCGCCGCTTCGGCTTCATGGATATGGCGCAGCGCTCCGAGCTTGATCTCAATCCCTTCCTCTTCGGCCTCGGGCCGGAGCCGACCGGCAACGAACTCAGCGCTGCCTATCTGGCGGAACGATTCATGGGCAAGGCGCAGCCGCTGAAGAGCGCGCTGCTCGATCAAAAGAATATTGCCGGGCTCGGCAATATCTATGTCTGCGAGGTGCTGTGGCGCGCGCATTTGCGCCCCACCCGGGCAGCGGCGACTGTCGTCACCAAGACCGGTAAGCCGAGCAAGCAGATGGACCTCCTCGTTGCGTCGATCCGCGACGTCATCGCCGACGCCATCAAGGCGGGGGGCTCGTCCCTGCGGGATCATATCCAGACGGATGGGTCTCTCGGGTATTTCCAGCACTCTTTCTCGGTCTATGATCGCGAAAGTCTACCTTGCCGCACGCCCGGTTGCGGCGGTACGGTCGCGCGCATCGTTCAGGCGGGGCGCTCGACCTTCTACTGCCCTGACTGCCAAAAATAACGGGAGGATTGTCCATGGCCTACGAAACGCTGATCGTCGAAACTCGCGGAGCGGTAGGGCTCATCACATTGAATCGCCCGCAGGCGCTGAACGCGCTGAATTCGACAGTGCTAAAGGAGCTTCTACAGGTTCATGAAGCCTTCCAGGCCGACGACGCTATTGGTGCGATCGTTTTGACTGGCTCCGAGCGCGCATTCGCCGCCGGTGCTGACATCAAGGAAATGCAGCCTCTCGGCTATGTCGATGTCTATAGCCGCGATCTGATGAGCGGCTGGGACGACGTTGCCAAGGTGCGCAAGCCTGTCATCGCTGCCGTCAGCGGCTTTGCGCTTGGCGGTGGCTGCGAGCTTGCAATGATGTGTGACATCATCATCGCCTCGGAGACTGCCAAGTTCGGCCAACCCGAGATCACCCTCGGCGTCATCCCCGGCATGGGCGGCTCTCAGCGGCTGACGCGCGCCGTCGGCAGATATAAAGCCATGGATCTGATCCTCACCGGCCGGATGATGGATGCCGCCGAAGCGGAGCGGGCGGGACTCGTTTCACGTGTGGTGGCGCCCGAGCGCCTGCTGGACGAGGCGCTGGAGGCGGCCGCCAGGATTGCCTCGCAGTCGCGTCCTTCCGTTCTGATGGCCAAGGAAGCGGTCAACCGTGCCTTGGAGACGACCCTGGACGAAGGTCTGCGCTTCGAGCGCCGGCTTTTCCATAGCCTGTTTTCCACCGAAGACCAGAAAGAGGGGATGACGGCCTTCATCGAAAAGCGTAAGCCTGCCTTCAAGAACCGCTGAGCCTTGGAGAAAGGCGGCGTTTCCTTGAAAATGCGCGTTGACGTGGGTCGGCTTTAGGGTTATATGCCCGCCCACGGTTCGGGAAGCCACTCCGGTTTTCCGATTATGCTCCCGCATTGCTGTATGAAGTGGCCGCAAGGCCCGCGGTGATGACGGAGTTTGTTCGAATTCTTAGAGAGGCATCCATGGCCAATACAACTTCGGCGAAAAAAGCGACCCGCAAGATCGCCCGCCGTACCGACGTCAATAAGGCTCGTCGCTCGCGCGTTCGTACTTTCGTTCGCAAGGTCGAAGAGGCAATCGCATCTGGTGATGCTGCCAAGGCTAAGGAAGCTTTCCTGGCCGCGCAGCCGGAACTGGCTCGCGCCGCAAGCAAGGGCGTTGTGCACGCCAACACGGCTTCCCGCAAGGTTTCGCGCCTCGCAGCTCGTGTGAAGGCTCTGTCGGTTTCTGCGACCGCATAATCTTTCGTTAATAAACGCAGCATTATGATTAGCCCGGCAACTTTGTCGGGCTTTTTCGATTCCGCCGACTAGCTTCCGTATGGTTAATTCGGCGACGATTTCATGTCGAGCGTGTGACATGAAAAATGCAATTAAAACAAATACTTGTTGTAGGATACTTCAGGTGTGCTCGACTCGGGCCCTACAATCTGCGGTCTGAGCAGAGTCAAGAAGCTTTTTTATTTTTTTCTTTTTATGCGTGTCAAAAATGCCCAGAATCGGAATCCCCTTGATTCAAAAGCGATTCTTTTTTGACATCAATGTGACGCCCAAAAACTGCAGCCGGAGTCAACGGCCCGCTCTTAATTTTGCGTAAAATTCATCGTTGATTCCCGCATTCGATCCTGCCTAAATGCCGATCAACAAGGGGTCCAGACATCACCTGTAAAGGCTTGGTCTGAAACTGCCACGTCGGCAGGGCGATGATCCTGTGCCACTTGTTACGGAGAGTCAAAGTCTTCGGTTTTTCACGCAGTTAGGCATTTTTGACCGCGATGTGGCTGTCGCGGAACGGTGATGTTTTGTGTGTTTGTTGCACGCGTTGCGTGAGGCCGAATGGGAAGAGAAGTCGTGGCAGGACGATTGGAAGCCGGTGTTACGAGGAACGGCATCCAGTCCGAGGGAACGCAGTCGAACCGCATGATGCGGCGCGCACTTTCCCGGGAGCATCTTGCGAGTGGGGCAGTATTTGAGTGAACCGGCAGGCGAGTGGCTCATGAGGGTGCCACTTTCTAGCCATAGCGGGGAAATAATCGGGCGACGAAACAAAGTCGGCCGACGAATGGAAGGCGGCATGATGCAGATGAATACAATGACGGCGGATGTCCTGGAGAGTGGGGACAATGAACCGCAGGCGTTTGGCTCTATTTGCGCCGAGGCGGCAGGGGAAAAGGGAGACATGAAGCATGGTGTACTTTTCGAGCGTGTCAGCGCCCGTCTGAAGGCGCAGGTCGGTCCGGATGTTTATGCAAGCTGGTTTGCACGGCTGAAATTGCATTCGGTTTCAAAGAGCGTCGTGCGCCTGACGGTGCCGACAACTTTCCTGAAGTCCTGGATCAACAATCGGTATCTTGAGCTGATCACCAGCCTGTTCCGGGCCGAAGACTCTGAAATCCTGAAAGTCGAAATTCTTGTTCGCACGGCAACGCGTGGCGTTGGTAAGCCGGCTGAAGAGCCGGTTTCCCCGGAGCCTGTTGCCGCTGCGCAGACGCGCCGCCCTGTGGCGCAGCATGCCGGCCAGATTGCGCAGCAGGCGGTTTCGTCCGCTGCCGCAGCCCGTCCGGCCACCTCCGGCCAGCCGCTCTTTGGCTCGCCTCTGGATTCCCGCTTCACCTTCGACACCTTCGTCGAAGGCAGCTCGAACCGCGTGGCACTTGCTGCCGCCAAGACGATTGCGGAAGCCGGACAGGGCGCTGTCCGTTTCAATCCGCTGTTCGTCCATTCCAGCGTCGGCCTCGGCAAGTCGCATCTTCTGCAGGCGATCGCCAATGCCGCGGTTCAGAACCCGCGCGCACTGCGCGTCGTCTATCTGACGGCAGAGTATTTCATGTGGCGTTTCGCAACCGCGATCCGCGACAATGATGCTCTGACACTCAAAGACTCGCTGCGCAACATCGACCTTCTGATCATCGACGACATGCAGTTCCTGCAGGGCAAGATGATCCAGCACGAGTTCTGCCACCTGCTGAACATGCTGCTCGACAGCGCCAAGCAGGTCGTGGTCGCTGCCGACCGCGCTCCTTGGGAGTTGGAATCGCTCGATCCACGTGTCCGCTCGCGTTTGCAGGGCGGCGTTGCCATCGAGCTCGATGCGCCGGACTACGAAATGCGCCTCGAAATCCTGAAGCGTCGCCTCGCCGTAGCTCGCGTCGAGGATCCGTCTCTGGAAATCCCGGCGGAACTGCTCAACCATGTTGCCCGCAACATCACTGCGAGCGGCCGCGAACTGGAAGGCGCCTTCAACCAGCTGCTCTTCCGTCGCTCCTTCGAGCCGAACCTGACGGTAGAGCGCGTGGACGAGCTTCTTGCCCACCTTGTTGGTTCGGGTGAGCCGCGTCGCGTCCGCATCGAGGATATCCAGCGCATCGTCGCACGGCACTACAACGTGTCGCGCCAGGAGCTGGTCTCGAACCGCCGCACCCGTGTCATCGTCAAGCCGCGCCAGATCGCCATGTATCTGTCGAAGACGCTGACGCCGCGGTCCTTCCCGGAAATCGGCCGTCGCTTCGGCGGTCGCGATCATACGACCGTGTTGCATGCCGTTCGCAAGATCGAGGAGTTGATTGCTGAGGATACGAAGCTCTCGCATGAGATCGAGTTGCTGAAGCGCCTGATCAACGAATAGTCGGGAAACCTTCTGTGCTTTGACGGCCGGGGCATTGCTCCGGCCGTTTTCTTTTGCGCACAATCTTCTGTACGCTGGCTGTGAGGAGCGTGTGCCGCGTGCGCGAAAAGGGGAGGAAGTTGATGAGTTTCGACAGGATTGCCGTTCTCGGGTTGGGCAAGGTCGGGCGGTTGGCAGCGACGCTCCTGCACGAGGGGGGCTTCGACGTTCTCGGCATCGATATTCAGGCGCCGACAGAGAGCCTTCCGTTCCAGTGCAGGAGTGGGGACGTTTCCGACCCCATCACCATCGGCGAACTGCTGTCGAGTGTCGAGGCCGTACTTTCCTGCCTGCCCTATCACCTCAACATCGGCCTGGCGCGCGCTGCCCATCTTGCCGGGATCCATTATTTCGACCTCACGGAAGACGTGCCGACCACAAATTTCATCATCGAACTATCCAAGAACGCGCGCGGGCTGATGGCGCCGCAATGTGGCCTCGCCCCCGGCTTCGTCGGTATTGTCGGATCGAGCCTTGCGGATGGATTCGACAAATGCCGTTCCATTCGCATGCGCGTCGGCGCCCTGCCGCAGCATCCGACCGGTCTCCTCGGCTACGCCTTCAACTGGTCGCCCGAAGGCGTGGTCAATGAGTATTTGAACGACTGCGAAGTGATCGAGGGGGGCATTCGCAAGCTCGTCTCGCCGATGGAATGGCACGAGACGATTTATGTCGAGGGTGTGAAGCTGGAGGCCTTCACGACATCAGGCGGCCTCGGCACCATGTGTGACACCATGCTCGGCAAGGTCGAGAACCTCGACTACAAGACGATGCGCTATCCCGGACACATGGATCTGATGAACTTCTTCTTTCACGAACTCCTGATGCGCGACAGGCGCAAGCTTGCCGGTGAAATCCTCACCAACGCCAAGCCGCCGGTCGAGGATGATGTTGTGTATGTCCACGTGGCAGCGGAGGGCACGGAGAACGGCAACCTGCGCCGCAAGGAGTTTGTGCGCGCCTACTATCCGATCGAGATAGCAGGCGCTCGCCGCACGGCGATTGCCTGGACGACATCGGCTTCGGTGGTTGCCGTGATCGAAATGGTGCGCGAGGATCTGCTGCCGTCCACCGGCTTCCTGCATCAGGAATACATTCCGCTGGAGATGTTCCTCAACACGCCGACCGGCAGTCTTTTTAAGACCGGTGCGCCTGGACGTTAGCCCGCCAAGCTAGTCCAGTATGCCCCCTCGAACGGGACCGCAGCGAAACGCTCGTTGATTTCGGCGAGGCTGCCCGCCGGATCGAGATCGCCGAACAGGTCAGGCCTTACCCAGGATGCCACGGCTTCCGCCGCCAGCACATTCAGCGGCACGGCGTTGAAGAAGTTCCACATGCCATGCACATTTCCCTCGCGCACAGCCTTCAGTGGGGCAAGGGCGGGTGCCTTAACGGTTTCTTGGAGCGACCGACGGGCTTCTGCGGGATCGACGCCAGGGCCAATCGAGAAGACGGTGTAGACGCCACCCGGCGAGCCGGTGGCGATATAGACGTCCGGCTCCGCCGCGATGATGTATTCCGCCGTCACCGGCCCGCCCTGCGGCGGTAGGTTCTTGTCCGCGATGTTGCGTCCGCCGGCAAGCGTGATCAACTCGCCGAGGCCGGTCCGGCCGATCGCCCAGCTGCCCCGTGTTGCGCTCGGGAAGGCGTCCATCAGCACCAGCGGCGCATCCTCGCCTCTCCCTGCCGACTCCGCCTTGATGCGCTGCACCCGCTTTTCGAAGAACTGCGCATAATCTTCCGCTTGCCGATCGCATTCCAGAACGCGGCCGAGGAGGCGAATGTCTCGCGGGGTGTTCTTCAGTGGATCGAGATTGAAATCGACAACGATGACAGGCACGCCGATCGATTGGAGATAGTCGATGGCACGTTCGCCTTGTTCGCCATCGGCCTGCCACCTGCCCATGATTGCAAGGTCCGCCTCCAAGGAGAGTGCGGCCTCAAAGTTCATGCCATCCGCCTGCCCATTGCTGACGAGCGGGACCTTGTCGAGGGCCGGAAACTTGCTGCGAAAGGCGTCGTAGATGAACGGATTGTCCGTCTTCATGTCGGTCGCCCAGCCAGCAAGCAGGCTGACCGGATCCGGATGGATCAGCGACAGCGCGAAAAGATTGAATCCCGTTCCGAGGATGATCGACTTCGGCTTCTTTGAAATCGTCACCGTTCGACCGACCGAGTCGGTCACGGTCAGCGGCCAGCGCGTCTCGGCCTTCAAGAGAGCCGGCGCGCAGAGCGTCGTGGACGCGGCGGCGAGAAAGCCACGTCTCGTGATCGTGGAAAGGGTCATTGTACGTTCCTTTGGCTCGGAAGAGCGCAAGGCTTGCCGCAGCTAGGCACGCCGGGCAGCATGTAGCGCAAGCAGCATATCTTCCGCCGGGCGACGCGCTCACCATCCTCCTCGACATATCGGACGCTGCCGCAAAGAGGATTGACGCCGCCATCCGGCAGGCAGCCGCGCACGAACACCGTGAGATCGGGGCCTTCAGCTGGCCGGGTCAATCGCAGCGCATAGTCGAGATAGACAGCGGCATTGTTCCAGCACAGCTTGGCCGAAATACCGCAAGCGTTGAGTTTCGCGACCGCCTCGGGAAGATGTTGCTCCAACAATGGACCTATCGCCCGGAACCCGTCGTCCTCCTCGACCGCGGCATGCCCGCCCCGGTGTGGAACGCCGAACGCCCGTGGCAGCCCGTTCTCCTGCAATGCGATGGTCATCTCATCAAAGGCGATCGGCAGCGCCTGCGCGGCGAGGCGGCGCGCCAGCACGTACGGAATGGAAAGAGTTGAGAAGTAATATAACGACCACATCGAGACGACGGCGCGCCTGTCGCTGTCTCCACATGCCTCGGCATAACGATCAATCGCCTGCCTGAACCCGCCGTCACCGAAGAAGCGCGGCAGCGGTACCCCGTCCGATAGCTCGGTTGAGAGCACCATCTTCTCGCTGCACCACGCATGCTCGCCGGCGAAAGCCGGCGAGAGGATCGAGGCGCTATGGCCTCGATCGGCGACATGGTGCTGTGCGCTCGCCATCAGCTCACCATGTGTAGCGCAGGCTGCCGATCACGGCGCGGCCCTGGTCGCGATAGCAGAAGCCCGCCGAGCAGACGGCCTCCCGGCGGTCGAAGAGGTTGGTGGCGTTCACCTGCAGGCTCAGGCCGTCGTATTTCTTGTCCAGCGCCGCGAAATCATAGCTGATGGCGGCGTCGAAGAGGACGCGTGAGCCGTTCTGCGCCGTGTTGGCGTCGCTGGTGTAACTCTTGCCGAGATAACGGGTGCCGAAGCCGATGCCGAGGCCGTAGACCGGGCTGCTCTCCTGGAATGTGTAATTCGCCCAGAGCGAAGCCATGTGCCTCGGAACCGACGAGACGGAATTGCCAACGGTCCCGGTCGTTCCTTCCAGGATCTCGGTATCGGTGTAGGTATAAGACGCGACAAGCGACAGGCCGTTGTCGAGGCTCGTGTTCGCTTCGAGTTCCAAGCCACGGGAGCGAATCTTGCCGCGCTGCACCTGAATGTTCGCCGGCCCTGTCGGCAGATTCACGACCTCGTAGTAGAGGCTGTTCTTCTGGTCGATATTGAACAGCGCAGCCGTCAGCAGCGTGTTGCTGTTCGGGAGCAGGTACTTGACGCCGATCTCTTCCTGCTCGCTTTCCGTCGGCTTGAAGGGCTGGTCCGTCTCCTGGTTGATACCGGCATTGGGTGCGAAGGCGGTGGAGTAGCTGGCATAAGGTACAACGCCGAAATCGGTCTCGTAGCCCAAGCCGACACGGCCCGAGAATGCCTTGTCCTTTTGCGAGAGGCTGGTCAGAGCGTTCGTGCTGAGGTCGGTATTGTCGGTGTCGGTGGAAACCCAGTCGTAGCGCCCGCCGACGGTGAGTATCCATGCGTCATAGCGGATTTGGTCCTGCAGGTAGGTGCCGACCTGCCATTGATCCTGGATGGTGCGCGTGTCGAAGTCGATCGGTGCAACGGGCGCTCCCGCGGACGGATTGTTGGTGTCGAGCGGCGGCGACACGCCACGACCATCGAGCGAACGCCAGCGCAGCTTGGTCAGGTCCAGGCCCGCAAGCACCGTATGGTCGACCGCCCCCGTTTCGAACTTGGCTTCCAATTGATTGTCGATGACGAAGGCCGTCAGCCGCTCGTCAAACGTGCCGGCGCTGCGGTCGAGGAGACTTGGATCGACCGCGTTGGGGGCGTAGGCAAAGGCCCAGTCGGCGTCGATGTTGAGCGTCGATGCGCGGGCGTTCTGGCGGAACACGAAGACGTCGTTCAGCCGGTGCTCGAATTCATAGCCGATGCGCGCCTGGTTCTGGACTGAATCGTTGAAGGCCGGATTGCCTGCGAAAATGTCGGTTACGTTGCCGGCCGGATCGTTATAGTAGGCCGCCGTGCCGCCGGTCTTGGTTCGGGAATACTCCCCAAGAATGGTAAGCTTGGTATCTTCGTCCGGTTTCCACATGAAGGCCGGCGCGAAATAGACGCGGTCGTCGGGAACGCTGACCAGTTCCGTGTTGGCATCGCGGTAGAGGCCCGTCAGGCGATAGTAGAAGGGGTCCTCGTTGTTGACGGGACCCGAGAGGTCGAACTGGGTCTGATAGCGCTGGTCAGTGCCATACTGCAGCTGAACTTCGTGAAAAGCGTCTTCCGTCGGCCGCTTGGTGATGAGGTTGTAGAGACCGCCGGCGCCCGTTGCTCCATACAGCGCTGAGGATGGTCCACGCAGGATTGAGACACCTTCGAGGCCGTAAGGCTCGGTCTTGAAGAGTGACGAACCTGCGCCGGGCTGACGAAGGTTATCGCGGAAGATCCCGGTATAGGTCACGTCGAAGCCGCGCACCGAGAACGAATCGAAGCGCGGATCGAAGCCGTAAGCACCGACACGAGTGCCCGGTGTGTAGGCGACCGTATCGAGCAGGCTCTGCGGATTGCGGTCCCTCAACTGCTGCTCGGTTACCGACGAAATCGACTGAGGAATCTCGATGAACGGCGTGTCGGTCTTCGTGCCTGTCGCGCTGCTCTTGCCGACATAGCCGTCAGCCTGGATCACGCCGCCGCTGCCGCCATTGACGATGATATCTTCAAGAACCGTCGCTCCGTCTTGCTGCCCCGCGGCATCCTGTGCCGCAGCCGGCGCGAGAAGATGGGCGAGCACCACGCCCGTCAAAGCTGATGTGGAAAGGAATCGAGAAGAAAATTGAAGATTATTCATTGGCTTATCACACCGGAAGGCTCATTGCAGAATTTTATCTGGAGTGTAATAGTCAAGAAAAAGCCCGAAGAAAACCCTATTTTATGATTAAATTTCTCCACTTTTTAATCAGCATGACAAATCAGCCACAGTCAGGTCAGGCCTGTGCCTCGGTCAGCAGCCAGCGGCGAAAGGCCGCCGCTGCCGGTCGCTCGAGCGCAGGGCCCGGATAGACGAGGTGGAAGGCAAGGCGGCTTGCGATCCCAAGCGGGAAAGGCGTGATCACCGCACCTTCCTTCAGGTCCCGCTCCAGAAACGAGCGTCGCATCAAGGCAAAGCCGAGCCCGGCTTTCATCGCGTCATAGGCTCCGTTGCCATGCATGAAGATCGGCCCGCGCGACGGATCGACCCCCGTTGCGCCGGCCGCTTCCAGCCAGAGTTGCCAGTCATGGCGATAGACGTCATGGATCAGTTGGAAACCAGCGAGGGCGCCGGGCGACGGATTGCTCCCCAGTTCAGCGGCAAGCTTTGGCGTGCAGACCGGCACGAGTTCGTCATCGACGAGCCGCTCGCTGATCAGGCCGTCATACCCGCCGAGCCCGTGGCGGATTGCGAGGTCGATGCCGTCACGCTGAAAGTCGAGCACGCGGTGCGATGCGCTGATGCGAACGTCGATTTCAGGGTGCATCGCTTCGAAACGTCCGAGACGTGGTACCAGCCAGTAGGTCGCAAATCCCGCCGTGCAGGTGACGTTGAGGACGGTGCCGCGTCCCCGCGCCGTGATTGCCGCCGTCGCCTCCCGGACCAGACGGAATGCTGCCCTAAGCGTCGAAAAATAATCCGCGCCCTCAACGGTCAAGGCCAGCGCGCGCGTCTTGCGCTCGAAGAGCTTGACGCCAAGCGATGCCTCCAGGTCACGGATCTGCAGGCTGACCGCGCCCGGCGTGACGTTGAGCTCTTTTGCCGCAAGCGTCATGCTGAGGTGTCGCGCGGCGGCTTCGAAGGCCCTAAGTGCTGAAAGAGAGGGAAGATAGTCGCTCATGGTTTAGCTCAGCTATATCATTTAACGAGAAAGACTCGTTTGTCTCCTGCCAGGCATCGCAATAATATCAGCATGAAAGCCGTCGAAAAAGCTGATTTAAGCTGCGCGATGAGCGAGAATTAATCGAGAATGGCCGCGTTCGAGACGCGCAACAATCGGGTGGTGGCAGCCAGCGGCTGGATGTATTCCGGTCAGGCTGACTAGGGAGAAGATAATGCAGCAGAAACAGATGGGCCTTGCCGAGTGGGGAATGCTGCTGGTGTTGTCCCTGTTATGGGGCGGCTCCTTCCTCTTCAACGGTATTCTGGTGAAGACCCTGCCGCCGTTCACGATCGTCGCGGGCCGGGTCCTGATTGCCGCACTTGCGCTGAACCTTATCGTCCGAGCCACCGGCCATGCGATGCCGCGCGACGCTAGGTCCTGGGCTGCGTTCTTCGGCATGGGCATCCTGAACAACATGATCCCGTTCTGCCTCATCGTCTGGGGCCAGACGCACATCGCAAGCGGCCTTGCCTCGATCCTGAATGCCACGACGCCGCTCTTCGGTGTCGTCGTCGCGCATTTCCTGACAGCGGACGAAAAGATGACCGGCAACCGCCTGCTCGGCGTCCTCGTTGGCTTTGCTGGCGTTGCCTACATGATTGGCTTCGACGTGTTGCGTGATCTCGGCTCGAACGTGCTGGCGCAGCTTGCCGTGCTCGGTGCTGCGCTCTCCTACTCCTTCGCCGGGATCTTCGGCCGACGCTTCCGCCAGATGGGCATGGCGCCGCTCATTCCCGCCGCCGGACAGGTTACCGCTTCGACGATCCTGATGCTGCCGATCGCGCTCGTCGTGGATCAACCTTGGACTTTGGCCGCCCCGTCACTCGAGACCTGGATGGCCTTGCTGGGTCTGGCCTTGCTGTCGACGGCGATCGCCTATGTGCTGTTCTTCCGCATCCTGGCAACGGCAGGGGCGACAAACCTCATGCTCGTGACCTTCCTGATCCCGGTCAGCGCCATCCTGCTCGGCGCAGCTATTCTCGGCGAGCAACTGCAAGCCAAGCATCTGATCGGCATGGCGATGATCGCGATCGGCCTTGCGGCGATCGACGGGCGGTTGTTTTCCCTGGGACGAAAGCGGCCGGCCTAGCAGGCGAGGTCGGCTACGACGGAATCGAGGATCAGCATACCCGACGGCGTGCAGCGAAGCCGGGAATTGCCGATCCGCTCGACGAAGCCGTGTTCCAGCAGGAATTCTTCACGCTTTGGGTCGAGATCGCGGCCTGAAAGCTGTTGCCAGCGGGCGAGATCGACACCTTCCTTCAGGCGTAGTCCCATCAACAGCAGTTCGTCCGCCTGCTCCTCGTAGCCGAGTTGTTCCTGATCGAGGATGCCGTGGCCGTCGCGCTCGACGAGATCGAGCCAACTTTCCGGCTTCCGCTCGGTCGCCGTCGCGATCTTCATCGCGCCGCGCGTCAGCCGCCCGTGGGCGCCGGGGCCGATACCGGCATAGTCGCCGTAACGCCAATAGGTGAGGTTGTGGCGGCTCTCCGCGCCGGGGCGCGCGTGGTTGGACACCTCGTAGGCCGGCATTCCTTCGCGAGCCGTGATCTCCTGCGTCGCTTCGTAGAGCAATGCCGATTGATCACCGTCCGGAACGACAAGCTTGCCCGCCTTGTGAAGACCGTAGAAGGGCGTGCCTTCCTCGATCGTCAGCTGGTAGAGCGAGAGGTGATCGACCGCGTAGGAGATCGCCTCCTTCAGCTCGCGCTCCCATTCCTCGACAGTCTGGTTCGGGCGAGCATAGATCAGGTCGAAGGACATGCGCGGAAAGATGTCGCGTGCCAGCTTGATCGCCTTCAGCGCGTCGGCAACGTCGTGCAGCCGTCCGAGAAACTTCAGGTCGCGGTCATTCAAGGCTTGGACGCCAAGCGAGACGCGGTTGACCCCGGCGGCGCGATAGCCCCGGAAACGCTCCGCCTCGACGCTGGAGGGGTTCGCCTCCATGGTGATCTCGATACCGTCTGGCATATGCCAATGCTTGGCAATGCCATTGAGAATGGCCGAAACCGTCGAAGGGTTCATCAGAGAGGGCGTGCCGCCGCCGAGGAAGACGCTCGTCACCGTCTTCGGCCCGCTCAATTGGCGCACCGTTGCCATTTCCTTCAGGAAGGCCGCAGTGAAGCGCTCCTGATCGACCGGCTGGTGGCGGACATGGCTGTTGAAATCGCAATAGGGGCACTTGGCAGCGCAGAACGGCCAATGCACGTAGACGCCGAAGCCGGGTTCGCCGGTATCGGGCAGAAGAGCGGCATAGCGCATCAGGTCAGGCTGTTCCAAAGTGTCCACGTGTGCCCTTAGGCTTCCAGGCAGGTTTCGACGAAAATCTTGAAGGCGCGGGCGCGGTGCGACAGGGCCTCTGCGTCGCCCGGCTTCCAGCCGTGTTTTTCTTCCCCGCTCATCTCTCCAAAGGTAGTGTCATAGCCCTCTGGTTGAAAGACCGGATCGTAGCCGAAGCCTTGGCTGCCGCGCGGCGGCCAGACGACGACGCCCTCGACTTCACCGCGGAAGAGCTCCGTATGGCCGTCCGGCCAGGCAAGGCAGAGCACGCTTACGAAGCGGGCGGTACGCTGTTCCGGCTTTGAAGCGCCGGCCTTGTCCAGCGCCGCCTCGACTTTCTCCATCGCCATCGCGAAGTCGCGGGTCCCGTCGGGCTTCTCGGCCCAGTTGGCGGTATAGACGCCAGGATCGCCGCCGAGCGCATCGATGGCGAGGCCGGAATCATCCGACAGCGCCGGAAGTCCAGCGGCTTCCGCAGAAGCGAGCGCCTTGATCTTTGCGTTTTCCTCGAAGGTGGTGCCGGTTTCGTCAGGCTCCACGAAGTTCAATTCAGCCGCCGACTTCGCGGTGAAGCCGAAGGGGCCGATCAGGTCCTGGATTTCCCGGATCTTGCCGGCATTGTGGCTGGCAACGACAATGGTCTTGGTTTCGAGCTTGCGCATGATTGTCCTATTCGATGCCCCAGATACGGGCTTCAGCGCATTCAAGGCTGTTGCCCGCTGGATCGCGGAAATAGATCGATCGGCCGCCCTGCGGCCAGGTGACTTCGGATTCGACGGCGACACCCTCGGACATCAACCGGGCGGCAATCGCATCGAGATTTTCGCCCGAGACGCGGAAACAGGCGTGTCCCGCACCGCTAGTGCCATGAGGCGGCACCTGCAGCGCGGTCGGTGAGGGCGGCTTGATCGTTTCTTTCGGATTGAAAATCAGCAGCACGCCGGGGCCGCAGCGAAGGAAGACATGCCGGTTGCCGCTCCGCGAGATCTTCGAAAGACCGAGAACGCCTTCATAGAAGGCTTCGGCCTTGTCGAGATCCTCAGCATAGAGCGCCGTCTCCAGCATGCCTTCCAGCACGTCGTTCATCCGGCGATCGCCTGCTTTTGCATCGCCACGAGTTCGGCAATGCCCCCCTTGGCGAGCGTCATTAGCGAAGCGAACTCCTCGTCGGTAAAGGGCGTGCCTTCGGCGGTGCCCTGAATTTCGACGATACCGCCAGTGCCGGTCATCACGAAGTTCGCGTCGGTCTCGGCCGAGGAGTCTTCGAGATAGTCGAGGTCAAGGACCGACTGGTTTGCGAAGATGCCACAGGAAATGGCCGCGACATGGTCCTTGAGCACGCGCTCGACCTTCAGCATGTTGCGGCTCTCCATCCATTTCAGGCAGTCGTAGAGCGCAATCCAGGCGCCGGTGATCGAGGCGGTTCGCGTTCCGCCGTCCGCCTGGATGACGTCGCAATCGAGGGTGATCTGGCGCTCGCCGAGCTCCTTGAGGTCGACGACGGCGCGCAGCGAGCGGCCGATCAGGCGCTGGATCTCCTGGGTGCGACCGCCCTGCTTGCCGGCCGCAGCTTCGCGCTTCATGCGATCGCCGGTGGCGCGCGGCAGCATGCCGTATTCGGCCGTAACCCAGCCCTTGCCGGTGTTGCGCAGCCATGCCGGCGGCTTTTCCTCGACGCTCGCCGTGCACAGCACATGCGTATCGCCGAACTTCACCAGACAGGAGCCTTCCGCGTGCTTGGAGAAATTGCGCTCGAAAGAGACCTTGCGCATCTGGTCGGTTTTTCTGCCTGAGGGCCGCATACTATTCTCCTAATCATCATGCCGAAGGCGTGAGCAGCCTTCGGATAGATCATGCGTGTTATGGTGTTGAGAGCTTCTACGATTGGCAGCGCCCATTTGCAATTTCCCTTTTGCCGCTGCGGGGAGATTGGCTATATTTTGTCGGATCATCGTCAGCACGGGTACGCAAGGTTTCATGGAGTTCAGATCGACGTCGGTTTCAGAGGCAGTGGCTGCGCTGGATGAACGCTCCAAGGAAATCTTTCGCCGCATCGTGGAGGGCTATCTGGAAACGGGCGAACCGCTCGGTTCCCGCAACCTCTCGCGAATCCTTCCGATGTCGCTGTCGCCGGCGTCCGTACGCAATGTGATGAGCGATCTGGAAGAACTCGGCCTCATCTATTCACCGCATGTCAGTTCCGGGCGTCTGCCGACGCAGATCGGCCTGCGCTTCTTCGTCGACGCCTTCATGCAGGTGGGCGATCTCTCGGCCGAGGATCGTGCCAACATCGATCGGCAGGTGCGCGCCGAAAGCCGCGACAATCCGATGGAATTGATGATGAACGAGGCGAGCCGAATGCTCTCGGGCATATCGCGCGGCGCCGGACTTGTCATCACCTCGAAAAGCGATCCTGTGCTCAAGCATGTCGAGTTCATTCGCCTCGAGCCGACCAAGGCGCTTGCGGTGCTCGTTGGCGATCACGACCAGGTGGAAAACCGCATCATCGAGCTTCCGGCAGGCGTCACATCATCGCAATTGACCGAGGCCGCCAACTTCCTCAACGCGCATATGACCGGCCAGACGCTGCCGGAACTGCGCAATCAGCTGAGCCGACTGAAGGACGATGTCCGCCGCGAACTCGACACGCTGTCGCAGGATCTCGTCGAGCGCGGCATCGCTGTGTGGTCCGGCAGCGCGGACGAAGGCAAACCGGCTCAGCTCATCATTCGCGGCCGCGCCAATTTGCTCGCCGGTCTCGCCGGTGCCGACGATCTCGACCGCCTGCGCATGCTGTTCGACGACCTCGAGAAAAAAGACAGCTTGCTGGAACTCCTCAATCTGGCCGAAAGCGGGCCAGGTGTGCGCATTTTCATCGGCTCGGAGAACAAGCTCTTCTCGCTCTCCGGCTCGTCGTTGATCGTTGCGCCTTATCGTGACGATGACGACCGCATTGTCGGTGCCGTGGGAGTGATCGGGCCGACGCGTCTCAACTACTCGCGCATCGTCCCGATGGTCGATTATACCGCTCAGCTTATGACGCGACTGTCACGCGGCGCGAAGTAGCGCAGCTACTCAGGCAACGTGTCGCCCGAGCCGCCCATCTCCGCGGGCATGTCTTTGTATTTGGGCAGGCCGTCACGAATGCGCAGCACGCTCTCCTGATAGTTCACGTGCAGCGCCGGGGTGTAGTCGAGATCCGGCAGAAGTGCCGCGTAGACGTCGGTGACGCCCCAGGTCGGGTGCTCGGTGTAGAGATGCCCACCGCACAGCTCGCAGAACTTCCGCACGCTGGTATCGGACTTCTGATAGCCCTCGACATGCTCTCCGCCTTTAGTGACCCGGACAGCCTGCGGCTGCCAGAGCGTGAAGGCATTGACCGGGCCTGCGGACCAATGCCGGCAGGAGGCACAGTGGCAGTATCCCATCGCCACCGGTTCGCCGGTAGCAACAATCTCCACGGCGCCGCAGAAGCAGCGCCCGGAATAGCTTTTCTGATCGCTCATGGTAGCAGCTCCCTGACCCAGGATTAGGCCGAAGCAAGAAAGGTTTAGGTAGCTCTAAAATAAAAGAACTTTAGCGCGAGCAAGTCAAGCTGGCCATCTCGCTCAACCCGGCATGAGTTGCCCCGCATCGCGCGCTTTTCAGTCACGCAGACTTGATTTTTGCCCGTCAAAGCTCGATATCGGGCACATCCTAAAAGACACCAATCACCGGAGAACGTCATGACTGACGAAACGACGAAGAACGGACCTGACGCAGCCGCGGCCGAAGCCGCAGCGGACGCCGCCGCAAACGTCGAGAACGAAGCCACCGCACAGCCCGATCCGCTGGAACTTCTGAAGGGCGAGAACGCAGAGCTGCGCGACCGCTATCTGCGGCTTGCTGCCGAGATGGATAACCTGCGCCGCCGCACCGAGCGGGAAATCAAGGACGCCAAGACCTATTCGGCTGCTGGCTTCGCCCGCGACATGTTGGCAGTTTCGGACAACCTGCGCCGCGCCATCGATGCGATTCCGGAGGAAGCAAAGGCTGCCGCTGATGCCGGCCTGACAACGCTGATCGAGGGTGTCGAGATGACGGAACGCTCGATGTTGTCGGCGCTCGAGCGCCACGGCGTCCGAAAGCTGGAGCCGGTTGGCCAGAAGTTCGATCCGAATTTCCACCAGGCCATGTTCGAAGTACCGAACCCTGAGGTGCCGAACAACACCGTTGTTCAGGTCGTTCAGGCTGGCTACACGATTGGCGAGCGTGTTCTGCGCCCGGCCATGGTTGGCGTCGCCAAGGGCGGACCGAAGCTGGTCGAACCCGAAACCAATTCGGTTTTCGACCAGAAGGACGCCTGATCCCTCAGGCGCCCGTCAAACAATCCGAAATCAGATGCGGGCGAAACGCTCGATCAGCAGATCGAAAAAGCCGTCCGCATCGACATCGCGCATGACCTGCGCATTGCGCTTGCGATGGGTCACGTGCCACCAGTCGACGACGGTCATGCCGGCAGTCAGTTCCGACTTTACCTCGATCTCGACATTGCAGGTCCGCCCCTTGAAAAGCTCCGGCTTCAGCAGATAGGCGATAACCGTCGGGTCGTGCAGCGGGCCGCCGTCCGAGCCGTATTTCTCGACATCGAAGCGTTCGAAGAATTCCAGCATCTCGACCATGGCGATGGCCGGGCGTGTGCCGAGATCAGCCATGCGCTTGACGCGGTCCTTGCGTGTCAGAAGCTTGTGCGTGACGTCGAGCGGCATCATCACGATCGGAACGCCGGAGCGGAAGACGATGTCGGCTGCCTCGGGATCCACGTAGATGTTGAATTCGGCGGCCGGCGTAATGTTGCCACCCTCGAAGAAGCCGCCGCCCATCATGACCAGTTCATGGACGCGCGGGATGATGTCGGGCGCCTGCTGGAAGGCCAGGCCAATATTGGTCAGCGGCCCCAGCGTGCAGAGCGTCACTGCGCCTTCCGGCTCGCTGCGCAGCGTCTCGACGATGAAATCCACCGAATGCTGCGTCTGCAGCGGCATCGTGGGCTCGTCGAGAACCGGACCGTCGAGGCCGGTCTTGCCGTGCACGTGCTCCGCTGTCACCAGCTTGCGCGCAATCGGCTTGTCGGCGCCGGCAAAGACCTTCGTATCGGTGCGACCACAGAGCTCGCAGACGATGCGCGCATTGCGGCTCGTGTAGGACAGTGGCACGTTGCCGGCGACCGTGGTGATGCCGATTACATCGAGCTCTTCCGGGCTGCCAAAGGCCAGCATGATGGCGGCTGCGTCGTCCTGACCGGGGTCAGTGTCGATGATGATCTTTCTAGGGTTTGCCATTCCGATCGTTCCCATCCTCGTGGTGCGCGTCTTCGTGGCATGCACCGTTTGTTTATATTCCCGTCGCAAATCGGCACAGCCGGCGCGGGCAGGATTTGATGCGAGGCGGCGCCTGCTTTGTCAAGGTCGGACCCTTGCCGGCTTCCGGGGAGCGAGCATGGACGTCCGCCTTGCGCCCGGGCTCGGCAGTTCCCATATTGTCGGCAGTCGGATGCTGCATTTCAGGTCCGGCAAGGTCGCTTGAATCAAGGACTTGAAAGATGAGCCGCATGACGCCTTTCGCGAGCCCGCTGCTTTTGGGCTTTGACGCCATGGAGAAGACGCTGGAGCGCCTTTCCAAGGCGAGTGATGGCTATCCCCCCTACAATATCGAGCGCGTTGCTCCTGACCGCGCTTCCGGCGATCCGGAAAGGCTGCGCATAACCCTTGCCGTCGCGGGATTCGCTGAGGACGACCTCGATGTCTCCGTCGAGGAAAATCAGCTGTCGATCCGCGGCCGTCAGGCAGAGCAGGGAGAGCGCGATTATCTCTATCGCGGCATCGCCGCGCGTCAGTTCCAGCGGACCTTTGTTCTGGCCGACGGCATGCAGGTTTTGGGCGCTTGCCTCAAGAATGGGTTGCTGTCGGTGGATCTCATCCGCCCCGAACCGAGCCGCATGGTGAAGAAAATTAACATTTCGGTCTCACAGTAGGACAACGGCGCATGTTGAGCCGTTGGTCCCTTCTCTTGGAGGTACAGGAATGTTGATGAAAGAAGCCAATTCGCACCTGACCAAAACCGAACTTGCCGGCATCGGCAACGGCGAGGTCGCCTATATCCGCAAGATGCGCAACGAAGAAGTTGCCAAGTGCTTCCCGGAAGCGCCAGACATCGATCCGAGCGTTGACCTCTGGGCGCTATTCGGCGCCGATGGCACGCCGATCCTTTTGACGGATAATCGCTCCAGCACCTTCTTCAAGGCCGCTGAGGATGAGCTGAAAACGGTGAGCCTGCACTAGGCAGGCTCAGACGCGCTTGAATGTGAGATAGGCGGAAGATCTGCCTTCACGCCGTGCCTTGGCCTCGTAGCGCGTGCTCGGCCAGCCCTCGTAGGGCGTCAGCCAGTCTGCCGCATTCTGTGCTAGCCATTCGAAGCCGCCATGGTCGCGGCATTTGAGCAGCGTCCAGTTGACGTAGGTATCGATATCGGACGCAAAGCAGAACAGCCCGCCCGGCTTCAGCACGCGGTGGAATCGGTCGAGGTTCGTCTTCGACACGAAGCGGCGCTTCCAGTGCTTCCGCTTTGGCCACGGATCCGGGTAAAGCAGGTCGATCTGGTCGATCGAGGCGTCCGGCAACCAATCCAGCAATTGCGTCGCGTCATCGTTGTAGACACGAACGTTCTTGGCGCCTGCCTTGTCGACGCTCGTCAGCAGCTTCTGCATGGAATTGATGAAAGGCTCGACCCCGATAAAGCCGGTCGAGGGCATTTCCACGGCGCGATGGATCAGATGCTCGCCGCCGCCGAAACCGATTTCCAGGCGCAGCCTTTCGGTCGGCACCGGAAAAAGGGTCTTCAGCGGCTCGGGCGGAGCCGCTGAAAGATCGATGAGGAACGCCGGAAGCAAGGTGTTCAGTCGCTCTGCCTGATGTTCACGCAGAGCCTTTCCCTTGCGGCGACCGAAGAAGGCTTCGGTCGCGCGTCCGCGACGCTCCATGTCGGTCATGCTGCTTCCTTGACCTTGACGGCGTCCTTGAGCGCCTTGACGAGGTCGGTGCGCTCCCAGGAGAACGAGCCGTCGCGGCCAGCCTTGCGACCGAAATGACCATAGGCCGAAGTCTTGGCATAGATCGGCTTGTTGAGGTCGAGGTGACGGCGAATACCCGTTGGCGACAGGTCCATGTTCTTGCGGATAGCGGCTTCGATCTGGTCTTCCGTCACGCCCTTGCCGGTGCCGTGCAGGTCGACATAGATCGACAGCGGCTGTGCGACGCCGATAGCGTAGGAGAGCTGGATCGTGCAGCGGTCGGAAAGACCTGCGGCAACGACGTTCTTCGCGAGGTAGCGGGCAGCATAGGCAGCCGAGCGGTCGACCTTGGTCGTGTCCTTGCCGGAGAACGCACCGCCACCGTGCGGAGCAGCGCCGCCGTAGGTGTCGACGATGATCTTGCGGCCGGTGAGCCCGGCGTCGCCGTCAGGACCGCCGATGACGAACTTGCCGGTCGGATTGATGTACCAGTTGCAATCGCCGGCGATCGGCAGATCGCCGAGGGCTTCGCGGATATAGGGCTCGACCACCGCGCGAACCTTCTTCGAATCCCAGCTTTCGTCGAGATGCTGGGTGGAGAGAACGATCGACGTGACCTCGGCAGGCTTGCCGTTCACGTAGCGCACCGTCACCTGGCTTTTGGCGTCCGGGCCGAGCTTTGCAACTTCGCCGTCGCCCTTCTTGCGGGCAGTCGCGAGCAGCTGCAGGATCTTATGGGAGTAATAGATCGGCGCCGGCATGAGGTCAGGCGTTTCCTTGCAGGCGTAGCCGAACATGATGCCCTGGTCGCCGGCACCTTCGTCACCCTGCTGGTCGGCGGCACTATCGACGCCCTGGGCGATGTCGGCGGACTGCGAGTGCAGGAGCACGTCGATCTTCGCCGTCTTCCAGTGGAACCCGTCCTGCTCATAGCCGATGTCCTTGATGGCGCGGCGGGCAGCGGCCTTGAACTTCGAAGGGTTGATGACGTCGTTGCCGTTCTTGTCCTTCTTCATCAGGCTCGGCGGCAGGCGCACTTCACCGGCGATCACGACGCGGTTGGTGGTTGCCAGGGTCTCGCAGGCAATGCGCACGCCCCAGGGGTTGACGCCGGTCTTGGCGGCTTCGCGGTAGACCAGATCCACGATCTCGTCGGAGATCCGGTCACACACCTTGTCCGGGTGACCTTCGGCAACTGACTCGCTGGTGAAAAGGTAATTCGCGCGCATTCCGGGATTCCCCTCAAAGAACAAAAGCTGCCTAGTAGGTACTCAGTTCGCATCAGAAAAACAAGCGTAGAAGGACATAAATATATCTTTATATCTGCTGCAAAGTGGCAAATTTTGCCCCAAAAATGCCAAAAGCGGCCGTTGCGACCGCTTTTGTCTCTGCTCCGAATTTTGAATGGCGGTTATTCGCTGTCGGCTTCGGCGGCGAGTGCCTTCACCAGTTCGACGACTTTGCGGCGAACCTTGGGATCGGTGATTTTTACAAAGGCGCGGTTGAGTTGAAGCCCCTCGGACGACGAAAGAAAGTCGACCACATAGTTGGAGCTGGAGGCTTCCGCCATGCCGGACAGGCCGGAGGATTGTTCGCCCGGCGCGTCCTCGAAGAAGAAGGAAACCGGAACGTTCAAAATGCTGGAAATATTCTGGAGGCGGCTGGCGCCGACACGGTTGGTGCCTTTTTCGTATTTCTGGATCTGCTGAAAGGTGATGCCGAGGCTCTCTCCGAGCTTTTCCTGGCTCATTCCGAGCATCGTTCGCCGAAGGCGAATGCGACTACCAACGTGGACGTCGATGGGGTTCGGCCGCTTCTTGTTCTCAATCATGGTCCTGCCCTAACAAAAATTTTCAACCTTGTTCAAACCGGCATGCCCAAACCCATCCCCAAAACGCCACGTTGCAAAGTCTTGATTAACCACCTTGAAACATACGCTAAGAACGCCGATCCGAACCACTATGCAATTTTAGGGGTTTTCGGTCAATTCTGCTTGAAAACTAAACCAAAACGCGAAACCAGCGCAATTGCAAACAGAAGTATCTCGATCAACCGGAAGTAAGTTTGGCGCGGGTAACCCGGATCGCGCTGGGCGTCGAAACGCTCAATGGTTGCGTCGACAAAGCCAGTTTCATTGAGGCCGAGACCCGCAATGACCTCGCCACGGGCGTTCACGATGGCTGAAATTCCGCTATTGCCATTTCGAATCAGCGGCAAGCCGGTCTCCACTGCACGCAACCTAGCCTGTTGAAAGTGCTGGTAGGGGCCGGGTGTTGCACCGAACCACGCGTCGTTCGTGACATTGAGAATGGCATTGGCGGCGCCTAGGTCGCCGGTCATCTCGTCGGGGAAAATGATCTCGTAGCAGACGAGGGGATAGAACTTGATCCCCGTGGGCAAACTCAGAAGCTGGCGCGTGGCGGCGGGTGAGAAGCCGCCTGGCATCTCGACCACATTCTGGATGCCGAAATCGTCGAGGATATTCTCGAACGGCACGTATTCGCCGAACGGCACGAGATGCACCTTGTCGGCCGCGCCGGCAATCTGCCCACGGCCGTCGATGACGTAGATCGAATTGTAGTAGCGAGGCGGATTGCCAGGCCCCATGTCCTCCACCCTGACAGCGCCGGCAATCAGGATCTGATTGTCGTCGAGCGTGTCCGCGATCCGGCTGAGCGCATCCTGATTGTCGGTCAGGATGAAGGGAATGGACGTTTCCGGCCAGACAATGATGTCCGGTTTCCGCCCGCCGTCCTTCGGAGACTCGACGGAAAGCTTCAGGTGCTTCTCGAAGATAGCAGCGCGGTCGGCGTCGCTGTCCATCTTCGCCGTCTGCTCGATCATCGGCTGAACCAGGCGAATGACCGGGCTCGGGGAGTCGGATGCAGGCGCGGGTTGCGGGCCATAGAGGATATAGGCGCCATAGCCGATATGTGCGGCGAAGAGCAGGGCTGCCAGCGAGAGCCCGAGCTTTGCGCCCTGCCGGGTGCCGAGGAGTGCGGGCGCGGCGAAGATGACGACCGAGAGCGACGTGATGCCCATGATGCCGATGACGTGCGCCGATTGCATCATGAGCGGCACGGGCGTCATGCCGTAGCCGATAGCGTTCCAGGGGAAGCCGGTGAAAAGCACGCTCCGCAGCCACTCCAGCAACCCGAAGCTCGCCGCAAGCGCCGCAATCCGCCCCATGCCATCGGACCACATGGTTCGCGCCAGCGCCGCAGCAATGCCGTAGAAGATGGCGAGCACGGCAGGCAAGCCGAGGATCGCCAGCGGCAGCGCCCAAGCGAAGGCCTCCGCGTCGATCATCAAGGCGTGGCCAAGCCACCAGAGACCCGCGACGAAATAGCCGAAGCCGAAGAGCCAACCGACGGTAAAAGATGGCCACAGTCGCCCAATGAGCCCGCTTTCCGGAGCGGCAGCTGAGCCGTCGATCAGCCAGACGAGCAGCGTGAACGACACGAACATTGCGGCAAAGAAGCCAAATGGAGGCAGGGCCAGAACGCCGACGGCGCCAGCAAGGACCGCCAACGCAACCCTCTTGAACCCCCAGGCAAGGATAACCCTGTCCGCAAGCCGCTCCATGCGCACTCCCATCAAGCTGCGAATCAACCCGCTCGCAGTCTTTCAAAAAAGCCGCCGTTTGTCGTGCGTTGCGGCATCAGGTCGACGTGGAGGCGTCGGTTTGCCTCTCCTCGCCGTGATCCGAACCGGGCGTGCTGTCGCCGTCGATCTTGACGCGGCGACGGATGGCCTGACGCTTGCGGGTGATCCTCACGCGCTTGATCCGGCGCGGATCGGCGTCGAGGATATGGAACTCGAAACCGGGCAGAGCCTGCACGACCTCGCCACGCACCGGAATACGCCCGAGCTCGGAGAAGATCAGGCCGCCCAGCGTGTCGACTTCGTCGACCTGTTCGGTGATGTCGAAGTCCGGCCCGATCGCCTCGGCGATCTCCTCCAGTTCGACACGGGCATCCGCGACGAAGACGTCTTCGGAGACGCGCTTAAACATGACTTCATCGTCGTCGTGCTCGTCATCGATGTCACCGACGACCATCTCAACGATGTCCTCGTGCGAGGCCAATCCATCGGTGCCGCCGTATTCGTCGATGACCAGCGCCATCTGCGTGCGGTTGACCTGCATGCGGCGAAGGAGGTCCGACGCAAGCATCGACGGCGGAACGAACAGGATCTTGCGGATGATCCCGGCCTCCGACAGCGTCTTCTGTAGGTCGACGCGGCTGAGGTCGAAATTCGGCTTCGCAGCGCGTGTAGGCTTCTGCAAGTGTTCGGGTGAAACCTCGACCAGAGGCTCTGTCGACTTGACTGTCTTGGTGCTGCCGCGGCGCTTGTTGCGCGCCTGCTTGGCGACGTAGGACAGGAGATCGCGGATATGCACCATGCCGCGCGGATCATCGAGCGTATCCGCATAAACAGGCATGCGCGAACGGCCAGATTCCTCGAACAGGATCATCAGTTCGCCGATCGTGATGTTCTGATCGACGGCTTCGATATCGGCCCGCGGCACCATCACGTCAGCAACGCGCACTTCCCGGAAGCGAAGGATGTTGTGCAGCATTGCCCGTTCATCGGGCGAAAAGACGTCACCGTCGGCAGCGTCGGTCAGCAGCGCATCGGCGATGTCCTCGCGAAGGCGCGAGCCCTGCTGTGGTCTCAAGATACGCGCGGCGCGCGTCCAGAAGGATTGGGGTCGTCCAGACTGCCTACTACTACTGCCACCCTCGTCAGAAGAGGAGGATTGGTCGGCGTCCTTGGCCTCCGCGGCCGGTCTCGTCGTAAAGTCGCTCATGGTTCCATTTTAAGGTCTTGACCCTCGTATGGGTCAGATAGGCCGAGTACCGCCAAAATGCGAGTCTCGAGCCCCTCCATTATCTCGGCTTCAGCGTCATTATTATGATCGTAGCCGAAGAGATGCAAGAAACCATGCACTATCAAGTGGGTCAGGTGGTCGTCAAAGCTCTTTTCGAGCTCGACTGCCTCCCGCTCAACGGTCTCTCTTGCGATAATGATGTCGCCCAACATCGGTCCCGGCACGTTGCCCGGCTTGACCGGGAAGGCCGGAAAGGAAAGCACATTGGTCGGCTTGTCCTTGCCGCGCCACTCGGCATTGATGTCCTGGATCGAGGCATCATCCGTGAAAACAAGCGAAACCTCGGGCACCATCTTCGGAAAGGGCTGCTTGACCGTTTCACGCAGATAGGTGGCGGCTGTTTCCAGCACCCGATCCGCCAATGCATGCAACGCATCCTCGGAGGGCCAGTCGCCCTCTTCGATGCTGATCTGAATGTCGAGTTCGGCCATCAATCCTGCCGGCTGGCTTCCTCTGCTTCCGCGATATAGGTCGAGTCGTAGGCCTTGACGATGCGGCCGACAAGCGGATGACGTACGACATCCGTATCCCGGAAGCGGACGATCGAAATGCCTTCGACGCCATTCAGCAGTTGAAGGGCCTCCACCAGTCCGGATTTGACACCACGCGGCAGGTCGATTTGGCTCGGGTCGCCGGTGACGATCATGCGGGAATTCTCGCCAAGACGCGTCAGGAACATCTTCATCTGCATCGAGGTCGTGTTCTGCGCTTCGTCGAGAATGACGGCGGCGTTTGCGAGCGTCCGACCGCGCATGAAGGCGAGCGGAGCGATTTCGATAACACCGGCCGTGATTGCCCGATCGACCTTGTCGGCGGGCATCATGTCGTAGAGCGCGTCATAGAGCGGGCGGAGATAGGGATCGACCTTTTCCTTCATGTCGCCGGGCAGGAAGCCGAGCCGCTCACCGGCTTCCACCGCCGGGCGGGAAAGAATGATCTTCTCGACAAGACCCCGTTCGAGGAGCTGGGCCGCATGAGCGACGGCGAGATAGGTCTTGCCGGTACCCGCCGGACCGACGCCGAAAACCAGTTCGGCCCGTTCCAGAGCGCGCACGTAGGCGTCCTGGGTCGGCGTTCGCGCGACGATAGTCTTCTTGCGGGTCGAAATCTGCGCCATGGTGAGCTTGGCTTTGCGCTCCATCGTCGGCAGGCTCAGTTGATCGTCTGCGGCGACCGCCATGCGGATCGCGCCTTCAACGTCGGATCGCTCCACGCTGCCGCCTTTCTGGAGTTTCTCATAGAGGTAATCGAGTGTACGCCGCGCCTGGTTGGTGGCGACAATGTCTCCCGAGATAACGACGGAATTGCCGCGCGCTCGAGCGTCGATGTGGAGACGCTCTTCAAGCAGCTTGAGGTTCTGGTCAAACTGACCGAACAACTCACTGGCGAACCGATTGTTCTCGAACGTCAGAATAAAGTGATTGGCGTCGCTCGCAATGCGTGGGTGGCGCGGTGAAGAAACCAATTCTTGTCCGTTCAAGCGGTCGAGCTCCTAGGGTTTAGACCTCAGCCTCTGCTATCTCGGCAAACAGGCTGTTGGTTCCGGTTCCGGTGATTCGCACGTTAATAATGTCACCGATTTGCAATGCTTTTGCATCAACATTCACGGACTGAAGCCACGGAGAACGGCCGATAAGCTGTCCTGGCATGCGACCGGGCTTTTCGAGCAACAGTTCGATCGTTTTCCCGACACAGGATTCGGCAAATTCCTGCTGTTGCTTCAGAAGAAGCGCCTGCAGGCGTTCTAGCCGTTCTGCCTTGATCTCTTCCGGCACCTGGTCCTTCAGTTCCGCACCGGGCGTGCCCGGCCGTGTCGAGTACTTGAAGGAGAAGGCCTGCGCATAGCGCACCTCCTCCACGAGACGGAGTGTATCTTCAAAATCCTGCTCTGTCTCCCCCGGAAAACCGACGATGAAGTCTCCGGAAAGGGCAATGTCTGGGCGAGCGGCGCGGATGCGCTCGACGAGGGTCAGGTATTCGGCGGCCGTATGGCGCCGGTTCATCGCCTTCAGGATGCGGTCGGAGCCGGCCTGCACCGGCAGATGCAGGTAGGGCATCAGCGCGCGCAGGTCCCGATGCGCCTCGATCAGGCGATCGTCCATGTCGCGAGGATGGCTGGTGGTGTAGCGCAGACGTGCAAGTCCGGGGATCTCGGCCAGCCGGTAGAGCAGGTCTCCGAGCGTCCATTCCTGACCATTCGGGCCGACACCATGCCAGGCGTTGACGTTCTGGCCGAGCAGCGTGATTTCGCGCACGCCGCCTTCCACGAGCCTCTGTGCTTCCTCAACGATCTGGCTGACAGGCCGAGATACTTCCGAACCGCGCGTATAGGGCACGACACAGAAGGTGCAGAACTTGTCGCATCCTTCCTGAACCGTCAGGAAGGAGGTTACGCCGCGAGAGCGGATTTTCTTGCTCTCGGCGATCGGCAGATGCTCGAACTTGTCTTCGAGCGCATATTCCGTGTCGACGATCCGCTGCCCTTCCTTCGCCTTGCGCAGCGCTTCCGGCAGGCGGTGATAGGTCTGCGGACCGATGACGACGTCGACGGCGGGCGCCCGGCGCAGGATTTCCTCGCCTTCCGCCTGTGCCACGCAACCGGCGACGCCGATCATGAACTCCCGGCCTTCCTTGTTGCGCTCCTTCTTCATGTCGCGCAGGCGGCCGAGCGCCGAGTAGACCTTTTCGGCAGCCTTTTCGCGGATATGACAGGTATTCAGCAGAACAAGGTCTGCCTCTTCCAAGACTTCCGTCGACTCGTATCCGTCACGCGCGAGGGCATCGCTCATGCGTGTCGAGTCATAGACGTTCATCTGGCAGCCATAGGTCTTGATGAACACCTTGCGGCTGTTGCTGCCATCACGGAGATCGGTCTTCGGGGCATGAAGAAGGGCACTGTCCTGGGTCATGGGCGGCTATTTAGTGGTTTTTCATGCGCGAGAAAAGGAAATCTTGCCTCAGGCCGCTTTGCGACCGCGCAATGCGGCGCCAAGCATCGTGCGGATGCGACGAGCGATGGTCGTGCTGACTTCCTTGCGGTTGCTGTTCGCACGATATTCGACGGCTTCGCCGAAACAGACCTCCACCTCAAAGGCGCCGCATCGCAGCATGTCTTTCAGATGCGGGAACATCTCCACATCGCCCGGCCACGAGGCAAGCGGGCGATGATAGCGCCCCATCGGCAGACCGTGGACGCCGGTATAGGCCACCGCGACCGGTTGGACGACGACGGCTCCGGTCGGCGAAGCGGGAACCGCCATGGCGGCGGCGCCAAACAGCGACGATTTGACCTCCAGAAGCCGGTTTCCATCCGACGTCGTGCCCTCCGGAAACAGGACGACGATCTCGCCATCCGCCATTCGGGTCGCTATCTCGTTCGCCTGATGACCGGTCTTGCGCTTTTCCTCGCGCACGACGAAGACGCTCTTCTGCAGCTTCGCCAGCGTGCCGAAAATCGGCCAGTCGCGCACCTCGATCTTGGCGATGAACGCAACGTCGGCAACCGCGGAGAGCACCATGATGTCCATCCACGACGAATGATTGGCGCACAGCATCAACGGCCTGTGCGTTTCCATCTTCCCATGGACGCGAATCCGGATGCCGAGACAGAAACAGACGATGCGATGCCAGACGCGGGGCAGCCAGCGCCGCAGCTTCCAGTCGAAGCGGAGCGCCAAAAGCTGCCAGGGCATGAGCAGGAGACTGGCGACGAAAATGACGATACCCGCAAAGGCGACCCGCAGCCAGGCGATCAAGACGAAGACTCCATGGCTGCGATCATGTCTCAGCGCTCGTCCGGCTTGAGCGGGATGCCGTAAAGTTCCAGCCGGTGGTCGACCAGCTTGAAGCCGTGCTCGCGGGCGATGCGCTCCTGCAATGCCTCGATCTCGGGCGAGTGAAACTCGATCACCACACCCGACTTGAGGTCGATGAGATGGTCGTGGTGCTCTTCCGGCACCGTCTCATAACGCGAGCGGCCGTCTCGGAAGTCATGACGCTCGATAATGCCGGCGTCTTCGAACAGCTTCACGGTGCGGTAGACTGTCGAGATCGAAATCTTCGCATCGACCTTCACCGAGCGGCGATAGAGTTCTTCCACGTCGGGGTGGTCGGCGGATTCTTCGAGTATGCGTGCGATTACACGGCGCTGCTCGGTCATGCGCATGCCGCGTTCAGCGCAAAGCTCCTCGAGGGTCTTGGCGACGTCAGTCATGGGCTGCCTTCCGATAGTCAACGTTCAAGCAACGGAACTAGCGAAGAACGCGCTTCATGACAAGCGCTGTGGAAACCGCGCCCTTGGCATCCTTGTAGTATCCCCGGCGTTCGCCGACCTTCTCGAAGCCGAGCTTGCCGTAGAGCCCGAGTGCGGCCGCATTGCCGTCGTCGACCTCGAGAAAGATGCTCTCGCCACCGCGCAGTTTCGCTTCGCGCATGGCAGCCTGCATCAGCCGCCAGCCGAGGCCGGCGCGCGCGACCTTTGTCTGCACGGCGATCGTCAGGATTTCCGCTTCGCCGGCGACTTGGCGCGCCAGCACGAAGCCCGGCAACGGCTTCTTGAGGAATGCATTGGTTTGGCGGGCCACGAAGCCGAAGACGGTATCCTGGCTGAGCAGGCTGTAGAATTCGCCATCGCCCCACGGGCGGGCGAAACGCTCGCCGTGCAGCGCGGCGACCGCGCGGCAATCATCGGCATCCATCGCGACGATTTCAAATTCCGGCTTCAAGGTCAAATAGGATTCCAACATCGTCATACTCGCGCAATTGCGAATCCGGCCTGCGGCTTGGCATCGGGTCCGCGCAGATAAAGAGGTTTAGGCTTTCCAGCAGACGGATCGGCGGCGGCACCGAGGCGCGCCACCAAAGAAATCGGGAAATGGTTGGCATGGTCGCCGGTAGCGTCCGGCTTCAGGAGTGGCGTGGCCGAACCGGTTATTTCGCCATCGAATGCCGCAGCAACCGTCTGCGCTTCCTCGACAGTCACGGCGCGCGCTTCGTCGAGCGGTTCGCCATCGGCATTGAAGGCCTGCAAGTAGATCTCGTTTCGCTTGGCATCCATGGCTGTCAGCACCGGGCGCCCGGGCGTCTTTTGCCGCTGCGCTTCAGCCATCACTGCAAGCGTGGTGATGCCGACGGCCGGAACGCCGAGCGACAGCGCAAAGCCGCGGGCAGCGGCGACGCCGACGCGAATGCCCGTGAAGGAGCCAGGACCGATGGTGACGGCAATACGATCGACGGCCGAAAGCGCCAGGCCCGCCTGATCCATCGCGCGGTCGACGATCCCCATCAGATGCTCAGCATGCCCCTTGCCGATCATGTCCGATGCCTCCCCCAGCATCGTATTCCTGCCGCTGTCATAGAGAGCGGCAGCGCAATCCACACCTGCGGTGTCGAGCGCCAGTATGATCATGGCATCAATTTCCGAATAAAGCGTTCCTCAGCGTCCATACAATCACCCTGCCGCGCTTGCAATTGCTGCGCCAGGACGAATGCCGGAACAGGGCGTCGCCGTCAGGCGGCGACGACTTCCTCGACTTCCGGAACGAAATGGCGAAGCAGGTTCTGCACGCCATGCTTCAGCGTCGCCGTCGAGGACGGGCAGCCGGAGCAAGAGCCCTTCATGTTGAGATAAACCTTGCCGTCCTTGAAGCCGCGGAAGGTGATGTCGCCACCATCCTGTGCAACGGCCGGCCGCACGCGTGTGTCCAGCAGCTCCTTGATCGTCAGCACGATCGACTCGTCGGCTTCGTCGAAGAATTCGCCGCCGGCATCGAGATCTTCGGAAAGAATCGATGCATCGCCCATGACAGGCTTGCCAGACATGAAGTGTTCCATGATCGAGCCAAGGATCGCCGGCTTCAGGTGCTGCCACTCGGCATTGTCCTTGGAGACGGAGATGAAGTCATAACCGAAGTAGACGCCGGTCACGCCCGGGATTTCGAACAGACGAGCCGCGAGCGGCGATGCCTGGGCCTCGTCGGGGCTCCGAAACTCGGCCGTGCCGTTTTCCATCACGACCCGACCCGGCAGGAACTTCTGCGTGGCGGGATTCGGTGTGGCTTCGGTCTGAATAAACATGTCGCTCTCCGTGCGGCGGGCAGTGGCCCAGGCCGTCTTTAGAATTCTTCAAAAAAGAAAATAAGCCGATTGGCAACTCTATTCAAGAGACTGGCACTCAAGAAATGGCTTTATGCGAGGGCATCCAGCTCCTCGTCGGTCAATGTATCCGGCAGGACCGTGACGGGGATCGGAAATGTCGCTCCACGCCCGGCGATCGAAGACACCAGCGGCCCCGGTCCCTCCTTTGCCGAGCTTGCGGCCAGCACCAGGATGGCGATATCACGGTCTTCTTCGATGACGGCGTTGATCTGTTCCGTGGCGCTTCCCTCGCGGATGACGATCTCAGGGTCGATGCCGATCGTTTCGCGAACCACATGCGCCGCCTTGGCAACCACTGCTTCCGCTTCCTCGCGCGCCTCGGCGCGCATGATTTCCTCCACACCCAGCCACTGCTGGAAGTCGCCCTCCGGAATCACGTACATCAGCACAAGGCCGCCATTCGAGTTCTTGGCGCGCCGACCGGCGTAGTGGACGGCGCGGGAGCATTCAGGCGTATCGTCAATGACCGCCATGAATTTGCGGCGATGACCTTCGAGCCGGGAGAGTCGTTTTGATACCATGGGGCGGACTCTGACACCTGAACCTGAAGATTTGCAAGCCCTCGTTTGGTCGCCTTCGAAGGATCGCCTGCGTGCTGTGTAGTCAGGCCGGAACCAGTCCGTAGAGACGCATGATCGCCTTCACATGTTCGATGTCAGGCTTGCCCTGAACATTGATGGCCGATGCCATCTCCTCGAAATAGCGCCTGCCGATCAGGCCGGGCGTCATGGTGATCAACGCCTTGGCGGTTTCGCCATGCAGGTTCTCGTGGGTGTGGACGTAACCGCGCGGAATGAACAGGGTTTCCCCCGCTGCGATCTCGTGTTTGCGCCCGTCCAGCGTCGTCGACATCGTGCCGGACAATCCGTAGATCACTTCGTCGACGTCGCGGTGGTAATGGGGGGCGGGGACGCGTGCCTGGGGCGGGACCGTGAATTCGAACATCACGAGGCCGCCGGCACTCTGATCCTCGTCGATCAGAAACCGGATCTCCATCGTGCCGATCTGGATGAGGTTGCGATCTCGCATCGAAGCCTCCTGACGGTCGTTTCAACAGACTACGCCGCAGGTCTGGCTTCGACAAGCCCGGGGCGGCAAAGGTCGCCCCGGGTAAGCTCTTGAGGCCCATCTCAGTGCAGGAAGCCGACGATGTCGCGCACTTGCTTCATCGTCACCTCGGCGCGGGCCCGAGCGCGTTCACTGCCGTTGCGCAGGGTCGCGTCGATGTGACTGGTGTCCGACATCAGGCGGCGCATCTCGGCCGTGATCGGCGAGAGCACATTGACGGCGAGATCGACGAGCGCCGGCTTGAAGACCGAGAACTGCTGCCCGCCGAATTCGGCAAGCACGTCAGCTTTCGACCTGTCAGCGAGCGCCGCGTAGATGCCGACAAGGTTGTCCGCTTCCGGGCGACCCTTGAGACCGTCGACTTCACTGGGCAAGCCGTCCGGATCGGTCTTGGCCTTGCGAATCTTCTTCGAGATCGCCTCCTCGTCGTCCATCAGGTTGATGCGCGAAAGATCTGATGGATCCGACTTCGACATCTTCTTGGTCCCGTCGCGAAGCGACATGACACGCGGCGCCGGGCCATCGATCAGCGGCTCGACCATCGGGAAATAGGCATGCACCGGCTCGTTGCCGACGGTGATGTCGATGCCATAGTCCGTCTTGCGGATATGCTCCGCGTAGTCGAGGTTGAACTTCATGGCGATGTCGCGGGCGAGTTCAAGGTGCTGCTTCTGGTCGTCGCCGACGGGGACATGCGTCCCGCGATAGACGAGGATGTCGGCAGCCATCAGGCTCGGATAGGCGTAGAGACCGAGCGAGGCCTGCTCGCGGTCCTTGCCGGCCTTGTCCTTGAACTGCGTCATGCGGTTCATCCAACCGATGCGCGCTACGCAATTGAAGATCCATGCGAGTTCTGCATGCTGCGGCACGGCCGACTGGTTGAAGACGATGTGCTTTTCCGGATCGATGCCGGAGGCGATGAAGGCGGCGGCGATCGAGCGGATCTGGTTCGGCATATTCTCATGGACGAGCTGCGCCGTCAGCGCGTGCATATCCACGACACAGTAGATGCAGTCGTTGCCTTCCTGCAGTGCCACGAACTTGCGGATCGCGCCGAGATAGTTACCGAGATGGAGATTGCCGGTCGGTTGGACGCCGGAAAAAACGACTTTCTTGAATTCGTTCATTATGTCCTCGATTAGGCTGGTGGAGGGCCCCAGGGTCTGTAACCCATGTTGCTAACGGGCGCGCTTATGCACGCGCGCGCTCCCGCAATCAAGGGGTTCAGCCTGCGGCGTGTTCGATCAGATCGAAGGTGTTGCCGTAAGGATCCGCAAACACGGCGACGGTCCCGTAGCTTTCGTGCCGCGGCGCCTCGAGAAACTGCACGCCCTTGGCCAGCATCGACTCATGGTCGCCTGCAAAATCGTCGGTCTTGAGAAAGAAGCCGACACGCCCGCCCGTCTGGTTGCCCATTGCCGCCATCTGCCGATCGTTGGCCGCCTGCGCGAGCAGAAAGGCTGCGCCGTCGCTGCCCTTCGGTCTGACGACGACCCAGCGCTTGCCATCCGGCTGGACGTCATCCTGGAGGCAATCGAAGCCGAGCGCGCCGCAGTAGAAGTCCTTGGCGCGATCGTAGTCGTCGACGACGAGCGTTACGAGGAAGAGCGATTGGGACATTGCAGGCTCCGATTTGTCGTGTCGTGTTGTTGCCGGTTGCGGGGGCTCGGTCAAGGATCATGCTCCTCGCGCCGACGGGGGCGCCTCCGCGACCGTGAGGTCTAGCAAGCGTTTTGACACACATTGCACCCGGCGGGGATTGGCGGTGGTATTTGCACGAGAAACGCTATGAACGGGAGATTGGCGATGAATTGCTTGCTGTGAATATGTCAAGAAAATTTACGCAGCTTGGAAATTTATACCACCTCTGAGGTAGAGCTAATTCATCAATTGGCGGTAAATTGTGTTACGGTTCCGTAACGGTAGGTAAAGAATTTCACAAAAAGGCCATTTTTGGGGTGAGCGTTCCATTCGCCAAAAACTGCGCAGGCGATGCCGGCGCATTTCGAGGGGAGGGAACCATGCATTCGGCATTTTCCATCGCACTCGCCGGCCTGTTCAGTCTGTCGTGTTTCGACAGTGCCGACGCCCAGAACGTCAGAAGAGTTGCAATACCGCCGCTCAAGCATAAGGAAACGCTTGCCTACTCGCTGCAGACCGTCAGCGTCCAGGCGAACTGCTTCCCGCCGCGGCTACGCGGCGTTCTTGCTTATATCGCCGCCAAGACCGGTCGCCGTCCAATGGTAACCTCGGGGTTCCGGGCGCACGGTCGATCTCATTCCCAGCATCGCTACTGCGCAGCCGCCGATATCCGGATCCCCGGCGTTTCGGAGCGCACCATCATTGCGATCGCTGAATCGGCACCAGGAATCGGCGGGATCGGCCGTTACTGCAACGGCATCGTCCATGTGGACGTAGGCCCCAAACGACGATGGACCTATTGCTGAGGCTCAACCGTCTACCTTTGCAGCCGGCTTGCGATTGAGATTGCGCCGGATCATGCCGAGATTTGCGCCACCGATCAGGAATGCGGTCGCGAAGTAGACAGCCATGGCGATCACGATCAGAAGGCCGAGCGTGCCGACCTTCGTCGTCAGGTGCGCGCTTGAGGCAAGCCACGGCTCCCAGCGGTGCTGCAGGTACATGATCACGCCGCCCATGACGGCCGCCGACACGACGAGCAGCGCCGTGCGCCGCGCCAAGGCCCATTCCCAGGTGAGATGGCGACGACGGAGCAGGGTGGTGATGAGCAGTACGGTGCTTATCCAGCCTGCCGTCGCTTCCGCGACTGCAATACCGGGAGCGCCGAGGAACGGGAAGAGCGTCAGCGCCGTGGCGCAATTGACGCCAACGGCGATGGCGGAAAAGCGCATCGGCGTCCTGGTGTCCTCGCGCGCGTAGAATCCCGGCTGCAGCGCCTTAATCAGCACGAAAGCCGGCAGGCCAATGCCGTAGATGGCGAGGATGGAGCCGACGATGGAGGTATTTTCCTGATGGAAGGCACCGCGCTCATAGAGCACACGGATGATTTCGTCGGAGAGAATCCAGAGCGCGAAGGCAGCGGGGATGGTCAGGAACAGCACGAATTCCATCGACCGGTTCTGCAGGTTTGCGGCCTCGCGCAGATTGCCGCCCTTCAGGGCGCGGGCGAGTTCCGGCAGCAGCACCACGCCGACGGCGACGCCGACGACGCCGAGCGGCAGCTGATAGATACGGTCGGCATACTGGAGGGCTGCAATGGCGCCTTCGCGCGAGGACGCAATCGCCTGGCCGATCATCTGGTTGATCTGGGTAATGCCGCCAGTCACCGCCGCGGGGATCGCGAGGATCAGCAGTCGTTTGACATTGGGCGTGAAGCGCGGGAAACGCAACCCGATGCTCATGCCGGCGTGGAGCACGCCGAAGTAGACGACGGCGAGCTGCAGGATACCGGCGACGAGCACGCCCCAGGAGAGATACCACGCGGTCTGCAGGGGCTCCGCGCCGATATAGAGCGCATAGAACAGCGCGCCGATCATCACGACGTTGAGGAAAACGGGCGCAATCGCGGCGGCGAAGAAATGATGGAGCGAATTCAGCATGCCGCTCATCATCGCCGTCAGCGACATGCACATGAGGTAGGGGAACATGACCGCCGCCATGCGCACGGTAATGTCGAACTTGTCCGGATCATTGGTAAAGCCCGGCGCGATGACGAAGCGCACGAGCAAGGGCATGGAGAGCTCCATCACGATGGTGATGAGCAGCAGCACCGAAAACAGCACGCCGAACACTTCTTCCGAAAAGCGCTTGGCACCATCGGTGCCGTTTGCCTCGATCTCCTTGGCAAAGAGCGGCACGAAGGCGGCATTGAAAGCGCCTTCCGCAAAGAGCCGCCGGAAGAGGTTCGGAAAACGGAAGGCGGCATAAAAGACGTCGGCCATCGGACCGGTGCCGAGTGCGGCCGCCATCAGCGTTTCACGGGCGAAGCCGAAGATGCGGCTGCCGAGCGTGGCGCCGCCGACGGTGGCGAATTTTCTAACGAGGCTCATGCGTTTGGGCTCATGCGGGCGAATCCGCCTTCTTTTCTGTTTGCGTCGCGGCGCTGGCCGTAGCAGGCGGCGCGATGATGCCGGAGGGCATGCGCTCGCGCAGCTCGTCCTGTTCCTCGGCCATCACGGCCTTGAGGCGCGCGGTGATATTCGAGCGCTTGCTGTCGCCCGAGATTTTCTGGCCGACGAGATCGGTCACGTAGAAGGTGTCGATGACCTTCTCGCCGAAGGTGGTGATGCGGGCCGACTGAATGTCGAGCGAAAGATCCGAGAGAACCGCTGTGATTTCCGACAGCAGGCCAGGCCGGTCAAGGCATTCGACTTCGATGACCGTGAACTTGTTCGACAGGCTGTTGGAGATGTTGACCGACGGCGGGATGACGAAGGCCTTGCTCTTCTTGCGGTTCTTGGTGCGGGTGGCGATGACCTCGGGCAGCCGCTTGCGGCCGGAAAGCACGTCCTCGATCATCCGCCCGATGGTGCCGGCGCGGCGCAACTCGTCGGCATCGTCCTTGAATTCGCGGCTGACGTGGATCGTATCGAGCGCACGCCCATCCGACGTCGTGAAGATTTGCGCGTCGACGATGTTGGCACCGGCAGCGGCACAGGCACCGGCGATGACGGCCAGGAGGCGTGGATGGTCGGGCGAGAGCACCGTGATCTCGGTGATCGCGTGGAAACTGTCGGTCCGCACCATTGTCGCCAGCGCTTGGCCGGCCTTGTCCGCCTGCCGGATGAAGCCGGCGTGCCGGACCTGATCTTCCAGGGGAACGGAGAGCAGATAGGGCTGGTAGTGCAGCTTGCTATAGATCTTGCGATCCTTCTGGCTCCAGTCGGAGAGCGCGTTGTAGAGCGCTTCGGCTGCGAAATTGGCGCGCTCCTTGCGCGAAACCTCCGAGAAGCCGCCGGCAAGCAGCAGTTCCGTTTCATAGTAAAGCGTGCGCAGCAACTGGCCTTTCCAGCCGTTCCAGACACCGGGACCGACGGCGCGGATGTCGCAGATCGTCAGGATCAGCAGCATTTTCAGCCGGTCGAGCGACTGCACCACATCGGCGAAGTCGGTAATCGTCTTGCGGTCCGTAAGGTCGCGCGTCTGCGCGACCATCGACATGACCAGATGCTCCTGGATCAGCCAGACGACCAACTCTGTCTGCTTCTGCGACAGGCCGAAACGGGCGCACAGCTTGCGGGCGACACGGGCGCCGGCAATGGAATGGTCTTCTTGGCGGCCCTTGGCAACGTCGTGCAGCAGCACGGCAAGGTAGAGCGCCTCGCGGTCCTCGATGCCGGGCATCAATTTGTTTGCGAGCGGGTGCAGGTCGTCGGCCTTGCCCTTGTCGATTTCCGACAGAACGTCGACGGTGCGGATCAGATGCTCGTCCACCGTATAGTGGTGGTACATGTTGAACTGCATCATCGCGACGATCTTGCCGAATTCGGGAATGAAGCGGCCGAGCACACCGGCCTCGTTCATGCGCCGCAGAATGAGCGCGGGGTCGCCCTTCGAAGTCAGGATCGACATGAAGAGGCGATTGGCCTCATCGTTTTCGCGCAGATCGCTGTCGATGAGGTTGAGCGAGCGCGTCACCCGCTTCAGCGCATCGGGATGGAATTCCAGCCCGTTGATGTCGGCAACATGGAACAGGCGGATGATGTTGACCGGGTCGTGCTTGAAGACATCCGGGCTTGCAAGCGCGATACGACCGCGGTCCTCGACGAACTCCGTGCTGCCGGCGATCTTGCGGCTGCGGTGCGCAAAGCGGCTGATGACACCGGTGAGGCCGGGCGTCGACTTCGCCTGCTGATCCTCGAGCGCCGCGCAGAGGATGCGCGTCAGGTCGCCGACGTCCTTGGCGACGAGGAAGTAGTGCTTCATGAAGCGCTCGACGGCCGAAAGGCCGGGTCGCGAATGATATCCAAGCGCTTCGGCGATCTCGCGTTGAATGTCGAAGGACAACCGTTCCTCGGCCTTTCCGGTCAGGAAATGCATGTGGCAGCGCACCGCCCAGAGGAAGTCGTCGGCCTTCTCGAAAACGCGATACTCGTGCTTGGAGAGAACGCCGAGTGGCACCAGCTCCGCCGTGTCGCGAACATGGTAGTAGTATTTCGAAATCCAGAAGAGCGTGTGCAGGTCGCGCAGGCCGCCCTTGCCTTCCTTGACGTTCGGCTCGACGAGATAGCGCGTGTCGCCCGCCTTGCGGTGGCGCTCGTCACGCTCGGCAAGCTTGGCGGCGATGAATTCGGGGCCGGTGCCGGTGACGATTTCCTTGTCGAAGCGCGTCTCCAGTTGCGTTTCCAGCGATCGCAGGCCACAGATGTAGCGCATCTCGAGGATCGCAGTGCGGATCGTCATGTCCGACTTCGACAGCGCAATGCACTCTTCCAGGGTGCGCGTAGCATGGCCAACCTTGAAGCCCATGTCCCAGAGGACGTAGAGCATGAATTCGACTGCTTTGTGCGTCTCCTCCGCCGGCTTCGGCTGGAACAGGAACAGAAGGTCGATATCGGAGCCTGGCGCCAGCGTGTCGCGGCCATAGCCGCCAACGGCGGTGACGGCGAACTTGTCCTTCTGCTTCGGAAAGACGTGGGTGCAGACGAACTCGTAGAGGACCGTGACGATCTGGTCCTGCAGCCAGGAAATACGGCGGGCACAATTGATGCCGCTGCCATCGGCAGAAAGCAACTCGCGCGCTATCTGTCTACCTTCGCTGCTCGCCTTCTTGAGGATCGCCAGCAGATCGGACCGCATGACGTCGGGCCGCGTCTTGTTGGCCTCGGCCACCGCGTCGCACGTCTTCGAGAGATGATCGGTGTCGAGGATATCGGAGAAATCGATGTCGTTCGTCGTCGCCATGCGCGGGGCGGCTTCCTGTTCGCGTGGCGCAGCCGTGTGCTGCTGCTCCTCTCGTTTCGTCTGCATGCGCTATAGCCTCTTTGCCCGCCGATGACACGGGCTTTCATACTGCAGAACCTTTAATTTTGGCGAAAAGGTGTTGCCGCGCGCGAAAGCGGCGGCATCGGGCGATCAGGCAGCGATCTGAGCCTGTACGGAATAGAGCACCTGCCGCGTTTCGCTGGTGATCGCCTCCAGCGTCTCTTGGTCGCACTCGCGGTAGCCGGCTTTGGCAACACACGAGGAAAGTTCCAGAATCCGGGCGCAGCAGCGGATGATCTGCAGCAGGCCGAAGGGAGAAGCCCAGCCGCGCGGGGTGCCGTGCTCATCCGCAAGCCGCAGCGCTTCAAGCGCGCTGAAGATCGCCGCAAGCCTCTGGGTCTCGTTGAACAGTCGATCCATGAACATCGGCTAGCCCTGCTTCAGCTTCTTCTTGAGGTCGTAGAGCGCGTCCATCGCCTCGCGCGGGGTCATGTCGTCGAGGCTCATGGCCTTTAGCGATTCTTCCACCTTCGATGGGCCACGGCTGGCATCCTCGCGCCGAACCGCCACCTGGAACAGCGGCAGGTCGTCGATGAGCTGGCTCGCCGGGGTTTTGCGGTCGGCGTCCTCGAGGCGTGTCAGCACGTCGCGGGCACGCGCCACCACCGAGGCCGGCAGGCCGGCAAGCCGGGCAACCTGGATGCCGTAGGAGCGGTCGGCAGCGCCCGGGCCGACCTCGTGCAGGAAAATCACGTCGCCGTCCCATTCCTTCACGCGCATCGTCGCGTTCGATAACCGTGCAAGCTTTTCCGACAGCACCGTCAGTTCGTGGAAGTGGGTGGCGAAGAGGCCGCGGCAGCGGTTCCCTTCGTGCAGATGTTCGACGGCGGCCCAGGCGATGGAAAGGCCGTCGAAGGTAGCCGTACCACGGCCGATCTCGTCGAGAATAACAAGGGACCGGTCGGTCGCTTGATTGAGGATCGCCGCCGTTTCGACCATTTCGACCATGAAGGTCGAGCGGCCGCGCGCAAGATCGTCGGAAGCGCCGACGCGCGAGAACAGCCGATCGACGATGCCGATATGGGCTGACGTCGCCGGCACGAAGGACCCCATCTGCGCGAGGATCGCGATCAGTGCATTCTGACGCAGGAAGGTCGACTTACCGCCCATGTTCGGGCCGGTCAGCAGCCAGATCGCGCCATCCTTGCCGCCGGAGACGGGAGAGAGATTGCAGTTGTTGGCAACGAACGGGCCAGATGATTGCCGCCGCAGCGCCTGTTCGACGACAGGGTGGCGTCCGCCTTCGATCGCAAACATCTTCGAGCCGTCGACCAGCGGCCGGCAATAGGCCTGCTCGTCTGCAAGCAGCGCAAGGCCGGCGGCAACGTCGATAACGGCGAGCGCGCGAGCGCCTGCCTTGATTGCTTCCGCTTCGGCGACGACGGCCGAGGTCATGTGGTCGAATGCCGCCAGTTCGATTGCAAGCGCCTTGTCGGCGGCGTTGGCGATCCGGCTTTCCAGATCGGCAAGCTCGGTGGTGGTGAAGCGCATCGCGTTCGCCATCGTCTGGCGGTGGATGAAGCGACCCTTGGCCTCCGGCGTATCGGTCATCGGCCCGGCATTGCCGGCAGTGACTTCGATGAAGTAGCCGAGGATATTGTTGTGCTTGATCTTCAGCGATTTGATGCCGGTTTCCTCGGCATATTGCAGCTGCAGGCCGGCAATCACCCGGCGCGATTGATCGCGCAGCGCCCTGACCTCGTCCAGTTCGGTGTTGGCGCCGTCCCGCAAGAAGCCGCCGTCGCGCTTCAGCAGCGGCAGCTCGTCGCCCAGTGTTTCGGAAAGCAGCGTTGCGAGGCCGGCCGGGAGGGCCTCGAGGCGCGAAAGCGCGAGCTTCAGCTCTTCCGGCAGCAGTGCTTCCGACAGCAGCCGGGCGACATCGCCCGCAGCACTCAGGCCCTGACGGATGGCGGCAAGGTCACGCGGCCCGCCACGGTCGAGTGCAAGACGCGAAAGCGCGCGCGGCATATCGGGAACATGCTTGAGATGGTGGCGCAGGTCGCCGCAAAGCGAAGGCTCCTCCATCAGGAAACCGATCGAATCCAGCCGCTCATTGATCCGGATGGGATCGGTCAACGGCGACATCAGCCGTTCGGCCAGCAAGCGTGCCCCGCCGCCAGTCACGGTACGGTCGATCGCCTTCAGCAACGAGCCGTTGCGATCGCCTGAAAGCGTGCGGGCAAGTTCGAGATTGGCACGGGTGGCGGGATCGATGAACAGCGTTGACGCGGCGCTTTCGCGCTCCGGCCGCCCGAGCGGCGGCCGTTCGGCGATCTGTGTCTTCTCGACATAGGCGACGGCTGCAGCGGCGGCGGCAAGCTCGGCGCGCGAAAAGGTGCCGAAGCCATCAAGCGTCGAGACATTGAAATAGCGCGCGATCCGCCCCTCGGCGGTGGCGCTGTCGAAGAGCACGGATGGCTGCGGAACGGCGGTGCGGCCGAGTACGTCGAAAACAGGTTTCAGCTCGGCATCGTGAAAGATCGTATCGGGCACGATCAGTTCACGCGGGTCGATCCGCAGGATATCGGCAAGCAGCCGCGAGCTTTCGGTCTCGGCCAGGCGGAAAATTCCGGTCGAGATGTCGATCCAAGCCAGCGCCAATACCGGCTCGGCGCTCCCGCGAAGCCGGGTAAGTGCCATCAGATAGTTCGATTCCGACGGCGAAAGCAGCTTTTCCTCGGTGATCGTGCCCGGCGTCACCAGGCGGATAACGTCGCGTTTCACGACGGACTTGGATCCGCGCTTCTTGGCTTCGGCCGGGTCCTCAACCTGCTCGCAGACGGCAACCCGGAAGCCGAGGGCGATCAGCTTCTGCAGGTAGTCGTCGGCCGCATGAACAGGCACGCCGCACATAGGAATGTCCTGCCCCATGTGCTGGCCGCGCTTGGTCAGCGTGATGCCCAGTGCACGGGAGGCTTCCAGAGCATCCTCGAAGAACAGCTCGTAGAAATCGCCCATGCGATAGAACAGTAACGAGTCAGGGTTGTTGGCCTTGATCTCGATGAATTGCTCCATCATCGGCGTTGCCGAGGCGCGGCTTTCTTCCGTGGCCAGCTCGGCAGCCGAAAAGGCTTCTATTCCAGTGTCTATTCGTTCGTTCACGGAGATGCATTTTTTCCAAAAAAGAGGTGCCAACCCTAGCCGCCCGCCGCTATAGATGACAACCGCGATTGAGGAAGAGCAAGGCGTCACCCACAAGACGTTGGAGGAAAAATGCCCGACACCGAGAAGAAGCAGCGGCCGGTTACATCAGTGACCGACAACGAGGCTCTTGAGTTCCACGCCATGGGGCGGCCCGGAAAGCTGGAGATCAACGCCACGAAGCCTATGGCGACCCAGCGCGATCTGTCGCTCGCCTATTCGCCTGGCGTTGCCGTTCCGGTGAAGGCAATCGCCGCCGATCCCGCCACCGCCTATGATTATACGACGCGCGGCAACATGGTCGCGGTCATCTCGAATGGTACCGCAATTCTCGGTCTCGGCAATCTCGGTGCACTGGCCTCCAAGCCTGTTATGGAAGGCAAGTCGGTGCTATTCAAGCGCTTTGCCGACGTCGACTCCATCGATCTCGAAGTCGATACCGAAAACGTCGATGAGTTCATCAACTGCGTCCGCTTCCTCGGTCCCTCGTTCGGCGGCATCAATCTCGAAGACATCAAGGCGCCCGACTGTTTCATCATCGAGCAGCGTCTGCGCGAACTGATGGACATCCCGGTTTTCCATGATGACCAGCACGGCACGGCGATCATTGCTGCCGCTGGTCTCATCAATGCGCTGGAACTGACCGGTCGCGACCTGAAAACGACGAAACTCGTCTGCAATGGCGCGGGTGCAGCAGCCATCGCCTGCGTTGAGCTCATCAAGGCCATGGGCTTCGCGCCCGAGAATATCGTCCTTTGCGACACCAAGGGCGTGATCTACCAGGGCCGCACCGAGGGCATGAACCAGTGGAAGTCGGCGCATGCGGTCAAGACCAAGGCGCGCACGCTCGAGGAGGCGATGAAGGGCGCGGACGTGGTTTTTGGCCTCTCGCAGAAGGGCGCGTTCTCCGAGAGCATGATCCGCTCCATGGCTGATCGCCCGATCATCTTTGCGATGGCCAATCCCGATCCGGAAATTACGCCCGAAGAGGTTACCCGCATCCGCGACGACGCCATCATGGCAACGGGTCGCTCCGATTATCCGAACCAGGTCAACAACGTCCTCGGTTTTCCCTATATCTTCCGTGGCGCGCTGGACGTCCGTGCGACCACCATCAACGACGCCATGAAGATCGCTGCTGTTGAGGCGCTGGCAAATCTAGCCCGCGAGGACGTTCCTGACGATGTTGTTGCCGCTTATCAGGGCAACCGCCCGCGCTTTGGTGCGCAATACATCATTCCGGTGCCGTTTGATCCGCGCCTGATCTCGGCGATCCCGGTTGCCGTGGCACAGGCAGCGATTGACAGCGGCGTAGCGCGCAAGCCGATTACAGATATGGCGGCCTATGCCCGCGAACTTTCCGGCCGCCGCGATCCCATCGCCTCGACGCTGGCGAGCCTCTACGAACGCGTTCGCCGCCGTCCAAAGCGGGTGGTTTTTGCCGAGGCCGAAGAAGAGCAGGTCATGCGTGCGGCAATGTCCTACGCAAACCAGGAGCTCGGCACGGCGATCCTGCTCGGCCGCGAAGACCTGATCCACCAGACCGCCGAGCGCGCCGGCATCGACCTCAATCGGCCGGGGCTGGAAATCGTCAACGCACGTATCTCCACCCGCGTCGAAACTTATATCGACTACCTCTATGCGCGCCTGCAGCGCAAAGGCTACCTGCATCGTGACGCACAGCGTCTGATCCATCAGGATCGCAACCACTTCGCCGCTTGCATGGTGGCGCTTGGTGACGCCGATGGGATGGTTACTGGTATCACCCGCAACTATTCGACGGCCCTGGAAGATGTGCGCCGCTGCATCGACATGAAACCCGGCCATCGGGTCATCGGCGTATCGATCGCGCTGTGCCGCGGCCGGACGGTGTTCGTCGCCGATACAGCGGTTCACGATATGCCGAACGCCGAGGAGCTCGCCGATATCGCTGTCGAGGCCGCAGGCTTTGCGCGCCGCATGGGCTATCAGCCGCGCGTCGCCATGCTTGCCTATTCGACCTTCGGTCATCCGTCGGGCGAACGCTCCGAGCGTGTGCGCGAGGCGGTGAAAATCCTCGACAAGCGCCGCCTCGATTTCGAGTATGACGGCGAGATGGCGGCCGACGTGGCGCTGAACCGCAAGGTCATGGAGCAGTATCCGTTCTGCCGCCTGTCCGGCCCGGCCAACGTGCTCGTCATGCCGGCCTTTCACTCAGCCTCGATCTCCACGAAGATGCTGCAGGAGCTTGGCGGTTCGACTGTCATCGGCCCGATCCTCGTCGGCCTCGACAAGGCCGTTCAGATCACTTCGATGGGCGCAAAGGATTCCGACATCGTCAACATGGCGGCGATCGCCGCCTATACGGCTGGATCGTGAAATAAAAACGGAGCGGGAGGCATCCTCCCGCTCCGTCTTCCATCTGCTTGAAAGTCAGCTCGCGAAACGACCGGCGTCGGCGCCGTAGTAGTTCAGGTAGCGATCGGAAATGCTTGATATCGGCAACACGATCAGGACATCCGTCGTATTGAAGGCCTTGTCGACCACGGCGGTCGAACCGACCATGGCGCCGAGGCGCAGGTAACCCTTGATCAACGGCGGCAGTGCCATCAGAGCCCGCTTCGGGTTGACGGCTTCGGCCGGCATCAGATCCATGTCGCGCGCAAGGTGCGGAAGAGCGGCGACGGCCCACTCATCCTTCGCGGCGACGTTGTGATGCAGGAAGGACAGTGCCAGCGCATGGCTTTCCGGGTGGATGCCCGGGAAGGAGGCGCAACCGAACATGGCGCCCATGCCATGCTTCAGCGCATAGGCCCAGTTGCCCTGCCACAGAAGCTCGACCGTGCGCTTGGTGCGGTAGTCGGGCAGCACACAGGAGCGGCCGAGTTCCATGAACCGTTTGTCCGGATGGCGAGCAAGCAGCTCGTCGATGGCGAATTCCGAAGCCGAGTAAAAGCCGCCGTTCGCCATGGCGACTTCCTGTCGCAGCAGCCGATAGGTGCCGACGATCTGGTCCTCGCTGTCACCCTCGATCGAGCGGTCGAGCACGAGCAAATGATCGCAGAACGTGTCGTAGGAATCGAAATCGCGCTTGTGGCGCATGGCCTCCGGCGAAAGCTGTGCCCCCATTTCTTCGACGAAGACGCGGAAGCGGACGGCCTGGGCCGCATCGATCTCGCTGGCCGTTCGGGCAAGGCGAGTTTCGAGATTGCCGATGCGGCCGAGAACA
>Ga0102588_1000363_pt1 | contig 52894 bp, 46 predicted proteins | sample AraplaMF_Col_mMS_FD_76854 | JGI IMG/M metagenome (GOLD analysis project Ga0102588, IMG submission 76854) | Arabidopsis root microbial communities from the University of North Carolina, USA - plate scrape MF_Col_mMS (SPADES assembly) (version 2) | ecosystem: Host-associated > Plants > Roots >...
CAAATGTCGTGCGGCACCAAAGTCGTCTTCATCTTTCCTCACCGGTTGTCGATAATACAGGGCAGCAGGCGTCGATAGGTCAGCGGATCGGCCTTGCGATCGTGGAATCCTCCTCGGCAGCAGGCTTCGGCCCGCCTTTCGAAAGATCGCCGCCGGTGCAGTGAGCGGGGATATGGACGTCATCGAAAACGCCATGCGGCAGCGTCAGGTCGACGTGATGCGGCGGCAGCACTTGTGCCTTTTGCATTCGGTTGGGGCGCGCACGCTTCATGCGGTCCGATTTTTCCGTGCGCGTGTCGGGAGTGTGGGTCGAGGGGTGCATCATCGGCCTCCTTTTTATTGCGCATGCCACTGGTGAACGAAGGACTAACGACCTCGGCGCCGAATAGTTCCGAGGAAAAGAACAAACCGCATCGCGCCGCCTTGACTGGCGTGGCAAGTTCACTACCTTCGACTTATCCCGAGGCCTCGGACATCGGCCGACGGGTCAACCTGGTGCCGGGCCCCTCTGGCGAGAGTTTTTACGGCGCTCTCGTGATGTCGGTACCGCCTGCAGCTTAAGCCGGCGGATTTTTCATTGATGAAAAAGCTCACCATGCCTCACGCGCATGCCCTTTGTGGTATGTCGCTTTTTTCCCGCACATCCTTGTTCGACAACCTTCGTGGCTGCGAGGTGCGGCCATGACCAACGGTTCCCCGCAAAAATCGACGCTCAGCTATTTCCGCTGGGCCTTCATCGTCACCTTCCTCGGCCTCGTCCTGGGCGCAGCCCTCGGCTGGCAGACGACGGGCACGATCGGCGGCATGGCGACCGTCTTCTTCATCTGCACGGTGCTCGCCGTGCTGGAGATTTCGCTCTCCTTCGACAACGCCATCGTCAATGCCAAGAAGCTCAAGGAGATGACACCGGTCTGGCAGCATCGCTTCCTCACCTGGGGCATCGTCATCGCCGTCTTCGGCATGCGTATCGTCTTCCCGCTCGCAATCGTCGCGATCGCCGCCCAAATCGGCCCGTGGGAAGCCCTGGTGCTCGCTGCCCGCGACCCTGCGGAATACGCCCGCATCATGAACGACGCACACCTGCCGATCGCAGCCTTCGGCGGCACCTTCCTGATGATGGTTGGTCTCAACTACTTCTTCAATCATGAGAAGGACGTCCACTGGATATCAGGGCTTGAAAAGCTCATGGCCCGCTCGGCCACGATCAAGGGCATCGAGATTGCCTTCGTGCTGGCGCTGGTCCTGGTGTTCTCGTCGTTCCTCGGAGAAGAAGAGGCCACAACCTTCGTGCATTGCGCCATCTATGGTCTTCTGACCTTCCTGGCGGTCGAGGTGATCGGCGGCCTGCTCGATGCGTCGCAGCAGACGATGAGCGCCGCCGCCAAAGGCGGTCTCGGTGCCTTCATCTATCTCGAAGTGCTCGACGCCAGCTTCTCCTTCGACGGCGTCATCGGCGCCTTCGCGCTGACGCAGAACCTCTTCGTTATTGCGATTGGCCTCGGCATCGGCGCCATGTATGTGCGTTCGATGACAATCATGCTCGTCGAAAAGGGCACGCTCGCGGAGTACCGCTATCTCGAGCACGGCGCCTTCTACGCGATCCTGATCCTCTCGGTGATCATGTATGTGCAGACGATGTACCATATTCCCGAGGTCATTACCGGCCTTGGCGGTGCCGCCCTGATCGGCATCTCACTCTGGTCTTCCATCCGCTACAACAAGAAGGAACAGGCGGAAGAGCGCGCTGAGGCGCATAAGGAACTGCACGCCTGAGCTTGCAAGCCGCATTCACCGATGCGGCTTCATCAGAACAAAAATAAAGCCCGCGACCATCCGGTTGCGGGCTGTTTCGTATCCGGCGATCAGAGACCGCCAGCCGCGCCTATGGCGCAGCTAAGCTAGTGGTTGATTCTGCCGAACATGCTCGGGTCGATGCCGAGTTCGCGCAGATCGCGCGCCTTCGGGCGGCGGCCAGCTTCGATGGTGGCGCTCACAGCATTCGCAGCACCGATCATCGCAAAGGCGCGGCCAAGGAAACCATCGCGAATGGACTTACGGAAGGACATTTTCTCTCTCGCTTTGCTTTATGATTGACCACTCATACATGTGAACAGAAGCGCGTCTTCACAAGCGACAGAAATTCAGCCCTGCCATGCAAGAACAAGCGATCGAGCGCAAAACGCGCCATGTGGTTGAGAACACGCGACAAAATGAATGGAGGCATCAAATTGACAGGCTCGTTCACAATCAGACGCGCGCGCCCATCGGACGCCGAAGCGCTTTGCGAATTTGCGGCCAGCAGTTTCGGGCGACCTACCGCAGCGACACGCCCGCATCGGATCTTGAGTCCTGCATCCAGGCGAATTTCAGCGCCGAACAGCAGAATGCGGAGATTGGCGACCCCTCAGCCGCTGTTTTCCTCGCCATGCTTGATAATCGCGTCATCGGATATGCTCACCTCATGCTGGATACAGTCGACAGACGATCGGCCTTCCTCAATCGAATTTATGTCCACACCGATTGGAGGGGACGCGGATTGGCTATGGCCCTCCTCAAAACGGTCCTGCACGACGCGCATCAACGTGGCGCAACTCGCTTGGAGCTGACCGTCTACGAGCGAAACGCACGAGCCATTGCGTTTTATGAGAGGGCCGGCTTTGTCGTGACGGGCAATACGATCTTCGCGGTCGGTCAGATTTTTTGCAGAGCGACCTGGTGATGGAAATGAAGTTGGCCGAGCGGCCTAACAGCTGAACGGCGCGGCCAGCACACGCGACTGCCGAACAGCAGAAACTCCGCATTGGATGCGCCGCAGAAGCACCCGTGCCGTCCGCAGCAACCACCAATAACACCTTATCGTCACCAGACGAAAAGGCCGGCGATGTTTCCATCGCCGGCCGCAGTTGTGGGGTTCGGGCAGTCTTTTTCTTTAGTCCTCGTTCGCCGCAAGCTGCGACAGAACCTCGCCGCGTCCACGCAGGCGCAGGATCAGCGGGATGATGAAGGCGGCCGCAGCAACGATGAGCAGGCCGGCCGCGATCGGCGACATCACCAGCGTCGCCACGTCGCCCTGACTGATCGCAAGCGCGCGGCGCAACTGTTGCTCGGCCAGCGGGCCAAGGATGAGGCCGACAACAGCAGGCGCGATCGGATAGCCGAAGAGCCGCATGATGTAGCCGAGGATGCCGAAGGCGAGCAGCATGCCCAGTTCGAAGACCGACGGGTTGGCGCCGATCGTGCCTAGTGTGGCAAACAGCAGGATGCCGGCATAAAGCCACGGCTTCGGGATCGTCAGCAGGCGCACCCAGAGGCCGATCAGCGGGAGGTTGAGCACAAGCAGCATCGCGTTGGCGATCAGCAGGCTGGCGATCAGGCCCCAGACGATCTGCGGGTTGTTCGCAAACAGCAGCGGGCCGGGCTGCAGGCCGTATTGCTGGAAGCCGGCGAGCATGATCGCGGCCGTCGCCGTCGTCGGCAGGCCGAGCGTCAACAGCGGCACCAGGGTCCCTGCCGCCGACGCATTGTTCGCGGCCTCCGGACCAGCCACGCCTTCGATCGCGCCGTGACCGAACTCCTCGGGGTTCTTCGCCAAGCGCTTTTCCGTGGCATAGGAAAGGAAGGTCCCGATCTCGGCACCGCCGGCAGGCATCGCGCCGATCGGGAAGCCAATCAGCGTGCCGCGCAGCCACGCCTTCCAGGAGCGGCCCCAGTCCTGCGCCGTCATCCACAGCGAGCCTTTGACCGCCTCGACCTTCTCCTCGATGCTGTTGCCCTGGGCGGCGATATAGAGTGTCTCGCCGATCGCAAACATCGCGACCGCAAGCGTCGTCACCTCGACGCCATCGAGCAGATCGGGGACGCCGAAGGAAAGACGCGCCTGTCCCGTCTGCTGGTCGATGCCGACCATGGCAAGGGCAAAGCCGATGAACAGCGATGTAAGCCCGCGCAGCGCCGAATCCCCGAAGGCCGACGAGACGGTCACGAAGGCGAGTACCATCAGCGCAAAATATTCACGCGGCCCGAAAATCAGGGCCAGCTTGACGATGTAGGGAGCGATGAAGGCAAGGCCGAGCGTCGCGATCAGGCCGGCGACAAACGAACCAATCGCCGCTGTCGCGAGCGCCGGCCCGCCGCGGCCCGCGCGGGCCATCTTGTTGCCCTCAAGGGCCGTAACGATCGAGGCGCTTTCGCCAGGCGTATTGAGAAGAATCGACGTCGTCGAGCCGCCATACATGCCGCCATAATAGATGCCGGCAAACATGATCAGCGAGCCAGCCGGATCGAGCTTGTAGGTAACAGGAAGAAGAAGGGCGACGGTCAGGGCGGGGCCAATCCCCGGCAGCACGCCGACCGCGGTGCCGAGCGTCACGCCGACGAGCGCATAGAGCAGGTTCATCGGCTGCATGGCGACCAGGATGCCCTGGAAGAGGAATTCGAAGGTGCTCATCGCATCCAATCCTAGAAGAAGATGTGTTCGAACGGCCCGGCCGGCAGGGTCAACTGCAAGAGCTTTGCGAAGATCACCCAGACGACGAAGCTGAAAGCGATGCCCGCAGGGATCGAGATCCAGAGCTTGCGGCGTCCGAAGCCGGCAGCCGTAAAGGCAAAGAGAAGGCCGGTTGCGATCGAAAAGCCTGCCGTCTTGAGAAGCAGCATCTGCGCGGCAAGGCCGGCGACGACCCAAACTACAGGCGCGATTTCCTGATGCTCGCGCTCGGGAAACTCGCCACGCCAGGCTTCGAAGATGGTCCAGATGCCGAGGCCGATCAGCCCGAAGGCGACCACCTTGGGCGCAGTTGCCGGACCGATGCGGTCATATTGAGCGATGGCGCGCATATGCGAGGCATCCCAAAGCATGACGGCAGCGACGACGAAAAGACAGATGGCAATGACCAGCGCCGCCCAGTCAGGGCGGCGCTTCGTTGCCAAGGGTTCGTTACCCCTGCTCATTGAACAAGTCCGATCTCTTTAAGGATGCCTTCGGTAGCCGAAACGTCCTTGTCAAGCTGCGCCTTGAAGGCGTCGCCGGCGAGGTAGGTGTCAGCCCAGCCCTTGCTCTTCAGGATTTCCTGCCAGCCGGCGGACTTCGAGAGCTTATCGAAATCAGCGGTGATTGCAGCCGTCTGCTCGGCCGAAAGACCAGGGGCGGCGGCAACCATGCGCCAGTTCTCGACAGCGACATCGAGGCCCGATTCCTTCAGCGTCGGCGCGTCGACACCCTCGATGCGCTTGTCGCTGGAGACAGCCAGGAGCCGGAGCTGACCAGCCTTCACCTGCGATTCGAATTCGCCGTAGCCGGAAATGCCCGCGGTCACCTGTCCGCCGAGGATAGCGGCCAGGGCTTCACCGCCGCCGGAGAAGGCGACGTAGTTGATCTTTGTCGGATCGACGCCGGCAGCCTTGGCAATCAGTCCGACCGCGATGTGGTCGGTACCGCCTGCCGAGCCGCCACCCCAGGAAACCGAACCCGGATCCTGCTTCAGCTTGGCAACGAGATCGGCCATCGTCTTGATGTCGGACGCAGCCGGAACAACGATCGCCTCATACTCGCCGGTAAGGCGGGCAATCGGCGTGACGTCCTTCAGCGTGACCGGCGACTTGTTGGTCAGGATAGCGCCGACCATGACATAGCCGCCGACGATCAGTGCGTTCGGGTTGCCGTTGTTCTGGCCGGTGAACTGCGCGAGACCGATGGTGCCGCCGGCGCCCGGAACGTTCTGAACCTGAACGTTGCCTGAGATGCCTTCCTTCTGCATCACGGTCTGCAGCGAGCGGGCCGTCTGGTCCCAGCCACCGCCGGGAGCGGCCGGCGCCATGATGGTGTAGTCCGCCGCATAGGCCGGCAGGGCGACCGCAGCCGCGAAAATGGTTGCAAGAAGAGTATGCTTCACGAGTGTGTCCTCCGTGGGCGCGGCTGAGAAACCGCGCGTTGTTCTCGATGGAATCGGGAAGGACACCGCAGACGGACTCCAAGGTCCGATATGGCTGGCAAGCTCCTCCCGAAACTTCACCTCTCCGCCTCCACGGAGCTGAAGTTCTGCAAAGCGGACCACAACAAGCTGTCATTTAGCTGACATCGATCAACTATCCAGCCCGCGATGACACTTTTTTGCCGCAATTACCCTGGGCGAAAACAGACGCAAAATGCCACCATCCGTGGAACCTGGAGGCGGTTTGTGCGTTATGGCGCTCAGGAGGATTGCCCCATGAGTTCTCACGTCGATAACAAGCAGATCGAAAATGAGGGCTTACGCCAGGTGTGGAGTGTGCACGATTTTGCACGCCGGCACCGGTTGGACGAGCAGGAGGAGAAACGTCTTCGCTCGCTCTTTGGGTCATACGCGACGAAGCAGGAACTGCTGGCCAACGCCCAGCGGCCCTGCATCTTCCGCTAATCATCCACGGCGATTTTACTGCGTCCGCAGCACTTCGTTCCAGTGCGCGATCAATCGCGCGCGCTTCACCTGGTCCAGGTAAACCATCAAGCCCGGACTGACAGGCACCGGCCGCAACTGCGCGCCCAAGAGCTCCTGCATCGTGTTGGCGGTATTTTCGCCGGCGACCTCCGGGCTGACAGCGGGAATCTGCAACTCCCGCGCCATGATCGTCTGGCCCTCCTTCGACATGAAGAAGGATAGATAGCGCCGTCCGAGTTCCGGTTCGCCCGCCGCCTGCGGCACCAGGCCGATGCGCGACATCACGACCGTATAGTCTTTCGGCAGCACGATCCCGACATCGGGATGACGCTTGGCCCAATCTGCAGCGTAGGACCCGAGGATGTTGTAGCCGAGCACGAAGCGGCCGTCCGATACGCGCTCCAGGATGGCCGAACTGGTGGAGTATAATTTGACGCCGGCCGCCCCCATTGCGCCGATAACGGACCATATGTCACCGAACTGTTCCTGGTCGCGTGCCATGAACAGGAAGCCGACGCCGGAGCGCTCGATATCATAGGTGCCGATCCGCCCATGGATCGCGTCACCCTTGCGCTTGAGGTAATCGACGAATTCCGCCCGCGAACTCGGCGGCGGCTCCGTCGCGAAGCTCGGCTTGTGGTAGACGAACACCGCCGGCTCGAAGGTCAGCGCGTAGGCGGTATTGCGCCAGTTGGCCCATTTCGGCCAGCGCGCGCTCATCGGCAGGTTGCTCACCTGCGCATAGCCGTCGTTGGAGAGCTTGACCTGCAGATCCATGGCCGAGGAGAAGGCGAAGTCCGCAGTGCGTTGGCCGGCATCCGTCTCCCGCACGATGCGGTCATAAATTTCCCCGGTCAGCATATCCTCGTACCTGACCGCCACGTCCGGATTGGCTTCCTGGAACCCATGGATCATCGGCTGCGCCAGTGGCTCGTCGAGCGATGAATAGACAACCAGCGTCGGGGCCTCGGCATTGCCGGAACGCGCCGGGTAGAACACCTCATCCGCAGTGGCTAAGCCGGGACAGAGCAACAGGCACGCAAGTAAAGATAGTCTCCTCATGAGAGGACAATGCACCAGCAACCGGGATCCGGCAAGCGAGCCGCATCCACCCACAGCGCCCCGAAGGCGGCTGGTACGACCGCAGCAGCAGCACACTCACCAGACACAAAAAATGGCTATGACATCTTCGCCGCCACCCTGTATCCTCTTCAAAAATCAAGGGAACATCCGTGCGCATTCTATTGGTGGAGGACAATATCGCGCTGGCCGACGGGCTTTCGGCCATCCTGCGAGGCACCGGCCATGCCGTCGACGTCGTGCATGATGGCGCCTCCGCCAACGCTGTCACGGCGGCCGAGAATTTCGATCTCGTCGTGCTCGACCTGAACCTGCCGGAAATGGATGGCCTCGAGGTGCTGCGCGCCATGCGCGCCAGGCAGAACCAGTCGGCAGTCCTGATCCTGACGGCGCGCGGCACGCCGGAAGAGCGCGTCAAGGGTCTCGATCTTGGTGCCGACGACTACCTTATCAAGCCCTTTGATATCTCCGAATTCGAGGCCCGCGTCCGCGTGCTCCTGCGCCGCCAGGCGGGTCTGCATTCGGCGACTGTCAGTTTCGGCGGCCTTTCACTCGATCTCAATTCACGCGCCTTCTCCGCCGGCTCGACGCCGCTCGACATTCCCGCCCGCGAACTCGGCCTGTTGGAAATCCTCTTCATGCGCGCCGGCAAGGTTGTCGCCAAGGAAGCGATCATTCAGTCGCTGACCGCCTTCGACGACGACATCTCGGCCAATGCCATCGAGCAATATGTCAGCCGCCTCAGGAAGCGCCTGTCGCCCTATGGGCTGACGGTGAAGACTGCGCGCGGCATTGGCTACTATCTCGACAAACTGCCAGAGGCCTCATGACAACGGCCTATTCGCTCCGACGAAGGCTCCTGTTCTGGCTGCTGATCTCGACCGCCATCATCGGCATGGTCGCGCTCGCGGACACTTATCGCGAAGCGGTGCAGACCTCCAACATCGTTTCGGACCGCGTGCTGGCCGGCTCGGCACTCGCCATCGCCGAACGCGTGGTCGTGGCGGAAGACGGCACTCTCGAGGTCGACATCCCCTATGTGGCCCTTGAGATGCTGACATCGGCCGCGCAGGACCGTGTCTTCTATCGCGTCGACGGACCGCCCGGAAAATTCATCACCGGCTATCAGGCGCTTCCGGTCCTCGCCGAAACCGTAGGCGACACGGCAGGCTTTGCCGATGATACCTTCCGCGGCGAACCGATCCGTGTCGCAACGCTCAAGCGGTCAGCCTCAACAGGCATTCGCTCCGTCCCCTTCGCCGTGACCGTTGCCGAAACCACGATCGCCCGCCGTCAGCTCGCCCGCGCCATCCTCTTCCGCTCGGCGCTGCGTCTCTCCCTTATGATCGCCGGCGCCGCCGTCATCGTCTGGATCTCGGTCACGGTCGCGCTCCGTCCGCTGTACAAGCTGCGCGATGCGATCGGCGAACGCAGTCCCGACGACCTGCACCCCATCGAACAGGCAGTACCAAGCGAGGTCCAGCCGCTCGTCGATACCGTCAACGGCTTCATGGTGCGCTTGCAATCGGCGCTCGATGCACTTCGTAACTTCACCGGCAACGCCAGCCACCAGCTGCGCACGCCGCTTGCGATCATCCGCACGCAGCTCGCCCTCTCCGCTCGCGCGAGCACATTGGCCGAAGCGCTGGGCTCCGCCCTGAAAGGCGATCAGGCCGTCGCCCATGCCGAACGCATCCTCGCGCAATTACTGCTGATGGCGAAAATCGACGCTGCAACGGCGAAGGAGGCGCTGACCGCATCGTCGATCGACCTGACAGCCATTGCCCAGGACATCACCGGAGAACTTATCCCGACCGCCGCCGAGGCCGGCATCGACCTCGGCTTCGAAGGCGACCGCCCTGCCCTCGTCCGTGCCGAGCCGCTGCTGATCGGCGAACTCTTGCGCAACCTTGCCGGAAACGCCATCGCCTATGCCGGCAAGGGCGCTGAGGTGACCGTTCGGATATCCGCGACCGACGATGCCGTCCGCCTCGAAGTCGAGGACAACGGCCCCGGCATTCCCGCAGAGAAGCTCGCGGCCGTCCGGCAGCGCTTCTCGCGCGGCAGCAACTCCGGCGCGCCGGGCGCCGGGCTTGGCCTGCCAATCGTCGAGGAAATCGCCGGCCTCTTCAACGCATCGCTGACGCTGGAGCCCGGCGCACATGGCAGGGGTCTCACGGCCTCCGTGACGTTTGCGAAGGCGACGTAAAGGCTTAGCCGGCTCGGCCTTACCGCCTTGCATTCTTTCGCTGCATTGCACACACTACCCTTCGGGAACAGCAAATGCCGTACAACGATACGGCAGCGGATAAGGCCGTCCATGTCGATCAAAGCCAGCATCTATCACCTGACGCATTACAAATACGACAAGCCGGTCCGCCTCGGACCTCAGATCATACGCCTCAAGCCAGCGTCGCATTCCAAGACGCGGGTGATCAGCCATTCGCTGAAGGTTTCGCCGTCGAACCATTTCGTGAACCTGCAGCAGGATCCCTACGGCAATTATCTGGCCCGCTACGTCTTCCCTGACCCGGTGACGGAGTTCAAGATCGAGGTCGACCTCGTCGCCGACATGACGGTCTATAACCCCTTCGATTTCTTCATCGAGGAGAGCGCCGAGATGTGGCCCTTCTCCTATCCCGAGGAGATCAGGGACGACCTGAAGATCTACATGCAACCGCAGCCGGTGGAGCCGGCGCTGGCTGCCTATCTCGCCGGCATCGACCGCACTCCCATGCGGACCACCGACTTCATCGTAGGGCTGAATGCGCGGCTGAAGAACGACGTCGAATACGTCATCCGCATGGAGCCCGGCGTCCAGACGCCGGAGGAAACGCTGAAGCTGGCGCTTGGCTCCTGCCGCGACTCGAGCTGGTTGCTGGTCGAGATCCTGCGTAATCTCGGCTTCGCCGCCCGCTTCGTCTCCGGCTATCTCATCCAGCTCACCCCCGACCTGAAGGCGCTCGACGGGCCCTCCGGCACCGAGGTCGATTTCACCGACTTGCACGCCTGGTGCGAGGTCTATCTCCCCGGCGCTGGCTGGGTCGGCCTCGACCCGACGTCTGGCCTGCTCACCGGCGAAAGCCACATACCGCTCGCCGCCACCCCGCACTACCGAAATGCCGCGCCGATATCAGGCGCGCTTTACGGCGAGGCCAACACCGAATTCGCCTTCGAGATGAAGGTCTCGCGGGTAGCGGAGCACCCGCGCATCACCAAGCCTTTCTCCGACGAAAGTTGGAAGGAGCTCAATGAGCTCGGTGCCAAGGTCGATAGCATCCTGCAGGCCGGGGATGTCCGCCTGACCATGGGCGGCGAGCCGACCTTCGTTTCCATCGACGACTTTGAATCCGAGGAATGGAACACCGCCGCCGTCGGCCCGACCAAGCGCGAGAAAGCCGACCTGCTGATCCGCAAGCTGCGCGAGCGCTTCGCCCCCGGCGGCTTCCTGCATTACGGCCAGGGCAAGTGGTATCCCGGCGAAAGCCTGCCGCGCTGGACCTTCTCGCTCTACTGGCGCAAGGACGACAAGCCGATCTGGCGCAACCCGGACCTCATCGCCGGCGAGGGCAAGGACACCGGTGCAAAGGCAGATGACGCCGCCAACCTTTTGAATGCCATCGCCAGGGAACTGGCGATCGAGACCGACATGGTGCTGCCCGCCTACGAGGATCCAGCCGAATGGATCATGAAGGAAGGCAGCCTGCCCGAAAACGTCGACCCATCCAATTCCAAGCTGAAGGACCCGGAAGAGCGCAGCCGCATCGCCCGCGTCTTCGAACGCGGCCTGACCGTACCGACCGGCTACATCCTGCCGGTCCAGGCCTGGAACGCGCGCGCCTCTAGCACGCGCTGGGTCAGCGAAAAATGGAAGACCCGCCGCGGCAAGATCTTCCTCGTTCCCGGCGACAGCCCAGTCGGCTATCGCCTGCCCCTCGGCACCCTGCCCTATGTGCCGCCGGCGCGTTTCCCCTATATCCACCCCGCCGACCCGTCGATTCCGCGCAATCCGCTGCCCGAAGTCTTCGTGCCATCCGGCCGCGCCATGCCGGAAGCCTCCCGCCACAGCGACGACAGCAGCCAGAACCGCGTTGAGCAAACCGTCGGCGAGATCGGCGGCGCCGTGCGCACCGCAATCTCGGTCGAACCGCGCGACGGCAGGCTCTGTGTCTTCATGCCTCCGGTCGAGCGCATCGAGGACTATCTCGAACTGATCGCCGCCGCGGAGAATGCAGCGACCGAACTCGGCCTGCCCGTCCATATCGAAGGCTATTCGCCGCCGCAGGACGAGCGCATCAATGTCATCCGCGTCGCCCCCGATCCCGGCGTCATCGAGGTCAATATCCATCCCGCTTCCAACTGGCAGGATTGCGTCGACATTACGATGACGATCTACGAGGAAGCCCGCCAAAGCCGCCTCGGCACCGACAAGTTCATGATCGACGGGCGCCACACCGGTACCGGCGGGGGCAACCATGTGGTCGTTGGTGGCGCCAATCCGGGCGACAGCCCCTTCCTGCGCCGCCCTGACCTGTTGAAGAGCCTGGTACTGCACTGGCAGCGCCATCCCTCGCTCTCCTACATGTTCTCGGGCATGTTCATCGGCCCGACCAGCCAGGCGCCGCGCATCGACGAAGCCCGTCACGACAGCCTCTACGAACTGGAAATCGCGCTCGCCCAGGTCCCCGCGCCGGGTCGCGGCGCACAACCCCTCCCTTGGCTGGTGGACAGGCTGTTCCGCAATCTGCTGACCGACGTCACTGGCAACACGCACCGCGCCGAGATCTGCATCGACAAGCTGTTTTCGCCGGATGGCCCAACCGGACGGCTCGGCCTCGTCGAATTCCGCGGTTTCGAAATGCCGCCGAACGCACGTATGTCGCTTGCCCAGCAACTGCTGGTCCGCGCGTTGATCGCCCGCTTCTGGCAGCACCCTGCGGACGGCAGGTTCGTGCGCTGGGGCACGTCGCTGCACGACCGCTTCATGCTGCCGCACTTCGTCTGGGCCGATTTCCTCGACGTGCTCGGCGACCTCAAGCAGAATGGCTTCGACCTCAGCCCGGAATGGTTCAAGGCACAGCTTGAATTCCGCTTCCCCTTCTGTGGCGAGGTCGAATACGAAGGCTCTAAGCTCGAACTGCGGCAGGCGCTGGAACCCTGGCACGTCATGGGCGAGGAGGGCGCGATCGGCGGCACGGTCCGCTATGTCGACAGCTCCGTAGAGCGCCTGCAGGTCCGGCTGGAAACCAGCAATGCCTCCCGCTACACCGTGACCTGCAACGGCCGCACGGTTCCGTTGAGCTCGACCGGCACGGCGGGCGTCTCGGTCGCTGGCGTTCGCTTCAAGGCATGGCAGCCTGCGTCGGGATTGCACCCGGTTTTGCCGGTCAATACGCCGCTCACCTTCGACATTTATGATACATGGTCGAAGCGTTCGATCGGCGGCTGCATCTATCATGTTGCCCATCCGGGCGGGCGTAACTATGAGACCTTCCCGGTCAATGGTAACGAAGCGGAAGCGAGACGGCTGGCGCGATTCGAGCCGTGGGGGCATACGGCAGGCGCATTCATTCCGTGTGCCGAGACAGTTTCACCGGAATTCCCGCTGACGCTCGATCTTCGACGACCGGTGGGAATCTAAGCACTAGGGCGAAATGGGCAAGAAACCGACGGCAGAACTGAGGGAAGAGCCAGCGATCCGCACCGGAAACGATGCCGTGCTTGGCTATACTCCTCTGCCCGGCGTCGCCGACGAGATGGTCGACACCAACGGCGCCATCCGCCCGGTCTGGCAGCGCTTCTTTTCGCATCTGAGCGGAATGCCCGAAAAGGAGCTGACCGAACGCTTCACCCGCGCCGACCGTTACCTGCGCGACGCCGGCGTTTTCTACCGAGCCTACGGCAGCACCGGAAGCGCCGAGCGCTCCTGGCCCCTCTCGCACGTTCCGGTCCTCATTGATGCGCGCGAATGGGAGGCGGTCTCGGCTGGGCTCGTCCAGCGCGCCGACCTGCTGGAAGCGATCGTTGCCGACGTCTACGGCCAAAATCGCCTTGTCGCGGAGGGCGTGCTGCCACCGGCCCTGATCGCTGCCAACCCCGAATACCAGCGTCCGCTTGTCGGCGTCACCCCGGCCGGCGGTCACTACCTGCATTTCTGCGCCTTCGAGATCGGCCGCGGTCCTGACGGAAACTGGTGGGTCCTAGCTGACCGTACGCAGGCGCCGTCTGGCGCCGGCTTTGCGCTTGAAAACCGCGTGGCGACGACCCGCGCCTTCTCCGATATATACGCCGAGACGCCGGTTCATCGCCTCGCCTCCTTCTTTGGCGCCTTCCGCGATGCGCTGCAGGGCATGAAGCACAGCGGCGACGACCGCATCGCCGTGCTGACGCCGGGCCCCGCCAACGAAACCTATTACGAGCACGCCTATATCGCCCGCTATCTCGGCTTCATGCTCCTCGAGGGCGAAGACCTGGCTGTCGTCAACGGCAAGGTGATGGTCCGCACCGTGTCGGGCCTGAAGCCGATCACCGTGCTTTGGCGCCGCCTCGATTCGGCCTATTCGGATCCACTGGAACTGAACCAGAATTCACATATCGGCACGCCCGGCCTCGTCGAGGCTCTGCGCGCCGAAAGCGTGACCATCGTCAATGCACTCGGCAGCGGCATCATTGAAACACGCGCGCTGCTCGCCTTCATGCCGACCATCTGTCGTCGTCTGTTTGGCCAAGAGTTGAAGCTCCCCTCGATCGCGACCTGGTGGTGCGGCCAGAAGGGCGAACGCGAACATGTGGCGGCCAACATCGAAAAGATGGTGATCGGTCCGGCCTATTCGCGCGCACCGTTCTTCGATGACAGGGGCGAATCCGTGCTCGGCTCGACCTTGCGCGCCACGACCAAGGATTCGATCGGCGATTGGTTGAACTCAGACGGCGCCAAACTTGCCGGGCAGGAAGTCGTAACGCTATCGACGACCCCGGCCTGGATCGACGGCAAGCTGACGCCGCGGCCGATGTCGCTACGCGTCTTCGCCGCCCGTACGGCCAATGGCTGGCAGATCATGCCGGGCGGCTTTGCCCGCATCGGCGGCAGCGACGACGTTTCGGCCATCGCCATGCAATCAGGTGGTGCTGCCGCCGACGTCTGGATCGTCAGCGACAAGCCGGTGGAGCAGCACACATTGCTGCCGGCGGAAGGCAGCTTCACCCGCAACATGCCGGGCAGCCTGCCGAGCCGCGCGGCCGACAATCTCTTCTGGCTCGGCCGCTACATCGAGCGCGCCGAAGGGGCGCTGCGCATCCTGCGCGCCTGGCACGCCCGCTTTGCGGAAGCCGCCGATCCGAACCAGCCCCTGTTGGCCGACGTGACAGCCTATCTGGCCGCCGTCGACATCGACACCGAGGAAGCAGTCCCCGATACGCTAATGCGCAACATCGACAGCGCCGTCTATTCCGCCAGCAACATTCGCGACCGTTTCTCGCCGGATGGCTGGCTGGCGCTCACTGATCTCGCCAAGACGGCACGACGGTTCCACGAGACGATTTCTCCCGGCGACGATGCAAGCCACGCGATGACGATTCTGCTGCGCAAGCTCGCGGGCTTCGCCGGTCTGGTGCACGAAAACATGTATCGCTTCACCGGCTGGCGTTTCCTCTCGCTCGGCCGCCATATCGAGCGCGGGCTGCACATGACACGGCTGCTCGGGCACATGTCGGGGCCGGACGCTCCTGATGGCGCGCTCGACATGCTGCTGGAGATCGGCGACAGCGTCATGACCCATCGCCGCCGCTACAATGTCAACACCGCTCGCCTCACGGTCACCGATCTGCTCGCGCTCGATCCGCTCAATCCACGCTCAATACTTTTCCAGATGAACGAGATCCACCGCGAGGTGGAGCAGCTCCCGAACGCACTCGTCAACGGCCAGATGTCGCCCTTCTATCGCGAAGCGATGCGGTTGCACTCCGGCCTTGCCGTGATGACGCCGGAGACGATGAGCGTCGATGTCTACCGCCGCCTCGAACGCGAGCTGGAGCATCTGTCCGACCTCCTTGCCCACACATATCTCGGATGACCCAGGTGCTTTACGATCTCTCGCTGCACATGGGCTACATCTACGACACGCCGGCCTCTGGCGCCCGCCACATCATGCGGCTGATGCCGCTGTCGCTGCCGAACCGGCAACGGCTGGTGGCCGGCTCGATCAAGGTTTCGCCGACGCCGGATGAACAGGCGCACTTCGTCGATTTCTTCGAGCACCCCGCGACTTCCTTCATGCTGCGCGCGCCGCATGAAAAGCTGGATATCCGCATGCATGCCCGCGTGCAGGTGGAGAGCCATTCGATCGCAGCGGATTTTTCCCCCGTGCTCGCAAAGCTTCCGAATGAGGTCGCAGGCGTCTGGTCGCTGAAGCCCGACGCCCCGCATCATTTCCTCGGCAATAGCCCCCGCCTTTCGGAAACACGCGCGATCTCGGACTATGCGAAGGCCTGCGCCGAACCGTCATTGACCGTGCTGCAGATCGCCACTGCGCTATGCGCGAAAATCCATCAGGATTTCACCTATGATGCCGAAGCGACGACCGTCGATACGACGCCGCTTGAAGCCTTCCAAATAAAGCGCGGCGTCTGCCAGGACTTCGTCCATGTCATGATCCTTGCTCTGCGTAGCCTCGGCATTCCCGCCGGATATGTCTCCGGATTCCTGCGCACCATTCCGCCGCCCGGCAAGGAACGGCTGGAGGGGGCGGACGCCATGCATGCGTGGGTGAGGGTCTGGTGCGGCGAAACGATCGGCTGGGTCGAACTGGATCCGACGAACAACATCCCGGCCGGCACCGACCACATCGTCGTTGCCTATGGCCGCGACTACGCCGACGTCGCCCCGGTCATCGGCGTGCTGAAGAGCTACGGCGGCCAACGCGCTGTCCAGGCCGTGGATGTCATTCCGTTGGGATAATTGAATAGCCGATAGAATTCAGATCTTTACCGTGGCGTTCATGGTGCTGCAAAAGGTCAAGGACCTCCTTGCCTCCTGCGGGACCATCCCGAGCAACGCCTATCGGCCCAATAGCATGGCTCAGCTGGTTGCGGACTTCGGCCATGGCCGCCAAGGCGACGAGCTCGCGACCCGCCTGACGAACTGGTAACAGCAAAGACCCGCAAACAACAAAAGCCGCCCCGGAACAAACCGGAGCGGCTTTTCGTTTGCCTGCAAAAACGCGCATATCAAATTCGGAAAACCGATTGAAATCAAGCTCTTTCCGCAGCGGAGCGCCAAGCCTCGGCAATTTTTTCGTTTGGGTAATTCCTTTGTTGCAAGTGCGTTGTAACGATGCATAAACTGCGTGTTTAGTGCGCGGCAAACCGATTGAAATTGGCATAACGTACTGAAACCAAACAGAATTGGCGAGGACTGACGATGAACACCGTTTCGAAGCCGACAATCCCCTCCCCCGCGCCGCGCAGCTCCAAGCCGGAAATTCTCGCCGAAGAAATCATCGAACGCCTGACCTACCGCATCGGCAAGGATGCGAAGGTCGCCAAGCCGCATGACTGGCTGACGGCGACCATCCTCGTCATACGCGACCGCATCATCGACAAGTGGATGGAGTCGACCCGCAAGGTCTACGCAACAGGCGACAAGCGCGTTTACTACCTCTCCCTCGAATTCCTCATCGGCCGCCTGATGCGCGACGCCGTCTCGAACCTCGGCCTCATGGAACAGGTTCGCGACGCGCTCGCCTCGCTCGGCGTCGATGTCTCTGTCATCGCCGGCCTCGAGCCTGACGCCGCTCTTGGCAACGGCGGCCTTGGCCGTCTCGCCGCCTGCTTCATGGAAAGCATGGCGACCGTCGATGTCCCGGCCTATGGCTACGGTATCCGTTACGTCCACGGTCTTTTCCGGCAGCAGCTTGCCGATGGCTGGCAGGTGGAGTTGCCGGAAAGCTGGCTGGCGCACGGCAATCCCTGGGAATTCGAGCGTCGCGAGAGCGCTTACGAAATCGGCTTCGGCGGCACCGTCGACGTGGCCAATAACCCCGAGGGCGAGCCGCGCTATGTGTGGAAACCCGCCGAGCGTGTCATCGCCGCCGCCTTCGACACTCCGGTGGTCGGCTGGCGCGGCAAGCGCGTCAACACGCTGCGCCTCTGGTCCGCGCAGCCGATCGACCCGATCCTGCTCGACGCCTTCAACGCCGGCGACCATATCGGCGCGTTGCGCGAGAGCAACAAGGCCGAAAGCCTGACGCGCGTTCTATATCCCGCCGACGCGACGCCGGCCGGCCAGGAACTGCGCCTGCGCCAGGAATTCTTCTTCTCCTCCGCTTCGCTGCAGGACATCCTGCGCCGTCACCTGCAGCAGTATGACGATTTCACCTCGCTGCCCGACAAGGTGGCGGTCCAACTGAACGACACGCATCCGGCGGTCTCGGTCGCGGAACTGATGCGCCTGTTGTGCGACGTGCATGGTCTCGACTTCGACCAGGCTTGGGACATCACCCGCGGCACGATCGCCTACACCAATCACACCCTCCTGCCGGAAGCGCTGGAAAGCTGGCCGATCCCACTGTTCGAGCGCCTGCTGCCGAGGCATATGCAGATCATCTACGCGATCAACGCCAAGGTGCTGCTGGAGGCGCGCAAGACCAAGACCTTCTCCGAAACGGAAATCCGCTCGATTTCCCTGATCGAGGAAAGCGGCGAGCGCCGTGTACGCATGGGCAATCTCGCCTTCGTCGGCGCTCATTCGATCAACGGCGTTTCGGCTCTGCACACCGACCTGATGAAGGTCACCGTCTTTGCCGACCTGCATAAGCTCTATCCCGACCGCATCAACAACAAGACCAACGGCATCACGCCGCGCCGCTGGCTGCAGCAGTGCAATCCCGGCCTGACCTCGCTGATCCGCGAAACGATCGGCGACGAGTTCCTCGATGACGCCGAAAAGCTGAAGCCGCTCGACAAGTTCGCGAACGATGCAAGCTTCCAGGAGAAGTTCGCGGCGGTGAAGCGCGCCAACAAGGTGGCCTTGTCCAATCTCGTCGCCAGCCGCATGGGCATCAAACTCGATCCGTCGGCTATGTTCGATATCCAGATCAAGCGCATCCACGAGTACAAGCGGCAGCTGCTCAACATTATCGAAGCCGTCGCGCTCTACGACCAGATCCGCTCACATCCAGAATTGGACTGGGTGCCGCGCGTCAAGCTCTTCGCCGGCAAGGCGGCGCCGAGCTACCATAACGCCAAGCTGATCATCAAACTGATCAACGACGTCGCCCGCACGATCAACAACGACCCGGCCGTCCGCGGCCTGCTGAAGGTCGTGTTCGTGCCGAACTACAACGTTTCCCTGGCCGAGGTCATGGTGCCGGCCGCCGATCTGTCCGAGCAGATCTCGACTGCTGGGATGGAAGCATCGGGCACCGGCAACATGAAGTTCGCGCTGAACGGCGCGCTGACGATCGGGACACTCGACGGCGCCAATGTCGAGATGCGCGACCATGTCGGCGAGGACAACATCATCATTTTCGGCCTGCGTGCCGACGAAGTCGCCGCCGCCCGTGCAGATGGCCACAATCCCCGCGCCATCATCGAAGCGTCGCGTGAACTGTCTCAGGCACTCCAGGCCATCAGTTCCGGCGTCTTCTCGCACGACGATCGAAGCCGATACGCGGCGCTGATCGAAGGCATTTACGCGCATGACTGGTTCATGGTGGCGGCCGATTTCGATGCCTATGCGCAGGCGCAGCGCGATATCGACCAGCTCTGGACCGATCCGTCGGCGTGGAACAAGAAAGCGATCTGTAACACGGCTCGGATGGGCTGGTTCTCATCCGACCGCACGATACGGCAATATGCCAAGGAAATCTGGAGAGCCGGATGAAAGCGCCGAAAGCCACCCCTGAAGTCAGACTTCCCTGGGAGATTTCGGCAGACGAGATAGCGGCAATCCTCGCAGGGTCGCATTCCAATCCCTTCGCCGTTCTCGGCGTTCACAAATCGGGAAACGCCTACGTCACCCGCTGCTTCATTCCGGGCGCCGAAGAGGTGACCGCGATGGCGCTCGATGGCAGCGTCATCGGCGAATTGAAGCAGCAGCATTCTGACGGCTTTTTCGCCGGCGAGGTTTCGGTGACGAAGCAGCAGCCGGTGCGCTATCGCGCGCGACGCGGTGATGCCGAATGGGCGGTGACCGACCCTTACAGCTTCGGACCCGTCCTCGGCCCGATGGATGACTATTACGTGCGGGAAGGTTCCCATCTGCGCCTCTTCGACAAGATGGGCGCACACTGGATCAAGCACGAGGGCGCGCAGGGGATCCATTTCGCCGTCTGGGCGCCGAATGCTCAGCGTGTCTCGGTTGTCGGTGACTTCAATGGCTGGGATGGTCGCCGCCATGTAATGCGCTTCCGCTCCAGCGCCGGTATCTGGGAGATCTTCGCTCCTGACGTTCCGACCGGTGTCGCCTACAAATTCGAAATCCGCGGCCACGACGGTGTGCTGTTGCCGCTAAAGGCCGACCCTTTCGCCCGACGCAGCGAACTACGCCCGCAGACGGCCTCGGTCGCGGCATCCGAGCTGCTGCAGGAATGGGACGACGCAGCGCATCTGAAGCACTGGAGCGAAACCGACAAGCGTCGTCAGCCGATCTCGATCTACGAGGTTCATGCCGGCTCCTGGCAGCGGCGCGACGATGGCTCGTTCCTCTCCTGGGACGAGCTTGCCTCCCGTCTAATCCCCTACTGCGTCGACATGGGCTTCACCCATATCGAGTTCCTGCCGATTACCGAGCATCCCTATGATCCCTCCTGGGGCTACCAGACGACCGGGCTCTATGCGCCGACCGCCCGCTTCGGCGAGCCAGAGGGTTTCGCCCGCTTCGTCAACGGCTGCCACAAGGTCGGCATCGGCGTCATCCTCGATTGGGTGCCAGCCCATTTCCCGACCGACGAACACGGTCTCGGCTGGTTCGACGGCACGGCGCTCTACGAGCATGCCGACCCGCGCCAGGGCTTCCACCCCGACTGGAATACGGCAATCTACAATTTCGGGCGCACCGAAGTCGTTTCCTATCTGGTCAACAACGCGCTTTACTGGGCCGAGAAGTTCCATCTCGATGGTCTGCGCGTCGATGCCGTGGCCTCGATGCTCTACCTCGACTATTCCCGCAAGCACGGCGAATGGATCCCGAACGAGTACGGCGGTAATGAGAACCTGGAGGCTGTGCGCTTCCTGCAGAACATGAACACCCGTATCTACGCCGAGCATCCAGGCGTCATGACCATCGCCGAAGAATCGACCTCCTGGCCGAAGGTGTCGCAGGCGGTGCATGAAGGCGGCCTCGGCTTCGGCTTCAAGTGGAACATGGGCTTCATGCACGACACACTGAGCTACATGAGCCGTGAGCCGATCCACAGAAAGCATCATCACAACGAGCTGACCTTCGGCCTGCTCTACGCCTATTCGGAAAACTTCGTGCTGCCGCTCTCCCATGACGAGGTGGTGCACGGAAAGGGCTCGCTGATCGCCAAGATGCCCGGCGACGACTGGCAGAAATTTGCGAATCTGCGGGCCTATTACGCCTTCATGTGGGGCTATCCGGGCAAGAAGCTGCTCTTCATGGGTCAGGAATTCGCGCAGTGGAGCGAGTGGAACGAGGCAACCTCGCTCGACTGGAATCTGCTGCAGTACCGCATGCACGAGGGCATGCGCCGCCTGGTGCGCGACCTCAACTTCACCTACCGCAGCAAGCCGGCCCTACACGCCCGCGACTGCGAGGGCGATGGCTTCGAATGGCTGATCGCCGACGACCACGAGAACTCCGTTTTTGCCTGGCTGCGCAAGGCGCCAGGAGAGAAGCCGGTCGCCCTCATCTGCAATCTGACGCCTGTCTATCGCGAGAACTATTCCGTGCGCCTGCCGACCGAGGGGCGCTGGCGCGAGATACTGAATACCGATGCCGACATCTATGGCGGCAGCGGCAAGGGCAATGGTGGCCGCGTGCAGGCCGTCAACGCCGGTGGCGCCATCGCCGCATCGATCACCTTGCCGCCTCTGGCGACGATCATGCTTGAACCTGAGAACTGACGACTGGTGGGAGGATAAAAATGGTAGAAAAACGTGTTCAGCCACTTGCCCGCGACGCAATGGCCTATGTTCTCGCAGGTGGTCGGGGAAGCCGCCTGAAGGAACTCACCGATCGCCGCGCCAAGCCGGCGGTCTATTTCGGCGGCAAGACCCGCATCATCGACTTTGCGCTGTCGAACGCGCTGAACTCGGGCATCCGCCGCATCGGCGTCGCCACCCAGTACAAGGCGCACTCGCTGATCCGCCATATGCAGCGCGGCTGGAACTTCTTCCGCCCCGAGCGGAACGAGAGCTTCGACATTCTGCCAGCCTCCCAGCGCGTCTCCGAGACGCAGTGGTATGAAGGCACCGCCGATGCGGTCTACCAGAACATCGACATCATCGAGGACTATGGCGTCGAATATATGGTCATCCTCGCCGGCGACCATGTCTACAAGATGGACTACGAATACATGCTGCAGCAGCATGTCGATTCCGGCGCCGACGTCACGATCGGCTGCCTGGAAGTCCCGCGCATGGAAGCCGTCGGCTTCGGCGTCATGCACGTCGACACGACCGACCGGATCATCGACTTCGTCGAGAAGCCCGCCGATCCGCCGGGCATTCCCGACAAGCCGGAATTCGCGCTTGCCTCGATGGGCATCTACGTGTTCCACACGAAATTCCTGATCGACGCACTGCGCCGCGACGCCGCTGACCCGAACTCCAGCAAGGATTTCGGCAAGGACATCATCCCTTACATCGTCAAGAACGGTAAGGCCGTCGCCCATCGTTTCGCCAACTCTTGCGTCCGGTCGGATTTCGAGCACGAGCCCTACTGGCGCGATGTTGGAACGATCGACGCCTATTGGCAGGCCAACATCGACCTGACCGCGATCGTTCCGGAACTGGATATCTACGACAAGTCCTGGCCGATCTGGACCTATGCAGAAATCTCGCCCCCGGCGAAGTTCGTCCATGACGACGAAGACCGCCGCGGCTCTGCCACATCCTCCGTCGTCGCGGGCGACTGCATCATTTCCGGCGCAACGCTGAACAAGAGCCTCCTCTTCACCGGCGTTCGCGCCAATTCCTACTCCAAGCTCGAAGGTGCCGTCGTTCTCCCGAGCGTCAAGATCGGAAGGCACGCCCAACTCAGAAACGTCGTGATCGACCACGGAGTCGTCATTCCTGAAGGCCTCATCGTCGGCGAGGATCCGGTTCTAGATGCCAAGCGTTTCCGCCGCAGCGAGGGCGGCATTTGCCTCATTACCCAACCGATGATCGACAAGCTGGGCCTGTAAGCCATGAAAGTTCTTTCGGTTTCGTCCGAAGTCTTCCCGCTCGTCAAGACAGGGGGCCTCGCCGATGTGGCGGGTGCCCTGCCGATCGCCCTTGAGCGTTTCGGCATCGAAACCAAGACCCTCATGCCGGGCTATCCAGCCGTCATGAGGGCTATCCGCAATCCTGTAGTCCGACTCCAATTCGACGATCTGCTCGGCGAACCGGCAACCGTGCTCGAAGTCAAGCACGACGGGCTCGATATCCTCGTGCTCGACGCCCCCGCCTATTACGACCGGTCGGGCGGCCCCTATCTCGACGCCACCGGCAAGGATTACCCCGACAATTGGCGCCGTTTCGCGGCTCTGTCCCTGGCCGGCGCCGAGATTGCCGCGGGGTTGACGCCGGACTGGCGGCCGGACCTCGTGCATACGCATGACTGGCAGTCGGCGATGACCTCGGTCTACATGCGCTACAATCCGACGCCGGAATTGCCGAGCGTCCTGACCATCCACAACATTGCTTTCCAGGGGCAGTTCGGCGCCGATATCTTTCCGGGTCTTCGTCTGCCGCCGCACGCCTTCGCAACGGAAAGCATCGAATATTACGGCAATATCGGCTTCCTGAAGGGCGGCCTGCAGACTGCACACGCCATCACCACTGTCAGCCCCTCTTATGCCGGCGAGATCCTGACCACCGAGTTCGGCATGGGCCTCCAGGGTGTCATCGCAAGCCGAATCGATTCACTGCACGGCATCGTCAACGGCATTGATACCGACGTCTGGAACCCCTCGACCGACCCGGTTGTCCACACGCATTACAACAGCAGCACGCTGAAGAGCCGCGTCGAAAACCGCAGCTCGATCGCTGAGTTCTTCGGACTTCACCACGACAACGCGCCGATCTTCTGCATCATCAGCCGCCTGACCTGGCAGAAGGGCATGGATGTCATCGCCGCCACCGCCGACCAGATCGTCGACATGGGCGGCAAGCTGGCCATTCTGGGTTCCGGAGACGCGGCGCTCGAAGGGGCGCTGCTTGCCGCCGCCGCCCGTCACCCCGGGCGGATCGGCGTTTCCATCGGCTACAACGAGCCGATGTCCCATCTCATGCAGGCCGGTTGCGACGCCATCATCATCCCGTCCAGATTCGAGCCCTGCGGCCTGACGCAGCTTTACGGATTGCGCTATGGATGCGTGCCGATCGTTGCCCGCACCGGCGGGTTGAACGACACCGTTATTGACGCCAACCATGCCGCGCTTGCGGCGAAAGCGGCAACCGGGATACAATTCTCGCCTGTAACTCCATCCGGTCTGTTGCAGGCGGTCCGCCGCGCGCTACATCTCTACGCCGATCAAAAAGTCTGGACCCAATTGCAAAAGCAGGGCATGAAATCGGATGTTTCGTGGGAGAAGAGCGCCGAGCGCTATGCCGCCCTCTATTCAAGCCTCGCCCCTAAAGGCAAGTGAGAGAAAATGATAAAATCCGTACCCACTACGCCCTACCAGGATCAGAAGCCCGGTACCTCCGGCCTGCGAAAGAAGGTTCCGGTATTCCAGCAGCCGAACTATGCCGAGAACTTCATCCAGTCGATCTTCGATTCGCTGGAAGGCTTTCATGGCAAGTGCCTCGTCATCGGCGGCGACGGACGCTACTACAACCGGGAAGTCATTCAGAAGGCGATCAAGATGGCCGCCGCCAATGGCTTCGGCAAGGTGATCGTCGGCAAGGGCGGCATCCTGTCGACCCCGGCAGCCTCCCACATCATTCGCAAATACAAGGCCTTCGGCGGCATCATCCTTTCGGCCAGCCACAATCCCGGCGGTCCAACCGAAGATTTCGGCATCAAGTACAATATCAACAATGGCGGCCCCGCGCCGGAGAAGATCACCGACGCGATCTATGCGCGCACGAAGGTGATCGACACCTACAAGATCGCCGATTTCGCGGACGTCAACCTCGACCGCATCGGCAAGGACGAACTGCCGGGCGGCATGATCCTCTCGGTGCTCGATTCGGTGGAAGACTACACGGCTCTGATGGAAGAGCTGTTCGACTTCCCCGCGATCCGCAACCTCATCAGCCTCGGATTCCGCATCGCTTTTGACGCAATGAGCGCCGTCACCGGCCCATATGCCAAGGAAATCTTCGAAAACCGTCTCGGCGCGCCGTCCGGTTCGGTCCGCAATTTCATGCCGCTGCCCGACTTCGGCGGCCACCATCCGGACCCGAACCCGGTTCACTGCAAGGAACTCTACGACGAGATGATGAGTGATGATGCGCCCGACTTCGGCGCGGCATCCGACGGCGACGGCGACCGCAATCTCATCATCGGCCGCGGCATCTTCGTCACACCCTCCGATAGCCTCGCGATCCTTGCCGCCAACGCCCACCTCGCGCCCGGCTATTCCGGTGGTCTCGCCGGCATCGCCCGCTCCATGCCGACCTCAGGTGCGGCCGATCGCGTCGCCGAGCGCCGCGGTATCGGCATGTACGAGACGCCGACCGGCTGGAAGTTCTTCGGCAACCTGCTCGACGCCGGCATGGCGACGATCTGCGGTGAGGAAAGCGCCGGCACCGGCTCCAACCACGTGCGCGAGAAGGACGGCCTCTGGGCGGTTCTGCTGTGGCTGAACATCCTTGCCGTTCGCGGCGAAAGCGTTCAGGACATCGTCACCCAGCACTGGCAGACCTACGGCCGCAACTACTATTCGCGCCACGACTATGAAGGCGTCGATACTGACGCGGCAAACGGCCTGATCGCAAACCTGCGCACCCAGCTTGCGTCGCTGCCGGGCCAGAGCTTCGGCCCGCTGAAGGTCGAGAAGGCCGACGACTTCGCCTATCACGACCCGGTCGACAAGTCGGTCAGCGAGCATCAGGGCATTCGCGTCCTGTTCGAAGGCGGTTCGCGCGTGGTCTTCCGTCTCTCCGGTACCGGCACATCCGGCGCCACGCTGCGTGTCTATCTCGAGCGGTACGAGGCGGATTCGACCCGCCACAACATCGAGACGCAGGAAGCGCTCGCCGATCTTATTGCTGCCGCCGAGATCATCGCGGGCATTCGCAGCCGCACGGGCCGTGACGCTCCTTCCGTGATCACCTGACCGAACGGTATGGCGGCGGGCAGACCCGGGCAAGGCGGAGCAACCATCCTTGAGACCGGCGTTGATTTCGCCGTCTGGTCGCGCAAGTCAGGACAGATCGAGCTGTGTCTGTTCGGCGACGACGACAAGGAACTGGCCCGCCTGCCGATGAAACGAGGCGATGACGATGTACATCGCCTTTTCGTCGACGGCTTGAAGGAAGGTGCGCGCTACGGCTACCGCGCCGGCGGCGTCTATGCGCCCGACGACGGCCTCTGGTTCGACCCGTCGAAGCTGCTGGTCGATCCCTACGCCAAGGAACTCGATCGCCCCTTCCACTACGATCCCCTGCTCGGCACCTCCGGCGCCGAGACGCAGCACCTCGTGCCGAAGGCGATCGTCACCCGCGATGTCCCCGTGAAGCCGGGAAAGCCGCTCTTCAAGCCGGGTGGCTTCATCTACGAGGTTGCCGTCCGACCGTTCACCATGCTGCATCCGGATGTTCCCCAAGCGCAGCGCGGCACCGTCGCGGCTTTGGCGCATCCTTCAGTGATCTCCCATCTGAAGCGCATCGGAGTGGATGCGGTCGAGTTGATGCCGATCACCGCCTGGATCGACGAGCGCCACCTGCCGCCGCTCGGCCTCAGAAACGGCTGGGGCTATAACCCCGTCGCCTTCATGGCGCTCGACCCGCGGCTTGTGCCCGGCGGCATGGCGGAGCTTCGCGACACCGTGGCGAAGCTTCGCGCCGAAGGCATTGGTGTCGTCCTCGACCTCGTCTTCAACCACACCGGCGAAAGCGACCGCTTTGGCACGACGCTGTCGCTGCGCGGCCTCGACAACCTCTCCTTCTATCGGCATCTGACCGACCGGCCAGGCGAATTGGTCAACGATACCGGAACGGGCAACACCGTCGCCTGTGATAACCCCTATGTCAGGCAACTGATCATCGACAGCCTCCGCCACTTCGTGCTCGGCGCGGGCGTCGACGGTTTCCGCTTCGACCTTGCCCCCGTTCTTGGCCGAACCGCTGGTGGCTTCGAGGCCAACAGCGAAACGTTGATGGCAATGCTCGCCGATGACGTCTTGTCGGACCGCGTCATGATTGCCGAGCCTTGGGACATCGGTCCTGGCGGCTACCAGCTCGGTAACTTTCCAGCCCCCTTCCTCGAGTGGAACGACCGCGTACGTGATGACGTCAGGTGCTATTGGCGTGGCGACGATCACAAGACCGGGCCGCTCGCAACTGCCCTGGCCGGCTCCTCGGACATATTTTCCCGCAACGGTGCGACCGGGACGCGCAGCGTCAACTTTCTTGCCGCCCATGACGGCTTCACGCTCCGCGATCTCGTCTCCTATAGCGGCAAGCACAACGAGGCGAACGGGGAGCAGAACCGCGACGGCCACAACGAGAACCACTCCTGGAACAACGGTGCCGAGGGCGAAACGCACTACCCCGATATCATTCGCAGACGCCGCGACGACCTGAAGGCGCTGCTCTCCACGCTCTTTGCTACGCGCGGCAGCATCATGCTGACGGCAGGCGACGAAGCAGGCCGCACCCAGCGCGGCAACAACAATGCCTACTGCCAGGACAATGAGATCACGTGGATGGACTGGGCGGCGCTCGACGATGAGCTCATCGCCCATACCGCTTTCATCTCAAGCCTGCGCAAGCGCTTCTCCGTGTTCTCGGGAACGGGTTTCTTCGATGGCCATGGCGACGTCGAATGGATATCGCCTTCGGGCCAGCCGATGAGCGTGCAGGAGTGGGAGACCCCGAACTTTTCCACGCTTGGAATGGTGCTGTCGACGCGCGATGGGCAGGGCGGAAAGCCCGCACGGCTGGCCGTGCTTTTCAATCGCTCGGGCGGCGAGGAAATTTTTGCATTGCCCGGGCCGTCCTCATGGCGGCTGCTCGCCCCCAATGGTCAGGAAAAATCCGCGACATCGGCCATCGTGCCGCGCCGCTCGGTCGCTTTCTATCTCGGATAGTTAACCGGCCAGGCCCCTGCCTGCAATTCCTTGTCGCAATTGTCACAATCCCATTGTAAGGCTTGCGCAGCCGCTTTCTCATGAGGAATCAATGGTCAAGGAAATTTCGCTCGCGGATGTGCGCGGGCTCATCGGCACTGAAACCGGCCTCTCGGACTGGATTGTCGTCGATCAGGCAATGATCGATGCCTTTGCGCATGCAACCGACGATCATCAGTTCATCCACGTCGACCCAGAGCGCGCCGCCACGAGCCCATTCGGCGGCACCATCGCCCACGGATTCCTCACCCTCTCGCTGCTTTCAGCGATGAACTACAACAGCCTGCCCAAAGTCCGTGAGCAGACGATGGGCATCAACTACGGCTTCGAGAACGTCCGCTTCCTCTCGCCCGTCAAATCGGGGGCACGCATCCGCGGCCACTTTATCCTTGCCGAAGCCCGCTTTCGCGGCGCCGGCATGTTGATGACGACCTACGACGTCTCGATCGAGATCGAGAACGAGAAGAAGCCGGCGCTCACCGCGCGGTGGATCACCATCATCCAATTCGACCCAAAAGACCGGCCCGAAGAAGCCTAGTGCGCTTCGAAATCGATTACGTGCCGGATCACCTCCCCGGCATGCAGCCGGTCGAAGGCTTCGTTGATCCCCTCCAGCGGACCTGTTGAAGACAACAAGCGATCCACCGGCAGCTTTCCACGCCTGAAGAGCCCGACAAAGCGCGGAATATCCCGGCTTGGCACGCAGCTGCCGAGATAGCTCCCGAGCACGCGCCGCTCCTCGGCGACCAGGCTGACTGCGGGGATTGCGAACTGACTGGATGGATTAGCCAACCCTGCGGTAACCGTCGTTCCGCCGCGCCGCGTGATGCGGTAGGCGAGATCAAAGGCCTTGACGGCTCCGGCCATCTCGAGCGCGTGGTCGACGCCGCCCTTTGTCGCCTCGCGGATTTGCTCCACAACGTCAGGGTCACTGGCGCGAAAGACGTCTGTCGCCCCAAGCGAACGCGCGATCTCGAGCTTGTCAGGAGCAAGGTCTACCGCGACAACGCGTTCGGCCCCGGCCGCCACGGCGCCAAGCACCGTGGCCAAGCCGACACCACCCAAACCGACAACAGCGACCGTCTGCCCGGGCTGCACATGACAGGTATTCACCACGGCGCCAACGCCCGTCAGCACGGCGCAGCCAAACAACGCGGCGTGAGCGAACGGGATATCGCGGTCAATGCGAATCGCCGAATGGCGCGAGACCACGGCATGGGTGGCAAAGCCCGAGACGCCGAGATGATGATGGATCGGCACCTCCTCGCAGCTCAGTCGCCGTTCGCCCGATAGTAGCGTGCCCTTTCCGTTGGCATCGGCGCCGGGAATGCACAGCGCCGGGCGTCCCTCGGCGCAGGGCAGACAATGGCCGCAGCTCGGCATGAAACTCATCACCACATGATCGCCGGGCGTCAGGTCATGGACATCGGGCCCGACCGCTTCCACGGTGCCGGCCGCCTCATGTCCAAGCGCCATCGGCACCGGACGCGGCCTGTCGCCGTTGATGACGGAGAGATCGGAATGGCAGAGCCCGGCCGCGCCAATACGAACAAGGATCTCGTCCCGCCCGGGCGGCGCGAGCTCGAGTTCTTCGATCGTGAGCGGCAGGCTCACGGCAAATGGCGGCGCGACCGGCGATCGGCGCAAAACCGCGGCACGTGTTTTCATGAACTCCTCCCGCGAACGGTTCCGGCAGACTAACCGCTCGCAAAAGCCAACCGCAACAGGACTTTAGGCTGCGGCGATTGCGCTATGGTGCACCGTTGATTTCAATGATGTTGCGATCAGGATCGAGCAGGTAGGCCTGCGGAAAACCGGCCGGCCCGGTACGCCTCACACGCAGCCGCCGGGGATCTCCCTCGGGCGCATCCTCGCGAAAACCCTTTGCGATCAGTCCCCGGATACATCCCTCGAAGTCATCGGTATGGAAGGCGAAATGTCCGTCGGCGGTATCGATGGTCGCCACCCGCCGGAACGTCCCAACCGGATTGACGATGATGTGGACCTGCAGCGCTCCGCAGGCAAACCAGGCTCCGTCGGTACTGAAAGGAGGCCTCTCGATCCGCTCGAGACCGAAGATATCGCGATAGAAGGCAACCGATCGGTCGAGATCTGTCGTGACGATGGAAACGTGATGCAGCATCATTGAGGACACCCCGCAACGTTGCGGCTACGCTCCGACAAAGCCGCACGCGATGGCGAATGATGGCATGAATGACACCGGTCTTGCAACTTGAAGCCGAATGGGGACGGCACAAGAGCACCGTCCCCCAATCGGGAATTCCAGTTCCGTGGCGCTTAATGCGCGGCGTCTTCGGCACCCTCGGCCAGCAGGCCGAATACGAAATCGGCGAACGAACGCCAGCACTCGACACGGAACGTATCGTCCTCGGTGCGGAAGAGCACGATCTCGGCCTTGCCGAAAATCGTGCGCGAGCAGGCGCCGACCGGGAAGGCATCAAGCGACAGATCCTGCGGGCAACCCGCGGAGATCGTCGCCTCGGCCCCAGGACCGGAGACGATGATCGCGACGTTGCGGTGCGAGACATCAGTTGCCGAATGCAGCACGTCCGCCTTCGTGAGCGCGCCCATCAGGTCTGCACCGGACTCATCGATAACGAGCCATTCATCCGGCCCGAGCCAGAGGGCGGCACGGCCACCCTTGCGGCCGGAGGTCTTCGGCGAAGACGGAACCGTGACCCCAAGAGCGGAGGACAGAGCCTTGAGGGACGCGGCGGGCGCACGGAGAGCGATGCGGGTGGCGGCCGGCGCTGCCGTCAGCCGTACCGTCGCCGAGCCGCCATGACGACCTGAGAGCACCGACTTGCGAACTGCCGTATCAGCCATTGATGCGGCCTCCTTCCTTGTCAAAGAACACCATGTCAGTCACCTCGACGGCGATCGTCTTGTCGGGCATAGGCACATAAAGTGTCTCGCCCATCCGCTTGCGGCCATCGGCGACCAGCGCGAAGGCGATCGACTTGCCGAGATTTTCCGACCAGTAGGACGAGGTCACATGGCCAAGCATCGTCATCGGCTTCGGCTCGTTCGGATTGGCGACGATCTGCGCGCCTTCTTCCAGCACCAGCTTCGGATCCTTGGTGACGAGGCCGACCAACTGCTTGCGGCCTGCCTTCACCAGATCCGGGCGCTTCAGCCCACGAATGCCGACGAAGTCAGTCTTCTTCTTCGAGACCGCCCAGGAAAGACCAGCATCGTCAGGCGTGACGGTGCCATCCGTGTCCTGGCCGACGATGATGTAACCCTTCTCGGCGCGAAGAACGTGCATCGTCTCGGTGCCGTAGACGCAAGCGCCGAGCGGCTCTGCATTGGCCCACACGGCTTCCAGAACGGACTGGCCATAGTCGGCCGGCACGTTGATTTCGAAGCCGGTTTCACCGGTGAACGACACGCGGAACAGCCGCGCCGGCACGCCCATGACCGTGCACTCGGCAACGCTCATATGCGGGAAGGCCTCGTTGGAGATATCGATGCCTTCGACCAGCGGGGCGATGATCTCGCGCGCCTTCGGACCCTGTACAGCGATGACGGCCCACTGTTCCGTCACCGAGGTCAGCCACACCTTCAGATGCGGGAACTCTGTCTGCAGATAGTCTTCCATGTGGTGGAGAACGCGCGGCGCGCCGCCCGTCGTCGTCGTCACGTGGAAGCGATCGTCGGCCAGACGCCCGACAACGCCGTCGTCATAAACGAACCCGTCCTCGCGCGTCATGATGCCGTAGCGGCACTTGCCTGGCTTCAGCGTGTCCCAGGCGTTGGTGTACATGAGGTTCATGAACTCGGCGGCATCGGGGCCGACGATCTCGATCTTGCCGAGCGTCGAGGCATCGAACACACCGGCGACATCGCGCGCCGTCTTACATTCGCGGGCGACCGCCTGGTGCATCGTCTCGCCGGCGCGCGGATAGAACCACGCACGCTTCCAGTTGCCGACATCCTCGAACACCGCGCCATGGGCCTCTTCCCACTGGTGCAGCGGCGTCTTGCGCGCCGGATCGAACAGATCGCCGCGCGAATGCGCGATCAGCGTGCCGTAGGTGACAGGCGTGTACGGCGCGCGGAAGGTGGTGAGACCGACCTGCGGGATTTCCTTGCCCAGCATCTCGGCGGCGATCGCCAGGCCGTGCATGTTGGAGAGCTTGCCCTGGTCAGAGGCCATGCCGTTCGTCGTGAAGCGCTTGATATGCTCGATCGAGTGCATCCCCTCGCGCACGGCAAGGCGAATGTCCTTGGCGCAGACGTCGTGCTGGAAATCGATGAACGCCTTGGCGCTGGTCTCGGGACCTGCGCCTTCAGCAGCGCCAATCATGCCGCCCGTCCACTGATGGGCTTGCTCAGCCGTGATGCTGATCTTGCCGCCGGAGGGCTTCCCAACTGCCTGCGCCATCAGCTCGCCAGCCGCCAGCGATTCCTCGATCGTCTGCTGCAGATCGTCCGTGCCGTTGCAGGCGCCGACAGAAAGGCAATCCTGCGCGTACGTGCCGGGCAGGAAGCGCTGCGTCTCGGGCTCGAACGTCACCTTGCCGCGCGACTGCGAGAACAGGTGCACCGAAGGCGTCCAACCGGCCGAGACCAGCAGCGCGTCGACCGCGATCTTGCGCGGCGAGCCGCCGCCATTGCGGGCAACGGTCATCGACGAGATGCGGAGTTTGCCTGACGTATTGACCACGGACTGACCGGTGAGAACATCGATGCCGAGCGAACGGGCTTCCGCCAGAACGGCCGCACCCGGCGTCTGCCTGCAATCGACGATCGCGGCGATCTCGACGCCTGATCGTTTCAGGTCGAAGGCGGCCTCATAGGCCGAGTCGTGCGCCGTATAAACGCCGACCTTCTGGCCGACGGCGACGCCATACTGGTTGAGATACATGCGCGCAGCCGATGCCAGCATGATGCCCGGACGATCGTTGTTCGGGAACACCATGTGGCGCTCGATCGCGCCGTTGGCGAGGATGACGCGCTTGGCGCGCAGCTGCCACAGACGCTCGCGCGGCAGGTGGCGGCCAGGGTTCGCGACATGGTCGGTCACGCGCTCGGCGAGACCGACGAAATTGTGGTTGTAGTAACCGAAAGCAGTGGTGCGGGTCAGAACCTGCACATTGTCCATTGCCTTCAGCGTGGCGACCGTCTTCTGCGCCCACTCATAACCGGAAAGGCCGTCGATCTTGACGCCGCTGTCGTAGCGCAGCGCGCCGCCGACATCCGCCTGCTCGTCGCAGAGGATCACCTTGGCACCGGATTGCGCCGCCGCCAGTGCCGCCGAAAGACCGGCGATCCCGGCACCGACGACGAGCACGTCGCAATGCGCATAACGGCCGGCATAGTGATCGGGATCGGCTTCCTTCGGCGCAACGCCGAGGCCCGCCGCACGACGGATCATCGGCTCGTAGAGGTGCTTCCAGGCCGCCTTCGGCCACATGAATGTCTTGTAGTAGAAGCCCGCCGCGAAAAACGGGGACATCAGATTGTTGATGCCACCGATATCGAAGGAGAGCGATGGGAAGCGGTTCTGCGATTCGACGATCATACCGTCGAAGACTTCCTGCACCGTGGCACGCACGTTCGGCTGTTTGCGGGCGCTGTCGCGCGCAACGTCGATCAGCGCATTCGGCTCCTCGGCGCCGGCCGAAAGGATGCCCCGCGGACGGTGATATTTGAACGAGCGGCCGACCAGATGGATGTTGTTGGCGATCAGCGCCGAGGCGACGGTATCGCCTTCGAGCGCCGTGTAGCTCTTGCCATCGAAGGTGAAGCGCGCGGTTCTGGCCGGCGTCAGGCGACCCTTGCCTGCAATACGGTTCGTGCCGCTCATTGTGCCTCTCCTTCGAGCTGTTCGTAGGTCTCGACGGGAGCATGCGGAACGGCTGCTTCGCCGATCGTGGGCTTCGGCTCGCCTGCCTTGTAGGTCTTGATGAACTTGTCGCTGATGGTATCGCGCGCCGCATTGAAGAAACGGCCGCATCCGTGCTGGTGGCGCCAGCGCTCGAAGATCAGCCCCTTCGGGTTGTCGCGCAGGAAGAAATATTCCTCGAACGCCTCGTCGGAGATGTCGGCGATATTGGTGGGACGGGCGATATGGGCATCGCCGGCGCCGCGGAATTCGAGCTCGGAACGCTCTTCCTGACAGTATGGGCAGTAGATAAGAAGCATGATGTCCTCGTGTCAGTGCGCGACGGCGGCGGCGGCGGCTTCGTCGATCAGACGGCCGGTGCGGAAGCGGTCCAGCGTCAGGCCGGCATTGAACTTGTGTTCCTCATCGCGGGCGATGAGGTGCGCGAAGAGATTGGCCGAGCCCGGCGTCGCCTTGAAGCCGCCGGTGCCCCAGCCGCAATTGACGTAGAGACCCGGAACCGGCGTCTTCGACTGAATCGCCGAACGGTCCGGCGTGTTGTCGACGATGCCGCCCCACTGGCGCATCATCTTGACGCGGCGGAACATCGGGAAGAGCTCGCAGATGGCATCGAGCGTGTGCGTGATGATCTGCAGGCCGCCGGTCTGACTGTAGGAATTGTACTGGTCGGTGCCGGCGCCGATGACGAGCTCACCCTTGTCGGACTGCGAGATATAGGCGTGCACGGTGTTGGACATGACCACGCAGGGGAAGATCGGCTTCAGCGGTTCGGACACCAGCGCCTGCAGCGGGCTCGATTGCAGCGGCACGCGCACATCGGCCATCTTCATGACCGTGGTCGTGTGACCTGCGGCCGAAACGCCGACCTTCTTGGCGCCGATGAAGCCACGTGATGTCTCGACACCGGTGACGCGACCATCAGGGCTGCGTCGGATGCCGGTGACTTCGCAGTTCTGGATGATGTGGACGCCGCGATCGGACGCCGCACGCGCGTAGCCCCAGGCCACAGCATCGTGACGCGCCGTGCCGCCGCGACGTTGGAGGGCGGCACCGTTGATCGGGTAGCGGGCGCTGGCTGAGATATCGAGCGGCGGACAATAAGCCTTCGCCTGCTCCGGCGTCAGCCATTCATTGTCGATGCCGTAGAGGCGGTTGGCATGAATGTGGCGCTTGAAAGACTGCTGGTCGTGCACATTGTGCGATAGCATCATCACGCCGCGCGGCGAGTACATAACATTGTAGTTGAGATCCTGCGAGAGGTTCTCCCAGAGCTTCATCGAATGCTCGTAGATGTGCATGCTCTCTTCATAGAGATAGTTCGAGCGGATGATGGTCGTATTGCGACCCGTGTTCCCGCCGCCGAGCCAGCCCTTTTCGAGCACCGCAACATTTGTGATGCCATGCTCCTTGGCGAGATAATAGGCCGCACCCAGACCATGCCCGCCGCCACCGATGATGATGACGTCGTATTCGGCGCGCGGTTCCGGCGAAGTCCACTGCTTCTCCCAGCCCTTGTGACCCCTCAGGGCCTCCCTCGCCACGGCAAAAACCGAGTATCTGCGCATCCGCCTTCATCTCCTTCAGGGGAAAGGTCCCTTCTCGTCGGCCATACAAATCGCAAATCCAAAAGCGGCACAACGTTTCTTTTGCGACGCGGACCGGCTTTTGTTTTGACACGACGGGAGAATGCAGCAGGAGGCGTCGGGTCGTTCTCACCCCGACTTGAAAAACGTTGAGTCACTTTCCGAGCGGCGCAAACCGACCCGTGCAAACCGTGGTCAACCCTCAATGCATTTTAGAACACTTGAATTTACAATTCCTGAGCGCATATTTTCAGTCAGCGTGAGATCGCCCTCGCGCACCAGAAAATCACGTCTTTCGCATGAGTCGAACCGGTGCAGCCTCGGGAATAATCTTCAACACGCGCCACCACCCCAGGTTTGCATCAATTGGAACGGACCGCCTCAACAAGGAGGATTGTTGCGCCGGTCGTTGGGAGGGTTGCAATGACATTGCGTGCTATCAATTTCGCTGCCGGTCTATTTTTAACCGGAGCGTGCATTGCCGGGCCAGGTATGGCCGCCGACCCCATAACCGAGGCGGAAGCCGCGGCCATCGGGGTTGACGCCTACGTCTATCTTTATCCGCTAGTCACCATGGATGTGACCCGTGCGCAGGTGACAAATATCGAAGCGGGCAAGAAGATGGGCCGTGGACCGGCCAATGCGTTCACCAATGTACCAGAATTCCCAACTGCTGAATTTCGAGATGTCGTCCGACCGAACTTTGACACGCTCTATTCCGTTGCGTGGCTCGACATGACCAAGGAACCAGTCATCGTGTCGGCGCCTGATACCGACGGTCGCTACTACCTGCTGCCGATGCTCGACATGTGGAGTGACGTATTCGCCTCGCCCGGATGGCGGACGACCGGAACCGCGAAGGCGGATTTCGCGATTGTGCCGCCTGGATGGAACGGCAATGACCTGCCGGCCGGCGTACAGCGCATTGACGCACCGACGCCCTTCGTCTGGGTCATTGGGCGCACGAAAACGGATGGGCCGGCCGACTATGACGCGGTCCACAAGATCCAGGCAGGCTACAAGGTCACGCCGCTGTCGCAATGGGGGAAGGCGGCAGAACCGGTGAAGGTCACGATCGATCCCAAGATCGATATGACGACGCCTCCGAAGAAGACTGTCGACGGCATGACCGCGGCGGATTACTTCGCCTATGCGTCCGAGGTCATGAAACATAATCCGCCTCACATCACCGACCAACCGATCATCGCGCTAATGAAACGGATCGGCATAGAGCCGGGAAAGAGCTTCGATAAGACCAAGATCGATCCAACCGTCGCCAAGGCATTGGAAGCGGTTCCCGCCAAAGCCCAGAAGCTGATGGACTGGAAAGTTCCGACGCTTGCCCGCGTCGCCAACAATTGGTCGATGAACACCGACACCATGGGCGTCTACGGCAATTACTACTTGAAGCGGGCGATCGTCGCGCAGCTCGGGCTGGGCGCAAACCTGCCAGAGGACGCGATCTATCCGCTCAACCTCGGCGACGAGAAGGGAAACCCGCTAAACGGAGCGAACAGCTACAAAATCCACTTCGACAAGGCGAACCTGCCACCGGTCAAAGCGTTCTGGTCCGTCACGCTCTACGATCCCGAGGGATTTCAAGTCGCCAACAGCCTGAACCGATTTGCCGTCAGCAGCTGGATGCCCTTCGCCTACAATGCGGACGGTTCTCTTGATCTCTACTTCCAGAACAAGAGCCCGGGCGAGGACAAGGAAGCGAACTGGCTACCGGCACCTGCCGGGCCGTTCAACCTGACAATGCGCCTCTACGGACCGGAGAGCGAAGCCTTGACAGGAAAGTGGAACCCGCCGGTCGTCGAACTGGTGCCCGCGCTCCAACAGGTGACAGCACAGTAGCGATTGCGCGCGTGCCTCGAGCGATCCACATGGGTATACCCATTGGGTTGAGAGGGCCCTCGCGCGCTGGCGCGAGGCTGCTGGGAGGATCAAACCGACTTGGGCGCAGTCCGCCGCTTCTTGGCAGGGGCGGCGGCTGTTGGTGCTTCGGCTTCTTGCTGCAAGCGTAGCGCCCTGAGCTTCTCCGTCTTCTTTTCGCGAGCCGCGGCTTCTGCCGTGATGATTGCTTTCGCTGTCGTATCAGTGGCAGCCGCCTTGTCGCGCGGGGAGAGCTTGGCCGGATTGAAGAGTTCGTCTTTTGAAGTCATCTGGTCTCTCTATCTAGACGGAGCTCGCCTCATGGCAGCTCAGCGAGCCGGACGGACTGCCTTCTTCGGAGCCGGAAGGAGACCTTCGCGCTGCAGCTTCTTGCGCGCCAGCTTGCGCTGACGCCGAACCGCTTCCGCCTTTTCGCGAACACGCTTCTCGGACGGCTTTTCATAAGCGCTACGCGCCTTGAACTCGCGGAACAGACCTTCGCGCTGCATCTTCTTCTTCAGGACGCGGAGTGCCTGGTCGACATTGTTATCTCGAACGAGAACCTGCAAATTCTTTCCTTTCGTGCGGCAAATCTGTTTGCCGGTTGGTCAGAGTGGAAGCTACTTCCGTACCCTGATGCTTGAAGTTTTCAACCAGGATCCGCCCTGGATATCCGCGTCGGCGTCAACTCTCGGCGTAGGGGATACCGACTGGTTCACGTTGATATCGCTCTCAAGAATCCGCCGATCGAAGTTTTCCGTCTCGAACCGGACCCGATACTGCGGGCGACTCCCTTCTGACGGTAGAACTACCGCGATCTTGCAAGTCCTGCGCGCCTCTTCGGTGCGAACGAGACCGTCTTTCAGAACGATAGTGTCGCCGACAGCGTATCTTGGCATTCGTGCCATTTGGTTCCACCGAACTGTCTTGAGCGTCAAAAACATAAAAGGCCGGGTTTGACCCCGACCTCCGCCATCAGGCTCTCAGCTGCCAGTACATCCGTGGTCAGCCGGGCCGAATGAGAATTAGGCTGCGCGCAGGTTGTCGGCAGAATTCTTGCCAGACTTCTTGTCGCGAACGAGATCATAGGTGATCTTCTGTCCATCGGACAGGCTTCCCAAGCCAGCGCGCTCAACAGCGGAAATGTGGACGAAAACGTCCGTGCTGCCGTCATCCGGCTGAATGAAGCCGAAGCCCTTGGTGCTGTTGAACCACTTAACGGTACCTGAATTCATAACGATCTCCTTTCATAGTCGTTACTGCCATGCGTTCATTCACAAGGCTAAGATCGATTTTGAGAGGAAATCTGACGGAGCTTGACGCTCGTTGACAAAGGTCACAACCAATAGTCGATTAGCTACATATAGCGCAAACTACGAAATAAACAAGGCAAGGAAGCAGGCTATCGGGGTTTTGGGCAGTTCGCGCAACGCGGATCGACAGCACTCCGAAACACCCAGCTACGCTGAATGGCCCCATTGCGCTCCCATAAAAGCGCCTTCCCTGGGATAAGAAACCGTTTTTTGCGGCAAGAACCGCCGGAACATATGGACTTCGCCCCACCGTTCTGCTATCCGCATCCTCAATCGCAAGGCTGCTGCCGCGCGAACTGTATATTTTTTGCCTCTGGCGCCGTGCTGACGCCGGCATCAACCAAACCAAAGGAACGTGATTCTCGTGCAGGTACTTGTCCGCGATAACAATGTCGATCAGGCTCTCCGCGCTCTCAAGAAGAAGATGCAGCGCGAAGGTATTTTCCGCGAAATGAAGATGCGCGACTACTACGAAAAGCCGTCGCAGAAGCGCGCTCGCGAAAAGGCAGAAGCCGTTCGCCGTGTTCGCAAGCTGGCTCGCAAGCGGGCACAGCGCGAAGGTCTCGTCGCACGCTAAGCGTAGCTGTCGTTATTTCGACGTTTTCAGATGCATGTTGGCGGGGGCGAACTATTCGCCACCGCCTTTTTATTGCTGCTGAAGCTTGCCCGTCCTTGAAGCGGACCGGCTGCACTGGGGGAAAACGAGCCAGCATGGCTGACATCACCAAGACCCGCTCTCTGCGTTCGCCGAAAATCGCCGTTCTACCGGTTTTCGCAATCGTCACCGCGCTAGGCCTTGCCGGCTGCACGACAGGCAGCACCTCGGATGCCGTCATCCGCATCGACAAGGCGCAGGGTTCGCAGGAAAACATCGCCTCGCTGACCTCAGTCATCAATACCAATCCGCAGGATCCGGAAGGCTACAACGTCCGGGGCTCGGCCTACGGTCGCGGCGGCGACTTCCGCGCGGCGCTGAACGACTTCAACAAGGCCCTGCAGATCAACCCACGCTTCTATCAGGCCTACGCCAACCGCGCGCTGGTCTACCGCAACATGGGTCAGCAGCAGCAGGCGATCCAGGACTACAACAGCGCCCTGCAGATCAACCCGAACTACGACGTGGCGCTGATCGGCCGTGGCAATGTCTACCGCTCCGCCGGCCAAGACGATGCCGCCTACAACGACTTCAACAAGGCGATCCAGAACGGCACGACCGACGGCCGCGCCTATCACAATCGCGGTCTGATCTATCAGAAGCGCAATCAGCAGGATAAGGCGATCGACGACTTCTCCAAGGCGATCTCGCTCTCGCCGAATGCGCCTGAACCCTATAACGGCCGCGGCATTTCCTACATCGCGCTGAACGACGACGACAACGCATTTGCCGACTTCAATCACGCGATTGAGCTCAACGGCAACGTCGCCGAATCCTGGGCCAACCAGGCGCTGGTCTACGAGCGTCGTGGCGAAAAGGACAAGGCCGCCCGCTCCTACCGCCATGCAATCGGGCTCGACCCGAAGTACCAGCCGGCGAAGGACGGTCTTGCCCGCGTCGGCGCGGCCACCGGCTAAGGCACTACAGGCGACCTGCCAAACGGGCCGACGGTAACATGATCGCCGGCTCAGCGGCACCTGGTGCCGGCAGCACGCGGCTCGGCGTGGATCTTTCGCCGCCCCGGCCCTTTCCTCCCCCCTCATCGCGATCGGGCCCGAACGGCCTTGCGGTGCCGTGGCGCGCTCCGGAGTGAGCTTGGCGCCGTTTGTCCACCACTCGCCTCTTACGAGATTTTTATGAGCGATGCGGCCTCCGTTTTTCGTTCCCTTCCGCCTCGGAAGCTTCGATTGACGTCACGGTTGAACAAAAATTTGCGAATTGCCGGACGACATGTTTTAGTGTGTTGCAAGCACCATTACCTGTCCCTAACATTGCCGTGGGTTTCGATAGCAGGCTATCAGGAGAGCCGGGGGCGCGTTGAAGGCAATTGCGGTGGTCCAGATTTTTGCTTTCATGCCTGTAAACGGTTGGCGAACCGGTGATTTCGGCTGCATAAGTCAGCGGAGTACCGGCTCATGAAAGGCCGTTTCCGCTTCTTTCCGAAGGCGTCGATCGGGACCTACCTGATCGCGATGGCACTTGCGACGGCCTTGCCGATTTTCGCACTGGTGGCACTTCTGCTCGCGCAGCTGGAAGACAACCAGCGCTCAACTCTGAGGCGTGAAACGGCCCAGGATGCGACCGCTCTCGCCCGCTCCATCGATCGCCAGCTTCAGGATATGGCCACAACTTTAAGGTTGCTATCGAACTCGCCGGAACTGGAGAATAACGACTTCGCCTCCTTCCACGCTCGCACCGAGACGTCCCTGCGTACAGACAATCTCTACGTCATCGCAGTTGATGAAACAGGGCAACAGCTCTTGAACACCCGTCGGGACTATGGCGAACCGCTGGGCAAGGCCGGCAATCTCCGGTCCGTCGAGGCCGCGATCAAATCCGGCCGAATCGAAGCGTCCGATGTGTTCATGGGACGAACTAGCGGCGAGTTCGTCTACAACGTCACCATGCCGATGCAGGCCGGCAAGGTCAGGGCGCTGATCATAACACAGAACGCCGGGGACCTTGCGAAGCTGGTCACCACCGAAGGCCTGCCGAACGATTGGTCTGCGGCGGTCATTGATCAGAGTGGGCATGTGGTGGCTTCCGCCGGCGCCACGAATATTGGCTTCGGCCAACCTTTCAATCCAGACATCCTGCCTTCCCTGGTCAATTTCAGCGGCGTCTACGAGAACAAGCAGGTATTGCCGAACGCGATGCTCGGCTATGCGCAGATTCCGGGTTGGTCCTGGAAGACCGTGATATGGGGCCCCGTCGCCACGGCGCAGTCTTCTATCCTGACGACATGGCGCTTTCTGATCATCGGCGGCCTGGCGCTGATGCTTGTCGCGATCCTGGCCGCCTATATCGTTGCGCGTCAGGTGCGCACGACGATCCGCTCAATCGCCGACATGGCCATTCGGATGGGCGAAGGCCACATCGTGGCCCCCATCGAGACCAGCGTCATCGAAGCGAACCAAGTTGCGGTCGCGCTCTCCAACGCTTCTTTCGACCGGAGTCAGACGGAAGACCGCCTGCACTTCGTGATGAACGAACTCGTGCACCGCACCAAGAACCTGCTGACCCTGGTGCAGGCGATGATGCGCCAAGTCGCCAAGCGCGCGGACAGCGTGGAGGCATACCAGGCAGCGGTTGTCGATCGCCTCGAAGGCCTGTCCCGGTCGATCGACCTGCTCACCAGCGAGCAATGGGCCGGCGCATCGCTGCGCCGCGTGATCGACATCCACTTCAAGGGCTTTCCGCAGGCTGCCGAGCAGACCGAGATATCTGGCACGGATTTTGTCCTCAAACCCGACGTGGTGCAAAATCTCGGTCTCGTCCTGCATGAACTTGCCACGAACTCGGTAAAGTACGGTGCCCTTTCCGTGCCGCATGGCCGCGTTCGGCTGAGCTGGCGGGATGCCCAGAACGAGGAGCGCAACGAACCTCTTGTTGTCTTCACGTGGGAGGAGCGTGACGGTCCGGTAGCGCGCGCTCCCGAGAATTCCGGCTTTGGGACGACCATCATCAAGAATCACGCCGCCGCCGCTTTTGGTGGGACCGTGGAAATCGACTTCCCGCCAGAAGGCTTTTACTGGGCGTTGACGGCTCCTCGTCGCAACCTCGAGCGTGCATAGCGCACGGAACAATTAACACTGGACCTTCGTTTCCGACAGGCTACTCGAAAGGAGAAGTCCATGTTCAGGGAAACGATGATTGCCGCGGCGGCTGCCGCAGTAGCCGCCATCGCAAACCCGGCAAGTGCCGCAAACTACATCACCCTCGGCCAGCTCGTCTGCGGATCGCAGGGTGGTCAGGGACTGATCGTCACCTCGCAGAAGAACCTGCTCTGCACCTTTACGCCGGCGGAGGGTGGCCCGAAGGTCGTCTATGCCGGAACGATCCAGAAATTCGGATTGGATTTCGGCCAGACCGGCAAGACTGTGATGATCTGGCAGGTTCTGGCCAAGACCGGAACCGACATTCCCGATTACGCGCTGGCCGGTGAGTATTACGGCGTAGGGGTCGATGCAAGCTTCGGCGCCGGCGCTGGTGCCAAGGTCATTGCCGGCGGCACCAACCAATCCTTCATGCTCCAGCCGTTGAACGTTCAGGCTCAGGAAGGCCTGAATCTCGCGCTCGGCGTGGAGAAACTGACGCTGGCGCCGGCCGCTACCTGATCTCAGGTCGCGCCGAAGAGGAGAGAGGCACCCGCCTCTCTCCTTTCCGTGTCAAGCGGAACGATGCGTCAGCGCAAGAGCGCCGCCGAACAACATCATCATCGAGCCGCTGATCCGATTGACAAGGCGAACCGCCCAGGCATTGCGCATGACGCCACGCAGTCGCGAGCCGACGAAGGCATAAATGCTGATCGCCCCGACCTCCAAGACCAGGAAGATTGCTCCGAGCGTGAAGAAACTCTGCCAGTAGGCATTGCGTTCGACGAACTGCGGCAAGAAAGCCGTGAAGATCAGGATCGCCTTGGGGTTGCTCGACGCAACAAGAAACTCCTGCCGCACATACGCCCTGAACGTTGAAGGGTGATGGGCAGCCGCCAGTTCCGACACATCCACCTTCGCGCGGAACAGCTTGAAACCAATCCAGAGCAGATAAGCGACACCCAGCCACTTCACGATCGAGAAGGCCACGCCTGAAGCCATCAGGAGGGCGCCGAGACCGAAGGCCGTGATGGCGATCATGATCGCAAAGGCGACGATGCGGCCGGCGGAGGCTGCAATTGCCATGCCCATTCCTGCGCGCGCACCGATCGTCACCGAGAGCAGATTGTTCGGACCAAACGCCATGTTCAGCGCAAAACAGGCGGGAACGTAGAGGAGCAGCGTTTCGAGGGACATGACATCACCGTGCAAAACAAAGGGCGCGGTCCAAGTCCGCGCCCTTAAAGTTTAATCGAGATCAAGCATGCTGGCGACGCTTCAGTGGCCGATCGCCTTGTTGATTTCTTCGGTGACCTTCTTGGCATCTCCGAGCAGCATCATCGTACCGTCCTTGTAGAACAGCGTATTGTCGATACCGGCGTAACCGGAGCCGAGCGAGCGCTTGACGAAGAGGCAGGTCTTGGCCTTGTCGACATCGAGGATCGGCATGCCGTAGATCGGCGAGGTCTTGTCATCGCGCGCCGCCGGATTGGTGACGTCGTTGGCGCCGATGACGTAGGCGACGTCAGCCTGCGCGAACTCCGAGTTGATGTCCTCAAGCTCGAAGACCTCGTCATAGGGCACGTTCGCTTCAGCAAGCAGCACGTTCATGTGACCCGGCATACGGCCCGCGACCGGATGGATCGCGTATTTCACCTCGACGCCGTTCTTCTTGAGATTGTCGGCCATTTCGCGCAGCGCATGCTGCGCCTGCGCCACCGCCATGCCGTAACCCGGCACGATGATGACCTTCGAGGCATTTACCATCAGGTAGGCGGCATCCTCGGCCGAACCGAGCTTGACCGTCTTGTCGGAATTATCCGCGCCGCCCGCGACCGTCTCGCCGCCGAAGCCGCCGAGGATGACGGAAACGAAGGAGCGGTTCATGCCCCTGCACATGATGTAGGAGAGGATCGCACCGGACGAACCGACCAGCGCGCCGGTGATGATCAGCGCCAGATTGCCAAGCGTGAAGCCGATGCCGGCGGCGGCCCATCCCGAATAGGAATTGAGCATCGACACGACGACAGGCATGTCGGCGCCGCCGATGGGCACGATCAGCAGTACGCCGAGTGCCAGTGACAGCGCGACGACCGCCCAGAAATCGAAATGGCTTTCCGTTGCGGCGAGGCCGATGATGAAGAGGACGATCAACACCAGCAGGGCGATGTTGATCAGGTGACGGAAGGGCAGCAGGATCGGCTTGCCGGACATGCGCCCGTCGAGCTTCAGGAAAGCGATGATCGAGCCGGTGAAGGTCAGCGCGCCGATCGCAACGCCGAGCGCCATTTCGATCCGCGCCTCGGTGTGAATGCCGCCGATATTGCCGATGCCGAAGGATGACGGCGTATAGAGCGCCGAGGCCGCCACAAGCACGGCGGCAAGGCCGACCAGCGAGTGGAACCCTGCAACCAGCTGCGGCATCGAGGTCATCGGGATCACGCGGGCGATATAGGCGCCCGCGCCGCCACCGATGGCGAGACCTAAGACGATCAGCACCAGCCCGCCGAACGAGGGTGTCGCCAGCGTCAACGTGGTGAGGATCGCGATCCCCATGCCGGTCATGCCGTAAAGATTGCCCTTGCGGCTGGTGGCCGGATGGGAAAGACCGCGCAATGCCAGGATGAAAAGCACGCCGGAAACAAGATAGAGAAAGGCTGCGATACTGTTCATGCGGTCCTCACTTGTCCTTTTTCTTGTACATCGCCAGCATGCGCTGGGTGACAAGGAAGCCGCCAAAGATGTTCACGGAGACGAGGACCAGGGCGATGAAGCCAAAGCCGGTCGCAAGCCCGCTGGTCGAAATGCCGACCGCCAAAAGCGCACCGACAACGATTACTGACGAGATCGCATTGGTCACCGCCATCAGCGGCGTATGCAGCGCCGGCGTCACCGACCAGACGACGTAATAGCCGACGAAGATCGCCAGCACAAAGATCGCGAACTGAAACACGAAGGGATCGATCGCACCGCCGGTTGCAGCACTTGCCGCCTCTGGAGCATGGGCGGCCGCGGCCGCCACGGCATTCACGGCCTGGTTCAACTGCTCCAGCGCCTTGTCCATTGCTTCACTGGCCATCAGTTATCCCCCTTCTTTGCGCCGAACGCCGGGTGCACGACATTGCCTGCATGTGTCAGCATCGTCGCCTTGATCAGTTCGTCCTCGAGATTGAGCGTGACCGACTTCGTTTCCTTGTTGACCATGGTCTCAAGGAAGGTGACGAGGTTCTTGGCGTAGAGCTGGGAGGCGCTGGCAGCGATCCTGCCGGCCATATTCGAAAAGCCGATGACGCGCACGCCGTCGACGTCGGCGACCTTGTTCGGCTTGACGCCTTCGATATTGCCGCCGCGCTCGACGGCAAGGTCGACCGCAACCGCACCCGGCTTCATCGATTTCAGCATCTCACGCGAGACAAGCTTCGGAGCCGGACGCCCCGGGATCAGGGCCGTGGTGATGACGATGTCCTGCTTGGCGATATGATCGGCCACAAGGGCGGCCTGCTTCGCCTGGTATTCCTTGGACATTTCCTTGGCATAGCCGCCGGCCGTTTCGGCCGCCTTGAACTCTTCGTCTTCGACGGCGATGAACTTGGCGCCCAGAGAGGCAACCTGCTCCTTGGCCGCGGGGCGAACGTCGGTCGCCGACACCGCGGCGCCGAGACGGCGCGCCGTGGCGATAGCCTGCAAGCCGGCAACACCAGCGCCCATGACAAAGACCTTGGCCGCGGGAACGGTGCCGGCCGCCGTCATCATCATCGGCATGGCACGGTCATAAACCGCAGCCGCTTCGATGACCGCCTGATAGCCTGCGAGGTTTGCCTGCGAGGAAAGAACGTCCATGGACTGCGCTCGGGTGATACGCGGCATCAACTCCATAGCGAAACTGGAGAGCCCGGCCTTGGCCATCGCGGCGATCGCTTCGTCATTGCCGTAGGGATCCATGACCGCGATGACGATCGCGCCCCCCTTGTAGCCGCCGATCTCCTCGTCCGTCGGACGACGGACCTTCAATACCACATCCGCGGTCGCCGCCGCACCGATCGAGCCAATCCGCGCGCCGACCGCTTCGAATTCCGCATCCGGAACTTTCGACTTGGTGCCCGCTCCGGACTCGACGACGACGTCGAGACCGAGCCCAATCATCTTCTTTACGGTCTCGACGGACGCAGCGACGCGCGTCTCATCCCCCGTGGTTTCCTTCGCCACAAAAACAATATTGCCCAACCGCCCCTCCTCCGGGTCAGCCAGCCTGCCGCAGGTCCCCCTGCTCAGCCCGAACATTCAGTCAAAGCTTGGAAAAGCGCCCTCCCCGCGCCGCGCTTAACGCAGCAGAACGAGGCCGGCGATGAAGACGATTAGCAGGACAACGAGGCCGCCGAGGAAGCCAGCACCGGTGAAGAAGCCAGCCGTCATGCCAAGCAGGAGAGCGACGAGAAACAGCGTGCCGTACTTAGCAGCGGCAAGGAACATGAGGTAGGTCTGCTCGTGTTCCTTATAGTCCATCGGCGCGCCGACTTCTGCAGGTCCGGTGTGATGCTCAGCCATGAATAACGTCTCCCTCAAAATGCCTGGCCGGTTTGAGACGCGGCCACGAATGCCATTATTTCCCAAGGCTTGCGCCTGGAAATTCCCTTGTCAGGCATTACACAAAGCCTGGGAAAAGCGCAATGCAGGAGAATGCCGCAGTTGGTGCGACACTCTCCATTTCGCGATGCATCGCAGATCAGAGGGGGAGATCCGTCCCAAGCTGACCGTTCGGCACGAAGCGAGCTGTGGGGATGATCGTGAGGGGCGGCAGCGTGTCCTCCGGAATGCGCGAGAACATCATGCGCTGTTCGCTGGCGCTGGAGATAAAGAACGGATAGCGCGTCAGCAGCTTGCGCCCCACTTCAATCACGTTCGTTGCCATCAACGTCATGTCGATTCCGTAGTTCTTTGCCAGCTGACCGGGCACGATCGTATCGGCATAAAAGACCCGCTTGTAGAAAGCGGCATGCGGAGGCCGGCAGAACTGAAGGACGCGGTCCGCGCGGAAGTATGCGGCCGCGACGATACTGGGTCTCAACGTCAGATAGGGAATCCAAGGCAGATCGGCCGTCAGATCAGGATCGGCGGCAAACCGCGCCGGATCGATCAGTGTCAGCCCGGCATCGAGCAGCGCGTTCATCGCCCACGGAAAGGCACCCGCGGACTGGCTGACGCGATGCTCAGGTGTAACATAATGGAGCCGTATCGTGCTGACCAACTCGCCGTAATAATAGATACCGAAGACATGCGCGTGACTGTCGAAATCGGTCGCGTCCAACAGTCCCTTCGGAGCCAGTGCCAGCACGTCATGGGCCTTGTAAGCCTTGTAGCGCAGGCGCTCCACCTCGATCATGTCCTCGCTGCTTTCCATGCGGCGGTATTCAATATGATCTAGAATTCCAAGAAGCTTATTACTGAAATCGCTCGTTGTTACAGGAGTATCCACCATGGTTCCTCGGCTGATCGGTTAATAATTCATTAATCATCCGAAAAAACAGCCGACGGCAAGGAACCAACGATAATTTGCGTTATATTTGAATTGTTAAGGTTAACGGCGTTCGCCAGGGAACGGAGCGGCATGGGCCGCTTCCACAAGCTGAAAATTTGAGATTCAGGCTACCTTAGGGCGGCGGCGCGGGGTGGGGCCGCCCGCAAGGCTCTGCGAAAGGATCGCGATATTTTGCGCCGGAACAGCCGGCGAGAAAACATAGCCCTGCACGAGATCGGTCGCACGATACTTGTTGAGAAGGGCCAACTGCTCGGTCGTCTCTACACCTTCGGTGACGATCTTGAGGCCAAGTTCACGCGCCAGATTGACGGTACCGCGCAGCAGTTTGAGGCGGCGGTCGTCCTCGACGATGTTTCGCAGGAAGGACCGGTCGATCTTGACGATATCAAGCGGAAGCGTGTCGAGGTAACTGAGGCTCGAGAAACCCGTGCCGAAATCATCGATGGCGATTGTGATGCCGCGCGCCCGCAGGTCCGCCAGGATGGCGCGCACAGCGGCCGGCTCGTCGATCAAGCAACTCTCGGTGATTTCGAGATGCAGTCGCTCGGGCCCCAGACCCGAGGCGCTCAGTGCTTCGGAAACCGCGGAAAGAATGTCTGCATCCCGCAGATCTCTGGCGGAAAGGTTCACCGAGACCGCGATATGCTCGGGCCAAGTCATACAATCTGCGCAGGCCTTCATCAGGATGAAGCGTGTGATGTCCGAGATGATGCCCATCTCTTCCGCCAGGCGGATGAACACGTCGGGCGGAATGGCACCCTTTTCCGGATGCACCCAGCGAGCAAGCGCTTCGGCGCATTCAATACGCGAGCCGTCGGCCTTGAACATCGGCTGGTAGGCAATGCTGAGCCCCTGCATCCCGACCGCTTCGCGCAGATCGGCCTTGAGCTTCTGCTGCTCGATGTAGCGGCCATCCATCTCGCGCTCGAAGCTTGCAATACCGCCGCGCTGTTTCGACTTGCTTTCGAACAATGCCAGGTCGGCTTTGATGCTCCACTCTTCCATCGCGAAGGCATCGCTTTCAAGAAGCGCAAAGCCACCGCTCAGCGAAACCAAGAAGGTCACGTCATCGGCTTCGTAGTTGCCTTGGATGGCAGCATGCAAACGACGAACTTCTGCGTCCAGCGCTTCCATATCCTTCGCATGCGGGAAGAACAGGATGAACTGGTCACCCATCAGACGGCCGACGATGGCCTTGCGCGCCTGCTCCTCGATGCGGTTGGCGATAGCGCAGAGAAGATGGTCGCCGGTGATATGGCCGCGCATGTCGTTGACGTGTTTGAACTCGTCGATATCAAGCACCATGAACGCAACAGGCCCGCGTTTTTTCGGGTGCTTGTTCAGATAGTCCTGCACGAGATGGCTGAAATACTCGCGGTTCGGCAACCCGGTCAGAGCATCGAATCGAACCATGTGCAAGATCTTCTGCTCTGCCTTCACGCGGCTGGACACGTCTTCGAAGATCAGCACCGCGCCGCCATCAGGCCGGCGGCTTGCGGAGAATTCAAGCGACAGATCCTCGGGAAAATGGATGAGCATGCGTGACAGCTTGCCATCGGCGACCTGGGTCATCTGGCGGAGGATGAGCTCCGGCTGCGTGGAATCCATAAAGCTGTAGCGGGCGCCGTAACGCAGGACCGCGCTGAGGTCGCGCTCCTTCAAGCGCTCGGGGTCGCCGATCTTCAGAAGTTCGCAGGCCTTGCGGTTGATCACCTGGATACGGTTTTCGGGATCGACCATGACGAGGCCATGCGGCATGTTATTGAGCGCTGTATCGAAACGGTCGGCGATCACGGTGATTTCCCGGCGCGCAATGACATTCTCGTAGAGAAACTCGCGCACCCCGTTGGCCATCGCCCGTGTCGTCAGCCAGAATGGGATGAGAAAAATCGACAGGATTCCACGATAGAAGTCCAGCGCCATCAGGCTGCAGATGATCATCGGCAGGCAACAAGAGAAGGTCTGCAGGTCGATCGCCATGCGCGAACCGTAGTTGCGGCCGACGACGGAAACCATGGTGGCCATGGTCACGGCAATGCAGGCGAGCTCCGCAAAACCATCGCCCAAGAAAAATATGGCATAACCGCTGGCAATGCCCAGGAGTGTCGTGGTGCCGGCAGCGCCGGCCACGAGAATTCGCTCCCAATGCTGGATTCCGGCGTACGAGAGTCTTTCTTTGTCGACGCGATCGAACTGCCAGAAGATCGCCATGCGTCCGCCGAACACAAGGACGAAGGCAGCGGCGAGGATGAGATACAGGAAAGACTGCGTCTTGGCGGCGATTGCGAGGCAAGTCGCCGCGTGAACGATAACACCGACGAGCAACGTCATGCGGTTCCCAGAAAGGGAACTCACAAACGACAGATACACATCCGTTGGAACCCTGCCCGGGTTATGTGGCTTCATCCATGCTTTTCCTGTGCGGCGAGACCTTACTGCGAACCCTTTAAAAATTGATTTCGCCCAACCATAGATTTGGTTGAATTTTTTAAAACCATAGCGCGAAAATCCTGGTTTCATAAAGGTTTACGCAGCTACAAGGAGATCTTTGATTCCGGGCCTGCCATGCTCGATTGTCGGCGTGCCAGGGAGTCGTCGGCAGTGCCTGCGGCGTGCGCTTCGCATAAGACTATATTCCAACACGCCCCCTTTAATCTTTCAATTTGAAACACCCTAGTCTACCAATCCAGAGAGGAGAACGTGTCGAAACAGGCACGATAAAAAGGGGGAAAGGCATGCCGGCTTTGCTGACGGTCAGCCGGCTGATCGATGCGGTCAGCCAATTCATGGGCAAACTGTCCGAATACATGGTGCTGCTCTGCTGCCTGATCAGCGCCGCCAATGCACTCATCCGTTACTCGTTCAACTATAGCTCCAACGGCTGGCTCGAGATCCAATGGTATCTCTTCGCCTTCATCGTTGTGCTCGGTGCAGCACACACGCTGCGTATGAACGAACATGTACGCGTCGACCTCATCTACGGCTCCGTTTCCGACAAAGCGAGGATCTGGATCGATATCATCGGCCTCATCGTCTTCCTGATCCCGGCCTGCATCTTCCTGACCTGGCTCTGCTGGCCCTTTTTCCTGTCCTCTTACCAACAGCATGAGATCTCTGCCAATGCCGGCGGCCTGATCCGCTGGCCGGTCAAGTTCATCCTCGTTCTCGGCTTCGGGCTGCTGTCGCTTCAGGGGATCTCCGAGTTGATCAAGCGGATCGCCGCCCTGACCGGCTACATCCTGATCGATACGAAATACGAAAAACCGCTGCAGTAAGCCGGACCGGAGGAACACCATTGTTTGATTTCGGCATTATTCCGCCGGCGATGTTCGTGGGCATGGTTCTATTCATGCTCTACGGCTTTCCGGTCGCCTTTTCGCTGGCTGCCGTCGGCCTGTTCTTCGGCATCATCGGCATCGCCACGGGACATTTCACCGAGGCCTTCCTGCAGGCCCTGCCGCTGCGCTTCTTCGGGATCGTTTCCAACGACCTGCTGCTCGCCATCCCCTTCTTCACCTTCATGGGCGCCATACTGGAGCGCTGCGGACTGGCTGAAGATCTGCTCGAGGGAACAGGCAAGCTGTTCGGCCGCGTTCCCGGCGGCCTTGCCTACGCGGTAATCCTCGTCGGCGCCGTGCTTGGCGCCATCACCGGCACCGTTGCCGCATCCGTCATCACCATGGGCGTCATCTCGCTGCCGATCATGCTGCGTTACGGCTACAGCCCGAGGCTGGCCACCGGCGTCATTGCCGCCTCCGGCACCATTACCCAGGTCATTCCGCCGTCCCTGGTGCTGGTCGTCCTTGCCGACCAGCTCGGCAAATCGGTCGGCGACATGTATCTCGGCGCCATCGGCCCCTCGATCCTGCAGGTCGCGATCTTCATGGGCTATATCCTGATCCTGTCGATCCTGAAGCCGGCCTCTATGCCGCCGCTGCCGAAAGAAGTGCGGGGCGACTTCAACTGGGCGCTGCTCCTGCGGGTTCTGTCCGGGATGATCCCGTCGATCGTGCTGATCTTCCTGGTTCTCGGCACGATCTTCATGGGGCTCGCAACCCCCACCGAAGCCGGTGCGCTCGGTGTTGTCGGCGCAATGGTGCTTGCCGCCATGCACCGCCGCCTCACCTGGCCGCTGATGCAGGAGGCCATGCGCTCCACCATGCACATCACCTCGATGGTGGTGATGATCCTTATCGGCTCGACCTGTTTCAGCCTGGTCTTCCAAGGCATGGACGGCTCGCGCTGGATCGAACACATGCTGTCGGGCATCCCCGGCGGCCCGGTCGGCTTCCTGATCTTCGTCAACATCTTCATCTTCGTGCTGGCCTTCTTCCTCGATTTCTTCGAGATCGCCTTCATCGTCATTCCGATGCTGGCGCCGGTCGCCTCAGCCCTCGGCATCGACCTGATCTGGTTCGGCGTGCTGATCTGCGTCAACATGCAGACGAGCTTCATGCACCCGCCCTTCGGCTTCGCGCTTTTCTACCTGCGCTCCATTGCCGATCGCAGCGTCAAGACGTCGGACATCTACATGGGCGCCCTGCCCTGGGTCTGCATGCAGCTGGTCCTCGTCGCGATCGTGATCTTCTGGCCACAATCGGTAACGTATTGGCTGGACAAGGGACCGAAAGTCGATCCGAACTCGATCAAGATCGAAGTGCCGGGCTTCGGCGGCAACGGCTTGTCTCTGCCGCCCCCGGGGGCCCCGGGCGGCGGCCCACCGCAAATGCCCGGACTGAGCTTGCCGCCGATGAACGGCCTGCCCGGCCAGCCACCCGCGCCGGCACCCGCAACGCCCGCGCCGCCTGCAACGGACCTCAGCCAGCCCCCGAAGATAAACTGACAACAAAAAGCCCCGGACCAAAATCCGGGGCTCAGATTGCTGACAAACCCCTGGCACCGTCTGGGGGTTTGTGATTCATTGGGACATGTTGAAGAAACCTGCCCCCACCCAGACGGCTCTTGAGATGGTGACGCTCGACATTCTGGTGCCGAAGGATCACC
>Ga0102588_1000368_pt1 | contig 52527 bp, 47 predicted proteins | sample AraplaMF_Col_mMS_FD_76854 | JGI IMG/M metagenome (GOLD analysis project Ga0102588, IMG submission 76854) | Arabidopsis root microbial communities from the University of North Carolina, USA - plate scrape MF_Col_mMS (SPADES assembly) (version 2) | ecosystem: Host-associated > Plants > Roots >...
ACGATGGAAGGCCGACGCGGTGCCGACTTCGCACTCGCCCGGCTCACCGTGCCGCAGGGCAGCTGCATCGCGCGCGGCGGCCAGGCCCGCAATGCACTGGCTGCCGCCAGCGATGCCGCGCTGCTGCTCACTGCCGTCGACACGGTGGCCGCGCTTGCCGCGCTGACCCAGCAGACGCTCGGCCACCTCAAGGAGCGGCGGCAGTTCGGTGTGGCGCTTTCCACTTTCCAGGTGCTGCGCCACCGCGTGGCCGACATGTACGTGAAGTACCTCGGCGCCAAGGGGCTGACGATCCACTGCTTCCATGCGCACGAACAGAAGGGCTCCGACCTGCGCCGGAGCCTGCGACTGGCCAAGGTGTCGCTCGCCGAGACGGCGCGCGGCTGCGCCGAAGCCGCGATCCAGATGCATGGCGGCATGGGCCTGAGCGAAGAGGTGCTCGCCACGCGCCTCGCGCAGCGCCTGATCGCCTCCGAGTTCCGCTACGGCGACCGCCTCTTGCATGCCGCCCACCTGAAGGCATCGCAGGGCGATGCCGGTCCCTCATCCCTTTCCAACCTCGCCAGGAGTGCGCAATGAGCGTCAGCCTTGAAGTTTCCGAATATGTCGCGGTCGTCCGCCTGGACAAGCCGCCGGTCAATGCGCTCGATCGCGAGACGCGTCGCGGCCTCATCGAAGCCTTCGACGAAATCTCCGAGCGCACCGACATCCGGGTTGCGATCCTCACCGGGATCGGCAAGCACTTCTGCGCCGGTGCCGACCTCAAGGACCGGCCTGACCCTGGCAAGGCCGGCGACTTCCTCGGCCACAACCGCCTGACGCGCGAGACCGGCAATGCGATCCGCGAGTGCGCCAAGCCGGTGATCGCTGCCATCAACGGTCCGGCGCTCGGCGCCGGCTTCGGGCTCATGGCCGCGTGCGATATCTTCCTGGCCAGCGAGGACGCGACCTTCGCCATGCCGGAGATCAACGTGGGCCTGGCCGGCGGCGTCTCGATGCTGCGCACCATGTTTGGCCGTTCCTTCACACGCCGCCTGTTCTTCACCGGCATGCGCGCGTCGGCAGCAGAGCTGTATCGCCGCGGCGTACTCGACGAGGTGGTGCCGGCCGACCAGCTGATGCCGGTGGCCTTGCAGCTCGCGCAGGAGATCGCGGCGAAGGCGCCGCTGGCCATGGCCTATGCCAAGCAGGCGGCCAACATGATGGATCTGATGCCGCAGCGCGATGGCTACCGCTTCGAGCAGAACTTCACCATGGCGCTGTCGAAGACCGAGGATGCGCAGGAAGCGCGCCGCGCCTTCCTCGAGAAGCGCTCGCCTGTCTACAAGGGGCGCTGAGATGCAGGCGCTGGTGGAAGTGGGATGCGGCCTCGAGGCGCTGTTCAGTCCGCGCTCGATCGCGATACTCGGTGCCTCTGACGATGTCACCAAGATCGGCGGACGCCCGCTGCAGTTCCTTCGCAAGTACGGCTATGCGGGCCGGATCTACCCCGTCAATCGCAAGGCCGGCGTCGTGCAGACGCTGCAGGCTCATGCGAGCGTCGCCGACCTGCCGGAGGCGCCCGAGCTCGCCGTGATCGCCGTGCCGCCGGAGGGTGTGCTCGACGCCGTGGAGGACTGCGCCGGGCGCGGCGTGCGCGCGGCGGTGGTGCTCTCCGCCGGCTTCTCCGAGATGGGCGAGGAGGGCGGCAGGCTGCAGGCCCGGATCGCACAGGTGGCCAGGCGCAGCGGGATGCGCATCGTTGGGCCGAACTGCCTCGGTGCGATCGGCGTGCCGGACAGGAGCATCGCGACCTTTTCGGTGGCGCTGGAAGATACCTTCCCCGCCGCGGGCCCGGTGGGCATCGTCTCCCAGAGCGGCAATCTCGGCAGCTACACGCTGCGCCTCGCATCCGAGCGGGGCCTTGGCATCAGCCGGATGCTGACCACCGGCAACGAGTGCGATGTCGACATCGCCGATGCGATCGCCTCGCTGGCAACGGATCCGGGCACCTCGGTCATCCTTTGCTGCATGGAGACCTGCCGCGATGGCGCCAGGCTGCACAAAGCCATGGCAATGGCCCGCAAGGCGGGCAAGCCGCTGGTGGTTCTGAAGGTGGGTGTGTCCGAAGCGGGCAGTGCCGCCGCCGCTTCTCACACGGGCGCGCTCTCCGGCTCGGACGCCGTGTTCGACGTGGTGCTGCGCAATGGCGGCGCGATCCGCGTGCCGAGCATCGAACAGCTCCTGGAGGTGGGTCATGCGCTCGCCGTGCTCGGGCCGGATCGCTTGCCCCGTGGCAACAAGGTGGCGGTGCTCACGGCCTCTGGTGGTTTCGGCGTGCTGCTGGCGGATGCCGCCAGTGCGCAGGGTCTGGCGCTGCCCAAGCTGGCTGCGCAGACCCGCGAGCGGATCCTGCAGGTGGTGCCCTTCGCATCACCGTCGAATCCGGTGGACATGACGGCGCAGGTGTCCAGCCGCCCGGAGGTGTTGGCCAAGGTGCTGGCCGCCGTGGCCGAGGACGACAGTTGCGATGCGCTGATGCTCCAGTCGGCCAATGCCTTCCATGTACCTCGGCTGCGAGAAGTGTTCCTGACGGCCCTCGCGCAGGTGCGCAAGGAACACCCGTCGCGCCTGATCGTCCTGTGCGCACGCGCGCCGCAGGAGGTGCGCGCGCGGCTCAATGCGATGGGTTTCCCGGTGGTGGAGGGCATCGATGCGGCCTGCGCGACGCTCGCGGCACTGGTGCACTTCGGTGCGCGCGCCGAACCGGCCCCCGCGGGCGCGCTCGTCGAGCGGGAAACCCTGCCTGCGGAGGCCTTCGCGACCGAAGCCAGCGCCAAGGCAGCGCTCGCCCGTGCCGGGCTGCCGGTGCTCAAGGAGGCCATCGCGGCCAGCCGCGACGAGGCACTGGCCGCCGCGCGCGACATCGGCTTTCCGCTGGTGCTCAAGATCGTCTCGCCCGACATCGCGCACAAGACCGAGGTCGGCGGCGTGGTGGTGGATGTGCGCTCCGAAGGCCAGCTGATCGAGGCTTACGAGAGCCTGCTCGCCCGCGTGGCGCACAAGGCGCCCCAGGCCCGCGTCACCGGCGTGCTGGTGGCGCAGATGGCGCAAGGCGGCGTCGAGCTGATCCTCGGGACCCGGAAGGATCCGGTGTTCGGCCCGATGGTCATGGTGGGGCTGGGCGGCATCTTTGCCGAGGTCCTCAAGGACGTGGCGCTGCAGAGCGCGCCGGTCGACGAGGCGCAGGCCACGGCAATGCTGCGTTCGCTCAAGGCATTCCCGCTGCTCGACGGTGCGCGCGGTCGGCCGAAGGCCGACGTGCAGGCGGCCGCACGTGCCGTTGCAGCGCTGTCGTGCTTTGCCGCGCGGCATGCCGGCGAAGTGGCCGAGATCGACATCAATCCGCTGGTGGTGCTGGAGGCGGGAAAGGGCGCCTTCGCGCTCGATGCGCTGCTCATTCCCGAACAGGCAGAGAAAGGCAAGCAATGAATGCATCCCTCGAAGGCCGCGTGGCCTTCATCAGCGGTGCCGGCCATGGCATCGGCCGGGCCACTGCGCTGGCGATGGCCCGGCTGGGCGCCACCGTCGGCGTCAACGACCTCAAACAGGAGTTCGTCGAGGAGGCCTGCGCACAGATCCGTGCGCTCGGCGGCAAGGCCATTGCACTGCCGCGGGACGTGTCCAGCCGCGAGGGCATGCGCGAGGCCGTCATGCAACTGGCGCGCGAGGCGGGGCGGCTCGACATCATGGTCAACAATGCCGCCTGGGTGCGCTACCAGCCCCTGGCCGAGATCACGCCCGAGGTCATGGACCGGATGGTGGAAATCGGCTTCAAGTCGGTGATCTGGGGCATCCAGGCCGCGGCCGAGGCAATGGATGCCGAGCGCGGGGGGACCATCGTCAATGTGGCGTCCATCGCGGGCTTCAAGTCACCGACGCGCTCGGTGGTCTACAGCGGCATCAAGGCGGGGGTGCTGGGCATCACGCGCGCGGCGGCCGCCGACCTCGGTGGACGCAACATCCGGGTGAATGCGGTTGCGCCGGGTGCAGTACCCACCGAGGGAACGGCCAAGCACCGCAATGCGGAGCTCGATGCCAGGCGCATCGCGCGCACGCCGCTGCGGCGCCTGGGCACGGTGGAGGAGATCGCCGATGCCATCTGCTTCCTAGCGGGCGATGCGGCGCGCTTCCTCAACGCGGAAGTGCTGCGCCTGGACGGCGGCGCCTCGGAGACCTCGCTGTGAGCGCCGCACAGCCGGCGGCCCCGCGACGACTGCAGAACGTCTATGTCGCCGCGAAGCAGCCGCGGCAACTGCACGCCTTCTACGCATCGGCGCTCGGCCTGCCTTTGAAGTTCAACGACGGGGACCGCTGGTTCCAGTATGGCGTGGGCAACACCAACGTTTCGCTGGCCTGCCTCGAGGAGGCGGCACCCGCTGCCTCTGGCCTGGTGATGGTGTTCGAGGTCGATGATTTCGACGGTGCGCAGGAGCGGATCGCCGACGCGGGCGGCGAGGTGCTCGGCATGCGCGACATGGGCGGCCACGGCATGGTGCTGTCGTTGCGCGACCCCGAGGGCAACATCGTGCAGTTGTTCCGGCGGTCACCGCCTGCCGCCACATGAGCGGCCAGGCATCGTTGCAGGCACTGCTGGATCGCGAAGCGATCCGGGACTGCCTGTACCGGTACTGCCGCGGCATCGACCGCTGCGACGAGGCCGCCCTGCGCTCGGCCTATTGGGAGGATGCCACCGACTGCCACGGCGCCTGGAACGGCAGCGCCGAGGGTTTCATCGCCCAAGCCCTGGACAAGCTGCGCCGGGGCGGGCGACGCGTCCACCAGATCACCAACGTGCTGATCGAGTTGCATGGCGACAAGGCCGCGGTGGAGAGCAGCTTCTTCGCGTTGCAGTCCACGGCCGCGCTGCCGCAACGGCAGACTTTTCTCTGCGGGCGCTATGTCGACCGCTTCGAGCGCCGGGCAGGGCAGTGGCGTGTGGCTGCGCGCACCGTGGTCTACGACTGGATCGAGGAGCGCGCGCGACCCGAGCTTGTGCAGGACGACGCGGCCCTGTTCGGGCCGCGGCAGCCGAATGGCCGCGCGGCGCCGGACGACCTGGTCTATCGATTGCTAGAGGACATTCACCGCGACGAATCCGCTGCGTCGCGCCGGTGACTCTGCAAGGCGCTTGCCGCGAGGCAGCGCACTGCCGGGCAATAGAGTGCGACGACGCACGCTTCATTCAACTCCTTTCTTCTGCAACTCTTGCGATCACCATGAACCTTCGACGCCATCTTTGCGCTTTCCTTCTCGGAGCCTCTTTCATGGGGACGCACGCGCAGGGTGCCGCGCCCGCCACGGCTGCCTCTCTGCTCTCGCAGGCTCTGGCCCTGTCCGATGGCGCGCAGCCTCAGGTGGTCGAATGGCGCCGGCACATCCACCAAAACCCCGAACTGGCCTACCAGGAGGTCGGCACCGCGAAGTACATCGCCCAGGCCCTGGCCGGCATGCCGGGTCTGCAGGTGCGCACCGGCATCGCCGGCACGGGCATCAAGGCCGTGCTTCGCGGTGGACGGCCCGGCCCCGTGGTGGCGCTGCGCGCGGACATGGATGCCTTGCCCGTGGAAGAGCGCAACGACCTGGCCTTCAAGTCCGTGGCCAAGGCCGACTGGCTCGGCAAGCCGGTCGCGGTCTCGCACGTCTGCGGACATGACGCGCACGTCGCCATGCTGCTGGGGGCGGCCAAGGTGCTGTCCTCGCTGCGCGAGCAACTGGCGGGCACGGTGGTCTTCATCTTCCAGCCGGCCGAGGAGATCGGCCCGGGCCTGGGCAAGTCCAGTGGTGCCATGGCCATGGTGCGCGAGGGCGTGCTCGACAACCCCAAGGTCGACGTGGTGCTCGGCCAGCACATCAGCAACCAGGCGCCTTCCGGCGCGATCCGCTACAGGCCGGGCCCGATGCTCGCGAGCATCGACGTGTTCCGGATCCTGTTCAAGGGCACGGGCGGCCATGGCGCGGCACCGTGGGTCTCCAACACGCCCATGCTGGCTGCGGCCGAGACCGTGCTGGGCCTGCAGAACATCGTCAGCCATCGGCTCAACCCGACCATTGACGGCGGGCCGACGATCGTGACCACCGGCATGCTGCAAAGCGGGAATCGCTTCAACGTGCTTCCCGAGACGGCCGAGATTGCCGGTACGATCCGCGCGCTCTCGACGACCAACCAGAAGATCGCCCAGGAGGAGATCCGCCGCCGGGCCACGGGTATCGCGGCGAGCTACGGGGTGCAGGCGGAGGTGACGATCGACAGCGGAGACGGCTACGAGGTGCTGGTCAACGACCGCGACGCCACGCTTTCGATGGTGGGGGCCTTCGATGCTGCCGCTGGCGGTGCCGCGAAGGTGAGCCAGATGCCTGCTTCCATGGGCTCGGAAGACTTCGGTGCCTTTGGTTCGACCGGAGTGCCCGTTGTGTTCTGGATGCTGAATGCTTCGCCGCTGGGCGACAAGGACGCACCGGTGAATCACTCGCCGCTGTTTCAGATCGACGAATCCGCCATGCGCGTGGGTGTTCGCGCACTGACCGCGACGACACTGTCCCAACTGGCCAGTGCGCGATTCCAGGGGCGCTGAGCGCTTGGTGCCGGCGCCTGGCATCGGGATGGTTCGCTGCGCCTTCAATCTTCGTGGCTCTCCTCCACGACCCGCTTCAGGCTCGGGAGCGTCACGCGCCAGTAGAACGCGACGCGTCAGCACAGACCACTCCACGCGGGACAGGTCCCAACAGGGAGCGTTCGCCATCAAGCCTTGACGCAGGTCATCCCATCATCTTGGGGGTGATAAACACCAGCATCTCGACCTTGTTCAAGGTGCGTGTGCGCTTGCGAAACAGTGCGTCCAAATAGGGGACCTCGCCCAATACCGGCACGCGCGACTCGTCGTTGATCTCGGTCACCTCGAAGATGCCGCCGATGACGACGGTGCCACCGTTTTCGACCAGTACGTCGGTCTTTACGTGCTTGGTATTGATCGCCGGACCGGCAGATGTATTCACTCCGCGCGCGTCCTTGCTCACGTCCAGTGCGAGGATGATGTTGCCCTCGGGAGTGATCTGCGGTGTCACTTCCAACTTCAGCACGGCCTTGCGAAACGAGACGGAGGTGGCGCCGCTGGATGTGGCCTGCTGGTACGGGATCTGTTCGCCTTGCTCGATCAAGGCCTTGGTCTGGTCGGCGGTGACCACGCGAGGGCTGGATACGAGTTTGCCCCTGCCTTCGGCCTCGAGTGCCGAGATTTCCAGGTTCAACATCCGCGTGTACCCTGCGCTGAACAGGGAGACCGCAAACACCCCCGGGGCACTCCCTCTACCGGCACTCCCGGCTGGCAGATTCACAAAGTTGCGGTTGGTGTAAGGCGCGAAAGCGCGACTGCTGCCTGCAGGAGTGGTGCCGACAGAGCTGTTCCCATCGACAATCCCGCCGCCCAGCCTGGCACCCAATGACTTGCCGAAGGTATCCGACGCCTCGACGATCTTCGCCTCGATCAGCACCTGCCGCACCGGCACGTCGAGCTTGCGAATGAGTTCGCTTACCTCGGTCAGGCGTGCGGGGGTGTCGGTGACAAAGAGTTGGTTGGTGCGGGCCTCGGACATCGCGCTGCCGCGCGCACTCAACAGCCGCGTGACCGAGCTGCCGCCACTGCCGGAAGTACCGCCGCCACCCCTGAGGTTCTGTACCACCGTCGCGGCCTTTGCGTAGTTGAGCTGGAACGACTGCGTCTGCAGTGTCGTCATGTTCTCCAGCAAGGCCTGGGCCTCGAGGTCGGACTTTTCCCTGGCGTTGATCTCCTCGAGCGGCGCGATCCAGAGAACGCTGCCATTCTTGCGCATGCCCAGGTTCTTGGCCTGCAGGATGACATCCAGCGCCTGGTCCCACGGCACGTCCTTGAGCCGCAGGGTGAGGGTGCCGGAGACGGTATCCGAGGTCACCACGTTGAAGCCGGTGAAGTCCGCGATCACCTGCAGCAGCGCCCGCATGTCGACGTTCTGGAAGTTGAGTGTGAGTTTCTCGCCCGCATAGCCCGCGCCGGGTGTGAGCTTGCCCGGATCGGCCTTGCGCGGACGCACCTCGATGACGAATTGCTCGTCCGTCTGGTAGGCGCTCTGCTCCCAGTCGCCGTGAGCGCCGATGGAGAGGCGGACCCGGTCCGCCAGTTGCTGCGGCTGCACTGTGTCGACGGTGGTCCCGAAGTCCGACACGTCCAGCCGGCGTCGCAATCCCTCGGGCAGCGACGCCCGCATGAAATCGGCCACCAGCGTCGCGCCCTGGCGGCGCACATCCACCCCCATCTGGCGGCTGCCCATGGCCACGATGATGCGGCCGGCACCGTCCTCGCCACGCCGAAAGTCGATCTCCTGCAGCGGCGTGATGCTGCGGACACGGTGCTCTGCAAAATCGCCATATGGCGGCGTGCGCGGCGGCTGGCCCGTGCTCGATTGCAGCGAGACCAGCAGCGATCGCCCCTGGATCTCGGCCTGGTAGGTGGCCGCATGCCGCAGGTTCAGCACCACGCGGGTGCGCTCTTCCGCCTGGACCACATTGGCGGCGCGAAGATGGCCCAGCTTGAAGGCGATGGTCGATCGCCCCACGGCGCTGGTGATCCCTGGGAAGTCGAGCGCGATGCGCGCGGGGGATTGCATCACGAAACCCGCGGGCAGCGCGGTGAGCGCGCGGGTGAAGTCGATGCGCACCAAATCCACGTCGGCACGGGTCGAGCCGGTGATGGATTCGATGGCGTTGGGCGGTGTCGATGGCGCCCGCGGCCCTTCCACCTGGGCCTGCGCGTTGGTCTGTGTCGCTATCGACAGCAACACCGTGGACACGGCGCCAATCCATCGGCGCAGATAAAGGCGCAGATAGGGACGCAGGTGCGGGGCGCTGGGCAGGCGCGCGCGTGGCTTCATGATTTTCCCTCTCTCCGTTGATGATCTGCGGCGCCGGAGTCGTCTCAATCCGCTGAGGCCGTGCAGATCCGCGCGATGGTCTTGCTTGTTCGTGGAGAAACTCTTCACTGAATGTCCAGGTACTGTGAAGATGAAGCGCTGCACCGCAGCGAACCACTGGCGTCAAGGACGGTAGTGGTAGGAGAACAGCAGGCCTGCGGTCCCGAGGGCCGATACCTGGAGGCTGTTTCGGGAGTCGAGCCTGTAGCCGATGGCAGGCACCACCAGGGGTGACCATCCGTTGCGGTTGAACGGCACCTTGTCCTTGTGCTCTCCGACATAGCCGTACATGACGCCGGCTGTCAGCTTGAGGTAGAGCCTCGGTTGACCGAACAGCCCACTCCACTGGTAGCCGCCGTAGGCATAGGCGGAGGGTTGGCCGAACGAGTTGCTGAACACGCCCGCGCCCACCAGCCAGTTTTCGGTCTGATACCGCTCCACGCCGATGAGGTATACGTTGCGGTGTTCACTGCTGCGGCGGAAATGATGGGCGTAGGGCGAGAACATCCACTCCCATTTCATCTCGTTCGAGTCCAGAGGCCGTGCGGCGATGTCCTGCGCAGCAACTGTCGATGCACCGGCCAGCCAGCAGCATGCGGCAGCTAGCACAGCCAACATGTGGCGGCGAGCAGCGCGACCCGAGAGGTCTTCTGCGCCTTGCAGGCAATCGCATCGATGCGTGAGGCACCAGAGGTGTGATCCACCGGAGTAGGGCTCGCGCGTGCGGGCGTCGCGCTCAACGAGACGCGTCATCACGCAGGCTGCGACGCAGGCGACTGCCGATCGATGCGTACCAGCATCAGGCGTTGCGCCGTGGCGAAGTCTTCGCATGCCCAGATGAGGGCTGTTCGACAGGCGATGGCTGCGCCCCGCAGGCGCATCAGCTGCGCGCTCCATCCGTTGGATGGGCCAGGCGAAATCGCCCCTGGTGGGTGAAGGTGCGCATCCTCACGGGGGAGGAGAACGGATTGGGTTTTCTTCATCAATTGACGACGTGCAGGGCTGGAAAAAAGGAGGCGGGAGTGCATGCCTCGGAATGGGCGAGCGAACCAGCCAGTTGGATTTGCGTGGACTCGAACGGGCCGCGCGCTCGAGGGTGAACGCATGCAGCACCCTCGGGGCGGTCATCGCTGAGGCGAGAGAAGCTGCTGCATCGAGAACCTGCCAAGCCAGCGGCCTGACGACGATTCTTGTGAAAACCCGTGGAGAACGGGCTTGCGCTCGATCCAGATCTGATGGAGATGCTGAAGTCCCGCTCTTCCTCAACGGGCGCGAGCCAGGAGGGCCGCGCCATCGCTCATGGCTGCGATATACGGCTAGCCGGGCGACGACAGCGCATATCAATCTGCACCAATGGCAGGGATTCGTACGTCGCTTGATCGAATGTTGATGGAAATTGCAGCACTTCTGAACGATGGCGAACGAGCATGGCGCCTTCGTCCACCCATGAAGCTCCTTCCAGCTTGCGCGCCCCGAATGCATTCCCCGCCTGCAGACACCGCTTCAACTCCATCCCTGTCAGAAGCTGCGGATCCCTCGGTCCCGGTGTCTCGCATCGGCGCGGCGCGTCCCGACGGCGCCCACCTGGCAGCCGTCCTGCGCCATGCGATGGCGGCGTGCTCGCCTCGCCCCGACGGCGTCTGGCTCACCTTGTTGCTGGTCCTGTTTGCCGCCGTCTGGCTGCCGCATCTGGCTCATTCGAGCCTCGTGCCACCCACGGACAACATCGAGCAGCTCACCTGGGTACGCAGTCTCGAATGGGGCTACTACAAACACCCGCCGCTGCCCACCTGGGTGCTTTGGCTGCCGGTGCAGGCCCTGGGGCTGTCGGGCGCCACCACCTATGTTCTGGGCGCGATCTTCGCGCTGGCAGCCATGGGCGTGCTCTGGCGGTTCCTTGCGGCTCTGCGGGGACCCGTGCACGCGACCATCGCTGTCCTCGCGGCACTTTGCATCACTTACTACAACGGGCGCCTCTATTACTACAACCACGAAGTGGTGCTGATGCCCTTTGCGGTCGCCAGCGCCGCGTTCACCTGGAAGGCGTTTTGTACACGGCAATCGCGCTGGTGGCTTGCCCTGGGTGTGTGCCTGGGTCTGGGCGCCCTTGCCAAGTACCACATCGCGGTGATGGCCCTGGCAATCATCGTGTTCTGGGGTTGGCAGCGTGGTTGGCGAGACACGAGCCATCGGCGTGGCTTGCTGCTGGCGATGGTGACCGCCCTGGCATTGGTGTCTCCGCATCTGTACTGGCTTTGGTACAACGACCTGGGGCCCATCCGCTATGCCATGGAGTCGTCGCTGGGGCTCGACCTGCAGGGCGCGAGTCGATGGAGCGGCAGCGCACGCTGGTTGGTGGATCAGCTTCTGAACCGCGCGCTTCCCGCATGGCTCTTTCTGCTGCTGGCGCTGTGGGCGTTCGAGCGCGCAGCGCGGCCGGATCCCGCGCACCATCCCACGGCTGTGGTGGTCGATGCAGGCATGAGCCGATGCCTGCTGCTGTGCTTCGGCGCCACGCCGCTGGTCTTCACCTGTGCGCTGGGACTCTTCGTCGGCGCGGACCTCCAACTGCATTGGGGCGCGCCGTTCCTTCTGCTGGCCGTCCCGGCGGCCATGGAACTGGGCCGCTGGAGGCGGTTGTGGTCCGCCATCTCGCTGAGGTCCGCCCTCAAGGCCTTTGGCCTGGTTCAGTTGCTGCTGCTGCTTTGGGGGCAAATGATCTCCGCCAATGGAGAGGTGCGATGGCAGCGGCATCATTGGCGCAACTTCGACGCGCAGGGGCTGGCTGACGCGGTAGCGCCAGCGGCTCGCATCGAACTCGGAGGTCCGATCCGCGTGGTGGCGGGGCCGCCGGCCGAAGCCGGTGCGCTGGCATTGCGACTTCCCGAGCAACCCTTGGTCCTGATCCACGGTCGCTTCGACATCAGTCCATGGGTGGACAAGAAATTGGCCGAGGAATGCGGCGTTCTGGAACTCAGCAGGGCTGCAGCTCCGGACGTCGGCTATCGCCCGGTGGGGGACAACTTTCCGGGCTTGCACTGGCGCGTGATCGCGCCGGCTTCCATCTCGGCACGGTGCACTGGACAGCCCAATGTCACCCATTGATTCACGCGCGGTGCGCCCGAGAAAGCGCGACACGGGAGCCTCCGACACCCTGTCCCCGACCCTCATGCCGCGCGCGTGCGCCGGCAACCTTGCGCAGGACTCGCTTGCCGAGCGGACTTCCAGAGCCCGCGTGGCCTTTCTCAGTTGCGTCATTCCCTGCCGCAACGAAGCGAGGAATCTTGCGTTGCTCTTGCCGCAACTCGTGGTCGTGCTCTCGAGCCTCGCTCGCGAGTGGGAGATCGTCGTCGTCGACGACGGAAGCACGGATGCCACCGCTGAGGTGGCGCTGCGCTGGCGGGACCATGGCGTTCGGTCGCTGGAACTCTCCCGCAACTTCGGCAAGGAAGCTGCACTGAGCGCCGGGCTGGACGTGGCGCGGGGAGATCTCGTTGTCCTGATGGACGGTGACGGCCAGCATCCGCCCGAGTTGATTCCCGACATGGTCGCGCGCTGGGCTCAGGGGGCCGACATGGTCTGCATGGTGCGCACCGACCGGAAGACCGAAAGCTGGATGAAGCGCTTTGGCACCCGCCTGTTCTATGGCCTCATCGACCGGGACCGGCGCTATCGGGTTCCGGCGGGCGCGGGCGACTTTCGTCTGCTGGACCGCCAGGTGGTTGAAGCCTTGCGTGCGCTTCCCGAGCGCAGTCGGTTCATGAAGGGTCTGTTCGCCTGGGTCGGCTTCCGCGTGGAACAGATCGTCTATGTTCCGCCGCCCCGACCTCATGGGCGCAGCCACTACAGCTTGCGCGCACTGTGCAGCCTGTCCTTGACCGGCATCACCATGTTCACCAGCTGGCCGTTGCGTGCCGCGAGCGTGGTGGGAGGCGCGCTTGCACTTGTCTCGTTCGGCTACGGCGTTGGATTGGCCGTGTCGTACATGCTCTGGGGCAACGAAGTATCGGGCTGGACCACGATCGTTGTTGCCATGCTGCTGCTGGCCGGCGTGCAACTGATCTCGCTCGGCGTGATCGGCGAGTACCTGGCGCGGGTGTTCGATGAAGTGAAGGGACGGCCTCTCTATCTCGTCAAGCGATCCCGTGAAGCCGCCTCGACGGAGCGCCAGCCATGAGGATGCCCGTGCTGAAGCCGAGCCGGCTCTGCATCCCTGGACCCGGGGCGACCTCGGTGCGCCAGTACGTCACCCGCGCCCAGCAGAGGCCAGGCGCTCGACCTGCCTCACTGCCGCCGCAGGGTCGGCAACAGGTCTTGATCAGAAAGGTTGCCGGATGAGCCACCAAGCTGCACGCAACGGTCCGTCGGCATCCAGTGGCCTGTACGGGCCTGCCGCTGCAAGGCCGCCCTCCGTCGACGATGGGTTGTCCCGCCCCGAGCAACGAAGCATTGCTGTTTGCGTGGACGACTTCGGCCTGAACCAAGGTGTCAACGCGGCGGCATTGCAGTTGGCCGAGATGCGGCGCGTGAGCGCTTTGAGCGCCATGACGCAGGCGCCGGACTGGGAGGAGGGCGCCGCGCGTGCGCGCTACCTCGACGTCCACCACGTCGACATCGGCCTGCATTTCAATTTGACCCTGCCGTTCAATGGCGCGCCAGCGCTGGGGTCGGTGCGAACGCTCATCGCGGCCGCCCATCTGCGGCTGCTGCCTCTGCGGCGCATACGCGAAGCCTTGCTGGATCAGCTCGATGCCTTCGAGGAGGAAATGTTCCGCGCACCGGCCCACCTCGACAGTCACGAGCACGTGCACCACTTGCCGGAAATACGTGACATCGTGCTCGATGTACTGATGCGACGCTACGGAAGTTCCCTGCCGTGGGTGCGTGTGAGTGCCGCGCCGACCTCGTCTCTGATGGATTCGGTGCGGCGTCCCGACGGCCGCAAGGCGTGGCTTATCGATCGCCTGGTGGGGGCGGAGGATTTCCGCCGCCGTGCGCGCTCGCTCGGCTTCCTCGCGAATCGCCGCCTGCTTGGCGTCTACGACTTCAAGGCCACCGAGAGTGGATACGGTTCGCTGTTGCGGCATTGGCTCAGGCACGCCCGAAACGGTGACCTTCTGATGTGTCATCCGGGCACGCCAAGAATGGGTGACCTCATTCGCCACGGACGCGGCGTCGAATTCATGGTGTGGGCTGATCCTGGCTTGCCCGACTTGCTGCGGACTGTGGGTGTCCGCGTCGCGCCGATGTCAGGCCTTGGCGCAACGCTGGCCGAGCGAATGCCCTGAGTGCCGATGATTGAAGGCATCTCCAGGATGGCGACACCTATCCGCTCGAAGCGCATCGCTGCGTCATTGCCGCGCCGCGCTCCACGAGCCGCCTCGCCCTCGATCGACGGTGCCGCTTGCCGCCATGGGCCATTTCGCGCCGCCGCGTAGAACCCGCCGTGAGAATGGCATAGCGCGTCGGGTCGGTCCGTCGGGAGTCTTCGCGCGAGGCAAGACCGCGATCGGGCGTTGGAAGGCGAAATGCTCTGGCTGGCTGCGCCGAAAAGCCGAGACGCTCCTGCTGCTCGCCACGCTCGGGGCCGTCGCCCTGTGGCTTGTCTTCTGGTTCGGGCCATGAACACGTGCATGCGAAGACTTCGGGTAAGGTGGAGCAGTCGCACGGAATTGGGCTCAGGCTCCGAGGGGCGCATGGGAAGGGCCGAGGTTGCAAGCGAGAGGTTCTTCAGGGCGATCGCGTCACGCGATTCAGGCCCCCGTCACTCGGCATTTCCCCGATTTGGTCCATGGGAGGAACGGCGCCGCCCAGCACCTGATTCAGCGTCATATGGTTCTGCAGCAAGGCCAGGCGAATCGACGCATGCGCCACTTCTGCCACGCGCCTGCGCTCCTGCGCATCGAGCCAGGCGCGCAGGGCAACCTGCCCCTTGCGATATCGAACTTCGTAGAGCATCTCGCTCTCGGTTGCTTCGTCCCGGGCGCGCCGGCGTGCGAGCGCCTGCAGTGACAGTTGCGTGCGCGCTGAAAGCGCCCGCTCGACTTCTGCGAGCGCCGCGTAGAGCGATTTCCTGAAACTCAGGATCGCTTCCTCATGGCGTGTCCGGGCGACGGCATTGCTCAGTTGCATCCCGCGCAGGTTGAGGAAGGGCAGCGCCATCTCGGAACCCAAGGTGGCGACCGGATTGCGCAGCACCTCCAGCAGCGACGCGCTGGAAGTTCCCAGGCTGCCCGTGAGCGAGAACGTCGGATAAAAGCGCGCGGCTGTGGCATCGCGGCTGGCCAGCGAGGCGCGCAGGCGGAGCTCGGCTGCGCGCAGGTCGGGGCGCCGTCCGAGCAACTCTGCGGGGAGGCCTGCACCGACAGGCGCGGGCATTGCGTCTGGCAAATGCAGGGGTTCCGGACCGGGCGGCAGCGACCCGTCGAACAAGACCATCAGCGCCTGACGCAGTTCGTTGCTTGTCTGTACGAGCTGGCTCAGCAGGGCTTGCTGCTCAGCCACCGATTGCTCGACTTCGCGCAGTTCGAGGCGGGAGACCGAGCCTGCCCGGTACTGCGCGTCGATCAGCTCGCGTGTGCGATGGCTGTACGCCAGGCTCTGCATTGCGGACGCGATGCGCTCGTTGGCAAATCCGATTTGCCAGTACAGGTTCGCGACTGCCGCGACGAGGGACAGGGCGATCGCCTCGCGATCCTGCGCGCTGGCCCGTGCCTCGAAGCTGGCCGCATCCCGCTGCGCACCGAGGCGATCGAACAGATCGATCTCCCAGCGCACGCCGATCTGGGCATTGACGGTCTCGTTGGTGCGTCGGTTCTCTCCCGACAAAGCGCGGCTTGCGCTGCTCGAAAGGGCCCCATCCCACACCGGCCGCAGGGCATTGCCGGCCAGTTGCGCTTCCAGCGAGGCGCGGCGCGCCCGGAAGCCTGCGATTGCCAGGTCGGGATTGCGCAGGAGCGCCAGATCGATCCATCCGTTGAGTTGCGGGTCGTCGAATGAGCGCCACCACGCCTCATTGCGCGGGACACCGGCGGCGATATCCGAGTGTTCGAAGTGCGCCGGCAGGGGCACGGCCGGTTGCTGGTAGGGCGTGCGGGCGAGGGCCGCGCAACCTGCAAGGACCAGCAAGACGCTCACCGCCGCCGCGGCAGTCATGGTCCTCTTGGCGTGACACGGGATGGGAAAACGCATCAGTCCCTCGCCAGCGCTTGGACCGGATCCAGCCGGGCCGCATTGCGCGCCGGCAGGAAACCAAAGGTGATCCCGATCAGGGAGGAGCAGGCGACAGCCAGCACGATGGATGCGACGGAGAAGGACATCTGGAGGCCGAGCCCCATCAGGTCGGCCGCCAGGCCCAGGCCCAACGCAATCAGCACGCCCAGGACGCCGCCGATGAGGCATACCAGCATCGCCTCGATCAGGAACTGCTGAAGGATGTCGGATTGACGGGCACCGATCGCCATGCGCACGCCGATTTCCTGGGTGCGCTCGGTCACGGACACCAGCATGATGTTCATCACGCCGATGCCACCCACGAGCAACGCGATCATGGCGATGCCTGAGATCAACGCCGTGAGCGTGGTGCTGGTGCGGGTGACGGCCTGTCGGATCTGGTCGGAGCTGAAGATGAAGAAGTCCTTTCGGCCGTGTCGCTCGCTCAGCATCGCGGTCACTGCCTGCTGCACGGCCTGGCTGGAGACGGCGTCGCGCACGCGCAGGCTGATGCTGTCGAGATGGGATTGTCCGGACAGGCGCGTTGCCACCGCCGCATAGGGTACGTAGAAGGTCGGGGTGGAAGTGTTGGCGCTGCTTTGCACAGGCTGGAGCACTCCGATGATTTCGACCGGCATGTTGCCCAGCAGCACGATCTCGCCGATGGCCCGGGTCGCGGACTTGAACAGGGTCGTGGCCGCTTTCGGATCGATCACGGCGACCTGGCCGTGACGTTCGACGTCGAGGGCATCGAAGAAGCGGCCCGATGCAAGCTTCAGCCCACGCACGCGGAAATGCCCGGCACCCACGCCAGTGACCTGGCCGGCGACCGCGAGCTCGCGATAAAGCGCGGTGACGTTGATCGAGAGGTTCGGCGTGGCACTGTCCACGTAGGGCTGATCGGCAAGTGCCTCTGCATCGGCGGCGACCAGCGTCTCGATGGCCGCGGCATGGGTGTCGCCAAAATCCTTGCCGGGGAAGACATCGAGTGTGTTGGTCCCCAGCTCGCGGACCTGCGCCATCACCTGCGCCTGCGCGCCCCGGCCGAGCGCGACCACCGAGACGACCGCTGCGATGCCGATGATGATGCTGAGCATGGTGAGGAAGGTGCGCAGCCGGTGCGCGTTCATCGCCCGGAGGGCCATACGGAACGCCTGAGCGAAACGATCCGCGCCCGTTCGCATCGGGGCGGCGGCGGGCGAGGGCGAAGCCAGTCCCGCGGGCTTCACTGCGGTGCGGGCTGCGGTTTGCCGGTCGGCGACGATGACACCATCGCTGATCTCGATCACCCGTGCGGCATGAGACGCGACCGACATGTCGTGGGTGACAAGGATGATCGTGTGGCCGTCGGCGTGCAATTCCTGCAGGATGCGCATGACCTCTTCGCCACTGGCGCTGTCGAGTGCGCCCGTCGGTTCATCGGCCAGGATGACCGCGCCCCCGTTCATCAGCGCGCGTGCAATGGAAACGCGCTGCTGCTGGCCGCCCGAGAGCTGGCCTGGGCGGTGGTTCATGCGCTCCTGCAGCCCGAGGCGCGTGAGCAGCGACCGCGCGCGTGCCTGCCGCGCCGAGGCGGCCAGCCCGGTGTAGATCGCCGGCAGCTCGACGTTCGCTGCGGCGCAGAGATCCGTGAGCAGCTGATAGCGCTGGAAGATGAAGCCGAAGTGCTCGCGCCGAAGGGCGGCCAGCTCGTCGGGGCCCAGCTCCCCTGTTTCCGTGCCGGCGACCCTGTAGCTGCCTGCCGTGGGTCGATCGAGGCAGCCGAGGATGTTCATCAGGGTCGATTTGCCCGACCCGGACGCGCCGACGATGGCCACCATCTCTCCCGCGTCGATCTTCAGGTCGATGTCCTTCAGGATCACCACGGTGCCGTCCCCGGAAGGAAATTCCCGGCGCAGCGCGCGCAACTCCAACAGCGGCTGGCCCATGCTCAGAACCCCAGCAGCCCTGGGCCACCCGGCGCCGTGGTGGGCACCGTCTCGCCGATCAGCACGGCGTCGCCGGATTGGAGGCCCGACAGGACCTGTGCAGTCGCGTTGGTCCGCACGCCGATGCGCACCTGGCGCGCCGAGACCCGTCCTCGCGGGTCGACCACGCGCACCGTGTAGGCGTCATGCGCATCGCGCTCGCCCAGCGCGGCAGTGGGAACCAGCAGCGTCTGCCTGAGATGGGAGATCAGCACGGAGACCTGCGCGGTCATGGAGGGGCGCAGCTGGCCCTTCGGATTGGGGACGTCGAAGACGGCGTTGTAGTAGATCGCGCGCGAGGAGGTCGGCGTGCCCGATGAGCCCCCTGCGCCGGCTGAACCTGCGCCGCCCACCTCGTTCACGATGGACGTGGGTGCGATCTCGACCCGCTCGATCTGCGCGACGTACTTGTCCCGCTTGTCACCCAGGGTGGTGAAGGTCACCTGCTGGCCACGCTCGACCTTCTGTACGTCGGCTTCTGCGATTTCGGCGCGCACCGTCATGACGTCCAGCTTGGCGAGCATGACGATCGTGGGCGTTGTCTGAAAGGAATTGAGCGTCTGGCCCTGCTTGGTGACGATGGCCACGACGACGCCATCCATCGGGGCCAGGATGCGGGTGTATCCAAGGTTGATGCGTGCGGTCTCGATCTGGGTGTGCGCCTGTTCGATCTGGGCCTCCAGCGAGCGGGCCTCGGCGCGTGCGGTTTCCAATGCTGCCTTGGCGGCCTCCTGGTCGGACCTTGCCGTGGCTTCTGCCGCGAGCAAGGCCTCCTGGCGCTCGAAGGCGAGTTCAGCCTGCGCCAGGGCCGCGCGCCTTGCGGCCAGCTGCGCCTGCAGCGAGGTCGCTGCGGCCTGCGCGTTGCGCATCGAGATCCGCTGCGGCTGGTCGTCAACCTCTGCGATGAGATCGCCGGTCTTCACCGGCTGTCCCAGCGCCACATGCAGTCGCTTGACCTGCCCGGAAACCTGAGCGCCGACGGCGACCAGTTCCTTGGGATGCAATCGGCCTACGGCCAGTACCGTCTGCTCCAGATCACCGATGGTCACGCTCGCCGTGGCCAGCTCGGGGCCCGAGTTCGGCTGCGCAACGCCTATCCAGATTCCCGTGACCGCCGCTGCGAGGAGCAGGCCGAGCAGCGCATATCGTCGAAACACCAACCTCATTCATCCCCTTCTGAAACCGATCGAATCCTTACTCCGCGCAGATCACGGACGAGAGGTGAATGTTGCGCGGACCTGTTCAGAATCCTTGGGGTCTTCATGGAGAACGTGTCGAGACGGCATCGCACGTGGCGACGAGGCAGGTCCGGCATGCGCGAAGCCGTGCCTCCATTTCCGCACTGCCGTCCGGTGTCGGCACTGCCTTGAACCATGCAGCGGCGTCGAAGTGAAGTGCGCGGAAGTAGCGCACCCAGGCGGGGGGGCGTGGCGCAGGCTTGGTTCAGAGGAGTTGGCAACTTCGCTGCGCGAGGCACCGAGGATGAGCCCCTCGGTACAGTTGCTTGCCAATCACACGACGTCGATCACGCCCGGCAGCACGCGTTCGTAGCGCTTCATCTTCGCGGGCTCGATGCCGAGCCATCCCGCAATCTGCTCTGGCGACGTCCCTCGTCGCAACTGCCGAAGAGCGAACGTGTGTCGCAAGCGGAAGGACCCTCCTTCGCGTGAGTCGGCCCCGGCTTCCTCGAGCACTCGCTTCGCGCATTCGTACTGTGAGGGCTTTTGCCATTGTTTACCGGTGCGCGTGGAAGGGAACAGGAAGGGCCCTGCGATGCCAGTTTCGGCGCGCACGCTCAGCCAGTGCTGCAGCAACTCCGCGGCCCATGGCGCCACGGGCGTTTCGCGTGGTGGCGAATTGCCATTTCCGGGTACCTGGAGCTTCCACGGCCGTTCCCGCACGCGACCGCCTTGTGAGACGGGCGAGTCCAGCGTCAGGGCACGGACATCGCCGGGCGTGAGGCCGGCGCCGAGCTGCAAGGCCACCGAGGCGCGATTGCGCACCTCCTGCCAGGTCAGCGGCATTTGGGCATTGCGGGATTTTCCGGGCCGCGGCCGTGCGGTCGAGAGAAACGCAATGAGCTGCCGGGCCTCGCTCACTGAGAGGTAGTCTGGCAGGGGATCGGCATGTGCAGCGTCGGCATAGCGAATCTCAGGATTGGCCGCAATCCAGTCCGCCGCCGCCGAGTTGGTCATCGTGTCCGTTCGGGAGGCATGGTGACGCAGCACCCGGTCGATCAGCCGCATCAAGCGCAACGCGTAGCGCGGCGTCAAGGACAAATCGGAGTTCTTGCGTCCGAACCGGGCCGCTTGGAAGGCCTGCAGGTCAGCCAGTTCAAGGGTCGACAAGGTCACCGCAGGCGATTGCCCGAGACACCAGGTCGCGAACGCCTCCCACATGTCTTCGTAGACCGATACCGAGCCCTCGCGACGCAGCAACCCCGAGCCGCGCTGGTCGCCAAGCCAAGCTTCGAAGGCTTCGCGGAAAGCGCTCACATGGCCTGAATCGGGCGACTCATCGAAAAGGGGCAATGTCGAATCGGATGCCATTGGCAAAGAAAACATACTAACGGCACGGATTATGACCTGGAGGCGGATGTTTTGTATGTTCCTCTGGCAGGAAACTGTTTGCCGTTAGTCTATTTATTGGGCTACGGAAACCTTGTCCGCGGCAAGGTCGTCGTAAATCAGGTTTCCTCCTCGCGGTCCTCCCGCAAGAGCTGGACGCCGAGCGCCTCTAGGGCAGCATGTCTTCTGCACGGTTGGAGGCCTTATACGCGCCAGCGGCCTGCAGATGCGAGGACGAGCCGTCGACCCAGGCCCTTCGGCCGCTTCGTCTTGCGTCTGCGGCCGCTCATGCGTCGCGCGCGATGCGTCGAGAAACCGCCCGCCGCATGGACAGCGCCGAGGTATGCCGTCTTGGCTTCAGCGCGGTCGACAAAGCACCCAGACTTGAATGCTGGAGGACCGATTGGAAGATCGGCCCGTTGCCTCGGTCACGGCAGGAATCCAGCGACTGCGCCTGCGACGGTGCTCAGCGACGGGACTTCTGAGGCTTTCAGCGCTGAACGGGGGCAAGCAACTCCGACGCAGGTGGTAGGCTAGTCGATCAACAACTTGCGTCGGATCGAATTCATGAGTTTGGCGGCGGGCGCTGCAGCAGTGGACTTGGCCCAGCGGCAGCGCGACCGCCTGCCATTGGCCATGCAGCGTGCACAGGAGAAGCTTGCCTGTCTTGCGCCCTCCGGGGAGGCCACGCCTTTGCTGAAGGCCTCCCAAAAAGCAAAGACGGTGGCACAGCGGGTGATCTGGCTGCAGCGAGCTGCATCGGCCTGGGCTCGACCGATGGAGGCACTCTCAGCTTGCCGAGCAGGGTGCAGTCATTGTTGCCAGATCCCGGTGACGATCTCTCTGATCGAGGCCCGTCTGCTGGGTCGCGCCAGCGGCAGGGCGCCGAGCGTGCCAAGACGCAGCCTGCGCGTCGCAGATCACGCGCAGGCCGAAAACCTGTCCGAGATGGAACGGCAGTTGCAAACGGGTCCGCTGACGCCTTGCCCGTTTCTTCGTGCAGACCGTTGCACCGTCTACGAGGCTCGTCCGGTGGCATGCCGCACCTTGCTCAACTTGGATGACGACGATCTGCTGTGCCGGCATTCGGGCGGAGGGAGCTCCCAGGTTCCCTATGCCGACGCCACAAAGCTCAAGGCCTTTGCACTGATGGCGCAGGCTGACACGCAATACGCGGATATCCGGGACTTCTTTCCAAGCACGCGGGATGGACTCTAGCCTCCTCCACGGTGCGTGCTTGGGAGGAAGAAACAGACAGGCAAAGCTCGGGATGCGCAGCTGGAATCGGCACCCGGCCCCTTTTGCAACGCCCGGCTTGCTGAACGCAGGCGCGCGGGGCCTTCACAGGCTCGCGCCAGACTGATCGCGGGCGTCCGCATCATCGGCTTGCAGCAGGCCGAGTTTGCGCAGTGTCCGGTGGAAGTTGCTGCGGTCCATCCCAGCTTCGCGCGCGGCGTTGGCCAGGTGACCCTGATGCCGCGTCAACACCTCATCGAGCCAGGCTCGCTGGAACGCCAGCGTGGCTTCACGCAATGTGCTGCGCACCGCAACCGGAGGGACCTGGCCCTCTGCCGGTAAGGACACGGCCTTCCCCCTCAGGTCAGCCGGAGCGCCAACTGCGGAACTCTCCAACGCCAGGTGGCGTGGTTCGATGGCCGTCCAGCGTGCCCCGCGGGGCTGCTCCCTGACGGCCCGCAGTGATGCGCGACTGATCACATGCTCAAGCTCGCGCACGTTGCCTGGCCAGACGTGCGCCAACAAGGCAGACTTCGACGCCGGCGAGAGCCGTAGGTTGCGCGCGCCCAAGCGATGCTGGTTTTCCTCCAGAAAGCCGCCGGCGAGCGCGAGCACATCGCGTCCCCGTTCGCGCAGCGGCGCGACGACCAGCGGATAGACCGAAAGCCGGTGGTAGAGATCCGCGCGAAACCGCCCCTGCGCGATCGCTGCGGGCAAGTCACGGTTGGTGGCCGCGATCACGCGGACGTCGACCTTCAATGTGCGATCGCTACCAGGGCGCTGCACTTCGCCGCTTTGCAGCACGCGCAGCAGCTTGGCCTGCACGCTCAGCGGCAATTCTCCGACCTCGTCCAGAAAGAGCGTGCCACCGTCCGCGATCTCGAACTTGCCATCGCGGTCGTGCATGGCGCCCGTGAACGCGCCGCGCTTGTGGCCGAAGAGCTCGCTGTCCGCCAGCGCCTCGGGCAGTGCCGCACAGTTGACCTGCACGAGCGGCTGCTCGCTGCGACGCGAGCGCGCGTGCAGGCGTTGCGCCACCAGGTCCTTGCCCACGCCCGTCTCGCCCAGCAGCAGCACCGTCAGGTCAGACACGGCGACCGTCTCGATCTCGCTGTAAAGCTGCTTCATGGCCGCGCTGCTGCCCAGCAATTCGCGCGGTGCGCCGCGCCCGGCGCGCAGCGCGTGAGCCACGGCCTGCTCGCGCGCGGCGCGAGCTTCCATCTCGCGGATCGTCTGGACGGCCTCCACGCCCGCTTCGACGAGTGCCACGAGTGCCTCGACCTGGGCCGGGCTCACGGCGTCGAATGTGTGCGGCTCGAGCGCATCGAGTGTCAGCAAGCCCCACGGGATGCCGCGCAGGCGCAGCGGCGCGCCCATGCAGTCGTGCACAGGCAGGATGCCTGGCTGCCCCGCAATCAGGCCATCGTAGGGGTCCGGCAAACCGCAGTCATGGGCGAACCGCAGGCCTCGCGAACTGTCGAGCAGACGCGCAAAACGCGGGTGGGCAGCCACCGGGAACTGGCGTCCGAGTGTCTCGTCGCTCAAGCCGTCCACGGCCATCGGCCGAAGAACATCGCCTTCGAGTTGCAAGAGGGCGGCCGCATCGCATTGAACGAGTCCGCGCGCCGCGGCCAGAAGCGATCGGTATCTGCTCACTTCAGCCGCCGAATGCGGAAGGTCATGGGTCAAACTGACATCATTTGTGGTCATAAATACAACTGTTTGAAGTTGTCAATTTGACCATTGCAAAAAAAATCACCAATGGCGACAGGGACTTGGCTCATGGTTGTCGCTGGCACAGATCGTGAGATGTCGACACCGCCAACATCAATTCGGAAAAGCCATGAACCCGCAAACCATCGCCATCGTCAAGTCCACCGTGCCTGCGCTTCAGGTGCACGGCGAGGCCATTACCCGTCACTTCTACCGCCTCATGCTCGAGGGGCATCCTCAGCTGAAGGCATTCTTCAACGAAGCCCACCAAGCGGCCGGCAGCCAGGCTCGGGCGCTGGCAGGTGCGGTCGTCGCCTATGGAGCACACATTGACCGCCTGGAAGCCATTGGCGATGCGCTGCCGCGCATCATCCAGAAGCATGCGGCACTCGGCGTGCTGCCCGAGCACTACCCCATCGTCGGCAGCTACCTGCTGCGTGCCATCAAGGATGTGTTGGGCGCCGCCGCCACCGATGAGGTCATTGCCGCCTGGGGCGAGGCCTACGGCGCACTGGCCGACCTGCTGATTGCCGCCGAGGAAAAGGTCTACAGCACCAACGCAGCACAACCCGGAGGCTGGCGCGGGACGCGCGAGTTCCGCGTCGCGCGCCGCGAGGATGAAAGCGATGTCATCACGTCGTTCTACCTGGAGCCCACCGACCGCGGCGCGCTGCTCGCGTTCTCGCCAGGCCAGTACATCACGCTCGTGCTGGACATCGACGGCCAGCCGGTGCGACGCAACTATTCGCTGTCCGACGCGCCAGGCAAGCCGTGGTACCGCATCAGCGTCAAGAAGGAGGAGGGGGGCCGGGCCTCGAACTGGCTGCACAGCACTGCGACCGTCGGCGCGCGACTGCAGGTCCAGGCACCGTGCGGCGACTTCGTGCTGCAGCCCGCAGGAGAACAAACCCGTCCGCTGGTGCTAGTCACCGGGGGCGTGGGCATCACGCCGGCGATGAGCATGCTGGAATCCATGGCGCACACGGGTCGCCCGGTGCATTTCGTGCATGCGGCCCGTCACGGCGGCGCCCACGCCTTCCGCGCGCGCGTGGATGCTCTGGCTGCGACGCATGCGAACGTGAAGCCGCTGTACGTCTACGACACGCCACGCGCCGCCGACCGGCCGCATGCGATCGGCTTCGTGAACCGAGAACTTCTGGCCCGGCTGCTGCCATCCGACCGCGACGTGGACCTGTATTTTCTCGGACCGAAGCCCTTCATGAAGGCCGTCTATGCTGACGGGCTGGCGCTTGGCGTGCCGAAGCAGCAGCTGCGCTACGAGTTCTTCGGCCCGCTGGAAACGCTCGAGTCCTAGGACACACGCGAGGCTCACGCGTCGCCCCCCGTCAGGTGGCCCGCGACGGCCGCAGGACGATCCGCAGCGCCCTCGCCTCGACAGGGCGCTGCCGCCGGAAAGGAAGAACGTTTCAGGAGATCTGGCTGTCAGCGGGGAGGGCGGCCGTCGGAACAAGGTCACTGGATCTCGAGCGACTGGGACCAGAGCTTGCGGAGAAAAGGATTCCAGGGTTCTGTTGAAAACGCTGGTCGAATGCGGACCGACGGTGGACTCGATCATCGCGGACCTGCCGCAGTCCGCGCTCGAGATCCAGACCGTGTCGGGCTCGACAAGCACCACCTTGGCATCGCAATCGCTGTGCTGGGCGACGCGCACATCAGGGAAGCTGCGCTTGATCACACTCGCCTCCCTGCGCGCGCTGGCAGTCGCAATGATGGAGATCTTGGGCGGTCGCTTGCCCAGGATCCGCGACACGTGGTCCGGGCTGAGCAGCCTGCCGGTCACGATGTAAATGGAACCGGTGACGCGCGCGATCTGGGACAGTCGCACTCCCCAACTGCAAGTGCCCATTGAGATCCTCGCGTCGCCGCAGGAAAAAGCAAACCCGCTGCCGTCGTCACGAAAAACCTTTTCAACTCGCCGCTGAAGAATTCAGCTCGCAAGGAAACCCTCACCTTCGACCACGGCTATGCCGAATCGCTTTCACCGCTCAGCGCACGGTGCAAATCGCACACCGAGCCGAGGTCTTGAGCACGGGCGGGCGGAGTCCCCCCGGCACGCGAGATTGCGCTGGAAGCGGTGCTGCAAGAAATCACGCGCCTCCTGTTCACGCTTCCGACCGTATCGTTAGGCCACCAACGTGCCTGAATCCATCGCCGCTCCCGTGTACGGCAAACAGATGCGCACTTCTGCGCCGCCACCGGCGCGTGCTGAAGCGCTCGCGTGGCCGCCATGGGCCCTGCAGATCGCCTGCACGACCGACAGGCCCAGGCCGGTTCCGCCGGCGTGCCGCGAGCGAGACTGCTCGCTGCGCCAGAAGCGCTCGAAGAAGCGCGAGAAGTCCTTGTCATCGGATGAAACACCTGTGCCCCGGTCGCGAACGATCAGTTCAACGCCCAGGTCTCGCTCCACAAGGTCAATCTCCACGATGCCACCGTCACCTGCGTAGCGCACCGCGTTGTCGATGAGGGCCGACAGAGCCTGACCGAGCCGCGTCCTGTCCGCGCGCAGCGTCTGCCCGGCCTCGACATGGTTGACGGCCCGCACGCTGCGCGCCTGCAAGGCGGGGCTGGCCCAATGGATTCTTTCGTCGACGAATTGCCGCGCGGCGAACTCGCTGATCTCCAGATGCAGTCGACCACCCTGCGCAAGCGAAAGAACCTGCAGGTCACCGATGATGCGCTGGATCTGCTCCAGCTGATCCAGAACCGTGGCGATCTGACCCTCTTCGTACGGGAACACCCGATCCAGAATGCCCTGCAGTCGTCCCATCGCCGCAGTCAAAGGCGTGCGAAGTTCATGCGCGATGGCCGCACTCGAATCGTGGAGCTCCCTGTCGTACGCTTCCAAGCGCTGCGCCATCTTGTTGAAGTGCATCGCGAGGCGCTGGAGTTCAGCAGGCGCCGCTTCGAGCACCGGTGCCCGGGCCGAGAAGCGTCCCGTCGCCACCGACTCCGCGGCGGCGACCACGTGCGAGACTGGCCGAACGATACGGCGCGCCAGAATCAGGCCGAACGCCACCACGAAGGGAACGATGGCCAGGCTCAACAGCGCCTGCACGATCAGATCCTCGGTATCGGACGGCGGCGCGAAAATCTCACCGTACATGGCATAGATTTCCTGCAACCGCTTTGCGTTCTTTTCCGGCTCAATCTCAAGACGCCGCATCTCTGCGGCCACCCCGGGTGGCAGTTTGGACTCAGCCTTTGCTTCCAGGTAGTTGTAGCGCCCCCACATCCCGGCCTGCACGGCCGCGGTCGCAGCAATGGCCAAGACGACCATCCGCCAGGTGAGCCACGCCCAAAGTGATCGACGCGAGCGCATCGCTACGAACCGCCCAAGCGATAGCCGACGCCTCGCACAGCGAGGGGGATGCCCGTGACACCGCGCTCCTCCAGCTTGCGCCGCAGGTTGTGCATGTGCGTGTCAACCACCCGTTCGAGCGCATCGCTTTCGGGCAGACAGGCTTGCAGCAGCTCGAACCGAGTGAAGGCCTTGCGTGGATGCCGCATCATGGTCGACAGCAGTTTGAATTCGGTGATCGTCAATTCAAGCGGATTGGCATCACCGTCGACATGCACCGTCACGGCATCGAGATCGAGCTCGAGCGCTCCATGAGAAAGCCGGGACTTCGCAGCGAACGACGCAGCACGCGAACGCCGAAGGACGACCTGCACGCGTGCGACGACCTCCTTCGGATTGAAGGGTTTGACCACATAGTCGTCCGCACCGTAGCGCAGCGCGCCGAGCTTCTCGGCCTCGTCATTGATGGCCGTCACCATGATGACCGGGACATCGCTCGCGCGGCGCATGGCGGCCAGGACCTCACTGCCACTCAGTCGCGGCAACATGTAGTCCAGCAGCACCAGCGCCGGCTGCCACTGCCCGAACATCCGCAGCGCCTCCTCACCATCACGGCTGTGCGCCGTTTGGAACCCTTCACGCTGCAGGTAGGCAGAAAGCACCTCGGCAATCTGCGGGTCGTCTTCAACAATCAGGATACGTTCGTCGGCCATAGAGCAGTCAATGTGCGCCGCCAGCGGAGTGACGTCTTCTTCTGCAGGGCAGGAGACGCTCGCGGCGGGGTGCGCATTATCTGGCGCCGACGAGAGATTTCGATCTCATAAACACCGCCTTCATGTCATGGAATTCGCATCGCGCTGCGGTCATCTTCACATTGCAGCAGCCTTGATCAAATCTTGGCAATTCGTGGCGCAATCCTCCATGTTGGAACACCAGAATGCTGGAGCACATGCCGAGATTCGCAATATCGTGCGCCCGCAGTCCAAGCTCGAGCCAGCCGAGTTCGCGTTCATCGACCCGCGAAGTAGTCAAAGCTGGTGAAGGAGCGTGGCATCAGGATCGAGCAGTAGCTCTCCGGAGTCGTGGCTGCACCGATGGCTCGGCCATACAGTTCGGTCAGCGCAGCCATCCGTGCTTTCCCTCGGATTACGTATCAAAACGTTGCATATATTGGGCGCGCTTTAAAACAAAAGGAGAAGCCGACCATGTATCAACAGGTACTCACACGCTGGCTCGCAGGCATGGCGATCGCCACGGGGGCAATGGGCAACGCGTCGGCCCTGGAGGTTCTGGTCGCGCAGGTGGCGCCGATGCGCGGCCTCGAGGCCAAGCAGGGGCAGGGCTATGCGGCCGGCATGCGCCTGGCTTTCGATGCTGCGAACCGCAAGGGCGGCGTGAACGGCCACACCTTCGCGCTCGCGACGGAGGACGACGGCAGCCGGCCCGAATCCACCGTCGAGCAGACCCGCAAGCTGCTCACCGAGAAGCGGCCGCTGGTGCTGGCCGGCTACTTCGGCAGCCAGAATCTGCGCGAGCTGCTGGCCACGCGGCTGCTGGAGCAGCAGCGCATCGCGCTGGTGGGCTACCGCACCACCGACATCGCACCCGCGCATGCGCAGCTCTTCAACGTGCGCGCCGACATCCCGAGCGAGCTTGCCAAGCTCACCACCCAGCTGTCGACGGTGGGCATCACCAAGCTGGGGCTGCTCTACGAAGCCGGCCCCGGAAGCGACGCCATCGTCGCGGCGGCCGACCAGGCGGCGGCGCAGGCCAAGGTCCGCTTCGTGACGCGCGCTCCCTACACGGGCAGCAACCGGGGCGCGAACACATCCATCTCCGAAGCGGTGCAGGTGTTCACCAAGGCCGCGCCGCAGGCCATCATCCTGGTCGCCAATGGCGCACCGACCGCAGCCTTCATCGAGGCCTACCGGATCAGCGGCGGCGCGGCGCAGCTCTTCGCGTATTCGGGCGCGGACATCGAGCAGTTGTCGCAGCGCCTGGGCGAGGACCACTTGAGGGGCGTGGTCATCTCCCAGGTCACGCCGAACCCCTACAAGAGCACCAGCCGGCTCGAGCGCGAGTTCACGGAGGCGTTCAACCAGCAGAAGCCCAAGGAGCCGGAGAGCTACCTGATGATGGAGGGCTACATCGCCGGCCGCGTGATCGTGGAGGCCGTGCAGCGCCAGGGCCGCACGCCCACGCGCGAGGGCACTATCGCCGCGCTGAACGGGATGACCGACTACGACCTCGGCGACTACGTCATCGGCTTCGGCGGCGGCGGGCGCAACGGCTCGAAGTTCGTAGAGCTTTCGATCGTGAACGGCAGCGGCAAGGTTCAGCAGTGACCGGAACCCGGCGCTTCTCCTGCTGAACGGAGCGGCGCCTTTTTAGCTATTCACGGGTCTTTCCGACAAGCGCCACGACCTCCGTGAGATCGGCAATCTGCCCCTGGTGCAGAAGCGCGAGCTTTTCCAGCTTCCTGCGCCCGGCTGCCAGCAGATGAACCTCGACCTGGCGCCGATCCGTGGTGCCGGGCTTGCGCTTGACCAAGCCCGCCTCCTCGCCGCGCGAGACGAGCGCCACCACTCCGTGAAGCTGGGCCTGCAGCCGTTCAGCGATCTCGCTCACCGTTGCCCACTCGCGACCCGGGAAGATCTGTGCGCGGAGCATCAACTGGTACTGAAGCACTGTCGTGTCGCGCCCGATTCGGCGGGCCTGCTGCTCGCCGCGCTCACCCTGCTGCTGATCGTGCTGCTGCCGTCCATACGCTCCAAGCGCGAGGAGGCTTTCGTCGAGGAGGGCGGGTAACACCGGCGGCGTCCCTTCGGACATCCACTCGCAGGGATTCGCACGCTCCCCGGGGGTATGGGATCATCTGCGCGATCAAACGCATCCTCGGTTGGGGCAACACGGATTGCGCAGATGAACACTGCATACTCTGCTGCCTTCAGCACGGACAACCGATCTCGACAAGATGAAGGTCAATGCAATGGGAGCATCAACCCACTTCGCAGGCGTGCAACGGAAGTGGCGGAATTTCTGGCTGATGAGCGTGGCCATCCTTTCGGCTTCCGCGGGATCGACACTCTGCGCATCCACACGTGATGAGGAAGATGCCTATCAGCGTGTGCTGGCTTCGCGCTCGTGGCGGACGTTCTCCCAGCAGGTCTCGAAGAACTATGTCAGACCAATCAAGGCGGGGGAGCTTGAGGCGAAGTGCAAGGCTTCCATCTCCGGTCTATCCAGTCAGGACCACACAAGCCTGATTGAGCGTTGCATCCGTGCAGCTCTCAAAGGCCTGGATTCAACCTCTGCTTACCTCAACGCGGCTGAATGGCGAGCGCAGCGAGGAGATACACCGGGCAAATCGGCGGGCATCGGCCTCGAGATGCGGGCACATTCCGGCGACGATGGCCTTATCGAGATCGTCTCACCCATCAAGGGAGCGCCTGGAGAAAAGGCCGGACTGAGGGCAGGGGACTTGATCGTATCGATCGACGGCATGTCGACCAGTTCTCTTTCCCTGGCCCAGTCGGTCAATGCATTGCGAGGCGAGGTGGGCACGCGGACGACACTGCAGGTGCGCAGGTCGGGAGCGAACGAGCCGCTCCAGTTCACGGTGACCCGCGAGCCGATCAAGGCAGCTACCGTTAAATCGGCAAAACTGCTCTCTGCGGGCGTCGGTTATTTTCGGCTGCTTCAATTTCAGGATCGCACACGCAACGAAGTGCTTGCCGACGTTGCGAGACTGGAGGCAGACAACGCTGGCCCCTTGCAAAGCTTGTGCTTGACCTGCGCGATTCTCCTGGCGGACTCCTGAGTGCCACGGTGGGTCTTACCGCGCTATTCGTCCAGCCTGGCTCCGTGATCGTTCGGGTGTCCGGGCAGCATGCTGGCGCGAGCCGGGTCTATCGAGCCGTAGCCGGCGACTATGCAAGCGTTACTTCGGTGCAGGCTGATGAGCCAACGCGCCCATCGCTGCTGTCACTGCGACTGGTTGTCCTGGTCAACGCCAAGACGGGTGCCGGTGCCGAGGCGTTGGCCAAGGCATTGCAGGAATTGCGCAAGGCCACGGTGCTAGGACAACCGAGCGCAGGTCTGGCTTCGATTGAAACGATTCTGCCCCTCGACTTCGGTACGGCGCTGAAACTCACCACAGGAGCCATGTCTTCGCCCAAGGGGACGTCATGGCAGGGGCGCGGCGTCGAGCCCGATGTGCTGGTGAATGCCGGTGCGCGAGAAAAGGGAGAGTTTGGAAGCATTCCTGCAGACGCAAATCTCATGGCCGCAATTGCTCGGCTGAGGAGCCCTTGAGCATGGCCCGCTGGCTATAGCACGCCTCGGCCTCTAGTAAGGGCAATGGCCAGGCTGCCCCTTCAGCCGCCCTGACCACACCAACTGGATCATGCGCCTTCTCTTGGTATTTCGGAGAAGTAGAAATTTTCTTCGGAATTGCTCATTTTCATGGAGAGTTTCGGTATTTCAGAAAATATTTGCATTCGCGGCATGCGACCTCCAAAATTTCGGATTTTCAGAAACTCCTTATTGAAATACAGCAAACGCCCGCGGGAAATGGTGCGGGACGGCGCCCGGACAGGAATGGTTCGCTACGACTCTCGCGGAGATCGGCGAGATCCCTTCAGTTCGTCGGCCCCTGGCAGGGGACGCAGCGCCCGAGAACGGACAAGATGCCGCGTGGATTCCGCCAGAACCCCTGGGCTCATGTCGCCAACCGGGTGACGATGCGGGGCTGCCACGTACGCCTGACGACTGCTGCCTCAGGTAAGGAAACTCTTACCTTGTACCCCTGCCTCTTGGCTTATCTTCGGTGACCATCCCAGGAGGCCAGACATGCAACAGATCGCCGTGGTGGATGATGACCCTCTCGTCATCGAACTGCTCACCCGCTGGCTCAAAGAAACCGTTCACGACTGCCAGATTTCATCGTTCTCCGAACTCGAACCGGCTTTGCGTGCCATCGACGATACGGATTTCGATTTGGTGGTCTCTGACGTGGATCTTGGCACGGGCTCGGACAAGTTCGGGGGGGTAAAAATTGCCAAGGCCCTGGATACGCGACGCACTCCACTGTTGGTGATCACGGGGTTCACCGTGGAGGAAGGGGTCTTCAAGGCGCTCGACGCATGGGACTATCTCCAGAAACCGGTGGATGAATCTGATTTCAAGTCGGAGGTCAGGCGCGCGCTCACGTTCAGGCGCGCACTGACCGACACGGATTCGGCGCACGATTCGGATGGCGATTTCCCGAAAGTCCCGGATCTCAAGATCAATCGTCGCGGTCGGAACAACATTCAATGGAAGGGGCATCCCCTTCGCATGTCGATGTCGAAAATCGACATCGTTGAAGCTTTGGCCCGAAATGCGGGCACGGCTGTCAATCACAAACAGCTTTACGAATTCATAGTCAGTGGCAAAAATCTCAGGAATCTGCGTGTCAAGGTTTCTGAAATTCGGGACGAATTCCGTTCCGTCGATCCTGAGTTTGATCAAATCCAGGCTGTCGTCATGAATGGCTATTTGTGGCAGTTGGACTGATTGCCGCAGCAAGAGCGCGGGTCGCCGCGGTCGAAGCATTCATCCTGGGTTTCGGCAACCGCGTCGGCGTCTGGTATCGCCGCAGAGCCCTGTGGCTGCGAACGGTTCTGTTCCTCACGGTCCTGTTGGTCGTGACGGCATCCGCTTCGATACATCTGTATTTCCTTTCGTCCGACCGCGCCAAGGAAATTCGGCGGGAGCTCTTCCAGCGCGATCTTCGTGACCTCGTGGGGCGATTCGACGCCGACGAAAGGTTCGTTCTTGAAAACAATACCTCGGAGCTGATCGGGGAAAGGCGGGCGCTGAGGCCGTTGCTGCTGCCCAGGGCCTACTACACCGGTTTGCCGACAACTGCCGCAACGGTTCTTCCTCGCCAGCCGCCTCGCAATTGCTTTGTCTACCTCGAGCCGATTGGCGAAGTGACCTGCCCCCTTCCTCCGTGCCATTCATAACGAGGAAGTCCGGGGTTTCAAGATTAATTGATCTCGGTAGTGGTGTTTGAGCTGGGCCGAGCAGCATCGCCAGCGCGCTGGCGATGCTGCTCGGCGAACTTCGCCGGTGACATTCGCCCACAGCTGCTGTGCGGCCTGACCTCGTTGTAGTCTTGCCGCCAGGCGGAGATGGCCGACCTGGCCTGCATCAGCGTCTCGAACCACTGCTCGTTGAGGCACTCGTCCCTGAACTTTCCATTGAAGCTCTCGATGTAGCCGTTCTGCATGGGTCGCCCAGGCTCGATCAGGATGTGGTGGATGCCGTGGGTCTGCGCCCAACCCATGAACGCCCTGCTGGTGAACTCCGGGCCGTTGTCCGTGCGCACGGCCAGTGGGTAGCCCCTGAAGACCGCCGCCCGGTCCAGCAGCCGCGTCACGTACTGCCCCGAGATGCCCCAGTCCACCGAGATGCTCACGCACTCGTGGCTGAAGTCGTCGGCCACCGTCAGGCACTTGATGCGCCGCCCGGTGCTCAGGCTGTCACTAACGAAGTCCATGCTCCAGACCTCATTGACCGTGCTGGCCAGTTGCAGCGGCACGCGCTCGCTGATCGGCCGCTTGGCCTTCCTGCGCTTGCGCACGGCCAGGTTTGCCGCGCTGTAGAGCCGGTAGATCTTCTTGTGGTTCACGCCAGGGAAGTGCGGGCGCAGCATGTCGTGGATGCGCCGATAGCCAAAGCGCCGGCGCACGTGCGCGATCTCCACGATCTTGCTGCTGAGCTCCTGGGTCATCGCATCGATCTCGGGTGGGTTGCGCCAGCTGTCGCGTGAGAGCCCCACAAGCCTGCATGCCCGCCGCTCGCTCAGACCGCATTGCTCGATCATGGTGGCGATGGCGGCACGCTTGGCCTGTGGGGCTAACGCTTTACCCCGAAGGCGGTGTTCAGCGCGTGGATGTCCAGATGGGCTTCGGCCAACAGCTTCTTCAGCTTGTTGTTCTCCGCCTCCAGCTCACGCAGGCGCCTCGCATCGGGCACCTCCATGCCACCGTACTTGGCACGCCACTTGTAGAAGGTGGCATCGCTGAAGCCGCCCTTGCGGCACAGCTCCTTGATCGGCAGGCCGGCCTCGGCCTGCTTGATGAAACCGATGATCTGCTCTTCGGTGTATCTGCTCTTTCTCATGTCCGTCATTCTCCAAGTTGACGGACTTCGCTGCCATTACGCTGGTACGGCCGGGAGGGGGCAGGTCAGAAGGGCAACCCTCGGACGATGATCGCTTCTGTTCGTATTTCGGGGAGTCCAAAGCCGCCGGGCGCTACCTGTATGTCGCGGGCACGTTCGCGGAGGACGATGTGGTTCCACTCAAGCCCGGCGACCTCAAGATGGTCGCCGACACCATCAAGATCGACATCGAGGCGAGCGGCCAAAAAGTCACATGGTGGCTGGCGTTTCAGCCCCCGCCGTTCTTTGCCCGCCGCGATCGCTATGAACTGACCGCGTTCCGTCAGGTAGGAGACAACCAGCGGGACCGGGATCGAAAAATCGAGGGCTGGGCCTATCTGCAAAGGCAGGCCCGGAGCTCTCGACTGCATTTCATCGCACGGCTGGACTTTCGGGAATTCATCGAGCCCAAATCCGACGAGGAGTGGCCTCCCAACGGATGGCATGGAACCACCTTCTCTGTTGAGCGAAGGGATGCGTCGGCGAACACGTCAATCATCAGAACGATCAAGTACCGCGGCGACGGCAGGGCCGAACTGTCCCTCTCAAGCCTCGGCACGCAGATCTTCAATGCCTACGGCAGTATCCAGTTGCGCAAGATCGGGGAGACACCCGAACAGGCCTGGTCGATCGATCCGCCGGAAAATCTCCGAGCGAAGTTTGCGCCCGGGTTTCTGGGGGCAAAGCTTGAAAAGGGCGACTTGTTGCTGCCGGCGACTCCCACGAGCCAGTCGGAGTCGATTCCCGACACGAATCTTTCCGTGACAGTGGCGCACCCTTGGAGACTGATCGAGAAGGGGTTCTGGCAGATATTCATCTACCTCCTCGTTCTGCTGACGGGAAGTGGTCTGGTCTTCTGGTACTTCGTGCGAGCCTTGCTCGGGCCGATCGGTGAATGGGCAAAGTACTCGGAACAGTTGGCGGTCACGCGGCGAGACCTGAATGTCAGCCTGCCTTACGGCGACCAGAGGAATGAGATTGGAATGCTCGCCACAGCCATCAACGGGCTGATCAAAAGCCTCAGAGATCAGATGGCGCAGGCGCATGACGAGCGAGAAAAAAGAGCGGCCGAGAGCCGTCGCCAGCGTGACCAGGAAGTCGAGAACAGGATGCAGAACCTCAAGGTCATGGGCCATGAGATCCGATCTCCGCTACAGGCTTTGATGGCAATTCACTCCGGACCCAACGATCCAGGCAGGCGTTATGTAGATCGCATGTTCGCGGCTCTTCCCCACCTGATGGGTGGCGCCTCAGCCGTGGACGCAATCGGCTCCCGAGAAATGGACATCGTTGAGTTTGATCTCGCGCACTTTCTTTCGGAAGTGGCTCGCAATGCCGAGCACGCGGACATCTCGCAGGTCGAGTATGGAGGACCGCCGCAAGGCGTCAGGTGTCTGGCAGACTTGTTCTCGTTTGAAGACGCGTTGACTCACGTGCTGAACAATGCGGACCGCCACCGGGCGCCCGATACGCCGATCCGGCTCGTGCTTGTTGCGCAAGATGAGGCTGCGGGCGTCGAGGTGTGGAATGACGGTCGGAATATCCCCCACGACAATCTCGAGAAAATCTTTGAGTTCGGATTCTCGACCGCAACCACGGCTGAAGGCTACGGTCAGGGAGTAGGTCTCTACGTGGCGCGCGACTATCTTCGACGCATGAGGGGAACGATCACCGCGCGCAACTACGCGAGTGGCGTTGTTTTCACACTGATGCTCCCCATCGCGCCAAGCCTGTTCGCGTAAGAAAAATCTTATATGCGCTAATGCTCGCGCAAGAACTTCGCCATAACCGGTGCCTGTCGAACTTACGCAAAGCTCGACAAACTGGATGCTCTTCACAAAGTGCGGCCTTCGCCGACACAGAAGAACAGCAACATGGCACAAAAACACAACATCATCTTCTACCCCGTAGGCAACGGCGACACGACGCAGATCATCACTGCGAACGGACGCCGCATCCTGTTCGACTTCAATCACTGCAAGGCGGCCGAGGACGCGGCCGACCCGCGCATCGATCTGCACAATCAGCTCAAGCGCGAGCTGAGCGAGGCCAAGCGCGACTACTTCGACATGGTTGCTTTCACCCATGCCGATCTCGACCACATCTGCGGCAGCACCAACTTCTTCGAGCTGCGCCACTCGGGCACTTACCAGGGGGAGGGGCGCACCAAAATCAACGAACTCTGGGTTCCAGCGGCCATGCTCATCGAAGAAGTGCGTCGCGACCAGCTTTCGGACGAATTCGCGCTCTGGCGCAAGGAAGCGCGCCACCGCTTGCTGGAAGGCAAGGGTATCAAGGTGTTCTCCCACCCCGAAGAGGTCGACAAGTGGCTGCACCCGGCCCTCAAGGAGCGCGGAGAGTCGACGGATGCTCGTGACCACCTGTTCGTGGACGCCGGAACGGTGGTGAGCACCTTCAGCCTTGCTGCTGACGGGATCGAATTCTTCACCCATTCTCCGTTCATCGAGCACTGCGAAGACGGCGACTTCGTTCGCAACGACGCGTCGCTCGTCTTCAACGTGCGGTTGGCGGCGGACGGTGCGCACTACGACTTCCTGCAGATCGGCGACAGCAGCTGGGAAGTGCTTGAGGACATCGTTCGCATCACCAAGTACCACGGCAATGAAGATCGTCTGCGCTACGACCTCTTCAACATTCCCCACCACTGCAGCTATCTGTGTCTGAGCGATACGAAGGGGGAGAAGGAGACGATCCCGAAGCCGGGCGTCAAGGAGCTGCTGCTGTCGGGCAAGAAGAACGCGTACATCGTGAGCTCGAGCTACCCGATCCCGAACTCGAAGGACATGTACGAAGAGATCCAGCCTCCGCACATCCAGGCGCGCAACGCGTATGAGTCCCACCTGACGCAAGTCGGTGGCCGGACGTTCATCGTCACCATGGAGGAACCGAACGCAGCAAAGCCGTCGCCCTTGGCGTTCGAGGTGAGCGCGGGCGGCGTTGCATGGATCAAGGCGATCGCTGGCGCTCCGGCCCTCCTGACGTCCTCGCCGCCGCGCGCGGGGCTCTCCGCAAGCACGGTGCGGGTGGGCTGACATGGATGAAGATTGGGGAACCCTGCCGCAGGGTGAGCTGCTGCAGGGACCACAGGACCTTCAGGAACCACGCAGCATCGCGATCGCGACGGCGGTGCAGCGCCATTCCGACTTCGAGTTGGTACGCTGCATGCAACTCGAGCGAGGAGGGCGCCTGGAACTTCTCGTCGTGGACGCAAAGTGCCACGCCGTGCCGCCCAACAATCCTTTCGGGATCGAGTTCATCGAGCGGATCGCGATGATCGTGGGCTCGGACGCGAAGCAACTCGTGGAGGTGCTCGCGGTGCGCCGCGGCTTCCCGCGCCTCATGCACCAGAATGCGCGTCCGCCCGGATGCCCGCCCAGCCTTTGCCTCTATTTCGAGCCGCCGCGATCCGTGACGCGAAGCTGGACGCCTGAGAGCTTTCTCGGGCGTATCAAGTTCTGGCTGGAAAAAACGGCCCGTGGAGAGCTGCATCCCGCGGATCAGCCTGTCGAGCAGATCTTTTTCACCACCTCCTACGAACTGGTCCTGCCGTGGAACGTCGACACCCTTCTGACGGGGAATCCGAAACAGAAATTCGACCTTTTCGAGGGAGTCAAACGCACCGAGCACAGCTCGACCTTCTTGCTCCAGCCGCGCCTGGAGGGCGTCAAGCGCAGCCCGAGCCTTTCGTTGGTGAGTCTTCGGTTGCCTCCCGTCGTACACGGGCGCATCGAGGAAGATCCCCCGACTCTCGGCCTGTTGGCGGATATGCTGAGCTCGCGCAGGGTTGATCTGGTTGCGGCGCTCGAACTTGCAATCAGCGCAGCCGTGGGGAGCGACGGCGCCGCGGCCGCAACGGACAGCACCGGGACCGTCATTCTGCTCGACATGCCGATCACGCGCGCGCCGGACGCCCAGGCGGAGCGTCGTGCAAGGCGCGCGTATCTGGTCAACCACGGCGCGCTCAAGCTCGGCGAGATGATGGGCGAGCTCCATCGGGTCGGCGACAAGTACTGGCGAGTGAAGCTGCTGGAGCCGGCGGCCAAGTCGACGGCGTGGAAGTCGGTTGAGATCGAGGCGATCGAGGTGCTGCAATGCGCCGATCAAGCGGCCGCGCGGCGCCAGGCCGGCACCGTCGGGCCTGGGCTCATGGCAACACTGGTTGGCGCGGGTGCGCTCGGCGCGACGATGCTCGATCTGTGGGTGCGTTCGGGTTGGGGTGAGTGGACAGTCGTCGATAAGGACCACGTCAAGCCACACAACCTGGTGCGTCACCCCGCGGATCTTCGACATCTGGGCCACTACAAGGAACAGGTTGCTGCCGCTCGCGCCGAAGAGATCCGCGATGGTGCCGCACCCGTGACGCCCGTACACGCGGATGCGTGTGATCTGGTCGACGGCGGTCTCCTGCCAGCCCTGCGCAGCGGGAGGCTGGTGGTGGATGCCTCCACGACGTTGGAGTATCCCAGGCTTGCAAGTGCACATGATGACGCCGGGCGTCACACCTCCGTGTTCCTGACACCCTCCGGGTCGGGGTGTGCCCTGTTGTTGGAGGATGCGGCGCGCACGATACGCCTCAGATCGCTGGAGGCACAGTACTACCGCGCCGTCATCACGCAAGATTGGGGTGAACACCACCTTGAAGGAAGCGCTGGCACGTTCTGGAGCGGTGCGAGTTGCCGGGATATTTCGGTGGTGATGCCGTATTCGGCGGTGCAGGTCCACGCCGCGCTACTGGCAGAGCAAGTTCAGAAGCTGACTTCGTCCGACGAGGCCAGTGTCCGCGTCTGGTCACGCGACGCGGGCACTGGCGCGGTCGCGCTTCATGAACTCGCCGTGCACCAGGAGCACAAGATTGCCTTCGATGACATGGATTTGTTCACCGATGCGGGTGTCACCGCAAAGATGCGCGCGCTGCGCGAACACCATCTCCCCAACGAGACGGGAGGAATTCTGCTGGGCTATCACGACTTGAACATCAATGCCGTCGTTGTCGTGGACGCACTCGAAGCGCCTTCCGACAGTCGCTCATCGCCTGGGCATTTCGAGCGGGGAGTGGAGGGCGTCGCGAGTGCGGCGCGGGAAGCTTCCAGGCGGACCGCCGGGATCGTCGGCTACGTGGGGGAGTGGCACAGTCATCCCAAAGGCCATGGCGCCGATCCGAGCGCTGATGACTTCTATCAGCTGGTGTACCTGGCGTTGGGGATGGCGCAGGACGGGCTGCCTGCCGTGTCGCTGATCGTCGGCGACAAGGGTGACCTGCGAGCCATTAAAGCTGCGGTGGGCTCATGAAAGGGGCCGAGCCGATCCAGTCTCTGCGCCATGAGAGCGTGCCGCCGTTCGTCGAGGAAGTTGAACAATGTATGCAAAAGCGGGGGGGCGATGATTGACCTGTTGAAGGATCCTTACGAGCGCAAAGCGCGCCTTTTCCCGGGTTTGATGGTGGCGCTGCCACTGCTTGTGCCATTGGTTTGCGTCTACGGCCCTCGCCACCCCGTCCTGACGGCGGTCGTCGCCGTGCTCGGTGGGTGCGGCGCGCTCTACACGTTGGCGAGCGTGACGCGCGGCCGCGGCAAGCAACTCCAAAAGAGCCTGCTTGCCGAATGGGGCGGTCTGCCGACCACGATTGCCCTTCGACACTGCGAAACCTCCGCATTGGATGGCGTCAGCAAGCAGCGCTATCACGCGATGATCGGCACGAAGCTGCAGATTGCCATGCCGACTGCTCAAGAGGAACGCGCGGATCCGGCCAGGGCGGACGATGTCTACAACGGGGTCGCGAAACGTCTTCGTGAATTGACTCGGAACAACAAGGGCCTGCTTTTCAAAGAGAACATCGCTTACGGTTTTCACCGAAACATGTTGGCGATGAAGCCCGTGGGCATCGTGACGAGCTTGATGGGCCTGGCCTACGGATTGATCATCGCCAAAGCTCTGCAACTTTCGCCGCTGCAGTTCGCCCCGATCCATCTCGCAGATCCAGGGTTGGCTGCAACGCTGACGCTGTTGGTCTCAGTGGCTCTTCTGGCCGCCTGGCTGCTCTACTTCAACAGGAAAGCCGTGCTTCATATCGGATTCTCATATGCGGAGCAGCTGTTTGAGTGCTTGACTGCTCTTCCGGATGTTTCCGTGCGCAAGCGCGCCGCAAAAGCCGTGTCAGTTCACCCACAGGCCGCAGAGCTGGACAAGTAGTTGCATGGCGTGAACGCGTCCTTCAACTCTGCTCCTGTGTTGGGCGGGAACTCGGGGTTGCGATGCGCTCCTGGTCTCTTCAGGGCTGCTTCATTTCTGCTCCCAGCCCACAACTACACCGTTCTCGAGCGTCACACGAAGCAGGTAGCGATTCTTTCCAGCCGGGTGGTACTTCCAGATCTGGCGATGCCTGGTCTTCATGACCCGCGACTCGATGTCCGATGGCTGGCCCAGCGAATCCCCGAGCTGTTCTTCGGTCTGCCCCTGCCAGAAGCTGCAGGACATGATCCCTTCGACGATGTCAGGATCGCCATACTTGGCCAAGAGCGCGGCGCACCGCCGCTTGCGCGCTTCGCTCCTGAGCCAAGCGCGGGCTGCGGCAACGAGTACGACGACGACTATCAGGGCAATCAACACATCCATGCTTCAGCATCCGTTGTAGTTTTTGCGCCCGCTCGCGGTGATCGTGTAAGTACCGCCTCGAGGCCCGACGTAGCAGGTGCGGCCGCCGACCGCGTAGTTGCGACCCGCCGAGAGGGCCGCGCGCGGCTTGGATGGGGAGTAGAGCGATTGCGGCGCGGCACCGGCGGAGGAGGAACTCGTGTCGAAGGTGCCGCGGGATAGGTCGTTCGCCACGCGCAGGCATTCCAATCGTTTGCGCGCGGGCTCCATGGCATTGCATGCCTCCAGCAGGATCGCTGGCGTCGCGGCGCAAGACGGGCCCAGCGCGGTCAGGGCGCTCAGTGCAAGCAGCGCGTTGAAGACGGCAGGGGCCTTCATGTCAGTTCTCCTCGAGCTTTGCAGGTTTCAGCCTGTCTTATGTCCGTATCAATTTCCGTATCAATCATGCAGTGGACCTTCCGAAGGGAGTTCCAAGAATCCCGTATTCATGGGAGGTGAAGCCAAGCGGTACACCGCCGATTCGAAGCGAAACCGATCGCCTCATCCCATGAATAAGGGATTGGCGTGCGGATTTCTTTCGCTGAACCTACCCGGAAGGGTGAATCTCCGCTTGGAAACCAACTCCAGGCGCAGACTTGCCTTTTCCCACAGGAATGAATGACTGTCACGAGGAGGCCTCATGAAGAAAGCACTCGCGTTCGGGATCTTGTCCATCGCTGTATTCGTCTCGCCCTTGGCTGTCGCCAAAGGAAGCTCAGGCGGCCGAGTCGCGTATGGAGGAGGGCATCACACGGCCAGCCACGGCGGGTCCTACTCCGGCGGGCAAGGCAGTTCGCATCGCGGTGGCACCTACCGCAACACCAGGACCAGCGACCGGTACGGCACGCACAAGTAGTCATGGCAAAGAACGACCCCACAGGCGACAACGCCCGCCGCGGTGCGGTGAAAGACCGTTCGCAGGTGCTCAATCCCAAAACGGGCAACTGGACCAAGCGCAACTCGGACGACGGGCGCTTCATGGATCAGAAGCAGGATGGAACGCCTTTCAAGGGCGTGCGGCGCGAGAAAGGGAAGTGAAGAGGAAGTCGCCAGGCTGTTGAGACCGACCACTGGCGATGACCATCGAGATTTGCCCGATTCTCAGGCCTGATGCTTGAGATCCAGCAGCCCGACTTCGCGCCCGAGCAAATGCCCGGCGAACCGGTCGCGAGCTTGCAGCGCGAGGTCCAGCGCAAGCTGGGGCGTTGCCTGCTTCGCCTGCAGCAATACGAGCGCCTGGTCAAGGCGTTGGCGGTCGACTTCGAGATCGCCGGTCCTTCCGACGAACTCGAGGACATCCGATGCAGGCGTGGCGAAGCCGTCGCAAAGCTCACGCTGGGGCAACTGATCAAACAACTCACCGGCATCTATCTGCAACCGCAAACCGCTTCAGACGCGGCAGGAGGCCGACTGGGAGCCGGTCGACTCGAGCCGCACTGGTTTCGGATGCACACGCGCATGACGCTGGATTAGGCGGACTACGATCGAACGGTCGATGACCTGAAGGAGTTGGTTGCGCTTCGCAATGACGATGTTCAACTCGAACAGTGCACGGCCGTATTGCGTCGTGCCGCGGCCGAAGTCGGTCGAGTCGCGCGCTGAACGGAAGATGGCGGCCTTGTCGCTGTAGAACGCCACGGGCTTGCCATGTTCCTCGAGGTACGACCGCGTGGTTTCGAAGTACGCGAAGGCCGACTCGGTCGGCACGAAGTGCAGCTGCATCAATCGGCTGGTCGCGTCGTCGACGAACACCAGCAGCGTACAGGCCGGCGCGCGGTCTTCGAACCAGGCGTGGTCGCTGCCATCGATCTGGATCAGTTCACCCAGGCAGGACCGGCAGTTGCGCGGCTGGTGGATCTTGGGGGCGCGCTGCTGCGGGGCGTCCATAGGCCTGTCGCCACCATCAGAGCCCGAACGGTTTCCTTGCTGAATACGACGCCATGACATTCCTTCAGCTTCTCGGCGGCCAGTGTCGGGCCGAAGTCGGCGTAGCGCTCGCGAATGAGCTCGACGGCGCGCTCGGCAATCCCTGCGGCCAGCTGGTTATTGCTGGGACGCCCGCACTTGCGTGAGACCAGGCCGGAGGGCCCATCGTCCAGGTAGCGGCTCACCAGCCGCTCGATCTGCCTTCGGCTCATGCCAAGCCGCTGCGCGGCCTGGGCGACCCGCAGCATCCGGTCGACCACCGCCTGAATCGTCTTGAGCCGATCGACCTCGCGCATCGTCATAGTGATCGTCGCAGCAGGTGTCGCCGTGGCTATGCCTCGGAGCTCGGGGCAGCGAGCTTTGCGACATTTGAACTTTGCTGGAATGCGACATTACAACTTTGCTCCCACACGTGAGTTTTATCCAATTTATGTTATGTTAAACAATATTGCTAATTAGCCCGCTGGAGAGCGGGACTCGCGGTGGTTCAGTTCTACTTCGGCGCGGACACTCCGGGTAGCCAAAATCCCTCATGAGATGCATCTCTGGTCCATCCGGTAATCGGTGTTCCGTCAGGGCAACAGCTCCTCGGAGTCGAACCATTCAGCCGATAGCTCTGCCTTGCACTCCCGCAAAATCGAATGCAGGTAGCCAGAGGCTGACGCTCGTCCCGCGTCCCGGCGCCGAATCAACACGCAGCCAGCCCCCGGATTGGGCGGCAAAATCGTGAAGCTTCGATAGTCCCCCGCTTGGGACCGGGGCCCTGCCGCTTGTCGCGGGGAGTTGCGCACCGTCCACGTGCAACTCGCAGGGAAAGGCTATTTCGCCTGCCCTCGTCATCGCCTCGAGCAAGAGGAAGTGCCCGTTTTCCCCGTTGGCCGGCGCTACCACCCGAAACACCATGCGGCCGATGGGCGGCGCATCTGCGCGCGCTTGCAGCACCAGCCGCAGCAACGCCTCCTCGAGTGCGTCGGGGTCGACCCACCAGGGCGGACATTCCGAATCGACATGCAAGACCACCGTTAGCCGACGATCAAAGGCATGCCAGAGCAGATCGGCAAACGAGCAGAGGAAAGGCAACACCTCGACGCGCACGAGCGCAAGCACCGGTAGACCTGCCTTCGCATCGGCAAGCGCCAAGCGCAACAACGCATCGGAGACAGTTTCGTACATGGAGAACCACTTCGGTCACCACGGCCAGCCTGAGCACGCGCATCGTCGAGCTGGCGTATAAGCGCCGACGCTTCGGCTACCGGCGCATCCATGACCTGTTGGCCCTGGAAGGCCATCAGGTGAACCACAAGCGCGTGTGGCGCCTGTACAAGCTGGCCAATCTGTCGGTGCGCAAGCGCCGCAAGGTCAAACGCCCCACGGGCGAGCGCCAGCCCCTGGCCGCCAGCCAGCACGTCAATGACACCTGGAGCGCGGACTTTGTGATGGACGCGCTGGCCAACGGCCGGCGCATCAAGTGCCTGACGGTGGTCGATGACTTCAGCCGCGAGTGCGTGGACATCGCGGTGGACCACGGCATGGGTGGCAAGTACGTCGTGCGCTTGCTGGACCAGGCAGCGCAGTTCCGCGGCTACCCGTCGGCCATCCGCACCGACCAGGGGCCGGAGTTCACCAGCCGGGCTTTCATGGCGTGGGCGGCGGCACGCGGCGTTCGGCACCTGCTCAACGATGCAGGCTGTCCGACCCAGAACGCCTACATCGAGAGCTTCAACGGCAAGTTCAGGGATGAGTGCCTGAACGAGCAATGGTTCGAGACGCTGGTGCAGGCTCGCCGGGAGGTGGCCCGATGGCGGCGCGACTACAACGAGGTGCGGCCCCACAGTTCACTGGGGCGCATCTCGCCGGCCCGCTCTGCTGCCTTGCATCGCCAGCGCGCTGGCGATGCAAGGCAATCACCGGAGATCAAGTAGTCTCCACAACCTTGGACTCGCTAACTCAACACTGGCACTTCTAAAGGGGGCAGGTCACATTGGCACCACAGAAGATAGGTCAAAGCAATGCTAGGTGATTAGCGGTTATAGGCGGATGATGATCTGCCGCACGCCATTCGGCATGCCACCCGAAGGAGACAGCAATGTCTCACCAACACCATCGCCGACGATCTTCCCGTGAAGGCTCTCATGGCTTCCCTCTGCTCAAGCTGAGAGGTCCGCAAGCGGTAGTTCGGCCACCTCGGCGTTCTCCGCCGGTGCGAACGCCTACCTTTTGGGAGGTCACATGACCTTGATCACCTATCTCATGTTTGCACTGCTGATCGCAGCATGCATTCCTCTGCTAGACGTCATTGCGAGTTGGTACTACCTGCAATTCACGCAGGGCAGGGCCGCATTCGGTCTGACCTTCCTATGCGGTCGTTCTGCCACTGACAATAGCTCGCCCGAGGCCATTCAGGCCGAAGACTCGCTCCTCGACGAAGGTGGCCGTTCCAACTTCGTGCCTCACAAGCCGAGAGTCGATCTGGCCAGTGAACCCGCGGCTGCGGCTACTCGGATGAAGGAGCTGGCAATCGGCTTCGACGGCCACCAGTACACCTTCGAGAGCTATCGCTACGATCGGTTCTCCGACGCGATCGACTATGCCGAGCTGATCCGCTCGCGCAGGGCGATGGTGAGCCACGCCTGAAACGCATGGGTCTACGATGTTCTTGATCCTCATGCTCGAAAGCGCGGACACAGGAGTGACGGCATGAGGATCGCACAGGTAGCCCCGCTGTTTGAGGCAGTGCCGCCCAAGCTGTACGGCGGCACTGAGCGGGTCGTAGCGCATCTCACCGACGCATTGGTTGACCAGGGACACGAAGTCACGCTGTTCGCCGCAGGTGAGACCCAGACCAAGGCCCGCCTGGTAGCGACACGTGCCCAACCGCTGCGGCTGGATAGCGGGCGCCTTAACTCGGACCTGGCGAGCCACCTCGCGATGATCCATGAGGTGCGGCAGCGGGCCGATGCGTTCGACGTCATTCACTTTCACGTAGACCTGATCCACTTTCCCTTCTTTGAGGGCATGCCGGAACGTACGCTCACGACGCTGCATGGTCGGCTCGACATTGACGATCTGCGCGACGTCTATGCGCGCTGGCCCTTGTACCCGCTGGTATCCATTTCCCGTAGCCAGCGCGCCCCGCTGCCAGATGCCAACTGGTATGCCACGGTGCAGCACGGCATGCTGCCCGACCAATACCGGTTCAGCCCGCAGGCACAGGACGGCTACCTCGCCTTTCTCGGGCGGATCTCGCCGGAGAAGCGGCCCGATCGGGCGATCGAGATAGCGAAGGCCACCGGCGTGTCCCTGAAGATCGCGGCCAAGGTGGACGCCGCTGACCGCATCTACTTCGACACCTGCATCCGACCGATGCTGGATCATCCACTGATCGAGTTCGTGGGCGAGATCGGCGACGCTCAGAAGAGTGCCTTTCTTGGCGGCGCGCGAGCCCTCCTGTTTCCGATCGACTGGCCCGAGCCCTTCGGGCTCGTCATGATCGAGGCGATGGCATGCGGCACGCCGGTCATCGCCTGGCGCTGCGGTTCCGTTCCGGAGGTCGTGCAGCACGGCATTTCGGGCCTCATCGTCGACGACATCGCCGGGGCCGTGAAGGCGGTGCACAGCATCGGTGGCCTGTCTCGCGCGCGTGTGCGTCGGGCGTTCGACGAGCGCTTCACCGCGCAGGCAATGGCCAAGCGTTACGCCCACCTCTACTGGCAATTGGCGCATGCCCGTCGTCTGCACGAGAGCGAGGTGGCATGACCCCACCTCCTCCCGAGTGTACTCAACCCCCTCGGTCCACCACTGCGGACACCTCGGTGCCGCGCACGCCAGACCACCTCTTCGTTCTCAAGGACGGCGACAGCTTTGTGGTGGCCGACACCTATGGTGACATCGCGGGCTCGGGCGATGGCTTCTTTCAGGACGATACGCGGCTGCTGTCGTGCTTCCACCTCCTGCTGGAGGGCGCACGACCGACCCTGCTGTCCAGCGACGTGAGCCGTGACAACGTCTTCTTCACCGCGCACCTCACCAATCGACCGCTGCCTCCTCTCGGCGGCGATTCATTGCCTCAAGGCGTGGTGCACATCGAGCGGCGGCGCCTCCTTTGGGACGGTCTGCTGCGCGAGCGCATCACACTCAGCAACTACAGCACGATGGTCACGCGGCTGCAGCTCGGCCTGGTCTATGGTGCGGATTTCAGCGACACCTTCGAGGTACGCGGAGAGTGTCGTCCGCAGCGGGGGGAGTTTCTCGCGCCTCGAGTGCAAGGCGCGAGCATCGAACTGAGCTACCGGGGGTTGGACGGCCTCACGCGGCGCACTCGGCTGGCTTTCTCGATCCAGCCCACCACCATCGACGAGCGACGCTGCCACTTCGATCTCGTCCTGGGTGGCCGGGAGGATATCGCGCTGTACGTGGACATCGGCCCAGCCGCGTCGGCCCCGGCGCGCGCGCAGTTCAGGGCTGCGGGCGCGGCCGCCCGGCGCAGCATGCGCATCCGCCAGCGCGGCGGCGCGCGGATACGGACCTCGTCCCGACAGTTCCAAGCCTGGCTGGACCGCTCAGGTGCCGACCTCGCGCTGCTGACCACGGCATTGCCGACGGGCCCCTACCCTTACGCAGGCATCCCTTGGTTTTCCACCCCCTTCGGTCGCGATGCCATCATCACCGCGCTGCAAACGCTGTGGCTCAAGCCATTGCTGGCGCGTGGCGTGTTGGCGTACCTCGCCAGCCACCAGGCGCAGGAAACCTCGGCATTCCACGATGCAGAGCCCGGCAAGATCATGCACGAGCTGCGCAAAGGGGAAATGACCGCCATGGGCGAGCTGCCCTTCGGGCGCTACTACGGCGGCGTGGACACGACGCCCCTGTTTGTTACGCTGGCCGCGGCGTATGCGCGGCGCACCGCCGACCGTTCTTTCATCGCGGGACTATGGCCCGCGCTGGTGGCGGCGACGGGCTGGATCCAGCGCAACGCCAGCCGTCACGGCGGGTTCCTGTCCTACGCGCGTGCCCAGGCATCCGGCTTGGCCAACCAAGGCTGGAAGGACAGCCACGATGCGATCTTCCACGAAGACGGGCGCACACCCGAAGGCCCCATCGCTCTGGTCGAGGTGCAAGGCTATGCGGTCGCCGCGCTCAGGGGCATGGCGATGCTGGCGAAGTGGCTCGGCAACGACGCGGAAGCCGTACCGTACGCGGAAGCCGCCGAAGCCTGGGCCGAACGGGTGGAATCGCGCTTCTGGCAGGAGGACATGCAGTTCTACGCGCTCGCGCTGGATGGGGCTGGTGCACCCTGCCGTGTCTATACCTCCAATGCAGGCCACCTGCTGTACACCGGGCTGCCCAGCGAGGCGCGCGGGCGCGCCGTGGCACGGCGGCTGCTGGCCTCCGGGCTCGAGTCGGGCTGGGGATTGCGCACGCTGTCATCCAAGGCCATCCGATACAACCCCATGTCGTACCACAACGGCTCAGTCTGGCCGCATGACGTGGCCTTGTGTGCTGCCGGCATGGCGCGTTACGGTGAGCGAGACAGTACGGCGCGGCTGACGAGCGAGATGTTCGAATGCGCCAGCCAGGTCGGCATGCGCCTGCCCGAGTTGTTCTGTGGTTTCGAAAGGGCACGCGGCGAAGCGCCCGTGTCCTATCCGGTGGCTTGCCTGCCGCAGGCTTGGGCCGCCGGCTCGGTGTTCATGCTGCTGCAAGGTTGTCTGGGCATCGACATCGATGCCTTGCACGGTCGCATCGTGGTGGCTCAACCGGTGTTTCCCAGCGAGATCGATGAGTTCGTGCTGCGTGACTTGTGGCTGCCCCAGGGGACGGCGGACCTGCGCCTGCATCGCAGAGGCGGCACGGTGCAGGCGGTGGCCTCACGGCGATTGGGGGCGGATAGCCTGCAGATCGATCTTCGCCTGTGATGCACGCCGGCTGCCACCGCGAACGTGCCTTCGCGAGCTCCAGGAGCTCAGCGGTTTTTGAGGTGTGACACGGCGAGCTCCAGGCCCAGATCAATGGCGTCTTGCAGCCCATGGGCCCGATGGGTGGTCGGGCAATCCGTCAAGCGATCAGCACGCCCCTGGTTGTCGTGAATAAGTACATGAAACAGCCACTCGTCCGTATCGATGCTGTAGCCAGCGACAACTTCTATGCGGACTCCTTGGTATGTGCCCTGAATGACATGGCGTGGTCCGGTTTCGACCTGTATGAGATTTTGTATTTGTTCCATCGCCGATCCGTTCGCGAAAGCTTGATTTCATGCATGATGGACCTGCGAGGACACCAGCGCAACGGCACTGGCACCATGGGTGCTGATGGAAAGAGCCGAACGGATTTCTGCACCTTGTCCAACCTGCAGCGCCCAACCGCAGCAGACCGGATGGCACCGCATCCCACATCAACGCGATCCAATTTCTCTGACGTCATCAAGGTTGGGAGCGCAGAATGATTCGCGCGCAAGTACCGAAGATCGAAATCCCCCGCTCCTGGTCGAGGAAGATCCTTTCAGGGGATGAATCACCGCGCAAGCAGGCCGCACAGCCGGGACGACCGTGAAGCAGATGATCTGCTCGGAGTGCGGCAATCGCGTGTTCTTCGAAAACCTCCGCTGCGAAGTTTGCAGCTCGTTCCTTGGCTACGCTCCGGACGCGCAGCGCATGCTTGCTTTCGAGATTTCGGATAAAGATTCATGGCGCCGCCTGGGCTCGGAAGGTCCCGCATACAGGCCTTGCGCCAATCGCAAGGCGAATGGATGCAACTGGATGGCGCGCTCTCTCACCGACCATGGCCTTTGTTTGTCGTGCCGAACAACCCAGACGATTCCTGCGCTGACCAAGTCGGAAAACCATGGCTACTGGGCGGCACTCGAACAGGCCAAGCGCCGGCTCTTCTACACGCTCATCGAACTCGGGCTGCCGACACCCAACAAGCACGAAGACCCCGTCAATGGCTTGTCGTTCGAGTTTCTCGAGCAGATGAACCCGCAGCAGCAGGTGCTCACTGGACATGACGAAGGCGTCATCACGCTCAACATTGCCGAGGCGGACGATGCCTGCCGCGAGCACATCCGCCTTTCGATGCACGAGCCCAGCCGCACGCTGCTGGGTCACTTTCGCCACGAGATTGGCCACTACTACTGGGATCGGCTGGTGCGCGACACGCCATGGGTCACGGAGTACCGATCTCTCTTCGGAGACGAGCGCGCGGACTATGACTCGGCATTGAACACCCACTATGCATGGCCGGCCCTCGATTGGCCTCAAAACTTCATCAGCGCATACGCGAGTTCGCATCCGTGGGAAGACTGGGCGGAGACCTGGGCCCATTACCTGCACCTGGTGGATGGCCTGGAAACAGCCGCCTCATGGGGCACACACCTGGAGTTGCCCTCGCCGTCCGGTCCGGCCTTGAAGGTGCGTCCACTTGACCTGAATGCCGAATCGATCCGCGAGCTCATCGTCCTACAATGGCTGCCGGTCTCACAATTCATCAACGCGATGGACCGAAGCCTCGGCGCGCACGACAGCTACCCATTCATCATTGTCCCGCCGGTGATCGAGAAGCTTGACTTCATCCATCGCGTGGTGCGAGCCGGAAGCGCGGGCCGTGTACCACCGAGTTGAATCCACGAAGTCCACGTCGCCAGCGGTACGGAGGCTGGGAGGTCGTTGGGGCTTTCGGACGGATCGACATCGTCGTCAACAACGCCTTTGATCTATCAATCCCCTTCTCCTCCGTTCTTGATCTGTGAGTGGAACAGTTGCAGTGCAACTACGCGCCGTAGGCCGCCATGAAGACCCGAACAGCCTCTCGCAGAAGAGCCTTGTTTTCCTGGGTGTCCGGCATTTCGAGCTTCAGCAGTCCGCGGATGTGCCCGGAGCCCAGGAACATCGACAGGAACAAGTCCGCTGCCTGAAGCGGGTTGCGTACCTTCAGCGTGCCCGCCGAGTTGGCAAGACGCAGGTATGCAGCCAGCTCGGCTGGGCACACGCTCCGGCCCCTCCTTGTATAACGTGCGGCAGACTTCCGGCTGAGTCCCCGCAACGCTATAAACAACGTGCGCCAGACTTCTGGCGAAAACTCGTGCAGGCGCTCGAAGGGATGAACGAGTCCTATGTTGACAACCTGGAAACGCGCATCCATGCGCTGGAAATCGAAGTCGCCCGGCTGGGCGCGCTGGAAAGAAGATGCAGCAATTTTTCGACGCCCGATTCCACCTAGCGGGGGTAAAGGTGTCGGGCCCGAGGGCTTGCATCAGCCCGAGACAAGCGTGCTGGGCGGCTCCGACCAGACTCGCTGTCGCGACCATTTTTCGTGCCGCCTTGGCGGTGACGACGATCGGATCGCACAAGGCACTCACTCCGCGTGTTCGCGCACGTACGCTCGAAGACCCTCGATGTTCAGCACGTTGATGCCGCCGTAGTGAATGTGAAGCAGGCCCCGCCTCCTCCAGCTCGTGCAGGGCACGGTGGCCGCGACCACGCTGGATGCGACGCCAGACCTGCGCTCCTTCTTCGGACAAGGCGGCAAGATGATCCTTGCCCATGAAACGAACGATTGGGCGATCAGCTACAAGGGTTTCGGTCAAGTATTTCAACGACGTCGCGACCGCCGTGGGCGGCACATCCACGCGCGATGCTTCGATGGAATTCCTCCTCCAGCCCGGCGTTCAACATTGCGCTGGGGGCGGGAGCTACAGCTGCCAGAGTTCTTGAGAGGTCCGGCGACTTGGAGCCGCCCGAAGGTCATATCGCAAGGGCTACCCGCCCATCGGAAAACCGCCAGTCCACCGGGCGACTTCCTCAATTCGGCCGCTCTCAAGTGACTACAGAGAGGCGTGCGATCTACTCTCGCCGCCTCACAACCATTCGCTGGCCTGTTCCGAAAGCAATACCTGCAAGGGTGGATCGAAGCCAGGATCGATCATTTCGGGGTAGCAGCGACGGTAGCCTCGTCGTCCGCAGGATGCTTCGCCCGGGTGACCGTGAGAAGGACGTCGGGCGGACTGGGGCATGGCACACCTTGCGAACAGATTTTGCGAAACCGAGATTCTGCGAACAATTTGTGCAAGCGAAATAGCCAAGAGTGTGCATTCCAGACAGCCCCTCGACCGTTATAAATCAATGACTTGCCGCCGGTTTGTAACGTACGCATTTGTACAAATCAACGGCAGCAACCTACGCCGCGCTGGAGGAGCGAGCCGGAAAAGCCTCTCCCATTTGCCGCGCCCTCTTGACCTCGTCTGTATGCAGGTACACCGAGGTGGTCGCTACCGAGGCGTGCCGCAAGTTGTCTCGCACAGTCACCAGTTCGGCGCCACGTGCCAAGGCATGGGTTGCATGGGTATGCCGCATCCAGTGTGGGGTTGCGCGTCTGAGCTTGTCTGCAGTGGACGCATTCACTTTTTCCAGCGCGTGTGCGGCATGAAGGAAAAAGCGGCGCATCACGGACCACAGGCGCGATGCACCGATACCGGTTTCGTCCTCGGCCAGGCCAGGTATCAGGGCGGTCTTGGGGCTCCAGTGCGCCGGGGACACCGGCAAACCCCGCTGCGCCAAATACCGGTCAAGCGCACCACGGGCCAGCAGCGGCAAGGCGACTCTGCCGTACTTGAGGCCTTTGCCTACAACTCTCAGCCAAACATCGCCCTGAGCATCGTGCTCGATGTCGCCCAGTCGAGCGTCGGCCATTTCACTGGGTCGAAGGCCTGTCGCGTACCAGAAATCCAGCACGAAGCGCAGTCGCTGGGCCC
>Ga0102588_1000370_pt1 | contig 52467 bp, 43 predicted proteins | sample AraplaMF_Col_mMS_FD_76854 | JGI IMG/M metagenome (GOLD analysis project Ga0102588, IMG submission 76854) | Arabidopsis root microbial communities from the University of North Carolina, USA - plate scrape MF_Col_mMS (SPADES assembly) (version 2) | ecosystem: Host-associated > Plants > Roots >...
GATGATTGCGGCGCATTGTTCCGGTTCGTGGCCTGCCCACCCGCCCCAGACGATCAGTGCTTCACGCATCGTGTATTCCTCCTGAATGTTACTTGCCGAGCAGTCCGTCGACGAGGGATTGAGAAAGCGGAGCAGGGCGCTCCGTTGTCGTGGTGAGTGTCACCGCGCTGCCGGTGTCGGACGCCTTCTGGAAGGCCTCCATCACTTCGAGCACGTGCAGCGCCAGATCGCCGTTCGCGCGATGCGGCCGGTTTGACCTGATGGCATGGGCGAGATCGGCGACGCCAAGCGAGCGGTAGTTGCCCTCGGCATAGGGCAGGGTCACGGGCTGGTCCTCGAACTGGCCGCCCTTCTTCAGATATTCGACGGGGCCTTCAAACCGGTTCGGATCCGGCACAATCAGCGTGCCTTCGGTGCCGTAGACTTCGAGCGGCACATGCTTGTGGCCGGCCACATCGAAGCTCATGCCGATCTGCACGACAGCGCCATTGGCAAAAGCCATCGCGCCGGCCACATGCGTCGGGATATGAACCGGAATGCGCTCGCCATTGCGTGGCTCGCTGGTGATGATGCGCTCATTGCGCGGCGTGACCGCAAAACCCGCAACCTTGGCGACCGGTCCCAGCAGATTGACGAGATCGGTGATGTAGTAGGGACCCATGTCGAGCATCGGGCCGCCGCCAACTTCATAATAGAAGGCCGGGTTGGGGTGCCAGCGCTCGTGGCCAGGGCACATGAAGGTCGCGGTACCGCCGACCGGAATACCGATGACACCCTCGTCGATCAGGGCGCGGGCAGTCTGATGGCCGCCGCCGAGGAAAGTGTCAGGGGCCGCGCCGATGCGCAGGCCCTTGGCCTTGGCGGCATCCGCCAATTTTTTCCCTTCCCCGAAATTAATCCCGAGCGGCTTTTCCGAATAGGTATGCTTGCCGGCTTCCAGCGCCTGCAGGCCGACGGCGACGTGGGCCTTCGGAATGGTCAGGTTAACGATGATCTCGACCTTCCGGTCGGCGAGAAGCTCGTCGACCGTCCTGGCCTGAAGATTGAATTCGGCGGCCTTTGCCTCTGCGAGTTCGCGATTGAGGTCGGCCAGTCCCCTGATATCGAGGATCGGAAATGCCGATGTCATCGCCTTCAGGTAGGCGCCCGAAATGTTGCCGCATCCAATGATGCCGATACCGACTTTTTCCATCATGTCCTCCAACAATACAGGTTTTTGCGCGTCAGAGCGCTGGCCCGGTGGTATTCCAGGGCGATTCATAGAGTTCGTAGAGCGCGACGGCCGCTGCACCCTGTGCCCAGAAGTCGTCGGTCGAATCATCGAAAACGAGTTCGCTGACGCCTTGCAGAGATGGCGGGATGGCCAGCGCATAGGCATCCCTCAGACTGTTGAGGAAGGGCTCTCCCAGCGCGAGCGATGAGCCGACGAGAATGACGCGCGGCGGCGCAAACAGCGTGACGATATTGGCGATCGTCAGCCCGACCGCCTCGCCGGCCCTCACGGCCGCCGCGATCAACCGGTCGTCATCGGCCTGGATCAGCGCCTGCACATGCGTCATGCCGCGGCCGAGGCGTACTGCTTCGGCAAAGCGTCCATCGGCCTGCTGTTCGCCGAGAATGGCACTTTCGCCGGCCTGGCTCGAAAGACGGACCACGCCCTGTTGGCCCATGCCGAGAACGAGGTCGCCGAGATTGTGGCTGAGGCCGCCGGCACCGCGGAAAAGTTGGTTATCGTGCAGCACGCCGAGACCGAGCGTCTGCTCCAGCGAGATCAACACCATGTCTTCGAGATCGCGGGCCTTGCCGAACCAGTGATGGCCGAGCGTGACTGCATGGGCGTCGCTCTCGATGATTGTCGGCGTCGACAGCCGAGCCGACATTTCTGCAGCAAAATCAATGTTGACTTCGCGGAATATGGGGCTCGAGCGGATATAACCCGTGCGGTGCTCGATGACGCCGGGAAGAGCCAGGCATATGCTGTCTATATCATCGAGCGACAGGCCGATGTCGACGACGCAGCGCCGTACGCCATCCTCGATGAGGTCGGCAATCACGGCAATCGGCTGACGATCGATGCGGATCGGCAGGGCGAGCTTGGAGAGCACGTCCCCACGGAAATTGGTAACGGCGAAAACCATACGGCTGGCGGCGATCTTGGCACCAACCACGCGGGCGGCATCCGGATTGAGCTCCAGCATCACGCGGGGCCTTCCGCGCACGGCCTCATTGCGGATATCGCCCTCATGGCGCGGCAGGATCAGCCCGTCGTCGAGCAGCGAGGCGGTGATGGCGGAAACCGTCGTGGTCGAGAGCTCCGTACGCTCACTGATCTGGATGCGCGAGATCGGACCGTGCCGACGGATGGTGTCGAGCACGTTCAAGCGGTTGATCGCACGCATTAATTCTGGATCGGCAGTCTTCATGAAAATTAGCCAGGCAATCGGTTTGTCGGGGCCAGCGGCCCAATATTTTTAACGGGTTACGAAATAAATAGCAGGCAACTACGGAGTGCTGTCAAGCGAATTTGGTGAAAAATACAGCAATTGGGTTGACATTGGGCAAAAGCTCCGTTGAATTAATCCGCATAGGGGAAAAATTGTGAGGACATCGGCCCCTGGGAGGATAAATCATGAATTTCGTACACAAGGGTGCTGCCCTTAGTGGCAGGCGTATCGTATCCATCGCCGCGGCAGCCGGCATTTCGCTGTTGATGGGGGCGGGTGTTGCCTCCGCGACGACGGTGGTCAAGTGGATGCATCTCGAGCTGGACCCGAAGTTCCTCGGCGTTTGGGAGGACATCGCCAAGAAATACGAAGCCCAGCATCCCGACGTCGACATCCAGATGCAGTTTCTCGAAAACGAAGCCTTCAAGGCCAAGCTTCCAACACTGCTGCAGTCCGACGACGTACCGGATTTCTTCTTCAGCTGGGGCGGTGGCGTCCTGAAGCAGCAATCGGAAACCGGCGCGCTGCTGGATCTGACGGCAGCGCTCGATGCCGATGGCGGCAAGCTGCGCAAGGCCTATACGCCGGCTTCGGTCGATGGCTTGACCTTCGACGGCAAGACCTGGGCCATTCCCTATAAGGTCGGCCTGGTGAGTTTCTTCTACAATAAGGCGCTCTTCGCCAAGGCCGGCGTCAAGGCCGAGGATATCAAGAGCTGGGCCGATTTTCTCGCAACAGTGAAGAAGATCAAGGCAGCTGGCATCGTGCCGATTGCCGGCGGCGGCGGCGAGAAATGGCCGATCCATTTCTATTGGAGCTATCTGGTCATGCGCGAGGGCGGCCAGAAGGTCTTCGAGGCGGCCAAGAAGGGCGAAGGCGAAGGTTTCCTCGATCCGGCCATCATCAAGGCCGGCGACGATCTCGCCGAACTCGGCAAGCTCGAACCCTTCCAGCCCGGCTATCTCGGAGCGACCTGGCCGCAGACGCTCGGCGTCTTCGGTGACGGCAAGGCTGCAATCATCCTCGGCTTTGAAGGCACCGAAGCCAACCAGCGCAAGAATGCAGGCGACGGCAAGGGGCTCGCATCCGACAATATCGGCCGTTTCGTCTTCCCGACGGTCGAGGGCGGCGCCGGCAAGCCGACAGACACGCTCGGCGGCCTGAATGGCTGGGCCGTCACCAAGAAGGCCTCCAAAGAAGCAATCGATTTCCTCGCTTTCCTGACGAACGCGGAGAATGAGCGGGCGATGGCCAAGGCTGGCATGTTGCTGCCCGTCGCCGTCGGTGCCGATGACGGCGTCGTCAACCCGCTGCTTGCCGAATCGGGCAAACAGCTTGCGGGCTCGACCTGGCACCAAAACTTCTTCGACCAGGATCTCGGCGCTGCCGTCGGCCGTGTCGTGAACGACGTGTCGGTGGAAATCGTCTCCGGACAGATGAGTTCCAAGGACGGCGCCCAAATGATTCAGGACGCGTTCGAACTGGAACAATAACCAGCGCCCGCAGAGCCTTCCCGGCGCTCTGGGAGTGGAGCGCCGGCATTGCTGCCGACGAATGAAAGCAGGACCATGGCCAATATTTCAGTTCCCTCGATGACGGCAGCCGCAAGGCCGGCAAGAAAAGCCGCGAACCGGAAAAGCTCGGTCGCGCATGACCGGCTGACGGTGCTGTTGATCTTCCTGCCGCCGGCGCTGCTGCTCTTCACGCTCTTCGTCATCATGCCGATGGGCGAGGCGGCCTGGTACAGCCTCTACAAATGGAACGGCTATGGAACGCCGACCGAATTCATCGGCCTGCGCAATTTCCAGGTCTTGTTCCGGAATGCGGCCTTCACCCAGGCGCTGATGAACAATGGCCTGATCATCGTCATCTCGATCTGCATCCAGGTGCCGCTCGCTATCTGGCTGGCCACCATGCTGGCCCACCGCATTCCCGGCGTCGTCGGCTTCCGCCTGATCTTCTTCCTGCCCTATGTACTGGCCGATGTTGCAGCTGGTCTCATCTGGCGTTTCGTCTATGACGGCGACTATGGCCTGTTCGCCGCCATTTCCAATTTCTTCGGCTTTGCCAATCCTTACGTGCTCGCCGACAAGGACGTAGCGATCTATGCCGTGCTCGGCGTCATCGTCTGGAAATATTTCGGCTTTCACATGATGCTGTTCATCGCTGGCCTGCAATCGGTCGACAAGAGCGTGCTCGAAGCGGCCGAGATCGACGGCGCCACCGGCTGGCAGAAATTCCGCTACGTCACGCTGCCGTTGCTCGGATCCACCTTGCGCCTGTCGATCTTTTTTGCCGTCGTCGGCTCGCTGCAGCTCTTCGACATGATCATGCCGCTGACCGGCGGCGGGCCGTCCAACTCCACGCAGACGATGGTCACTTTCCTATACACCTATGGCGTCATGCGCATGCAGGTGGGCCTCGGCAGCGCCGTCGGCGTCGTGCTCTTCATCATCTGCGTGACGCTCGCCTTCGGCTACAAAAGGATCTTTATGCGCCATGACTGATATGAGCTCTTCCATCCGCATGCGCGCTTCGACCCGCATCTATCTCTACGTGTCGCTGAGCCTGATTGCGGCGATCGTGCTCGTGCCGCTGCTGACGACAGCGCTCGGCGGCTTCAAGACGCTGGGCGATCTGCGCACCAATCCGTTCGGCTTGCCGGTGGAATGGCAATGGACGAATTATACCGACATCCTCTTCGGCGAGCGCTACTGGCTGCAGATCGGCAATTCGCTTGTTATCGCGGCCCTCACCGTTCTCTTGACGCTGATCGTCTCGTCCATGGCGGCTTTCGCCTTTGCCCATGTCCGCTTCTTCGGCTCGTCCTTCCTGCTCAATTATTTCCTGCTCGGCCTGATGTTTCCGGCGGCGACCGCGATCCTGCCGCTCTTCATCCGCATCCGCGATCTCGGCCTATTGAACACCTACTGGGGCGTGGTGCTGCCGCAGGTGGCCTTCGGTCTCGGTATGAGCATCCTCTTGTTTCGCAACTATTTCCGCAATCTTCCGGAAGAATTGTTCCAGGCGGCCTTTGTCGACGGTTGCGGCTATCTGCGCTTCTTCTGGCATATCTCGCTGCCGCTTTCCCGTCCGATCGTCGCTACCGTCAGCATCATCTCCTTCGTCGGCAGCTGGAACAGTTACATCCTGCCGCTGATCATGCTGAATTCGGAATCGAAATATCCCTGGCCGCTCGGCATCATGATCTATCGCGGCGAATACGGCACGGAATGGCAATTGGTGCTGGCCTTCATCACGCTCACCATCCTGCCAACCATCATCGTCTTTTTCGTCGCCCAGAAGCACATCATCGCCGGATTGACCGCCGGCGCCGTGAAGTCCTGAGCCGAGCCATTGGAGGTGCAATCATGGCGTCTGTTTCACTGAACGATATTCGCAAGGCTTATGGCGCCGTCGCCGTCATCCACGGCATTTCGCTTGATATCGAGGACGGGGACTTCGTCGCCCTCGTCGGGCCGTCAGGCTGCGGAAAATCGACGCTGCTGCGGATGATCGCCGGCCTTGAGGAGATCACGGACGGCGAGATCACGATCGGCGGCGCTGTCGTCAATGGCATGACGCCGCGCGAACGCAACATCGCCATGGTCTTCCAGTCCTACGCGCTTTATCCGCATATGACGGTCGCCGAGAACATGGGGTTCAATTTGAAGCTGGCCGGGGTGGCAAAACCGGAGATCGAAAGCCGCGTCGCGGAAGCCGCCCGCATGCTGGATCTTGCCCAGTTGCTCGACCGCAAGCCGGCCCAGCTCTCCGGCGGTCAGCGCCAGCGCGTTGCTATGGGACGCGCCATCGTGCGAAATCCCGCCGTCTTCTTATTCGACGAGCCGTTGTCCAACCTCGATGCCAAGCTGCGTGTGCAGATGCGCTCGGAAATCAAGACGTTGCACCAGAAGGTCAAGACCACCTCGATCTATGTCACGCACGACCAGATCGAGGCGATGACGCTTGCCGACCGCATTGTCGTGCTCAATCACGGCAGGGTGGAGCAGCAGGGTACACCGCTCGAACTCTACAGGAAGCCGGCAAATCTCTTCGTCGCCGCGTTCATCGGATCGCCGGCGATGAATATGCTCGATGGCACGGTGGAAGGCGAAAACGGTAAGCCGGCCGCGCGTCTTTCGGATGGCACTGCAATCCGCATCGCTCCAGACCGCAGGGTCCGTCCTGGCCAGGCGGTGACTATCGGTCTGCGCCCCGAGCATCTGACGCCGGGCGGCAGGGATGGAAATGCGCTTGCCGGGCAGACCCTGCTTGTCGAGCCGACCGGTGCCCAGACGCATGTCGTCTTCGATCTCGCCGGTCAGCCGGTAACGGCGGTGGTGAATGGGGAGTATGCTGCCCGCTACGGCACCCGCTTCGAGGCCAATATCGCCAGCGAACAGGTCCATGTTTTCGATCGCGGCACGGGTCTGGCGCTCTGATTTTGAAAGGCTGCTGGTCGGCCGGCGTGTCTTTGCCGTCGATATCAAATGAAATCCGCCGCCAGTCATGTGATTGGCGGCGGATCTATTTTGTCAGCGCTTATTCTGCAGGCTGTGCGACCGGTGCCAGGAGGTCGCTGTCGTCGCGCAAATTTCCGTTCATTGCGGCGGCGAAGCGGGTCTGATCGAGCTCGTTTTCCCAGCGGGCCACGACGATGGTGGCGACGGCGTTGCCGACGAGGTTGGTGAGCGCACGGCATTCCGACATGAAGCGGTCGATGCCGAGGATGAGCGCCATGCCGGCGATCGGAACCGAGGGGACGACCGAGAGTGTCGCGGCAAGCGTGATGAAGCCGGCGCCGGTGATGCCTGCAGCGCCCTTGGAGCTGAGCATGGCCACGAGCAGCAGCAGGATCTGATCGCCGAAGCTGAGATGCGTATCCGTTGCCTGGGCGATGAAGAGCGCTGCCAGCGTCATGTAGATGTTGGTGCCGTCGAGGTTGAACGAATAGCCGGTCGGGATGACGAGGCCGACGACGGAGCGCTTGCAGCCGGCGCGTTCCATCTTGTTCATCAGGCCGGGTAGAGCGGCTTCGGATGACGACGTGCCGAGCACCAGCAGCAGCTCTTCCTTGATATAGCGGAGCAGCGCCAGGATGGAGAAGCCGTTGTAGCGGGCGACTGCACCGAGCACGACCAACACGAAGAGCAGCGATGTCAGGTAGAAGGTGCCGATCAGGAAGGCGAGGTTGGCGATCGCGCCAATGCCGTATTTACCGATGGTAAACGCCATGGCACCGAAGGCGCCGATCGGCGCGAACTTCATCAGGATTGCGACGAGGCGGAAGACCGGAGCGGTCAGCACCTGGAAGAAATCCAGCACCGGCTTGCCGCGTTCGCCGACGGAGCCGAGCGCAATGCCGAAAACGACGGAGAAGAACAGCACCTGCAGGATATCGCCCTTGGCGAAGGCGCCGACGATCGTATCCGGGATGATGTTCATCAGGAAGCCGACGATCGTCGCGTCATGAGCCTGGGCGGCATAATTGTTGACGGCCTTCGTATCCAGCGTTGCCGGATCGATATGCATGCCGGCGCCGGGCTGCAACACGTTTGAGACGACGAGGCCGACGACGAGCGCCAGCGTCGAGAAGACCAGAAAGTAGCCGAGCGCCTTGCCGACCACGCGGCCGAACTTCTTGAGGTCGGCCATGCCGGCAATGCCAGTTGTCACTGTCAGGAAGATGACGGGCGCGATCACCATGCGCACGAGCTTGATGAAGGCATCTCCAAGAGGCTGCAGCGAGGCGCCAAGAGAAGGGTAGAAGTGGCCGAGGAGAATGCCGGCAGTGATAGCCGCTAGAACCTGCACATAGAGATGCTGGTAAAGGGGAGTTTTGCCGCGCGGTGTGGCGGCGTTCATAGCAATATCCATAGTGTCCTCCACTGTGCCGGACGCCAATGCGGCGAGCGGGCGAGTCATGATGGTCAAACAGCCTCCCGACTGTTGAGGATATGGACTGCAACACGCGTGCCAGTTTCCGTTGCGATTTTAACCTATTGATATTCCTAGCTATCGCTCCCAATCATGGTTGGATATGTGCGGATTTGCGCACAACGTGATTTGCTCTCGGTGCGAATATATGCACAATGTCCTCATGCTCCAGCGGACCGCATCCGAACGTTTCCTGACGCCCGAACAGCTCGGCCGGCGCTCCCGGTTGGTCTGGCTGATCTTTGCCGCACTTGCTGCCATCCTGATCGGTACGGCGCTTTACGGCGCCGGCATTTATGGTCGCCTGCAGGCGATCGCGGCGTTGGAGGACCAGGGGCAGACAGACGCCAATCTCAAGGTGGCGCTGCTGCGTGCCGTGCTTGAGGGGCCGCGAGCCCTGCCGCTGCTTCTCGCTGATGATCAACAGGTACGGGATGCTCTCGCTTCAGGGCAGGGCGAGGCCGTCATGGGGCTTGACCGTAAGCTCCAGAGCCTCGTTGCCGGCACCCGCGCCTCGGTTCTCTATGTAACCGGCAAGAATGGCATCGCGATCGCGTCCAGCAATTGGCAGGAGCCCCTGAGCTTTGTCGGCAATGACTATTCCTTCCGTGACTATTTCCGCCGCGCGATGGAAACGGGTACGGCTGAGCATTTCGCGCTCGGCAATGTCAGCAACCGGCCCGGCCTTTATATATCCCGACGAGTAGGGGATGATGCGGCTCCGCTCGGCGTGGTCGTCGTTAAAATGGAATTCGATCAGCTGGAATCCGACTGGCGCGATGCAGCCCGGCCGGCCTATGTCACCGACGAGCATGGTGTCGTGCTGATTACCAGCCTGCCGTCCTGGCGCTTCATGACGGCCACGCCCTTGCCGCAGGAAAACCTGGCAGCGATCAGGAACAGCCTGCAATTCGGCGAGGCGCCGCTGTTGCCTCTGCCGATCAATCAGCGGCAGGTGCTGCGGCCAGGAGCCGCGATCGTGCATGCCATCCTGCCGGGGGGCGGCGGGGAAGGCGAGTTCCTGCGATTGCGCACGGAGGTGCCGTCGACATCGTGGCAACTGGAATATCTCGTGCCGACCGAAGTGCCCATTGCCTCTTCGGTGCGCGAGTGGCGGCTGCTGACACTGGCCGGGCTCCTTCCGGTGCTTGCAATCATGACCTTCCTGCTGCGCCGCCGCCAAATCGTCGTCATGCGTATTGCCACTGAACGCGCTGCGCGTGAGCTGTTGGAACGCCGGGTGCTGGAGCGGACCGAGGACCTGAGCCGTGCTCGCGACCGGCTGCAGGAGGAGATATCCGATCACCGCGCGACCGAGGCAAGGCTGCAGGTGGTGCAGCAGGAACTCGTGCAGGCAAACCGACTGGCGATCCTTGGCCAGGTCGCAGCTGGTGTGGCGCATGAGATCAACCAGCCGGTGGCGACCATCCGCGCCTATGCCGACAATGCCCGCACCTTCCTCAAGCGCCAGCAGCCGCAATCGGCCGATGACAATCTCGATGCCATTGCCAGCCTGACGGAACGTATCGGCACGATCACCGAGGAACTGAAGGCCTTCGCCCGCAAGGGCCGCACTGCAGCCGAACCGGTGGAACTGCGTGCCGTAATCGAAGGGGCTGTCGTGCTGCTGCGAAGCCGCTTTGCCGGTCGGCTAGATGCGTTGAATATCAGGTTGCCATCCCCCGATCTGGAGGTGAGCGGAAACCGCATCCGTCTGGAGCAGGTGCTGATCAATCTCTTCCAGAATGCGCTGGAAGCGCTTGAGGGCAGGGAGGGAGCAAAGGTGGACATCTTCTGCGACGAGGCTGACAGCGAGGTGGCTGTGACTGTCGCCGATAACGGCCCCGGCATATCGGAAGATATTCTTAGTTCGCTCTTTTCGCCTTTCAACACCTCGAAGGAAAAGGGCCTCGGCCTCGGGCTCGTCATCTCCAAGGATATTATTGCCGACTATGGCGGTCGTATCGAGGTCGAGAGCAATGAGAGCGGCACCTGCTTTACCGTCTATCTGCAGAAAGCAGAGGTATGAGGACATGATCCCAGTCTTCCTTATCGATGACGACAAGGATCTCCTGAAGGCGACGAAGCAGACGCTGGAGCTTGCCGGCTTTGAGGTCTCGACCTTTTCTGCCGCTGCAGAAGCACTGAAGGCACTCAAGTCAGAATTTTCCGGGGTCGTGGTCTCGGATATTCGCATGCCGCAGATCGACGGATTGCAACTCTTCGACCGTATCCGACGGCTGGATGAGGACCTTCCGGTGATCCTGATCACCGGGCACGGCGATATTCCGATGGCGGTCAAGGCGATCCAGGACGGAGCCTATGACTTCATCACCAAGCCTTTCGCAGCCGACCGGCTGGTGCAGAGCGTGCATCGGGCAGCGGAAAAGCGCCGGCTCGTGCTGGACAACCGATCGCTGCGCGAGGCCGCCGAACAGGCGCAGGGCGATCTGCCGCTGATTGGCCAGACGCCGGCCATGGAACGCCTGCGGCGGACACTTCGGCAGATCGCCGATACCGATGTCGACGTGCTGGTGACCGGCGAGACCGGCAGCGGCAAGGAAGTTGTGGCAAGCCTGCTGCACCGCTGGAGCCGCCGCGCCAAGAGAAATTTCGTCGCGCTGAACTGCGGCGCCCTGCCGGAAACGGTGATCGAGAGCGAACTCTTCGGCCATGAGGCCGGCGCCTTTACCGGCGCCCAGAAGAGGCGTGTCGGCCGCATCGAGCATTCGAGCGGCGGAACGCTGTTTCTCGACGAGATCGAAAGCATGCCGGCCTCCGCACAGGTGCAGATGCTGCGCGTCCTGGAAATGCGTGAAGTCATGCCGCTCGGCACCAACGAGGTGCGGCCCGTCGATCTGCGTGTCGTGGCCGCCGCCAAGATCGATCTCGCCGATCCGCGCGAGCGCGGCGATTTTCGCGAGGATCTTTACTATCGCCTCAATGTGGTGACGATCAGTATCCCGCCGCTCCGCGACCGACGAGATGACATCCCGCTTCTTTTCGCCCATTTCACAGAACGCGCTGCCAACCGCTTTAAGCGCCCCGTTCGCTCGGCTTCACCTGAACTTTACCGCCACTTGAAAAGCCATGACTGGCCGGGCAACGTGCGCGAGCTCTCGCATTTCGCCGAGCGCTTCGTGCTTGGCCTCGAAATCACGTCGGAGGAATCGAAGCAGAACGGGACGGAGGACAAAGAGGCCTCCCTCCCTCTGCCGGCGAGGATCGACCGCTACGAGGCCGATATCATCCGCGAGACGCTGACCCGCAATGAGGGCGACGTGCGCCGGACCATCGAAACACTCGGGATCCCGCGCAAGACCTTTTATGACAAGCTGCAGCGTCACGGCATCGAGCGGGCCGCTTTCAGCCCTTCGAAGGCGGATGGTTGACATGACCGGTTCGAGCAATTGCGGCATCAGGGCATCGTCAATTTCCATGCCGGCTATCTCAAAACGCTCAGCGATGCCGGCGACAGGATCGGTATCGAATACCGCAAGAGAGGAAGCCCTGAGACGATCGTTCTTTCGATCGACTGGATCGTCGATTGCACGGGCATGGAACGCGCAGGGCTGGCGCATTCACCGCTTCTGCAGAAATGCGCCGGCAAGGCTTTGTCGTTGCTGATCCGCTCGGGCTCGGAATTTCGATCCACCGGGATTCGCACGCGCTGAATTCACAAGGCGTGGTGCAATCGAACCTCTATGCAGTGGGCGCGCTGACAGCCGGTCAATTCTGGGAAATTACCGCCGTTCCCGATATCAGGGCTCAGGCAGAACAGGTCGCTGCGCAGACAGCAACGTGACAAAGATCCGGAGCCTCAATCGCATGGGTTGAGCCGCCGGCCTGTTTTCGATCAGGCATTGCTTCACTCGCGGAGGTCTCTTGGAGGCACATCTCGAATGCGGACGGCGAGAAATCCTCGCTCCAGCGAATCACGCAGCCCTCAATCGGCACCAACACATGTTCGCGTCATTGGCGTGAAGGTGCGCGGCGCTCTCTTCAAAACCGCGCGCGAATGATACTCCCGGCGCTGCCGCAAAGCTATAGAGACTGTCAATTTTCGAGGATCAATTCGGTGGGTTGCGTGCACTTTTTTGTGTAGCGATGCCGGAATGCCAGCCATGTCTTATTTCCGCCCTTGAGGATCTTGATCTTTCAAAACATTGGCGCACCATCTTACTTAGCGAAGGCGAAAATCGCTGAGGCAGACCTTTATAGGAGGGCCTATGCTGAACAACTCCCTATTTGATGCGTTCACCCGTAACTACGAGTCTCGCCGCGAGGCGGATATGTCTATCGCGGATTATCTTGCTTTGTGCAAGGAGGATCCGATGGCCTATGCCAATGCCACCGAGCGGCTGCTGGCGGCAATCGGCGAACCTGAGATCGTCGACACAGCCAAGGATTCGCGGCGCGGTCGGGTGTTCATGAACAGAACCATTCGAACCTACCCGGCCTTCTCAGGTTTTTTCGGTATGGAAGAGACGATCGAGCGCATCGTTTCTTTTTTCCGGCATGCGGCCCAAGGCCTCGAAGAGCGTAAGCAGATCCTCTACCTGCTTGGCCCGGTCGGCGGTGGTAAGTCTTCGCTTGCGGAGCGCTTGAAGCAGCTGATGGAGATCAATCCGATCTATGTGCTGAAGGCCGGCGACGACTTGAGCCCGGTCTTCGAAAGCCCCCTCAACCTCTTCGATCCCTTGACCATGGGGCCGTTGTTGCTTGAGCAATACGGCATTCCGACCCGCCGCCTCAGCGGCCTGATGAGCCCATGGTGCCTTAAGCGCCTTGATGAATTTGACGGCGATATCTCTCGCTTCCGCGTGGTGCGAATCCAGCCATCGAGACTGCGCCAGATCGCGATTTCCAAGACCGAACCGGGCGACGAGAACAACCAGGATGTCTCATCGCTGGTCGGCAAGGTCGATATTCGCAAGCTCGAGCACTATTCGCAGAACGATCCCGATGCTTACAGCTATTCCGGTGGTCTCAACCGCGCCAACCAGGGCGTGCTGGAATTCGTCGAGATGTTCAAGGCGCCGATCAAGATGCTGCATCCGCTGCTGACGGCGACTCAGGAAGGCAACTATATGGGTACCGAGAATATCGGTGCGATCCCCTTCTCGGGTATCATCCTTGCCCATTCGAACGAAGCGGAATGGCAGAGCTTCAAGGCCAACAGAAACAATGAAGCCTTTATCGACCGCATCTGCGTCATCAAGGTCCCCTATTGCCTCAGGGTCACGGAGGAACAGAAGATCTATGAAAAGCTGATTGAAGGATCGGAACTTGCGGATGCGGCCTGCGCGCCGGCAACACTGGAAATGCTGGCTCGCTTCTCCGTCCTGTCACGGCTTCGCAAGCATGAGAATTCCAATCTCTTCTCCAAGATGCGCGCCTATGACGGCGAAAGTCTGAAGGAAACCGATCCGCGCGCCAGGAGCGTGCAGGAATATCGCGATGCCGCTGGCGTCGATGAAGGCATGGACGGAATATCGACACGTTTCGCGTTCAAGGTTCTTGCGTCGACCTTCAATCACGACGCGACGGATATCGGCGCCGACCCCGTTCATCTGATGTATGACCTGGAACAGGCCATCCGCCGCGAGCAGTTTTCCGAGGAGACGGAAAAACGCTACATGGAGTTTATCAAGGCAGAGTTGGCACCGCGTTATGCGGAATTCATCGGCAATGAGATCCAGAAGGCCTATCTGGAATCCTATTCCGACTACGGTCAAAACCTGTTCGACCGTTATGTGGATTATGCCGATGCCTGGATCGAGGACGTCGATTTCAAGGACCCGGATACCGGTCAGATGCTCGACCGCGAACTTCTGAACCAGGAACTGACGAAGATCGAAAAGCCCGCGGGCATCGCCAATCCCAAGGATTTCCGCAACGAGATCGTCAAGTTTTCGCTCAGGTCGCGTGCTGCCAATGGCGGCAAGAACCCTTCCTGGACGAGCTACGAAAAGATCCGGGAAGTTATCGAAAAGCGGATGTTCTCGCAGGTCGAGGATTTGCTGCCGGTCATCTCATTCGGATCGAAGAAGGATAGTGAGACCGAAAAGAAACACAGCGAATTCGTCTCGCGCATGGTGGCGCGGGGCTACACGGAACGGCAGGTTCGCCGGCTGGTGGAATGGTACATGCGCGTCAAGCAGGCGAGTTAGGTAGGCTGTCCGAGCGAGTATCCATGTAGGAGCAAACATGCACATCATAGACCGGCGGCTTAATCCGCGCGGTAAAAGTTTGGAAAATCGACAAAGGTTTCTACGGCGTGCCAAGGACGCCGTGGAGCAGGCGGTAAAACAATCTTTGCAGAGCCGCTCCATCCGCGATGTGCTTGATGGCGGCGAAGTCACTCTTCCGATCGGCGGCATGGCCGAACCGGGCTTCCACCGGGGCGGAGGCGGAATTCAGGACCGCATCCTTCCAGGCAATCAGGAATTCGTCGAAGGCGATTTTATCAAGCGGCCACCGGCATCGGGCCGCGGCCGGTCGAAGGAGGCAGGAGAGGGCGATGGCGAGGATGGCTTCCGTTTCGTGCTCACTCGGAAGGAATTTCTCAATATCTTCCTCGAAGATCTGGAATTGCCCGATCTCGCCAAACGCAGGCTGAGCGAGACCGAAGAGGTGATGCCGCAACGGGCCGGCTTCTCCGTTTCCGGCTCCCCTTCCAACATCGCCGTTGGACGCACGACCCGCCTTGCTATGATGCGGCGTCTTGCGCTTCACCGCCCGAAAACGGAGGAAATCGAAGCGCTTCAGAAGCAGGTCGACGAATGCGACAGCGAGGAAGAGCGCCTCGCTCTCGAGGAGAAGCTGAGGACGCTGACGACCAAGAGCAAGCGCATTCCCTATATCGATCCTCTCGACGTGCGCTACCGGCGCTTCGAAAACACGCCGAAACCTGTCGTCAAGGCGGTGATGTTCTGCCTCATGGACGTTTCCGGCTCCATGAGCGAACATATGAAGGATCTCGCAAAGCGCTTTTACCTGCTCCTCTATCTCTTCCTGTCGCAGCGCTATGAAAAGGTCGAGATCGTCTTCATCCGCCATACGGAGAAGGCGGAGGAGGTCGACGAGGAGACCTTCTTCTACAGTCAGGCGACAGGCGGAACCCTAGTCTCCAGCGCGCTGGCCGCCATGCGTTCGATCGTTGTTGCGCGCTTCGATCCGACGGAGTGGAACATCTATGCGGCCCAGGCTTCGGATGGCGACAACTCCTATTCCGACGGCACTTTGACCGGCCAGCTGCTGCAGCAGGAAATCCTGCCGGTCTGCCAGTATTTCGCCTATATCGAGGTTGGAGAGGAAGGCGGGGACTCCTCGATCTCCCGGTCACCGCTCTGGACGCTTTATGATGAGATCCGCTCCGAGGCACTTCCCCTTGCCATGCGCAAGGTCTGCCGCAGGAACGAAATATTTCCAGTCTTCCATGACCTGTTTCAGAAGAAGAGCGCCAAGGCGGGAGCAACACCATGAAAGCCAGCACATGGCATAAGGGAAAGCTGCTGTTTGAAGGCGCTGATTGGGATTTCCCGGCCTTGCAGCGCATTCACGATGCCTGCGAGGACATCGCGCTTGGAGAACTGGGACTGGATGTCTATCCGAACCAGATCGAGGTCATCACGTCGGAACAGATGCTCGATGCCTATTCTTCGACCGGCATGCCGCTCTTCTATCGCCACTGGTCCTTCGGCAAGCACTTTGCCCACCACGAAGCATTCTACCGCCGCGGGATGCGCGACCTCGCCTATGAGATCGTCATCAACAGCTCGCCCTGCATCTCCTACCTGATGGAGGAGAATACGGCGACCATGCAGACGCTGGTCATTGCGCATGCCGCCTTCGGCCACAACCACTTCTTCAAGAACAACTACCTTTTCAAGCTGTGGACCGATGCCGAGGGCATCCTCGATTATCTCGACTTCGCCAAGGGTTATATTTCCCGCTGCGAGGAACGTTATGGAGAGGTAGCCGTCGAGCGAACGCTGGATGCCGCCCATGCGCTGATGTCGCACGGCGTACATCGCTATGCCGGCAAGACGCAGGTGGACCTGAGGCAGGAGGAAAAACGGCAGCAGGAACGCCGCGCCCATGAAGAGAAGATCTTCAACGATCTCTGGCGGACGGTGCCGGTCGGTCAGAAGCGCAACAAGTCGGACCGCGATCTGGAGCACAGACGGGCCGCACTCGGTTTACCGCAGGACAATATCCTCTACTTCCTCGAAAAATCGGCGCCCCGGCTCCATTCCTGGCAGCGCGAGATATTGCGCATCGTCCGCCATGTCGCCCAATATTTTCATCCCCAGCGCCAGACCAAGGTGATGAACGAGGGAACCGCCACCTACGTCCACTACAACATCATGAAGCGTCTGCATGAGCGCGGACAGATTAGCGACGGCAGCTATTTCGAGTTTCTGAAATCGCACACGAACGTCGTTTTCCAGCCCATGTTCGACGACCGTCGCTTTTCTGGCTTCAATCCCTATGCGCTGGGTTTTGCGATGATGCAGGATATCGAACGCCTCGTGAAGGAGCCGACAGACGAGGATCGCGAGTGGTTTCCTGATATCGCCGGACGAGGCGAGGCCATGGCTGTCCTGCGCGATATCTGGGCCAATTACCGCGACGAGAGTTTCGTCAGCCAGTTCCTTAGCCCACGCCTCATGCGGCAGTGGCGCATGTTCCAACTCCATGACGATCCGGAGATTGAGGAGGGTATTCTGGTTTCGGCAATCCATGACGAGCGCGGTTATCGGCGCATCCGCCGGCAGCTCTCACGCGACTACGACATAGGCCATACCGACCCGGCGATTGAGATCGTCGATGTCGATCTCGCCGGCGACCGCAAATTGCTGCTGCAGCACCGGGCCACCAATGACGAGTTCCTGGAAGAGGACGACCTGAAGCTCGTTCTGCAGCACCTTGCCGATCTCTGGAGCTATGACGTTCTTCTGGAAGAGCTCGACAGCAAGGACAGTATCGTCCGGAAGCACGTCGCCCACCCCAGGACCTTTTCGCGACAAAGCGAATTCGCCTGAGTGGACGGGATTCTGCCTGCATTCAAGAGACACGATTCTTCAAACGTGATTGGACAGGCAGCGCAGTTGGGATCAACCTTCTCGACGGGGGCGTGCAGTCTATTTTTCCGAATAGGAGGCCGCTATGGAACAATACGCAGTCGATCAGCTCAAGGCTATAGCCAGGGTCAGCCGCACCACTCCACAACTGTCTCGCGCAGAGCGCTTGAACCGGTGGGCCGAGCTCCTGGAAAGCGATCCCGCGCGTTCGCTCGTTACCCTTCGGGAAACCGAATATCTACCCCGCGATCAGCGGATAATGATGAGGATCGCCGGGTCGCCCATATCCGTAGCCTATGCCGATCCGGTTCTGCGTGCCGCGGGTCTCGAGGGCGATACCTATGGAGACGCCCAGAGCTTCTTCGATCTTAACGATCGACAGCTGCACGGGCTCGTCTGCTCCTGCCATTTCGGGGCACAGGTTGATGCGGGTGTTGTCGCCCGCCATCTGAGGGCAGCCTCCATATCAGGCGTGAAGGGTATCCTGGCGCGCATGCGGCTGCTTTTCACGCGGTAGGCCGGCGGCCAAGCAATTTTGGCGATTAGAGACCGGGCCAGCGTCTGGCCCGGTGCTTTTGCGGGTCTCGATCCCATCTTCGTTCCGTATAGTGAGGCCGACGGTGCCAAGCTCGCCTTGCCCGTCGGCGAAAGCATTACACCGCCGCCGCTCTGGTTCGTTGATTCCTCCGACAAGGCGCTCGCTGTCGCGGCAAAACATGTCGATACCTACCTTTCCAGGGGCGAAACGCCGGAGCTGATCAAGGACAAGGTCGAGGCCGTGAAGACGCGTGCTGCTCATTACGAACGCAACTCGAATATGGTATCCGTCTCTATGTGATCGTGCGCGATACCGATGAGAAGGCGTGGGAAGCCGCCGCCGATCTCTATGGCCGCATGGACGATGCTGCAATTGCTGCCAAGCAGCGCTTCGTCGGCCGCAGTGACTCCCTCGGCCAGCAGCGTATGACGGCGCTGCATGGCGGCCTTAAGCCAACCAACCTGCGTGATCTCGAAGTTGCCCCGAATCTCTGGGCCGGCATCGGCCTCGTGCGACCCGGCCCCGGCACGGCAATCATCGGCTCGCCCGATACTGTGCTGCGCAAGCTGGAGGCCTATCAGAGGGCCGGTGTCGAAACTTTCATTCTTTCCGGCATGCCGCTGCTTGAGGAAGCCTATCGTTTCGGCGAAAAGGTTTTGCCGCGTCTCGATGTTAGCACGGAAGTGCCAAAGGCGCGGAACTACACCTGGTCGACGCTCTTCGATCGCGATCTGTCGACCGTCAAGAGCGCCTGACAACACGGCAAGAAAGCAAGTTCAGTGGTAGCAAGCCAATTTCATCCAGCCGAACAGGAGACAAGAGGCGACGGGCTTGCAGCCCGCATCCTGAGGGCGATTGCAGCCGTGCTCGGCGTGGCCGCTGCGTCAGTGCTCGCCGTGCTGCTCTTCATGGTGTTGGTTACGGTCTGCATGCGCTACTTCTTTGCGGCAGGCTTCATCGGTGCGGAAGATCTCGGCATCTGGCTGCATGTGCTGCTGATCGCGCTCGGTGCGCCGCTTAGCCTCAACAGTGCGCTCGCCATGCGTCTCGATGTCTTCGTCAACATGCTGCCGGAGCAGCTGCGTCCGGCAACGCAGATCGCAGCCGATGTTTTTACCGTGTTGTCCGGCTTGATCCTGAGCTTCGGCGGCAGCGAGATCATGACCATGCTCGGCGGCACGTCCCCAACGCTCGGCGTGCCGGAATGGATCCGCTTCGGTTTCCTTGGCGCCGGCGGCGCGCTGATCCTCATCGTCCTTCTGCTGCAGCGCATCGCTGAAGGGAAGGCGTTGCCGGTCCTGATCTCCTTCGTGATAGGGGTGGCACTCTATGCCGGTATTCCGCTGCTCACCATCGAGCTTGACGGGCCGCCCAGTATCTTTCTTGGCCTGATCGCGGCAATCGGCCTGGTCCTCGCCGCCCCGCTGCCGCACGCCTTCCTGGCCGCCGCCTATATCGTTGTCGCCTTCGGCAGCAGCCTGCCAGAACCGGCGATCGTCTCTTCGACCGTTACGGGCATCTCGAAATTCCTGCTGCTCGCCATTCCCTTCTTCCTCCTCGCCGGCGGATTGTTGACGGCTTCGGGCGTCGCGAACCAGCTTGTTCGCTTCGCGGCTGCCATGGTCGGCCATCGTCGCGCCGGACTTGCCCAAACGACGCTGTTGACCAGTGTGCTTTTTTCCGGTGCCTCCGGCTCTTCGGTGGCCAATGCCGCTTTCGGCGCCTCGACCTTCCAGCCGGAACTCGTCCGCCACGGTTATCCGCCGGCAAAGGCTGCGGCGATCATCGCGGCGACCTCGGTGCTCGACAACGTTATCCCTCCGTCGATCGCCTTCCTGATCCTGGCGACCGCCACCAATCTTTCGGTAGGCTCCCTGTTGGTCGGCGGCTTCTTTGCCGGCGGGCTCATGGCCATCTGCCTTGCTGTCGCCATTCATCTGACGGTCCGCGATCAGGCACCGTTGCCGCGCGCCACGGCAGCGCAGCGCCGGCAGTCGGCCATCCAGGCGATCCCGGCCTTCGGTCTCGGTGTCATCGTCGTGGTCGGCATCCGCATCGGCATCGTCACGACGACGGAGGCTGCGGCACTTGCTGCGTTCTATACCTTCCTGCTCGGCATCGGCGCACGGCTTGGCGTCCTCTCGCTCTATGCCGCCTTCCGGCAGGCGGCTATCGAAGCGGCGGCGATCGGTCTGCTGATCGGCACGGCCGGTCCCTTCGCCTTCCTGCTCGCCGTCGATGATGTCTCAGGCCTGATCTCCAACCTGACGACGGCGCTTGGTGGCAGTGCTCTCGCTGTGATCCTGCTCTCCAACATCATCCTGCTCGTCGTCGGGCTGGTTCTCGATATCGGCGCTGCGATCCTGCTGTTCGGGCCGATCCTGCTGCCGGCCGCCGTCGCCGCCGGCATCGATCCCATCCATTTCGGCGTCATCATCGTGGTCAACCTGATGATCCACGGTCTGACGCCACCGCTCGGCATGCTGATCTTCGTCGTCAGCGGCGTGACCCGCATTCCAGCCTCCGCCCTCTTCAGGGCGGTCGTTCCCTATCTGCTTGCCCTTCTCGTCTCCCTCGTGATCCTTTGCGCCTGGGCGATCATCTTCTAACGGACAGGATCTCATTCATGGACAATCTCAACCGCCGCAATTTTCTGAAGACCGCCGCGATTGCCGGCACTGCCCTTGCCGCACCGGCCTTCGTTCGCACTGCGTCCGCCCGCACAACGACGATCACCATCGCCTCGCTCCTCGGCGACGACAAGCCGGAGACCAAGATCTGGGTGAAGATCAGCGAGTTGGTCGAAGCCAAGCTGCCCGGCCAGTTCAAGTTCAACATCGTCAAGAACGGCGCGCTCGGCGGTGAAAAGGAAGTGGCGGAGGGTGTGCGGCTCGGCTCCATCCACGCCAGCCTTTCGACGGTTTCCTCGCTTTCCGGCTGGGCGCCGGAACTGCAGATCCTCGATCTTCCCTTCCTGTTCCGCGATGCCGATCACGTGCGCCGCACCGTCAGCGGCGATATCGGCGCCGATCTGAGGGGCAAGCTGCAGGCGCAGAATTTCGTCGTCGGCGATTTCATCAATTATGGCGCCCGTCATCTCCTGACCAAGGAGCCGGTGACGCGCCCGGAACAGCTCAAGGGCAAGCGCATCCGCGTTATTCAGAGCCCGCTGCACACCAAGCTCTGGAGCGCCTTCGGTACGACGCCGATCGGCATCCCGATCACCGAAACCTATAATTCGCTGGCAACCGGTGTTGCCGATGCCATGGACCTCACCAAGTCCGCCTATGCAGGCTTCAAGCTCTACGAGGTCGTGCCCTACATGACCGAGACCGGCCACATCTGGGCGTCGGGCATCATCTATTATTCCTCGACCTTCTGGGGCGGCCTCAACGACGAGCAGAAGACCGTCTTTCAGCAGGCGTCCAGCGAGGGGGCAGCCTATTTCAACCAGCTCATCGTCGATGACGAGGCGGCATCCGTCGAAGTCTCGCTGAAGAACGGCGGCAAGCTGCTGAAGCCGGAAGCTTTCGAGGAATGGCAGAAGGGTGCCAAGGGCGTTTGGGACGATTTCGCTCCCATCGTCGGCGGGCTGGAGCGCATCAAGGTCGTCCAGTCGGCCTGAAGAAACCCTGACCGCAAGACTGGCCTGTCAGTCAGCCTCGCCCACCCTTTGGGGCGACGCTGATGCCGTCGAGTTCACGCCGGTTCCTCTTCCAGTATTTTCACCGGCCGGTCCCACTGGATGAGCACGACACAGCCCGTATCGCTCCATACCGAATGTTCGGTACCCGGTGCATTGACGATGTAACTGCCGCGGCCGTAATCGCCCGCTTCATCGGATTGGACGCCGTCCAGGACAAGGATGGTTTCCAGCCCCTCATGGCGATGGCGAGGAACGCTGGCGCCGGCCTCGTATTTCAGCAGCGCCACGCCTGGCTGATCACCTTCGAAGCGGCGGATCCAATGGATGGTTACGTCGTCGCGGAAGGGGCCGAATTCCAGATCCTTCCAGCCGCCGGATGTGAGCAGTTCGCGGGTCGTTTCAGGCATGAGCGATGCTTTCCAAGATATCGTCGACATGGGCCGTCCAGCCGACGATCGCGCCTTGGGCACGAATCATGGCGATGGCGGCCGCCTTGAATTCGGGGAAATAGCTTTCCGTCGCCTCCTCGGCGAGCAGGCATTCGTAGCCGCGGTCATTTGCCTCCCGCATGGTCGTCTGCACGCAGACTTCGGTTGTCACGCCGGCGAAGACAAGCTGGTTAATACGTTTTTCCTGCAGGATATCGCCAAGTTCGGTGGCATAGAAGGCGCCCTTGCCGGGCTTTTCAATGACCACTTCGCCCTGGAGCGGTGCAAGCTCCGGCAGGATCGCCGTGCCGGGCTCGCCCGAGATCAGGATCCGGCCCATGGGGCCTTCATCGCCGATCCGGAGCGTCGGGCTGCCGCGATCGCGTTTTGCCGGCGGCAGGTCCGAGAGGTCGGACCTGTGACATTCCATCGTATGGATGACCGGCAGGCCGGCATTGCGGAAACCCTGGATGAGGCGTTTGACATCGGGCACGATCCTGGTGATGCGACTGACGTCATTGCCGAGGCTGGCGCCGAAGCCACCGGGCTCGGCGAAGTCGCGCTGCATGTCGATGACGATGAGGGCAAGCCGGTCGTGCTTCACCGGAAAGGCGAAGGGTTCTGCCTTGATCTCCGCCATCAGTGGTGTCCTGCCATGTGGGCGCCGATGATGCCGATATCGGCGGAAAGGGCCGGTGTCTCGTAAACCAGCCTGCCTTCGGAAATCACCATGATGCGGTCGGACATTTCGAGCAGCTCGTCGAGGTCTTCAGAAAGCAGCAGCACAGCCGTACCGGAATTACGCGCCTTCATGATGCGGGCGCGGATTTCGGCGACGGCTGAAAAGTCGAGGCCGAAACAGGGATTCGAAACGATCAGCAGATCCACCTCGCCGGTCAGTTCGCGGGCCAGAACGGCGCGCTGCACATTGCCGCCTGAAAGGGCGGCGATCGGCGATGAGGAGGAGGCTGTCTTCACCTTGAAGTCGGAAATCAGCGCCGTGGCGCGTTTCCTCATCTTGCCCTTGTTCAGCCATATCGCATCCCTGCCGTCCGTCTTCAGGTCGAACGTGCGAAAAGCGAGGTTCTCGCTGACTGTCATGCGCGGGGCACAGGCATTCTGCAGCGGCTCCTCCGGGATGAAACGGACATTGTTCTTGCGGGTCTCGGGACGTGTTGCGCCATAGATCTCGCCGTTGACGCTCACACGGCCGGTATCGGTCGGCCGCTGTCCGGCCAGGATTTCCATCAGCTCCTTCTGGCCGTTGCCCGATATGCCGGCGATGCCGACGATCTCGCCCGAGCGGACCGTGAGATTGTTTATCTCGATGGTCTTGAGGCCTGAGCGGTCCGGTGCCTTGACCTGCTCGACGGTCAGGACCGGCTTGGCGCTTTCGGAAATCGGAACGCGGGTGTCGAGTTCAGCGAGCTTGACGTCGCCGATCATCATTGCCGCCATATCGGCGGTGGAGAGCTCGCCGACGTTGCCGGTGCCGACCAGCTTGCCGCGCCGCAGGATCGAAACGGCATCGGCGAATTTCGTCACCTCGTGAAACTTGTGGGAGATCATCAGCACAGTCAGCTCGCCGCGCTCGGTCATGCCACGCACGAGGCCGAGCATTTCATCGGCTTCGGCGGGCGTCAGCACGGAGGTCGGCTCGTCGAGCACCAGGAAGGAGCGACCGAGATAGAGCTGCTTGACGATCTCCAGTTTCTGCTTTTCGCCGGCGGCAAGCTCGCTCACCGGACGATCAAGCGGGATCTTGAACGGCATGCGCTCCATGAAGGTCGCAAGATCTTTCCGCTCTTTCGCCCAGTTGATGATAGCCGGGACTTCCGCACGGCTGATGACGAGGTTTTCAGCACCCGTCAGCGACGGGACCAGCGTGAAGTGCTGGTAGACCATGCCGAGGCCATAGGTCGCTGCATCCTTGGGTGAAGCGACCGCCACTTCGCGGCCGTCGACGGAAAGCGAGCCCGATGTCGCGTGGTAGAAGCCCATGATACATTTGACGAGTGTCGATTTGCCAGCGCCGTTTTCGCCGAGCAGCGCATGAAAGCTGCCCGAAGGCACCTTGATCGAGACGTGGTCGAGAGCGGTGAAGCTGCCGAATCGCATCGTCATGTCGATCGTGTCGATGCCGACGGCCTTGCCGGCTTGCGGGAGGGGAGTGTCGCGGACGGTGCTCATGGTAGTTGGCTCGCCAGTGTCTCGGAATTGGAGACGGAGCCGAAGACGCCGCCCTGCATCTTCACCATCTTGATGGCTGCGAGGTGGTTACCGTAATCGGTAGCGCCGCAGCAGTCCTCCAAGAGCAGGCACTCGAAGCCGCGATCGTTCGCCTCGCGCATGGTGGTGGAAACGCAGACGTCGGTGGTGATGCCGGTCAGGATGATGTTCTCGATACGCTTCTGGTTGAGGATCAATTCCAGATCGGTGGCGCAGAAGGAGCCTTTGCCCGGCTTGTCGATGATCGCCTCACCCTCGATTGGATAGAGTTCGGGAATGATGTCCCAACCAGGTTCGCCGCGGGTCAGGATGCGCCCGCAGGGTCCGGGATCGCCGATGCCTGCACCGATACGCTGCGAGCGCCAACGCTTGTTGGCGGGCAGATCGGCGAGATCGGGGCGATGGCCCTCGCGGGTGTGAATGATGTGGTAGCCCTTGGTGCGCATGGCGGCCAGCACCTTTTTGATCGGCTCGATGGGCGCTTGGACCAGTGACAGGTCGTAGCCCATGTGGTCGACATACCCGCCTTTGCCGCAGAAATCCGTCTGCATGTCGATGATGATAAGGGCGGTGTTGTCCGGCCGCAGGGCACCGTTATAGGGCCAGGCATAGGGATCGGCGTCGATATAATGTCCTTTGCTCTCGACCATGGCGTCCATCGTCTTCTTCTCCTATTCACCCGCGAGTTTGAATGTTTCGCCGTAGCGGCGCGTCGGCGTGTCGAAGCCGCAGGACGTGCCGTCCGTGACCTTCACCTGATCTTCCCAGGGGAGGCGGTATTTTCCGGCGATGAGGTCGTGCATATAGGTGTAGGGCGCATCATCAGCGCCGCCGGCCACGGCGACATAGCCGCGATGACCGAACTGATAGATGTTGTTTTCGACACCCCAGCCGAGCCGCGCTTCGCGCACGAGATCAGGGCGGACCTCGGCGGTTATGATCTCGTTGACGCGGCCCGATGTGCCGTGAGCGATGATCGAGCCATCGAAATTGCAGATCATGCCTTCGCCCATCGAGTCAAAGGTGCCGTCCGAGCCGCACATGCAGACACTGGCCGTGACCATGAGGTTGCAGAAGGCGTTCGACTGGTTGGTGAATTTCCAGCTCTCACGGATTGGCGCCGTATAACCGGCGGTGCGGATCATGATCTCCGCACCCTTATAGGCGCATTCGCGTGCCATCTCCGGGAACATGCCGTCATGGCAGATGATGAGCGCCAGCTTTGCGCCCTTCGGCCCGTCGATGACCGGAATGCCGAAATTGCCGGGCTCCCAGGGTTCTACAGGCACCCAGGGATGCATCTTGCGGTAATAAAGCTTCAGTTCGCCCTTGTCGTCGATGATGATACCGGAATTATAGGGCATACCATCCGGGTTCAGCTCCATGATCGAGAAGCAGCTCCAGATCGCGTTCTCCCTGCACGCCTTCTTGAAGGCTGCGACCTCCGGTCCGTCGAGCGTGCACATGATCTCGGGATTGATGTCCATCGACAGGCCGTGCAGCGCATATTCCGGGAAGACGACCAGATCCATGCCCGGCTGATTGCGCCGCGCCTTGCCGACGAGATCGACGATGACCTGCGTCTGGCGGGCGAGGTCTTCCCTCGTGACGGTGACGGGAAGCTGCAGCTGCACGAGACCGATGCCGACGCCATGTTCCGATTTGTTCAATCCGCCGAGGCCATTCATGGCTTGGCTCCTTTCATGCTCATTTCGTTCGGGCTCATTTCGTCAGGGAGAGCGCGCCGGGCGCACCGGCGAGCGAGCGTGTCGGCGACGAGGTCGCGATCATGATGACCAGGGTCAGGACATAAGGGGCGGCGTAGAAGAGGTAATAACCCTGAGTCACGCCGACCGATTGCAGCGCCGGGCCGAGTGCGCCGGCGCCCCCGAAGAGAAGAGCGGCAAGGAAGCAGCCGATCGGGTTCCAGCGGGCGAAGATGACGAGCGCCACGGCCATCAGTCCCTGGCCGGAGGAAATGCCCTCATTCCAGGAGCCGGGATAATAGAGCGAGAGATAGGCGCCGCCGATCGCCGCCAACGAGCCGCCGACGGCGGTGGCAAGCAGCCGCACGCGATCCGGATCGATGCCCATGGCGCGCGCGGCATCCGTGCTGTCGCCGACGACGCGAAGGATGAGCCCAACACGGGTGTTGCGGAAGGCCCACCAGAGGACGAAGGCGAGAGCAGCACCGAGGATGAAGAGCACATTGATATTCAGCGCCGCCTGGATCTGCGGCAGGCTGGACCAGAAACCCAGCGGGATGGCCGGCAGATGCGGAGCGGCCGGCTGGATGAAGGACTTGCCGAGGAAGAAAGCAAGGCCGAGCCCGAACTGCATCATGGCGATGCCGATCGCAATATCGTTGACCTTCGGCCATTTGCAGATCCAGCCATGCACGAGGCCGAAGACCGCGCCTGTTGCCATGGCCGCGAGCACGCCGAGCCAGGGCGAATTGGTCATGACGGCAACGGCATAAGCCGTCATGGCACCGAAGACGAGTGTGCCCTCGAGCCCGAGATTGATGCGGCCGGAACGTTCGGTGATCGTTTCGCCGAGGCTGACGAAGATGAAGGGTGTGGAAACGCGAATGGCGCCCGCGAGGATGGCGAGGGGGACGCCCCAGATGCCGATGCCTGTCTCTTCCATCAGAGGCTCCTTTTCCAGAGGTCGGGATTGAAGATCCTGAAGCGGCCGTAGAAGGTCTCGCAGAAGAGGATGACGATGAAGAGCGTTCCCTGCAGCACCAGCACGGTGGCATCGGGCAGGCCCATGCGGCGCTGGATGAGGCCGCCCGAGGCATCGATCCCGCCAAGCAGGATTGCGACCGGGATGATCGCCAGCGGATTGTGGCGGGCGAGGAAAGCGACGAGGATGCCGGTATAGCCGTAGCCTGCGGCAAGCGAGGCATTGGCGCTGCCCTGGACGGCGGCAACCTCGATCATGCCTGCAAGCCCTGCGAAACTGCCGGCGATCGCCGTGAAGCCGGCAATCAACCTGCCGACGGGCAGGCCCTGAATCTGGGCTGCGCGCACGTTGCCGCCGGCGATGCGGGCAGCAAAACCGTAGCTCGTCACTTCGATCAGGATCCAGGAGGCGATGCAGGCGACGATGCCGATGACGAGGCCCCAATGCACGTCCATGCCGGGGATATTGCCGAGCATGTATTCGGCTGGCAGCGGCTTGGTCGAAGGTTTGTTGAGGCTTGCTGGATCTCGCAGCGGCCCTTCGACGAACTGGTTCATCAGAGCGATGGCGATATAGGAGAGCAGCAGCGACGAGATCGTCTCGTTGACACCGCGATAGTGGCGCAGGAAACCGGCAAGGCCGATCCAGATGCCGCCGACCACCATTGCGGCAAGCCCCATGAGAATGAGGGTCAGGAAGACAGGGGCGGAGCCGGCAAGCGGCATGGCCATCGCCGCGGCGGCAACGCCGCCCAGCACGACCGCTCCTTCCCCGCCGATGATGACGAGGCCGAGGCGGGCGGGCAGGGCGACGCAGAGTGCCGTCAGGAGAAGGGGTGCGGCACGACTTAAGCTGTTCTGCATCGAAAACCAGCTGCCGAAGCCGCCGGTGTACATGAGCTGGAAGAGTATTGCTGGCGATTTGCCGATCGCCAGGATGAAAAGGGAGAAGAGCGCAAGACCGATCAGGATGGCGGCAAGGCCGATGACGATGGGTTCCGCGCGCCGCGCGATCCATTCGAGGATGGGACGGAGCGACGCCGGTTTTTCAGAAACGACTGATATTGCGGGATCATTGGCCTGAACAGTCATGGCGCTTCTCCCTTCGCGGTTTACGCCGTGGACCCGACGACGCCCTCAACCAGATAATTCATGCTTTCGAGCTCGATCGCGTCTTCGGCGTAGTTCTTGTCGGCGGTTACGACCGTGTTGCCCTTGTTGTCCTTGAGCGGCCCCTTGAAGACCGAGAAGCCGCCCTTCATCATCTCCGCCTGCGTGGCTTCGAAAGCCTTGCGACCTTCGGCAGAAACGCCGGGGCCGAGCGCGCTCATCTTGACGAAACCGTCCTTCAGCCCGCCGCGCACGAAGTTGCCGAGCTTCTCGCCCGCTTGTGCCTTCTTGACGAAATCGCTGTAGACGTTGCCCCAGGCCCATTCGGCGCCGGTGAGATATTTTTCGGGGGCAAGCGGGCTCTGGTTGGCGTGGTAGCCGCAGACGAAGGCACCGCGGCCGGCAGCCGTCTCGACGACGACCTTCGGGCTGTCGACGTGGCAGGTGATGACATCGGCGCCCTGATCGATCAGTGCGTTGGCGGCTTCCGCCTCTTTGACGGCAAGCGACCATTCACCGGTGAAGATGACTTGGCAGGTGATAGTCGGATCGACCGTGCGGGCGCCGAGCAGGTAAGCGTTGATGTTCTGCAAAACCTGCGGGATCGGCTTGGCGGCGACAAAGCCGATCTTCTTGCTCTTCGTTGCATGGCCGGCGGCTATGCCGTTCAGATACTGGCCCTGGAAGATATAACCGAAATAGGAGCCGGTATTGGCCGGGTTCTTGCCCTCCTGCCAGAGGCCGCCGCAATGGCGAAACTGGATATCGGGGTACTTCGCGGCTATCGCCAGCATATGCGGGTCGAAATAGCCGAAGGAGGTGGGGAAGATCAGGGTCGCGCCATCGAGGTTGATCATCGATTCCATCGTTTTCTGGACATCGACGGTCTCGGGGACATTCTCTTCTTCGACGACGGTGACACCCGGCAGCGCCTTCACGGCAGCCGCACCTTCGGCATGCGACTGGTTGTAGCCGTAGTCGTCCTTGGGGCCGACATAGATGAAACCGACAGTGAGCGCGGTCTGCGCAAGCGCGCGCGACGACAGGAGGCCCGGAGTTGCGCCGACAAAAGCGGCGGCGGCAGAAGCCTGGAGGAAATGGCGGCGGTTCATGGAAAGGAGTTTGGTCATCGGAATGCTCCCCTAGCGGCGGTTTCGCCGGCTCAATTGGTTACAGAAAAGTGTATGCAATGACCGTGCCAAGTTTTATCTGATTGATTTTCCTGTAAATATTTAAAGATGCTTGAAAATATATAAAAAGTGCATGCATTTTTAAGATCAAGAAGATCAAAAACTGTGCATCTTCTATAATTTGATCTGATTTTGACATTGCGACATACCTGCCTCTGTAAAGTCCGTTGCTGAATGGTGGGATTTTCTTATTTAAAACAATATATTATTGCTATATTTGACTTTGATTCGTAGGTAATGCATGTGTATGCAGCAGGTAATAGGCAGGATCGTTCCTTGAAGCAGGTCAGGCGCAGAGAGATCATCCGGGCAGGAACGACCGTCGAGCAGATGGTGCGGGCAATTGCCGACATGATCGTGACCGGGCAGATGCTGCCGGGCGACAAGCTTGACGAAATCTCGCTTGCCGCCCGTTTCGAGGTGTCGCGTACACCGGTACGCGAGGCACTTCGTGAACTCGGAGCGATGGGGCTTATCGACCGGGAGCCCAACCGCAGCGCCGTCGTCACCAACGTGACCGAGTCCTATCTGCACTCGATGTTCGAGGCCATGGCGGAGCTCGAAGGGGTCTGTGCGCGGCTTGCCGCCGAACGGATGACGGTTGACGAGCGGCGCATGCTGGAAATCGAACACCGTGCTTCCGCTCGCCTTGTGCATCAGGGTGCGAAAGAGGACTACGCCGTTCACAATACCGAGTTCCACACGCGGCTCTATCGCGGTGCGCATAACGAACATATCTATGAACTGGTAACCCAGAGCCGGGCCAGGCTTGCGCCTTTCCGCCGTGCGCAGTTCCGGCTGCCGGGTCGGCTGGCGAAATCCTATGACGAGCACGACATGATCGTGACCGCGATCATGCGAGCAGATGGCGCAGCCGCTGCAAAGGCGGCATATTCGCATGTGGAAATCGTTAGCGATGCCAGCGTCGTCTTTGCCTCCGCGAGAGAAAAATAGCTGCCACGGCCGGCATGGCTGTGCAAAGCGGCAATCCTCAGCCGCAACGTCCGGAACTGCGAATATCATCAGACGCAGATAATCAAATCCCTGGTTATGAGGGTGCTGCGGAATTGACAGTATCCGGACCACGCCATAAGCCGAATTGTGACCAGCAATTGAAGAGGCTGCATAATGTCGATCTGGATTGGGCGAATTCTGTCAGCGGGGGTCGTTATTCTGCTTCTCGCTGATGCGGCCACTAATCTTTTTGCACCCGATTTCATAAGTGCGGAAATCGAAGCGACCGGTTTTCCCGTCAATCTGGCCCCGGCGCTCGGCATTATCATCGCGATCTGCGCGATCCTCTACGCCGTTCCGAAAACAGCCTTCCTTGGTGCAATACTGGTAACCGGTTTTCTCGGCGGCGCTATCTGCACGCACTTCCGCCTCGGCGAGTTTTTTACGCCTCCACAGATCGTCAGCCTTCTTCTCGGCATTGCCGCCTGGGGTGGCCTTTATCTGCGCGATCCGAGACTGCGCCAGTTGATACCGCTGAATATGGTCTGAGCGCGTAGCGATCTCATCCCGGAGTATGAAAGCGGCGGGCAATCGCCCTGTCCTTGTTCAAGAACAGGCGCGCGTTCGCGATCTGCGACCGCGACGATAGCTATGCTTATCGGCTGCATTTTTTCCCGCAGGAAATCGGCGGCTGGGTTCTTCAGACTCTCAGCCGCCGACAGAGCCCCCGTCCGTCGGACAATCCAGTCCCGTCAAGTAAAAAGCTCGCCCTCGTGTGAGGGCGAGCCAGAACCATCTACAGGAGTGGAGTTCTGTATCGATGGGTGAGGCCGATCCGGCAGGGAACCGGACCGACCTCTTTCTTCTGAATTGGAGGTCACCAAACCAGAAGCCTGTGATGAAAAACCCCGAGATGCGATCCCGGGGGTCTTCAATGTTCAGATTAGAACGCACGCTGCAGGCGGAAGTAACCCGTCGTGGTGTCGTCGCCATCTTCCGGATCCAGCCACTGGACCGAAGCCTTGGCGTAGAAGTTCTCGACGATCTGGTAGTCAACCGTCAGACCGGCCTTCCAGGCATCGCCGGTACCGTCGAAGCTGTCCGGAACGTTCTTGCTGCCGCCGATGTAGTTGCCGTAGTACTGAACACCAGGGGTGATCTTCAGCTTGTCCGTTGCCTTGATGGCGTATTCGGCAGCAACTGCCCATTCAGCCGACGAGTAGTAGGAGTTCGGGCCGCTGGAGTAGACAACAGCGAGGCCGAGCGTGCCCGGGCCGAGTTCAGCCGTACCCATAGCGCGGATTGCGCCGTCTTCGTTGTCGAAGTCCCAGCCGCCGGTGACCTGGTAGCTGAAGGCGCCAGCCGTGCCGCCGATGCCGAAGGCTACGCCGACATTGTTCGGGCCGTCGTCCGGAGTGAAGACGGTGGTGCCGCCGGGGCCGGGAGCAAAGGTACCCTGGTAAACGCCGTCTTCCAGTTCGTCGACGCTGATGCCAGCGTAGAAGGAACCGGTTTCGTACTGATAACGGATCGAGTTATGCAGCGTTTCGACCGAGCCGATATCGTCCGTTTCGCCGGAGAGACCATCGTCCCACCAGGAGTAGAAGAGACCAGCGCGGAAGCCCGCGATGTCGAGGTAAGCGGAGTCGAGCTTCGTTTCCTGGTTGGACGCGTTGTCAGCGTTGGCCTGGAAAACGATAACGCCGGTGAGCGGACCATATTCGGTGTCGCTCTTGGCCGTGAACTGAACCTGACCGCGGGTTACAGCGTCCCAGCTCGAATCGTTGGTGGCGGGGGTGCCGCCAGCATTCGGGCCAACGTTAACCTGGAAACGGATGTAGCCTTCGATCTTCAGGCAGGTTTCCGTGCCCGGGATGTAGAAGTAGCCGGTGCCGTAAGCGTCGCAGACGCGAACGTATTCAACCGGTTCCGGCTCGGCAGCGACGATTGCGTCTGCTGCGAATGCCGGTGCAGCGATGAGGGCTGCAGCAGAACCAAGCAACATCATACGAATGTTCATGGAAGCCAATCTCCTAAGTTCGAGTGCGTTCCACGAAAGAACGCGTCCCCTCTGATAAACCCGATCAATTCGGTAAGAGCTAAAATAGCCGAAAGGCGCGAGGGCTCAACAACGAATGCTCTCATTTTGTAGCGAATCCTAACTAAACCGTGATGTGTGTGACAGATGTACAACAGTCGTTACGCGGGTATTAACAAGAGGTAAAACAGAATGGCAAAATATTGCTATATTAGCACGACTTAGCGGGATTAACGGCGAGCAGGCGGACACGGAGGTTTGCTCGTCTGGTGCGAATTCGTCGAAAACGGACGAGATTCGAGCCCGTTTTTGCCAATCTGGATCGCCCTGCCGAAGGAGAATGTGGCTTACAAATAGGTCATAACCGGCGGGCGCGGGCAATATTCGATCGTGTCGCGAGTCGATTCTAAGCGATGATTCGGTAGTGGCCAATCAGGCAGACATCGCGGAGGTTCGAAAGAAGCGATTTCGCCCCCTGTATCGAAATCTCAAACCTGCGCGCGTCGGGCTTCCGGATCGGGGATCGGAACGGCAGCCATCAGGGCCTTCGTATAATCCTCTGACGGGTGTTCGAAGATCTGCCGGCGCGTGCCGGTTTCGACGATCCTGCCGCTGCGCATGACGGCCACCTTATGGGACATGCGTTCGACGACTGCCATGTCATGCGAGATGAAGAGGTAGGACAGACCCATGCTCTCCTGCAGTTCCAGCATCAGATCCAGCACGCGGGCGCGCACGGACACATCAAGTGCCGCAACGCTTTCATCGGCGACGATCAGCTTGGGTTCGAGTGCCAGTGCTCGGGCAATACAAATGCGCTGGCGCTGGCCGCCGGAGAATTCATGCGGATAGCGCGTTGCGGCGTCGGCCGTGAGGCCAACACGACGCAGGAGTTCTGCGACCCTGTCCTGCCGCTCGGACTTGTTGGCAATGCCATGGATGACCAGCGGTTCGGCGATCGCTGCGCCGACCGCCATCCGCGGGTCGAGCGAAGCATAGGGATCCTGGAAGATCATCTGTGCAGTACGGCGTATCGGCTGCATCTCGCGATGACTGAGGCTGGCGATGTTATTGCCACCGATGACCACGTCACCGGTAAAAGGAATGAGGCCGAGTACGGCCTTGCCGGTTGTCGATTTTCCCGAGCCGCTTTCGCCGACGAGACCGAGCGTTTCGCCGGGCAGAATATCGAAGGAAACATCGCTGACGGCTGCAGCCGGCGTCTTGCCCTTGAAAAAAAGAGTTGTGGCATTGCCGTAGGTGACATTGAGGCCGCACACATTCAGGACCGGGCTGCGGTCAGGATGCAGGGTTTCAACGCTGCGTGACGTGATGCGCGGCGGACTGTCCGTGCCGGCAAAAGCACCAAGGCGCGGCACGGCCGAGAGCAACTGCTGCGTATAGGTCTGGCGCGGTGTACGGAAAATAGCGATTGCCGGGCCTTGCTCGACGATGCCGCCATTCTGCATGATGATGACGCGGTCGGCCATCTCGGCGACGACGCCCATGTCATGGGTGATCAGGATGATCGAGGTGCCGAATTCCGACTTCAGTTCGCGCATGAGTTTGAGGATCTGCGCCTGCACCGTCACGTCGAGCGCCGTCGTCGGCTCATCGGCGATCAGCACCTTGGGACGGCAGGACAGCGCCATGGCGATCATCACGCGCTGACGCATGCCGCCCGAGAGTTCATGCGGATATTGCTTCAGCCGCCTCGCCGGATCGGTGATCTGCACGGCATCGAGCATCTGCAGCGCGATGGTCTCGGCATTTTCGCTGCCCTGATGTTCGCGGATCGCTTCCGTCAACTGTGCGCCGATCGACATGACCGGGTTGAGCGACGTCATCGGCTCCTGGAAGACCATGGCGATGTCGCCGCCGCGCACGTTGCGCATGGCCCGGTCGGAGAGTTTCAGCAGATCGCACTCGCCGAGCATGATGCTGCCGGAGGACACCTGCAGCGAAGCCCTCGGCAGCAATCCCATGATAGACAGTGACGTCACCGATTTGCCTGAGCCGGATTCACCGGCCAGGCAGAGTGTTTCGCCGCTGGCGAGATCGAGGCTGATATCTTTCAAAACCGGTTTGCGTCCGTCAGGCGTTCGCGCATCGACATTGAGATTGCGAACGCTGAGAATGGGCGCGGCGGGCATGGCTTCAATCACGCGAATACGATCCTCGGGAAGTAAAAGGAAACGACCCAGTTTGGCATGTCGACTATTTCGCTGATGCGCAGATCACCGCAGACCGAGCAGAGCAGATAGGCATCGATGGCGCTCATGCCATGCTCGGCCGTCAGAAGATCGATCATGCGCATGACGCTTTCGCGTGCACCGGTCATCAGGTCGGGGCCGATGCCGGTGGTGACTTCGTAGCCGGCGCCGTCGAGATGGCGGGTGACAGGTTCTGTCGTCGTAAAGCGAGGCGTCTGCAGGCGTGCATCCTTGACGAGCTCGATCGTCGCCTCGACATTCATCTGGCTTTCGATCGCCGTACCGCAGACCTCGCCGTCACCCTGGGCGGCGTGTGTGTCGCCGATGGAAAAGAGCGCGCCCTCAACCTCGATCGGTAGATAAAGAGTGACGCCAGCCGTCAGGTCGCGGATATCCATGTTGCCGCCGACGCGGCGCGGCGGCACGACGGAATGCGTGCCGGGCTCGGCAGGGGCAACGCCGATGGTGCCGGCAAAGGGTTTGAGCGGCACACGGCCGCCAGGGCCGTAGAGCGCTGGCGTCATGCTGTTGGCGTCATAGGACCAGACGTGCAGCGCTGGATCCTTGAACTGGTCGGCAAGCAGGCCGAAGCCCGGAATATTCGCCGTCCAGCCGGTGCCCGAGGGAATGAACTTGCGCAATGTCACCTTCAGCGCATCGCCGGGCTTGGCGCCCTCGACATAGACGGGGCCGGAAACTGGATTGATCTTGCCGAAATCCAGATTGTTCAGCGTGTCCAGCGTTGCATCGCCGCCGAGCTGGCCACCGGAGGAATCCAGGCATTCGAAATGAATGGTCTCGCCGGGCTTGGCGACCACGGCCGGCGCGAAGTCCTTGTTCCAGCCGAAATTATGCTGGGCGCGGTGAATGGTGTGGGTGCAGGCAATGCACATAAGGTGTCTCCCTCGATTTTATGATGCCTTCCCGGCTGAACCGGGAAGGCATTGTTTCCTTAGGGCTTATTGCTTCACAAAGATTGCGTCGTAATTGATGACGCGCGTCGGATCGATGTAGATATTGTCGGCGCCGCCCATGCGCAGCGATTTGGCGACGACGCGGCGTTCGTTGATGACGGGAACCCATGGCGCATCGGCCATGATATCGGTGAAGACCTTGCCCCAGGCCGCGGTGCGTTCTGCGGACTTTGCCGGATCGGACATGGAGTCGGCTGCTACAGCACGCTTGTCGAGATCGGCGTTGCAGTACCAGGACCAGTTCCAGCCGCCCTGAACCGCACCGGCGCAACCAAGGATCGGGCCATAGAAGTTCGACGGATCCGGGAAGTCGGCAATCCAGGCCATGCCGCCCGACCAGATCATCGGCGCCTCGCCTTCCGTGCCGCCGGCCGAGATGACATTGGCCTGTGCGAGAGCACGAATTTCGGCCTTGACGCCGATGGCGGCGAGATCCTGCTGGATCGCCTGGGCGATACGCGGCTGCGGATCAGTGTTGGTCGAGTAGAGCACCGTTTCAAAGCCATCCGGGAAGCCTGCTTCCGCGAGCAACGCCTTGGCCTTGGCGACATCATAGGCATAGCCGGTGAAGGACTTGTCGTAGCCCGGCATCAGCGGTGGCAGCGGCTGGTTGGCAGGCGTGGCGCGGCCGTTCAGGATGCGGGTGACGCGTTCCTTATTGATGGCCATATTGACGGCCTGGCGCACCTTCACATTGTCGAAAGGCTTCACCTTGGTGTTCAGAGTGATGTAGCCGGTGTGAAGCTGTTCACCATCGACGATCATCTGCGGGCCGTCGGCGGAGTTCTTGATTTCCAGGAATTTTGCTGGCGGAATGCCGTCGCCGGCGATATCGACTTCACCCTTCTGCAGGCGCAGCAGCGCGACCAGCGGCTCCTGGCCCACTTCGACTTTGAAGCTGTCGATATGCGGCATGTCCTTGACGAAGTAATCCTTGTTGCGCTCGAAAACGAGCTGCTGGCCGATCGTCCAATCTTTCAGGATGAAGGTGCCGGAGCCGACAGGCTTCTTGCCGAAATCGCCGCCGGCGGCATCGACGGCTTCCTTTGGCACGACCGATGCGAAGTTGATGGCGAGAACATGCAGAAAGGTCGCGTCGGGACGCGACAGGTGGAAGATCACCGTGCCGTCGTCGGGCGTTTCGATGCCCGAGAGTGTCTCGGTCATGCCGCCTGTCTCATCATCGAAGCCCTTGATAGCGCCGAAGAAGCCTGCACCCGGTCCCTGAGTCTTCGGATTGACGGCCCGCTCGATCGAGTACTTCACGTCCGAAGCGACAACTTCGCGACCGCTCGAAAACTTCACGCCTTTGCGCAGCTTGAACGTATAGGTGAGGCCGTCAGGCGAGACGGTAAAGCTCTCGGCAAGCGACGGAACGAGGTTCGGCGTGCCCGGCTCGTAGTCCATCAGGCGGGAATAGAGGCTCTTGATCATCGACCAGTTGACCCAGTCATAGCCGATGGCCGGGTCGAGCGTGGTGATGTCGTCTTTATAGGTGACGATAATATCGCCGCCCTGCTTGGGCGTTTCCTGTGCCGTGGCGGCGAGCGGCGCGAGCGCCACCATCGTTGCCATGGTTGTGTGTCGAAGCCAGCGTTTGAACATTAGGGTTCCCCTTCTTTGGTTGCTGTCAACGTGTGCGGATGCGTGGATCGATGAGCGGCGCCACGAGATCGGCAAGCAGATTGCCGATGACGATGGCGAGCGCCGACGTCAGCGTCACGCCCATGATGATCGGTATGTCGACCTGCTGGATTGCCTGCCAGGCAAGCTGGCCGATTCCCGGCCAGCCGTAGACGGCCTCGACGACGACCACGCCGCCCATGAACTGGCCGATATCGATGCCGATCATGGCGATGATCGGCAGGATGGCGTTCGGCAGGGCGTGGCGGAAGATGATGCGGCGCGAGGACAAGCCCTTGGCGCGGGCGGTGCGGACATAGTCCTGATTGAGCACGTCGATCATGGCCGATCGCACCATGCGCGCATACCAGCCGGCGCCGAGGACGCCGAGGGTGGAGGCTGGCAGCACGACATGGGCGAAGGTGCCGTAGCCGCTCATGGGCAGCCATCCGAGCGTTACGGCAAAGACATAAAGAAGCAGCAGGGCGACGACGAATTGCGGCGCCGAAACCCCGACGAAGGAAGCCATCATGACGAGCCTGTCAACGAACCCACCGCGACGCACGGCGGCGATCGTACCGAGCGTCAGCCCGAGCACCACTTCCACCAGGATGCCGGTGAGCATCAGCACCAGTGTTGCCGGCAAACGGGCGACGATCAGCGTCCAGACCTCGGTCTTCTGTGCGTAGGAGCGGCCGAGATTGCCGTGCAGGAGATTAGCGAGATAGGTACTGAACTGGACGAGCAGCGGCTGGTCGAGGCCGAGCTCATGACGGATGTTTGCGACCGTCTGTGCCGTGGCGCTGCGACCGGCGATCATGCGCGCCGGATCGGCCGGCAGTGCATAGAGCAGCACGAAGGTGATGGCGGCAACGCCGAGAAGAATGAGGGCAGCCTGCATCAGCCGACGGAGGATGAGGAAAAACATCAGCCTCTCCCGCGCTGGGTCGGATCGATAATATCGCGCAGCGCATCTCCGACGAGATTGAAGGAGAGCGCCGTCAAGAGGATGATCGCGCCGGGGAAGAAGACCAGCCAGGGGGCTGCCTGAAAGTAGCTCTGGCTTTCAAAGATGATGTTGCCCCAGGACGGCTGCGGCGGCTGCACGCCGATGCCGAGGAAGGAAAGGGTTGCTTCAAGCAGGACGGTGGTTGCGATGCCAAGCGTGCCCCAGACGATTGCCGTCGGCACCAGATGCGGCAGGATATGCAGGAAGAGCACACGCATATGGCCGGCACCGAGCGAGCGCTCGGCCATGATGAAGTCGCGCTCCACCAGGCCGCGTGTCTCCGTATAGACGATACGGGCGACCTGCACCCAATTGACGAGCGCAATCACCATGGCGACGATCCAGAGGCTCGGCCGCAACAGCGCAGCGAGAACGATCGCCAGCAGCAAAGCAGGGAACGCCATCATCAGATCGGTGAAGCGCATCAGGATATTGCTGACGAGACCGCGCATGTAACCTGCGAGGATGCCGATGAAGAGGCCGATCGCCACCGCGATACCATTGGCGACAAGGCCGATGACCAGTGAGGTCCGGGCACCGAAGAGCATGCGCGAAAAGAGATCGCGGCCGAGCGTATCCGTCCCGAGCAGATAGGGGCCGCCCGGCGGCAGCGGCGCGCCTTCCAGCGACAGGCCATCGAACATCTGCTCATCGGGGTTGAATGGAGCGACCCAGGGTGCGGCCACAGCAAGGGCGATGACGACGAGCACGATGATGAGGCCGAAGAGGGCAGTGGGCTGCCGCAGCATGGCTTTGATCACACGCATCATCCGGCCTCCGGCAGGGGTTCTATGCCGCCGACGATAAAGGCGGCGATCTGTTCCATCGGCAGGCGGCGACGCATGGCGCAGTTGCGCAGGATCGAATAGGCGCGTTCCTCATCCACCCCATGCGCCTGCATCAGTTTTTCGACGGCGGCATGGACGAGCGGACGCAGGCGCACGCGCTCTTCGAGATATTGCAGGCGTTCGGCCACGCTCTTGCGCTCCTGATGAACGGAGACGGCCATGACGAGCGCCGGATAGACGGCAGAGGCGGCAATCGGTTTGGCGACGATCGCGCCGGCGCCCTGGGCCAGCGCCCAGGCAATGCGACCCGGCGCTTCCGAACCGAGCAGCGCAACGACGGGGCATGTCGGGGTGCTGCCGCTCCATGGCATGAGATCGTCAAAGCCCTGGTCGGCATCGACGATGACGATGTCGGGCACGCCTGCTGCCGAAAGTGGCGCCCATTGCAAGGTGGCTGAGAGGCCGAGAAGCCGGAGCTGGCGTATCAGCTTTTCCGTATTGCCGTCCTCACGATGCAGGACGACGGCATGCCAACCGGTGAAATTGGGTGTTTCCTTCATGATACCACCCGCAATTTCGGCAAAGCCGGCTTATTGCGGCCGGTCAGATAGGGATCCGCGGCAAGCGGCGGGCGGGATGCGATCACATCGAAACCGTTCTGGGTATTGATACGGCCGAGATGGAAGGGCAGGGCGGCGTGGTTCGTCTCCTGGTCGATGTTGAGCGCGCCGAAGGGCGTCGCCCAGCTCTTGCCATGGAGTTCCCGACGCACGGCGGAAGGTTCGTCCCCGCCGGCAGCCACAATCGCATCGACGCAAAGACGCACAGCCGTGTAGGCGCTGGCAAAGACGCTCGAGACGCGGCGAGGCGCGCCATAATGAGCGACGATGCGCTGCTTGAAATCGGTATTCTCGGAGGTCGCAACGCTGTCAAAGTAGGAGGCTGCACAAAGCTGGCCGATCGCAGCGCCCGGTGCGATATCGTCAAGCTCGCATTCCATCAAGTCGCAGCTGACGACAGGGCAGTTTTCAGGCCGGAAGGCGGCGTCTCGATCGGCAAGCCGGCGGATTGCCTCATGGAAGGCGTAGCTCGACGGGCCGATTAGATTGTTGAGAATGAAGCTCGGGCGGCGCTGCTCGATATCGGAGACGATGCGCTCGACCGCGGTTTCTTCGAGCGGCAGGTAGCGCTCGCCGAGCACTTCTCCGCCTGCATTGGCAGTCAGTTCGCGGGCGAGCCTATTCATCTCCCAGCCCCAGACATAGTTGGCGCCGACGAGGTAGGGACGGTTGCCATAACGCGGGATCAGGTGTTCGAAGAGCGGCAGCAGATGCTGGTTGGGGCAGCCGCCGACATAGATGACGTTCTCGTTCGCCTCGAAACCTTCGTAGGGGCACATGTACCACAGCAAACCGTCATGCTTCTCGATGAGGGGGATGACCTCCTTGCGCGCGGCCGAGGTGATCGTGCCGACGATGTGGCGGCAGCCGGCGCGTAATAGATGCCGGGCGCCCTCGAGATAGGCAGCAAGATCGGCCTGCGGATCGAAGAAAACCGGTTCGACCGGACAGCCGCTCGCTTCGGCAAATTCGGCGATTGCGAATTCCGCGCCGTCGCGAGCGTCACGCCCCATCGAGCCGTAGGGACCCGTGGTGGAGTAAAGAATGCCGATTTTCAAAGCATCATTCATTTGTAAGCCAAAAAACCAAAAACCCCATGAGGGCGTCCCGTCAGCGACGGGGCCGTCATGGGGCGAAACTGCCCAGCGACTATCGAAGTCATGTAAAAATGCGGGGCTCTCTGCCTAATCCGCAGGCTTGAATAAAATGCAGGCACTCCTGTTTTGTCAAGCGCGCCTCAAGCGAATTCTGGGCAGTCGGGCAAGATCAACGACTGCACGCAACTGGCCCTGGAATCAGCCGATATTGGATCGGCGTGACACGTGCACTGCAGCACGCTTTCTGGAGCGAGGCGAAAGATATCGGCCGCCCTGATATCCGCGAAGCGATCGTCAATGCCGCCGGTTTTGACGGAGCCGCCTTGCGACGGCGGCAGGGCGACGACGATGTTCAGCAAAAATGGACGGCAGATCGTATTCACGCACGCGAAAGAGGCGTCTTCGGCTTTCCGACCTTTGCTTATGAGGAAGAGCTCTACTGGGGGCCAGGATAACCTGCCGTTCCTTGAAAGGCATCTTCATGGCGACAAGCCGTAAGGGGTTTCATTCGAAAAGAGCGTCTCCGCCGTCGGTGAAACTCTCTCCGGCGGCGAGATCGATCTTGCATCGTGTTTCGCCGAAGCGAAGGACCGTGCCTGCATCTCGCGATGCTGTGAGCTTGATCTTCACCGGCCGGCCATTCTCCCAATCGAGGTCGAGAAGCATGCCGCCGCGTGCCCGCAAACCGCGCAATGAGCCGCGCGGCCATGCCTTGGGCAAGGCTGGGAGCAGGTGAATTTCGCCTGGGCGCGACTGCACCAGCATTTCCAGGATGCCGGCGGCCCCACCGAAATTGCCATCGATCTGGAAGGGCGGGTGGGCGTCGAAGAGATTGGTGTAGGTTCGCTCGGGGCTGATGAGCAGCTTGATCACATCGAGCGCATGATCGCCGTCGCGTAGCCGCGCCCAGAGATTGATGCGCCAGCCGATACCCCAGCCCGTCGCATCGTCACCGCGGATTTCCAGCGAACGGCGGGCGGCCGCGGCAAGCGCCGGCGTCTTGTCCATGTCGATCTGCCAGCTCGGATAGAGGCCGTGGAGATGCGAGACGTGGCGGTGGTGCATTTCCGGTGCCTGCAGGTCCCAGTCTTCCAGCCATTCCTGCAACTGGCCTGCAGATCCGATCCTGTCGGGCGGCAGGCGCGGCAGGATGCGGTCGATCTCCGAGACGAGCGCATCTTCGCCGCCGATGGAGGTGGCGACGGGCCGAAGCAGATTGAGAAAATCCCGGATGATCTGGTTATCCATGGCCGGCCCCGCACAGAGCGAGGCGCCGTGCGGGTGGACATTCTCAGGTGAAAGCGAGGGGTTCGTCACCAGATAGTCCGTGCCCGGAAGCGGCACAAGCACATCGAAGACAAACTCTGCAGCCCCCTTGGCAAGCGGAAAGAGCCGCCGGCGCAGGCCATCGGCATCATCAAGATAGTCCGCAAGATCGAGCAGTTGCGCCATGAGCCAGGCGCCGCCGGTCGGCCACAGGCCCCATTTGGCACCGTCGATCGGTCCGGTCGCGCGCCAGAGATCAGTGTTGTGGTGCATGACCCAGCCACGGGCGCGATAATGCACCTGCGCCGTCTCGCAGCCAGTTTCGGCAAGCTCTTCCGCCATTGCGACAAGCGGTTCGATGCATTCTCGCAGGTTGGCCGGAGCCGGCAGCCAGTAGTTCATCTGCAGATTGATGTTGGCCGTATATTTGCTGCCCCAGGGCGGATCGGTTTCATCGTTCCAGATGCCCTGCAGGTTGGCGGGTTGTGTGCCGGGGCGCGAAGAGGCGATCATCAGATAGCGGCCGAACTGCACATAGAGGGAGGCAAGTGCGGGATCATGTCCCCCGGCAAAACCCGCAATGCGGCGATCGGTGGTCTCGATGGCGGCCGGCGTCGTGCCGAGATCGATGGCAAAGGAACGGAACAGCTTTTGATGTTCGGCCATATGGTCCCGACGCATGATCTCGTGGCTGCGGGCAGAGGCCTTTGAAAGACGCGCCGAGATGGTGCCGTCCGGATCGCCGGAGACATCGTCATAACGCCGGAAACTCGTCGCTGCATCGAGCAGGATCACAAGCTCGTCGGCATCGTCTACGGAGATGCCATTGGAGAAACTCAGCATTCCTCCCTTGTTGATCACTCGGATGCCAAGGGCGAAGCGCAGGGCACCGGCAATGCCCCATTCGGCCTTGCCGGTGCCGGAAAAGGTCAGTTGTGAGGCTTGTCCTTCGACCAGTTGGCCTTGTTGCGGGCTGTCGAGCGATATCCGGCATTTTATGGAGCGGGGTCGATCGGCCGAAAGGCGCAACACAAGCACACCGTCGACGGCGGAAATGAAGGCTTCGCGAAAAAAGGTCGTGCCATCGGCGACATAAGAGGTCGTCGCGATTGCTGTATCGAGATCGAGCGTGCGGCGATAGTTGGTGACGGTCCTTGAATGCGGGAAATCGATATGGAGATCGCCGATCGGCTGATAGGACATCTGCTTGATCGGTTGGGCCATCAGATGTTCTTCGGCCATTGCTTCCGCTTGCGCATAGTGCCCGGCGAATATCAGTTCACGTACCTTTCCGAGATGGCTGTAGGCATCGGGATTGACCGGCCGGTAAGGGCCACCTGCCCAGAATGTGGATTCATTGATCTGCAGCCGTTCTGAAACGGGATCGCCAAACACCATAGCGCCGAGCCGGCCATTGCCGAGCGGCAGCGCGTCCGTCCAGAGCCGGGCCGGCGCATCGTACCAGAGAAGATTGTTCGCCATGGTCATTCTGCGGGAATGCTGTTGGCAGGCCTGATATCGCGCACGCGCATGCCGTCGACGCTGAAGAGCAGTGCCTTCCTGGCCGGAAAGGAGGCGCTTACCGTTTCGCCGGGGCGCAGAGCCCTCTCCGAGCGGTCCTCGACGATCACCGATTGGCCTGAGGTGAGCGTGCCGTAGATGAAACGGGTTCCGCCGAGATTTTCCACCACGTCGACCTTGACATCGATCGCGCCGCCACCTTCGTCCTGCCCGGTGAAATGTTCCGGGCGGATGCCCACCTTGACCGGCATTTCCTTACCCGCGCCGACAATGCCGGCTCGAAAAGCCGTGCCGCAATCGAGTTTGATCACTCCATCCGCACCGAGCTTGCCATCGAGGAAATTCATGCGCGGCGAGCCGATGAAACCGGCGACGAAGAAGTTGTCCGGATCGTTATAGAGCGCATCTGGCGTGCCAGCCTGTTCGATCTTGCCGGCGCGCATGACGACGATCTTGTCGGCAAGTGTCATCGCTTCGGTCTGATCGTGGGTGACATAGATCATCGTGGCGCCGATGCGCCGATGTAGCTTGGCGATCTCGACGCGCATGGAGACGCGGAGTTCGGCATCGAGGTTCGATAGTGGTTCGTCAAACAGGAAGACGGCGGGGTTGCGCACGATCGCCCGGCCGATCGCGACGCGCTGGCGCTGGCCACCGGAGAGTTGAGCGGGCTTGCGCTTGAGCAGCGGCTCGATCTGCAAGGTCGCGGCAGCGGCGGCAACGCTTTTGTCGATATCGGCCTTGCCCATGCCGGCCATGCGCAGCGAAAAGCCGATATTCTGTTCGACTGTCATATGCGGATAGAGCGCATAATTCTGGAAGACCATGGCGACGCCGCGTTCGATCGGATCGGCTTCGTTCATGCGTCGTCCGCCGATCGTGAGGTCGCCGGAGGTGATCCTTTCCAGGCCGGCGATCATGCGTAGAAGCGTCGATTTTCCGCAGCCGGAGGGACCGACGAAGACTGTGAATGAGCCATCGTCCACACTCAGGTTAAGCCCTTCGATCGCCTGAAAGCTGCCGTAGGACTTGTCGATATCATGCAATTCTACGCTGGCCAAAGCTTCCTCCCTTTAACCGCCTGGCGGGCAGAACGCGTCAGGTGATCCGTCGCGTCGAGCCTCGCAGGATGATGTCGCATTCGAGGACGACGCTGCGCGTCGCTCCTCCCGACGGTTCCGTCAGGCGTTCCACAAGAATGTCTGTGATGGTTTCTGCGATGCTTGCCACCGGCTGGGCGACGGCGGTGATGCCGGCTTCATAGAGCCGGAAGATTGCCACATCGTCGAAGCTCGCAAGCGAAATATCCTCGGGCACATGCCGGCCATTCTCCTTCAGCCAACTCAGCCCTCCGACTGCCATGCCGTAGTTGGCCGAAAAGATCGCGGTGGGCGGATTTTCGAGCGACATCAACCGCTTGGTCGCCTCATAACCGCCATCCATGCGCCAGTTGCCGCGGGCAGCCAATGTCGGATCGATCACTATGCCCCGGTCGCGCAGCGCCTGTTCATAACCTGCCAGCCGCTCGATGCCGGAGGAATTGCGCGGATCCCCCGTCAGGATTCCGATGCGGGTGTGGCCGAGATCGATGAGGTGGCTGACGATGCGGTAGCTCGCGCGATGGTTCTCCACCATCACCCGGTCTGCTGCCAGCCCACGGACGTCGTTGTTGTAGAAGATGATCGGAATGTCATGGTGGATCAGGTCGTCAACGCGGTCGTAGACTTCCGCCGTACCGTCCATGACCAGCGCATCGACGCGCTGCGCGGCAAAGAAATCCAGGGCTTCCGCAACCACACGCGGATCGCCGCCATGGCAGTAGGTCAGAAGTGCTCGGCCGGTCTGGCGCACTGAATGGGCGAGATGCTCCAGCATGCGGGCATGAAATTCGTCGAAGGTCGGCACCAGGAAGCCGATCATATGGGTAAGGTCGGTGCGGATCGAGGCGGCAGCGGCGTTGCGCCGGTAACCGAGGTCCTGGATCGCCCTCTCGATCTGCTCCCGGTTGGAGCGACGGATCGTCTGGCCGTTGAGATAGCGGGACACGGTGCCGACCGCGACATTTGCCACCTTGGCAACGTCGATGATCGTGGCTCCGCGCCTCTTTCCGGCCGTCTGGTCCGTTTGTCGCATTTCGAGCAGGCTCCTGCACTCATTCCCGGGAAATGGCGCCCGATCAGGCGCCTTTCCGTCGTATAGCCCAGCACTCCGCCGCCCACCAGTATTGCGGGCAGCATGTGCAAAGTCCGACGGCTCCCTGACCTCGATCTGCATCAGGCGCCTTCGAAGACGACGGCGCTATGGATGCGCAGCCGCGGCACCGTGATGCTGATAGCGCCGTCGGCGCCGGCATTCCACGCCAGATCCTCACCCGTCATCGCATCGAAAACGCGCTTCGGTTTTGCCGGCAGGCGCACTGTGGCATTGACCGGGCCGATTGCCGGAATGTCCTCGATCATCTCCATCACGCGGGTCGAGCCGTCATCGCCGCGCACGTCCTTGCCGCGGATCTGCGGCGGACCATAGAGCAGATGCAGGATATGACGGTGATGTTCGACCTGGCGCGTCAGCGTTGCCCGACCGGACGACGGCAGGTCGGTCACCATTGCCGGGTTGGGAACGAGCCGGTCGAGTAGCCCGCGAACGACGTATTTGTAGAGCGGCTGGCCCATCGCCCGGTAGAGCCGGAAAATCGGGTAGGCAATGTAGGCCGCACCCTTGTGTTCGGTCACCGCAGCACCGATCATCTCGGCATCTGTGTCGTCGGGGGCATGCTGGTGTGAGCAGAAATGTTTGTAGGAGCGATTGAAGTAGGATGGAAAGATACCTGCCAGAACAGTCGCACCGACCGAGCGGACGGTTTCCGCGTCGTCATAAAAAACGAAAGCCGTTTCCGGCATGGAGGCGTCGAGGTCTTTGCCCGCCCTTACGTAGCTCGGCCTGAAAGCGACGGGCGCCACGCCCCTTTCAATGCCGAAGTCGATCGCGAATTTACCGTTCTCGTCGAGGCCCGAATGCCAGGAGGCGATGATCTTGCCCCCACCGGCTAAATACGACTTCAGACGTGCGGCGAGCGCCGTATCGACGGGGATCTCGTCGGGCAGGATAAGCAGGCGATATTGTTCAAAGCGGCCCGATATATCGAGGACATCAAAGGGGCGTTTCAACTCCTGTAGCACCTGCGCCGCACCATCATCGCTTGGATGATTGCGTGCTCCCCTGGGGTTCATATGTTCCGCCGAGAGAATGGCTATCTCGGAGATTTGTTTTGCTCCTTCCAGGAAGGGTTCGAGCTTTTCGACGCGGTGATAGGCCGGTGCGATCGACGCATAGGTATCGGGATTGATCGCGCCATTCGGATGAAGCTGGTCGCCGACCAGGCATTTGGAGCCGAGCGCAATCATCTGGGCGCATTCATATTCCAGCGCATCTGGATGTTTGAAGCCGCCAAATTCGCCCCAGGACGTATGGAATTTGCCGGTATGGGCAAGGAAATCCATGCCCAATGTGGCCGCGTAGCGTGCGCTCGAAGGGAAGTGGTCGTAACCCCAGCCGCCGGTCGGCAGGCTTTCGAGCTCGAGATGCGAATAGGTCGAGAAGCGTTCCGGCCCCTGCTTGTGGATGTGGCCGCAATTGTAGAAGACGCGCAGGCCCGGAAATTCCGCAAACAGCGCCTCGCTGGTCTCGCGACGGAACTGTTCGTTGACGGCCTCGTCATTCTTCAGGCGGTCGGCCGGATTTTCAGGGTCGAGGCCCTCGCACAGCATGCGTTCGACGCAGGCCGGGCAGACGCAGTCAGGTGTCAGAATGATATCGAAGAAGAGCCCCTGTGTCGGATAGCTCTGCGCCACCTCGCGCGCCTGTTCGAGAATATAGTGCCGCAGGCCCGCATGGTTGAGGCAGAGCGTATGCCAGGCGGGGCTAAGCTGCTTGCCGGCGGAGGGATCGGCCGGCCGGTCGTGGTGGTAGCGGTTTGAGGCGCTCATGGCACGCCATTCGGGATGTTCGCGGGCCGTCAGCTCATCCCACTGCACGGAAATGTAGATCGGGCTTTCAATATCAGCCGCCGCCAGCGCCTTGACCATGTCGCCGAGAAGGTCCGGGCGGGCAAGCTGCGGATGTGGCTTGCCGACCTTAGTCGGATAATAGGACCAGCCGTGGTGGCACTTGGCGAAAATGGTGATGGAATCGACATGGGCTGCCTTCAGTGTCGAGACGAAGGCATCCGGATCGAAATCGGCGCCGATGCCGGGAATATGTTCCGACGTATGGAAATCGAGATGGATCTGGCGGTAGCGCAGCGGCTTGTTTGTGGTCTTGGGCATGGTCCTATTCCTTTGCGCCGGTGCGCGTCTGCGAACCGGCGGCGAACTGACGTTGGAAGACAAGGAAGACGAGCAGGGGAACGATGGTGGTGATGATGGCCGCCACCGATCTCAGGTCCCAGTTGATCTCGTAGCTGCCGGAAATGCGGGCAAGCAGCACGGGAAGGGGCACATCGCTACGCAGGAAGAGCATGGGCAGCAGCAGGGCGTTCCATGTCCAGAGGAATTGCAGGATGCCGACGGCAAAGATCGGCGAAAGGCTGTTCGGCAACACTACGTGGCGGAAGGTCGCCAGCGGTCCGCAGCCGTCGATCTTGGCGGCTTCCACCAATTCCCTAGGGAAATCCTCGAAAAAGTTTTTGACGAGGAAGATCGACCAGGCGAAGGACAGCCCGACATAGGGGATGAGCACCGAAAGGATGTTGTCGATCAGCCCCATGTCGCGCCAGAGGGTGAAGAGCGGGATGATCACCACCTGCTGCGGCAGCACGAAGGCATTGATGATGATGATCAAGAGCACGCGCCGGAAGGGGAATGTCAGGAAATGGAAGGCATAGGCTGCGGCTGGCGTCAGCAACATGGTCAGCGCCGTCGCAATGCCAGCCGTCTTCATCGTCACCCACATGGAGTCGGCGAGCGGATATTTGTCCCAGACCCGGCGCCAGGCATCCAGCGTAAGATCGAAATGGTCGAAGCGCCACCAGCCGAGCGACACGCCTTCGGGCGGGCGCAGCGACGTGACGACGATGCCGATGATCGGGATCACCCAGATGAAGGCGACGATGCCGACGACGACGATAATCCAGCGGGGAGCCTTGCCGATCATTTCGCACCTGCCGTTCGCTGGATGATGGCCGGGATCGAAACGATGAGAACCGCAAGGAGCAGGATAACGGTGGCAGCCGCTCCGTAGCCCAGTTTGAACTGGGTCATGGATTCCCGGTACATGAAATAGCCGACGGTTTCCGTGGAGCGCACCGGCCCGCCGCCGGTGAGAATATAGATGATGTCGAAGGCGCGCAGTGCCGTGAGCAGGTTGATGAAGACGGCGACACGTACACCCGGCATCGACAGCGGCATCATGATATGCCGCATGGTTGAGATTGGTTTGGCGCCATCCATGTAGGCGGCCTCGAGCACGGATTTCGGTATTGCCTGAATGGCGGCGAAGATCAGCATCAGGGGCAGGCCGACACCGCTCCAGGAGGCCGCAAAAATCAGTGCCCAGAGTGCCGTGTTGGCATCGCCAAGCCACGCATGCGCGAAGCCGGGAAAGCCCAAAATCTGGATCAACGAATTGAGCAGTCCACCCGCATCCGGCCGATAGATGCCGATCCACATATAACCGGAAACCGCTTCCGAAATGCCGAAGGCAGTAAAGATCATCACGCGGAAGGGCAGGGTCTGCCGTGGTGCGAAAGCGCACAACATCGCCAGGACCCAACCGATCGTCACCGAGATCACGGTCGTGCCGATGGTGAAGACCAAGGTCGTCAGCAATGTGTTGCGGAAAGCCGCGTCGGCAAAGAGCCGCACATAATTGCCGAAGCCGATGAAGGCAGGCTTTCTAAGCCCCTGGATATCCCAAAAACTCAGACGGATCGTCTCGGTCAGCGGATAGATCACGGCAATTGCAAACAACACGATAACCGGCGCAATCAGGATCAGTGCGGCGGGCGTGTCCTTGAGCAGACGCCGACGGCCCTTGATACCAGCCGCCAGCGGAGAACCCTGCATCACGCCCGCCGTTTCCCGCACCGGGGAAGCGGAGGTGTCAGCCATCAGTAGGAACCCTTGGCCTTGGTCTCGATAGCGGCAAGAACCATATCGATATTGGCATCGGACGGATCCTGCAGGAATTTCTGCAGCTGAACGCGATACTCGTCGACGAGATCGCCGGGCAGAAGGTCGCCGAGCACGAATTGCAGCTTCGAGCTTGCGACGGCCTGCGTCGCCACCTTCTGTGCTTCGCCATAGAGCGAGGCATCGACATTGCTGCTCGGCGAAGCGTAACCGGCCTTGGCAAGAATGTTGGCCGCCTCGGCACTCGTCCAGAAATCGAGAAAGGCATCGGCGGCCTTGGGATTTGGGCCGTTTGTTGTGACAAGCAGCTCCTTGGCATCGACGCTCGACGTATCGTCATGGCCCATGCCGAGGGACGGGAACTGGAAGAGGCTGTAATCCTTGCCTTCGACCAGCTTGTAGTCGTTCTTGGCGCGGTTGTTCATCCACATGCCGATCAACAGGTAGTTCTTGGCATTAGCCTGGAAGATCTGGTCGGCCTCGCCGTCCCAGTCGTTGGCAAGCATGGTGTTCGGTGCGCCGCAGCAGCCTGATGTTAGCATCTGGGCGTATTTGGTGAGTGCCGTCTTCACAGCCGGATCTGTCCACGGAATTTCATGAGCAGCAAGCTTCGTTGCGGTCTCGACACCAGCGGTTCTGAGCAGCAGGGTTTCGAACCATTCGGCATGTGCCCAGTATTTGCCGGGGATCGCGACCGGGGCTGTGTAGCCGGCTTGGGTGAGCTTTGCGAAGGAGGCGACAAACTCGTCCCAGGTCTTCGGCGGCTCAGTAACGCCGGCCTTGGCGAGGTGCTCCTTCTTGTACCAGATGCCGGAGCGGTCGCCGAACGTATAAGTCAGGCCGTAGGTGACGCCGGCGATGGAGCCGAGATCCTTCCAGGACTGGCTGACGAGCTTGTCCCAGCCGAAGGATTTCCACTGGTCGTCGACGGGCCGCAGCATGCCGGCATCGGCAAGCTCCTTGCGGAAGGCCGGCCATGTGTTGATCAGCACGTCGACGACTTCACCGCCCATCAGCGCGGTGCGGATACCGCCACGCATATCACCTTGGCCGGTGACGACGACTTCGCGGATCGTGACATTTGGATATTTCGCCAGAAAGGCCTTCTGGATCGAATGCATCATGTCGAGTTCGGAGCCGCCGAGCCAGTTGAGAACGACGAGTTCACCACTCACTGCGTCCTGTGCCCGTGTCGCACCGGTCATGGCCAATAAGGCGGTGCTTCCTGCTCCCGCGAGCAGGGTGCGGCGACGAATTTCGGGATTATATTTACTGCTGCTGGTCATGCCACGTCCTCCCAAACGTTGACTGTTGCCGTCATGCATTCAATTTAGTTGAAACGTTATCATCTATATTGTGTGCTGCAAGTGTTTTTATCGATAATAAACAACTATGGATCTAACATATTGGGAACAAACAATAAAACCGGGAGTTGATGATTATTTTCTGCGGCATTGCCTGGTTTTGTCGGGTCGGAACATCCAATAACAAGCTCGTTCTGCCACGGTTGCAGACGAGGATCTGCGCTTGTCGCTGGCGGCACATCGCTGATTGTGTGGCTGTGATGTATCTCGGCAGGATCGTGGAGATCGGCGACAAGCGGAAGGTCTATTCCGCCCCGCAGCACCCCTATACGCAAGCGCTGCTATCAGCCGCACCCGAACCCGATCCTGATCGCAAAGTCGCCGCATCGTGCTCGAGGGCGATGTGCCGAGCCCATCGCGCATTCCATCTGGCTGCAGCTTCCATACGCGCTGCTCGATCGCCCAGGATATCTGCAAGGTCGAGCGGCCGGCATTGCGAGAAGTCGCGAGCGGCCAAATGGCCGCCTGCCATTTCGCCACTCCCAATCCGATCCCGCTACAGGTGCGGGAAGCCCTCTCCTAGCCCTTTTGCTTCGGCGCCTTTGACGGAGCCTTCTGCCGGCGCCAGGGTGCATGATCTGTCTTGATCGTGATCGGTGCGGAAGACGGCAGCAGCGGTGCACGCTTGCGGCGTCCGAAGTAGCGTTTGAAGCCGAGGATGTTTTCGACGAAGCTCCGGGTAAAGAGGCCCGGGCCGCTGGAATAGATGCGCCAGCCGCCATCAACGTCGATCTTGCCCTTCTTGACCTGATCCCAGTCGCTCATCGCCTGATAACGATCAGGGAAAGCGGCGTCGCTGCTGCTGAAATAGGCGTTGCGCTGGCGCAGTGACGCATGCGCCAGGACGTCCGTGACAGCGATCGGGTTGACGAGGCCGATCGTCTTCCAGACGGCCTTTGCATCCCCGGCGATGGCAAGCGTTTCACAGTAGCGCAGATGCGCATGCACATACATGAGGCCGATCTCGCGGCCGAAGAAGGACGAGGATTCCGCGCGCCGGAACAGCGTTTCCGGGCCGCCGGCATAGGTCGCAGGCTTCTCCATCAGGCGTACGCCGTCGGGGAAGAGCAGGTGTTTCTCGATCAGCTTCATGTGCTGTTGCCGCTGCTCCGGTGTGAAGAGCTTGCCGAGCATCGCCTGCGTCATCGAGATCAGCGAGTAGTGCAGCCCCGTGCGTTGGTCGTTAGGATGCAGCAACAGTTCGACGCCATCGTGGGCGGGATCGAAGATGCCGTAGCCGGCAACAACGCCATCGCGGATCAGGTACTTATTGAAGTCGCGCCGCACGGCGGTAGCGATCTTGCGCAAGGCGGTTGCGTTCGCGCCCTGGCCGATGCGGCGCAGGATGGCGGAGTAGCGCACGAGCTGCTCATAGAGCAAGGAAACGGTCCAGCTGCTCACCATCCAGTCGCGCAGATGCGGATCGGCCGGCTGCAGGGAATCATTCCAGTCGCCCTCGCCATAACGGATCAGATGCGTGCCGGGGATGAAGCGCTCGCGCACGGTAGCGAGAAGCTTGTCGACATGGACGCTGATCGTATCGGCCGGTGCGCTGCCCATGGTCTTGTCAT
>Ga0102588_1000371_pt1 | contig 52346 bp, 49 predicted proteins | sample AraplaMF_Col_mMS_FD_76854 | JGI IMG/M metagenome (GOLD analysis project Ga0102588, IMG submission 76854) | Arabidopsis root microbial communities from the University of North Carolina, USA - plate scrape MF_Col_mMS (SPADES assembly) (version 2) | ecosystem: Host-associated > Plants > Roots >...
CGCCACGCGTTCTGATCGCGGGGGGATGTGACGGGGCAGCGCGGCCGCCGCAGAGGCGCCGCGCTGCCCGTTCCGGCCGCGCGCAACGGCTTGCGCGGTCTCCGGAACACGCTGCACTCGGGAGGGAAGCTCAGGGCAGCGAGGAGAAGGTGCCGCATTTCAAGGCAGTCAAATGAACAAACAGATATTCGCGATCGCGCGCTGGTTGCGCGCGTCCGTGTTCCTGCTCGTCGCGTTCGGGTCGCTCACGGCGGCGCAGGCGCAGAACAGGATCGAGTCGGTCACGGGCTCCTTGCAGGCAGGCAGCGAAGTGCTGCGTGTCGATTTCTCCGAGCCGCTGGCCGCAGCGCCCAACGGCTTCGCCATCCAGTCGCCCGCGCGCATCGCGCTCGATTTTCCGGGCATGCGCAGTAGCCTGGGCCGCGAGGCCATCGAGATGAACCAGGGCAACCTGCGTTCCGTGAACGTGGTGCAGGCGGGTGAACGCACGCGCCTCGTGCTCAACCTGAAAGAGGCCACCGCCTACAAGACCGAGGTGCGCGGCAAGTCGCTGCTGGTGTCGCTGCAATCCGCGGCGGGCCCGGCTCTGGTGGCCGCCACGCCCTTCGAATTCGCGGAGAACCGCAACCGCGACGTGCTGCCGCTGCGCGACGTCGACTTCCGCCTGGGCACCGAAGGCGCGGGCCGCGTGATCGTGAGCCTGCCCAACGACCAGGTCGGCGTGGACATCCGCCAGCAGGGCAAGAACCTCGTCGTCGAATTCACCAAGTCGCAGCTGCCCGAGGGCCTGAACCGCAAGCTCGACGTGGCCGACTTCGGCACGCCCGTGCAGACGGTGAGCATGCAGCAGGCCGGTGACCGCGTGCGCATGCTGATCGAGCCGCGCGGCGACTGGGACCACAGCGCCTACCAGAGCAACAGCCAGTTCGTGGTGGAGGTGCGCCCGCGCAAGGTCGATCCGACCAAGCTGACGCAGGGCGTGGGTTACAACGGCGAGAAGCTGTCGCTGAATTTCCAGAACATCGAGATCCGCTCGCTGCTGCAGGTGATCGCGGACTTCACCAGCTTCAACATCGTCACCTCCGACTCGGTCACCGGCTCGCTCACGCTGCGGCTGAAGGACGTGCCGTGGGACCAGGCGCTGGACATCATCCTGGAGGCGAAGAACCTCGGCATGCGCAAGAACGGCAGCGTGCTGCGCATCGCGCCCGAGGACGAGCTCAACGCCAAGGACAAGATAAAGGCCGAGGCCCAGGTCACCTTGCAGGGGCTCGAGCAACTGCGCACGCAGTCGTTCCAGCTCAACTATGCGAAGGCGGCCACGGTGGCGCAGGGGCTCTCCGGCACCGGCACGAGCGCCGGCGGAGGCAGCGGCAGCTCGGGCGGCGCGACGCGCATATTGAGTTCACGCGGCAGCGTGCTGGCCGAGGTGCGCACCAACCAGCTCTTCGTGACCGACATTCCCTCGCGTCTTTCGCAGGTGGCCGAACTCATCCAGAAACTGGACGTGCCGATACGGCAGGTGCTGATCGAGGCGCGCTTCGTCGAGGCGACCGACACCTTCAGCAAGTCCCTGGGCGCGAAGCTGGGCGGCGGTTTCGTCAACGCGAACTCGTCGGTGGGCGTGACGCCTTCCGTGAGTTCAAGTACCACGGGCGGCGTGACCACCACCACGAGCACCAACACCTATTCGAACACCAGCTTCGTCAACCTGCCGGCGACCAGCACGACGGGCGACGCGGTCGGCACCTTCGCGCTGTCGCTCTTCAACTCGGGCCTGACGAAGATGCTCAACCTCGAGATATCGGCGCTGGAAGCGGACGGCAAGGGCAAGGTGGTGTCGAGCCCGCGCGTGGTGACGGCCGACCAGACCAAGGCACTGATCGAGCAGGGTACCGAGCTGCCCTACCAGGTCGCGACATCGAGCGGCGCGACTTCCATCGCCTTCCGCAAGGCCAACCTCAAGCTGGAAGTGACGCCGCAGATCACGCCCGAGGGCAATATCATCCTGGCGCTCGACGTGAACAAGGACACCGTGGGCCAGTCGACCACCGCGGGCTATGCCATCAACACCAAGCACATCCAGACCGAAGTGCTGGTGGAGAACGGTGGCACCGTCGTCATCGGCGGCGTCTTCGAGCTGACCGACACCAACTCGGAATCGCGCGTGCCGGTGCTGGGCGAACTTCCGATGGTCGGCGCGCTGTTCCGAACCCGCAGCCGGGTCAACAACAAGACCGAGATGCTGATCTTCATCAGCCCGAAGATGATTTCGGATCGGAACGCGGCGCGGTGAGCCGGGTCGGCCCGGTCCATGTACCTGACCATGTGGGAGCCTTGCGCGGCTTCTTCAGGCTGCCCGCGATCGAACGGGAAGCGCCCGGCTCATCGGCTGCCGTCGGCTAGCCGTGGACGGCCAGGCGCAGGATCTGGCGCAGCCCTTCGATGATCAGAGACAGCAGGGCGCCAGCGAGCCCGCTCCAGAAAAGCCATCGCTCCTTCCGCCCCGAGACACCGAGCGATGCGACCAGCACGCCGAGGAAGATGAAGAAAAGGCCGGCCAGATGGGAGTCGGGCGGCAGCAGCGTGAGGGTCCAGTTGCCCTTTCCCGGTCTATAGGTGTAGTAGCCGGAGAGCAGTATCCAGATGCCGTTGGCTGCAAGGCCCAAGGGTATCAGTGGGCCCAGGTATCGGATAACGAACTTCCCGCGGCTTGCAGCAGGCTTCATGGTTGTATGGTATCTGCCGCGTCGTGCCCGGCGTCTCGCACAAGGGCCGGGTCCGGGGCGCGAAGAAGAGTCAGGACATCAGCGGCAGGTCTTCGCGATGGTTCTTCGGTGTCCATCCGATATCTGGGTGCCGGCAGGCGCTTCGGCTTCCTCCTGCTCCACCCAATGCGTTCCCGCGCCGTAAGCCCTGTTGCCTGCATCCACGGCCGCCTGGAACGCGGCGCGTACCGCAGGCGTGCCGGGCTCCCACAGCCAATGCCCTTCGACGATGTATCCGCCCAAGCCCGCGCACGGCAGCCGCCAGCGCAGGCGGATCCACGGGCGCGAGGCTGAGGGAGTGCACATGCCGACGAGTCTGCGCGGCGATGTGGGAGATATCTTGAGGGCTCGTCTCCTGGGCAGGAGGCGGATCGATCCCGAGCAGGCCGGCAACGGCCCTTTCTACTTGCCGTCGGTCAGCCGGCGCCAGGAGATGCGGCGCGTGCTGCTCGAAGAGGAGGTCGGGATGGTGGTTGTCGTCACCGCGCCGGTGGAGTCCTTGGTGGTGGCGACGGTCTTGCCGCTGGTGGTGATGGCGAGCGCGGCCGAGCTAGACAGGCCCGCGCTCGACAGCAGCACCCCCGCATTCTCGGCGCCCGACACCGTCAGGCCGGTGGCGTAGTTGACGTAGTTGATGTAGCTGGAGCCGCCGGTGCTGCAGGCGCCCGAGGTGCTGGGCGTGTTGGAGACGTAGACCAGCGTGCCGGAGGAGAGCACCGGGTCTTCGTCGACGCGTTCGCCCGATTCGGGCATGTCGACGAACCAGCCGTACATGGTGCTGAAATTGGTGGAGTAGCTCACTGAACTGGAGGCCGTTCGTACGCCGGAGGTGTCGGTGAGCGTCAGCCTGATGAAGCAGTTGGCCACGGTGCTCGAGCTGCACGCGTTGCTGCGCGGGTTGCTGTAGATGGCGGTGGTGCTGGAGCTGCCGTTCAGCGTGTCCTTGATGGCGTACATCGACTGCACCTGCGATGTGGTGATGTCGGTCACGCCCAGGTAGGCGCCGGTGCCGACGAAGACCACGTGCTGGCTGTTCACGAGACCCAGCTCCGGCGCGGTGGTGATGGGCTGGCGGGTGCCCGAGCTGTCCGACAGCGTGGCCAGCAGCTGCACCGTGGCGCTGCCGCTGCTGGCGGCGAGGGCGCTGATGTCGAAGCGCCAGAGGTTGCCGTACAGGTCGCCGCCATAGACCTGCGTGGTGGTGTTGTCGGTGGAGCTGTTGGTCCAGCCGCTGATCTTCGCCAGGCCGCTGGGGCAGGGCACGACGGAGCAGCCGGTCACGGTGCTGCCGCTGGCGTCGCTGCCCATGCCGTTGTCGATCTTCTTGATCAGCGCGCCGGTCATGGCGTTCCTGATCCACAGGTGGCCCTTGCCGTCGCCGCCGGAGACGTTGTTGTAGCCGGAGCTGAGGACGACCGCCCAGGTTCCGTCTGACAGCTTGGTGATGATGGGGGCGCCGTAGGTGTAGCCAAGGTCCGTGTCGTACAGGTTGGGCGTGAGCGTGCTGCTCGAGCTGAACTCCCACAGCACGGTCGGAGAGCTCGGGTCCGTGACGTCCAGTGCGAAGTACGCGCGGCCGCCGTCGCCCAGGCCGCCGATGATGATGGTGTGCCAGGCGCTGTTGTAGTAGACGTCGGCCTGCGTGATCTGGCCGTCGACGAAGTAGACGTGGTTGGACGCGTAGTTCTTGTCCGCCAGCTTGTACATGTTGGGCAGAAGGACCGAGGGGATGTACGCCCAGGTCTCGGCGCCCGTGTCGGCATTGAAGGCATGCAGCATGCCGTCGTTGGCGCCGACATAGACCATGCCCTGGCGCGAGGCGTTGGCGGCCTTGAAGCTGGCATAGCCCGTGTCGCTGTAGCTGCGCGAGGGAGCCTTGATGTACACCGGCGTGGAGTTGACGACGTCGCCCAGCACGTGGGTGCGCGAACGGTAGTACCTGGTGTTGGTGGAGCCTTCGTTGCTGCGGTCGCCGCGCAGGTAGTTCACCAGGTTCACCGCGCCCGCGCCGGTGGTGGTGCCGGCGGTGGAGCTGTCGACCTGCGATGCCGTCGCCAGGCAGCTGGTGCCCGAGCTGCACAGCTGCGACAGCGAGCTGATCGACGCGATCTTGAAGTAGCCCTGCATCGTCGTCGTGAGTGAGTCCCAGGCGAAGCTCAGCTTCGTGGCGGTGCTGGCGTCGTAGGTGAAGATGGTGCGAGAGGCGTAGCCGATGTTGTCCAGCAGCGCCGTGGTGGTGAGGCTGCCCGAAGTGCTCGAACAGTCGGAGCCCGCGCCCGATTCGGCCCAGTCCGCGGTGCTGGAGGTGACCCCGGTGCTGGAATTCACCGCATAGCGCGCCAGTTCGCCGAACCACTTGCCCGAGCAATAGGTGGTCGAGAAGGTGTAGCCGGCCGTGGTGGAGGTCAGCACGGCGGCGCTTTGCGTGACTGCCGCGGAGCTGCTGGTCGTGGCGTCCACGGTGTTGAGGAAATTGGTCAGGCTGGTCTTGATGTCGGCCGCGTTGGAAGCGCTGTAGTAGCTGCCCCGGCCGTTGACGGCGGTATGCCACAGGTCGTCGATGGCGGTTTGCGTGTTGCTGACCGGCGTGGGCCAGTTGCAACTGCCGGAGCTCTGCCAGATGCACACACCGGAAGCCTGCGTCGTGCTGCTGGTAGGGGTGCCGTTGGCGATGTCGTAGTAGTCACCGCTCGTGGCGTTCGCATAGTCCGCATCGAACAGCATGTAGCCCGAGGCGCCCAGGCCGATGGTGGAGGTCACCATGTTCTGGCGCTTGTTGGAATAGCTGTTGCTGGAGACATCCGTGCCGCTCGAATTCGTCGCGTTGCTCAGGGAGGACGAGCGCAGGTCGGTGGCGTAGTAGTACTGCGCCGTGTCGGCCAGCGTGTTGGACACCGCATTGCCGTCGAGATAGGGGCGGGACTCGCTGCTGTCCTGGTCGCCGATGGCGGTTGTGCCGTCGACCTTGTAGGGCGTCGCGGTCTCGTTCCAGTAGCCGTCGGTCGACAGCAGCGTGTAGTTGCGCTGGCAGGCGTACTGCATCGGATCGGTGGTCGCGACGCCATTGATGGAGGAGATCTTGGCGGCGAAGTAGCGCCCTGCATTCGACAGCGCCGTGCGAAGCGGAGTGGTGCCGCTGGCCTGGGCCGCCAGCAGCTTGCCGTACCACAGCGACTTCTGCCCGCCGCTGGTGGTGGTGTTGTCGGCGATGTTCAGGAAGTCCGTCGAGCTGCTGACCTTGTTGATGGTCATGTAGCCCACCCGGTAGCTGGAGGTCAGCCCGCTGAAGGCGAGGGTGGTGGCGCTCTTCATCGCCTGCATGCGGGTGTGGTAGTACGCCCACCAGTTGGCGAAGTTGGTCATCTCCTCCGCGTAGGTGCAGGTGGTGCCGTTGGTCGTGCAGTCGGTGCGGGTCGTGGAGCGGGCGCCGGTGCCGGGGTAGGCATAGGTCGACGTGCTGCTGCTGATGGTGGTCTGTATCCAGCTGCCCGGCGTGCCGCCGCTGAAGGCGGTGACGGTGGCCGTCATGCTGCCGGATTGTGTGACCACGGGCGAATAGCCATAGGCATCGGCGCCCTTGGGCGAGGTGATGGTCACCGTGCTGCCGCTGCGGCTGGCGCTGTAGCCTGCAATGCCGCAGTTGCCTGTCTTGCTGCTGGTGCAGTTGTTGATGGCGGTGACGATGTTGGTTGCTACCGTGGTGGACGAGGTGCTGGCCGAGGTCGTGGCCGAGAGAATCTGCACGCCGTTGACCGTGATGCCGCCGATGCTTGTGCTGCTCGATCCGCTGACGACGATCGTCGCGGTGGAGCTCATGCCTGCATACCGCGGGTACTTGTAGGTGGCGGGCGCGGAGGTGCTGTCGATGTAGACGGCCTGGCATGTGCTCAGTGCGGACGTGGTGCACCAGCGCAGGTACGCCGGGTAGGCATAGGCGGTGGTGGCCGCGCTCTGCTTGTTGCATGTGCGCAGGTTGGCCGAGGAGCAGTACTCGCCAGGAACGAAGGTGTAGTACGTGGCGGGGGTGCTCGTTCCCGTCAGGTCCGTCGTGCCCGTGGAGATGATGCCGAAGCCGTCGGTGGGTACCTTGGTCCATGCCGAGGTATTGGCCGAGGTCATGCTGGTGTAGCTGGTGCCGGCGTAGTTGACGGGCGGCGTGTAGGTGACCGACGGGTCGTAGTAGATGCCGTTGAAGCGGCTGTTGCGGTAGAGGTATGGATAGCTGCTGGCGCTGTAGTCGTCCGCCCAGTCCGGGAGGTAGGCGGAACTCATGCTCCCGGAGTTGTCCAGGATGAACATGATGTTGGGCTTGACCAGCGTGGCCGAGGATGTTTCCAGCGGGGCCGTGGCAAGGTCGGTGAGGGCGCCGAAGGCGGGAGCCGCGAGGATCAGCGCCAGGACGCCCATGCAGGAGCGCCAGCGGCCGGAGAGGAGCTTGTTCATAGGGCCACCATGGCTTGCGTGAAGGAGACGGTGTTGCGAGGCCCGCTCACCTTGACGGTGATGCGGTAATAGACCTGGCTGCTGGACGATGGGGTGCTGCCGGACTTCTTGCTGCCGCCGGTATTCACGGCCATGGGAGAACTTCCGCAGCCGTTGCTCGACGACGCATCGCCCGCGCTGGCGCACATGCGCTGGATCAGGTAGGACGCGGTGTTGCCCGAGCTGTCCTGGCCCTGCGAGACGGCGGTGTAGCCCGCGCTGACCAATTGGGTCCACAGCTGCGACCACGACTGCGTGCTGCCCGGGTCGGTGCGCGTGGCGGCGTAGCCGTGGCTCGTCTGGTCGCAGGCCAGCACGGAGCTTCCTGTCGAGCAGGTGGTGGCGGTGCTGGAACTTGTCTGTCCGCTGTTGTTCTCCAGCCAGGTCACCGCTGCCTCAATAGCCTGGTCGGCGGAGGTGACGGCCGCCTGCTCGAAGGCCAGGTTGCCCGCGATGCTCGCCGAGCTGGAGGTGGTGCGCATGAGGCCGATCGCGGCAATGCTCATGATCGCCAGCGCGATCAGGGCGATGATCATCACGAAGCCGCGTTGCCCGTGCCGGGGGCGCCGGGTGCTCAGCATGCGACGTCTCCGCTCTGGTAGGTGACCTGGTTGCCGTTCCAGATGACGTCGCGCAGCGGCACCGTGGTCTCGATGGTCTTGTAGCGGTAGTGCTTCCACTCCGAGTTGGCGCTCAGGTCGATCGCCAGTGCGGAAGGCGTCACGGTGGTCAGCGTGCTGGTGGTGCTGGTGGTGCTGGTGTTGGCGCTGCTGCCGGACCAGGTGGGCGCGGTGGTGGTGACCTCGTCCTTGTCGTACTGCTGGCTGCGCGCGACCACCGCGAGCCGCAGGCCGACCACCCGCAGCCAGCCGCAGTAGCTGGACAGGCCCGAGGTGTCGCTCGTGCTGCCGGGCGTGGCCTGGTCGTAGCTGTCGACCACGCCGTCCATCTTCGGCGTGACCAGGTCGCTGGTGTCGCGGCCGTACTGGGCCCGCAGGCTCGCGATGTGGTTGGCGATGGGAACCCAGACGCTGCTGTTGAGCGTGGTGGTGTAGCTGGTGTCTCCGCAGTTGTAGGCCGCGTAGTCGCACACGGTGAGGTTGCCGTTGCGGACCGCATAGGCATGGATGACGGGGGCGGCCCCCAGGTTGTAGACGGCCGCCTCCGCCGCCGTCAGGCCGGCGGTGCCGCTGGAAACGGTCAGCACATAGCTTGCGATGGCGCTCACCTTGCCCAGGGTCAGGGCGCATGAGGTGGAGCTGTCGCGCGTGGTCGCCGCGGCCGTCACCCAGTCGCCCGTGGCGAAGGACGCAGGGGTCGACACGGTGTAGCTGGTCGCGGTGCTGGTACCGGCGAGTGCGTCTCCCTCGGTGGGGCTGGCGGAATTGCCGCTGACGACGAGCAGCGTGTCGGTGCTGGTGTCGCCCGCGGGCACCAGCGAGGTGGCAGGGTTCACCGTGACCGGGGCCAGCGCCGACAGCGTGACGCTCTTGCTGTCGGAGGTCGTGGTGTACGTGAGGCTGCAGCCCAGCAGCGTGTACGCGCTGATGCCCAGTCCGGCCTGGTTCAGTTCGCGTGCCAGCATGTGGGTGACCGTGGCGGCGTTGATCTCGGCGTCGCCGCTGGTGCTGGTCAGCCGCTGCTGCATGCTCGTGGAGTACAGCAGCTGCACGACGATCAGCACCGCGAGCATGCCGACCAGCAGGCCGACCATGAGCTCGATGATGCTGAAGCCGTGCTGCCCGCGAGCGGGGCGTGAAGGGCGCGGGGTGGGCACGGAGCTTCTCACGGCTTCATCTGGGCCATGGCCACGTACTGGTGGGCGCTGCTGTCGCCCGGGCCCTTCCAGTAGATGGTGATGGTGGCCAGGCTGCTGCTGACGGCGGAACTGCCGCCGCCGGCGACCGTGCTGAAGGTGACGGTCGGCGGCAGGCTGCTGACGCCCGGCAGGTTCGACTTGTCGACGGCCGCCTTCCAGCTCGTGTAGCCCGTACCGCCAGCCGTGCTCCCGTAGCTGGCCTGGAGAGTGGCGGCCGTGCGGTCGCTCATCCACATGCGGCCGATCAGGTCGCTGGCGAGCATCGCGGCGGTCGTGCGGAACTCGGCACCCGTCGCGGTGCGTGCCGCGTTGGCATAGAGGCCCGTGATGCCGAGCAGGCCGATCGCGAAGATGAGCAATGCGGCCATTGCCTCGATGAGGGTGAAGCCGCCGGTGGCGGATGAGGAAGAGTATTGGCGGGACATGGTCAGCAGGTCATGGGGTCGGTGCTGCTGCTGCGCGAGGGGTCGCAGATGCGGGCATCACCACCGGGCGAGACGATCACGTTCAGGCAGCGCACCGAGCCACCGGAGGCGACGCAGGTGCCGCTGGCGCTGGTCAGCTGCACCGTCAGCGCGATGACGGATGTGGTCGGGTTGGTCGTGGCGGACTGGCGGCCCAGCGCGTCGAAGCCCACTGTGCTGCGGGTTGCGGTGAGCACGAGGTCAGAACTCTTGCTGGGCTCGACCGGGCTCTTTCCGATCAGGTAGGGCGCCGTCGTCGCGCTCGGCGCGTTGCCGCAAGCGCCGGCGGGCGTCTGCGAGAGGCCGGCGTTCGTCACCCAGAGCGCGACACTGGTGCTCAGCGCGCAGCTGGCGTCCAGCGAGCTGACGAACTGCAGGCGCGTGCCGGTGTTGCGGCGAATGGCTTCCGCCCTGGCCATCTGCAGATCGGAGCGCAGCGACTCGGCCGCGCTGCGCAGGCGGGTGTTGCGCGTCCAGTCGCCGAACCAGGGCGCGGCCAGCATGGTCAGCACTGCCAGGATCGTGATGCCCACCATCAACTCGATCAAACCGAATCCTGGCGTCGAAGGCGACCGCCTGCGCATCAGCAGCTCCCGCCCCTGTTGGTGATCCAGCAGCTCGTCGAGGACGCGGTCCATCCCGATACGCCGGTGATGGTGGACGTGCGCGTGCCGTCCTGGTCGATGGTGTAGACGAATCCGGCCATGGAAGACGTGCCGGTGGCGGTGATGGTGTAGCTCGTGGACGAACTTGGCGTGCAGGTGAGCGTGAAGTACTTCAGGTTGGTGTTCGGGATGGTCACGCCGCATGCGCTGGTGGAACCGGTGGCGTAGTAGCTCTTGGCATCCTGGAACCATTGCTCCATCTTTGCGTTGCCGGCGGAGAGATTGGAAGTCGCCTCCGGGATGCGGCCACGCCGGACGTAGTCGGTGTAGGAGGGCAGGGCGATGGCCGCCAGGATCGCCACGATCGCCACGGTGACCATCACCTCGATCAATGTGAAGCCGCGCGTCCGCGCACGGCGCTCCTCTCGAGGCTTCTTCTGCAGCCGCGTCATGGTGGTTCTTCTCCTCGTGTTCCGGAAGCATTCGGAAACTTCCTGGACGCCGAGTCGAACACGCAAATTGGGAGAAATCTGGCTGATGCGTTTGGGGTTTGTGTGCGCGCGAGCGCGCATGCGATCCGAGGTTTCTCCGACTTTGTGGCCGAGCATTCCTGCTGTGCCGGATGAGCCGCTGTTCAGGGGAAGTGATCGATGAAACTGCTGTCCTTGAGGCTGTAGGGCTGGCGCACCCGGATCGCGCTGGCCGTCTGCGGCCCCGCGCCGCTCGCGATGTTCCTGTTCTCGGGCGGCCCGCGCATCGCGTTCCTGGCCCGGCGCTGCGTCGCCGCAGCCGATGTGCCTCAGGGAGCCGTCTTCGATTGCCCGAAGCCGCCTGGGCTGCGCTTGCAGCTGCCGTCGCGCGGGCTCGTGCTTGCGGTGCCGCTCGCGGTGATCGGTGCGAGGGTCGATCGGCTGTAGCTGCCGCCCGCGGCAGCTTCGCGCCGCGTGCAGGTGTCGCGGGCGGCCACGAAGATGCCGAAGGCCAGCGCACCGAACGCCAGCAGGCCCGCGATGCGCGGCAGCCAGAAGGACCTGCGGGAACGCGCCGTGGCGATGGAAGAAGACTGCGTCCTGCCGTCCCATCGGGCCCGCACGGTGAGCTCCGGAGGGAAGCCCTGCGCGTGCGCCAATGCCGGCAGGCCGTCGAGGCGGAAGGCGCGCAGTGCCGCGAGGGACTCGCGCGAGGCGCTGTGTGGGTTGCGATACCTGGGACTGTTCATGACCCGTATCGTGAATTTCAAAGGGGGAGAAAAATTGGATGGCCGCGCTGCGCTGCGGCCATCCTGCGCACTAGAAGTCGAGCTTGGCGCTCAGGCTGAAGGTGCGCGGATCGCCGGGCTTGATGTAGTTGTCGTACTGGTATTCCCAGTAGCGGCGGTTCGTCACGTTGTTGATCGCGGCGCGAAAGGTCGTGCTGTGGCCTGCTATGCGTGTCGTGTAGCTCACGCCGATGTTGGCGACGGTATAGCCCGGCAGGTTCAGCTGGTTCGATGCGTTGAGCATGGTGTTGCCCGTGTACTTCATGTCGGCCGAGAGCTTCAGGCCCGGCACCTGCGGCACGAGGTACGACACCTGCGCGGTCGCCACCAGCTTGGGCGCGCCCGCCACACGGTTGCCGATGTAGCTGCTGCCGCGCTCGTACGAGCTGTCGAGCAGCATCAGGTTGCCGCCGATCTGCCACTGCGAACCCAGCCAGGTGGAGGCGCCGACTTCCAGGCCCTGGTAGATCGACTGGCCGTCCTGCACCAGCACGTTGGAGCTGTTGGCGTACTCGGCGCCGCGCTCGATGCGGAACAGCGCGGCAGTCGCGCTCCAGCGGTCGTGCTCGGTCTTCACGCCCAGCTCGTACTGCTTGCTCTTCAGCGGATTGAGCAGCTGGCCGTTGTTGGCGTACATGGTGCTCACCGTGCTGCCCGGCTCCAGCGACTCGACATAGCTGGTGTAGAGCGTGGTGTCGGGCGCGGGCTTGTACATCAGCGCGAGCGTGGGCGTGATCACGCCGCTCTTGCGGTAGCTGGAGTTCTGCGCGCCGGTGGTGTCGTAGCCGATCTGTTCGTAGGTGGTGCTGCGCAGGCCGGCTAGCACCGACCACCTGTCGGACAGCTTCAGCGTGTCGCTCGCGAACAGCGCGCGCTGCGTGATGTCGCTGTTGCGGTAGGTCCTGAAGTCGGTGGAGGTGGCGTAGCTGTTGGTGTTCTGGCCGAAGATGCTGCCGGTGCCGATCAGCTGGTAGACGGCGTTGCTGCTGTAGTAGTTGACCTGCTTCTGCCACGAGGTGCCCAGCGTGATCCGGTGCTCGAAGTCGCCGGTGCGCAGCTTGCCGTTGACCATCGCCTGCCACTGGTTGAAGCGGTGGCCCTCGGCGCTGTCGGAGCGGTAGTCGTCATAGCTGCCGCCGGCGTCCTGCAGGTAGGCGATGCCTTCGTTGCGGCTGCGGGTGGCGCTGCTGTGGCTGTAGCTGGTGCTCAATGTCCAGTCGGGCGCGAGCTGGTACTGCAGGCCGGTCGAATAGAGCCTGAAGTCGGTATTCAGGTGCTGGCCCGGGCCCACCAGGCGTTGGTCGTTGGCGCTGATGGTGGAGGGCAGCTGCGTGCCGGTGTAGCTGCCGAGGTAGATCGAGGGCGTCTGGCCGGAGGTGTTGCGCTTCTGGTAGAGCGAGTCGAAGGTCCAGGTGAGCTTGTCGGTGAGCTTCGCGTCGAGGCCGAGCGACACCGAGTTGCGGCGCACGTTGCCGTCGTTGTAGGTCTTGCCTTCCTCGTGCGTGGCGTTGAGCCGGTAGCCGAAGCGGTTGTCGGTGCCGAAGCGCCCGCCGAGGTCGACGTGCTCGCTCCAGATGCCTGCGGTCTTGTAGCCGACCTCGATGCTGCGCACCGGCTGGTCGGTCGGCTTCTTCGTCACGTAGTTGACGATGCCGCCCGGCGCGCCGAAGCCGTACATGAAGCCCGACGAGCCCTTGAGCAACTCGATCTGCTCGAAGTGTTCGTAGGGCAAGGTGATGGCGTAGCTGAGGAAAGGCTGGCCGTTGATGCGGTAGCCGTTCTGCCAGTCCAGCGGCAGGCCGCGCACCGTGATATAGCTGGCCCAGGCGCTGTAGGCGCCGCTGTTGTCCGATACCGACGCGTCGAGCGCGAACACGTCACCGAGCTTCGACACCTGGCGCTCGGCCATGTCCTCGCCTCGGACCACGCTGGTGGAGAAAGGCGTTTCCAGCTGCGAGCGCGCACCGAGCGCGCCGCTGCTCACCTTGGCGCCCAGATGCTGCTGCGTGCCGTCCTGCGATTCGGCTGTGACGGTCACCGTCGGCAGCGAGGCGGAGGCAGCCGCTTCCTGCGCGTGCGTGCGCCCGACCAGCGTGGCGGCCCACAGCACCAGCAGCGTGGCGCGCGCGGGCGGGCCGAACGGGCTGCGCCGGAATGAAACCGGGGAGGGAGAAGAAGGAGAGAGGAAGGAGGAGGGAAAGGAAAGGACCGAGGCTGCGGCGGCGAATTTCTTGCGTCCGGGGTTCAACGTTGACTCACTCTGTAGATAAGAATGAATCTCATTTTCGCGATGAATCTGGCAGGAATATTGGAGTTTGCCCCTTCGGCGAGTACGGTTTGACCTCCTGTCCGTTGTCCGCCGCTCAGTGCCCGTTGCCCGGCGAGGGCGCCAGCCCGCGCTGCTTCAGGAAGTCGTAGAGGCTGACCGCCAGCACCTGCGCGATGGGTATCGGCAGCGTCACGCGCAGCACCGCGGCCCGGTGCACCGGGCACCGGTCGGAGCTGTGGTCGACGCGGCTGGCGTCGAAGGTGATGTGCACGCAGCCCGCGTTGACCCAGTAGCCCGAGACTTCGTCCGCGAACACCTGCGGGGCGTGCAGGTCGTCGATGTAGGTGGCTTGCGGGGTCTGTTGCTGGGACATGGTGGCTCGGTGTTTGCGTGAGCCCCGATGATCGACACCAATCTCGTAGAAAAAATGGTGCCCCGGCCCAACCCCCGGCACCCTTGGCGTCTTCCTCAGACGATCCTCACCGACAGCTCCGGCAGCCGGTCGATGTGGATCTGGATCAGGTCGCCGCGCATCACCGGCCCGACGTTCTCCGGCGTGCCCGAGTAGATGATGTCGCCCGGCTTCAGCTCGAAGGCCTGCGACAGCCGGCTGATCTGCTCGGCCACCGACCAGATCATGTGCCTGAGCGTGGCGTTCTGCTTCGTCTGTCCGTTCACCTTGAGCCAGATCGCGCCGTCGCTGAAGTGCCCGACCTTCGCCACCGGGTGGATCGGCCCGACGGGCGCCGAGTGGTCGAAGCTCTTGCCGATCTCCCAGGGCTTCTTCTGGTCGCCCATCTCGCGCTGCAGGTCGCGGCGTGTCATGTCGAGGCCGAGCGAGTAGCCGTACACGTGGTCGAGCGCCTCGCTCGTCGCGATGTTGCGTCCGCCCTTGCCCAGCGCCACCACCAGCTCGACCTCGTAGTGGTAGTTCTTCGTGAGCGTTGGGTAGGGATGGTCGGCCACCACGCCCGGCGTCACCACCTGGATCGCATCGGCGGGCTTCTGGAAGAAGAAGGGCGGCTCGCGGCTCGGGTCCGAGCCCATCTCGCGCGCGTGCGCCTCGTAGTTTCGGCCGATGCAGTAGATGCGCCGCACCGGGAAGACCTGGTCGCTGCCGACGATCGGAATGGTCGACGATGCGACGTCGAACGGCGTGGCGGCCGAGCGGCCGGCCCCGGCGGGCAGAGCACAGCCGGCGATGGCACCGGTGGCCATGGCGGCGGAACCGGCCAGCAGGCCGCGGCGGGAAGTGATCATGGGCATGTGTCTCCTTGGTCTTGTGGATGGACGTCGTGCGCCGTGCCTCTCACGGCCGATCGATTCTGGAAGGGCGCGTCGCGTGGCGGTGGTGCGCATCTATGCAAAAACAGGACATAACCCACCGGAAGGCGCCGCCGATCGGCTGCGGCGCCTCACCCGCGCCGCGAAGGGCGGCAGCCGCCTCGGGATCGTCTGGGCCTTCACGATGGAGGTGTTGGTCTCCGCCCTGGCCGCGATGCGGTCGAGGATGCCGTCGAGTTGCTCGAGCGACTGCAGATGGAGCCGCGCGACGAAGCAGTCTTCTCCCGTGACCTTGTCGCACTCGCAGAACTCGGGCGTGTCCCCGATCAGTTCCTGCACCGCCTTCAGCTGCCCCGGCAGCGGCCGGATGCGCACGATGGCCTGGAACTGGTAGCCCAGCGCCTTCGGGTTCAGCTCGAGCGTGTAGCCGCGGATCACGTCGCGCTCCTCGAGCCGGCGCAGCCGCTCCGACACGCTGGGCGACGACAGCCCCACGTGACGGGCCAGTTCCTTCAGCGACATGCGCGCATTGCCCGAGAGGGCCAGCACGATGGCTTCGTCGGTTGCATCGAGCATTTTCCTGTTCTCCGGTGCAATGGCATGGATGCCTTCTTTTCGAAGGCCATCAGTGGCTTTCGCCTTCTTCGCAGCATATCCATGCGACACGATCCATGGCACTCTTGTTTCCCCTGAACAGCGGCGACAACGGACGGACATGCAGACCCAGCTTCGCGGCGCGCTCGAGATGAGCGCGGCCATGGCGATCTCGGGAACCATCGGCTGGTTCGTTGTGCGCTTCGACCAGCCCCTGTTCGACCTGCTGTTCTGGCGCTGCGTGTTCGGCGCGGTGACGCTGCTGGTCGTGTGCCTTGCGCTGGGTCTGCTCCAGCGGGGCCTCGCGCCGCGCAAGTTCGCGCTGGCCGCATTCGGTGGCGTGGCCCTGGTGGTCAACTGGGTGCTGATCTTCGCGTCCTTCTCGCGCGCATCGATCTCGATCGCCACGGCGGTCTACAACACGCAGCCCTTCATGTTGGTGGCGCTGGGCGCGTTGCTGCTGTCGGAGCGGCTCACCGCGATGAAGGCGATCTGGCTGTGCATCGCGTTCGCCGGCGTGGTGCTGGTGGCGCAGGCCAAGCCGGGCGGCGGCGCCGATGGTTCCACGTATTTCATCGGGGTGCTCATGGCGCTGGGTGCGGCCTTCTGCTACGCGGTGGCCGCCTTCGTCGCGAAGAAGCTCGACGGCATCGCGCCGCACCTCATCGCGCTGGTACAGGTGTGCGTGGGCATCGTGATGCTCGCCCCCTTCGCGAACCTGAAGGCGCTGCCCACCGACGCGGCCACCTGGGGCGTGCACCTGACGATGGGCGTTGTCTACACGGGGCTGGTGTTCGTGCTGCTGTACGGCGCGCTGCAGAAGCTGTCGACGCCGGTGGCGGGGGCGCTCTCGTTCATCTATCCGCTGGTGGCGATCGGTGTCGACTACGCCGTCTTCGGACAGCGGCTGGGCGCGCTGCAACTGGTGGGCGCAGCGGCCATCCTGATCTCGGCGGCGGGCATGACTTTCGGATGGACCCTGCCGGGCCTGCCGAGGCAGGTGCCCGCCGCCGGAAAGAACTGATCCAGCGTCTTCGCTTCGCTCAGGATGCGGCGGTGACGCCGCTGCTGCGCCTGAAGAGCGTGCCAGCCGCCCGCTTCACCAGCAGATAGAACAGCGGCACGAAGAAGATCCCCAGCGCCGTCGCGGCCAGCACGCCACCGAACACGCCCGTACCGATGGCCACCTGGCTCGCCGATCCAGCGCCGGTGGCCAGCGCCAGCGGCACCACGCCGGCCAGGAAGGCCAGCGAAGTCATCAGGATCGGCCGCAGCCGCAGGCGCGCGCCTTCGGCCACCGCGTCGAGCAGCGGTATGCCCCGGCGCAGCGCGGCCTCGGCGAACTCGATGATGAGGATCGCGTTCTTCGCCGACAGCCCGATGGTCGCGAGCAGGCCGACTTGGAAGTAGATGTCGTTCGAGAGGCCCCGCAGAGCCGCCGCGATCACCGCGCCGAGCACGCCCAGCGGAATCACCAGCATCACCGAGAACGGCACCGACCAGCTTTCGTACAGCGCCGCCAGGCACAGGAACACCACGAGGATCGACAGCGCGAACAGCAGCGGCGCCTGCCCGCCCGACAGCCGCTCCTGGTACGACAGGCCGCTCCACGCATGGCCGGTGCCGTGCTGCTTCTTCGCGATGGTCTCGATGGCCGACATCGCCGTGCCCGAGCTCGTGCCGTGCGCGGCCGCGCCCTGGATCTGCACCGCCGGCAGGCCGTTGTAGCGCTCCAGCTGCGGCGCGCCCTGCGACCAGCGCGTGGTCGCGAAGGCCGAGAACGGCGTCATCGCGCCGGTGGCGCCGCGCACGAACCACTGGCGGATGTCGTCCGGGTCGGAGCGGTAGGGTGCGTCGGCCTGCACGTACACGCGCTTGACGCGGCCGCGGTCGATGAAGTCGTTGACGTAGCTGCCGCCCCAGGCGATGCCCAGCGTGGTGTTCACGTCGTCCAGCGACAGGCGCAGCGCCGAGGCCTTGAGCTGGTCGATGTCGATCTGCAGCTGCGGCGTGCCGGCCACGCCGTTGGCGCGCACCGACTGCAGCCGCGCGTCCTTGCCCGCATCGCGCAGCAGCGACTCGCGCGCCTGCACCAGCTTCTGCGCGCCCATGCCCGAGGTGTCCTGCAGCCAGAACTCGAAGCCGTTCGACTGCCCCAGCCCCTCGATGGGCGGCGGCACCATGCCGTAGACCTCGGCGTCGCGCTGCTGCTTGCCCAGCACGGTGCCGGCACGCTCGACGATGGCCTGCGCGCGCTGGTCGGCACGGCCGCGCTCGGACCAGTCCTTCAGCGAGACGAAGGCCATGCCCATGTTCTGACCCGAGCCGCCGTAGCTCCAGCCCGAGAGCGTGAAGATGGTGTCGGTCGTGTCCTTCTCGGTTTCGAGGAAGTGCTTCTCGACCATGCGGTTCACCGCGTCGGTGCGGCTGATCGTGGAGCCCGCCGGCAGCGTGAGCTGCACCATCGCACTGCCCTGGTCCTCCTCGGGCAGGAAGCCGCCCGGCAGGGTGAGGTAGAGCGCGCCCATGCCCGCCACGATGGCCGCATACACGGCCGTGAAGCGCAGCGGCTTGCGCAGCATGCGCCCCAGCAGGCCCACGTAGCGGCCCTGCGCCGCGTCGAAGCGGCGGTTGAATGCGCCCAGGAAGCCGCGCGTGCGCGGCGCGTCGCTGGCCCGCAGGAAGCGCGCGCACAGCGCCGGTATGAGCACGATCGCCACCACCACCGACAGCGTCATCGACGCGATGATCGTCACGGAGAACTGCCGGTAGATCACGCCCACCGAGCCACCGAAGAAGGCCATCGGCAGGAACACCGCCGAAACCACCACCGCGATGCCCACCAGCGCGCCGGTGATTTCCTGCATCGACTTGATGGTGGCGGCCTTCGGGTCCAGCCCTTCCTCGTGCATCACGCGCTCGACGTTCTCCACCACCACGATGGCGTCGTCCACCAGCAGGCCGATGGCCAGCACCATGCCGAAGAGCGTGAGCACGTTGATCGAATAGCCGAAGGCCGCGAGCACGCCGAAGGTGCCCAGCAGCACCACCGGCACGGTGATGGCCGGGATGACCGTGGCGCGCCAGTTCTGCAGGAACAGGTACATGACGACCACCACCAGCGCGATGGCCTCCAGCAGCGTCTTGATGACCGACTTGATCGAAATCTTCACGAAGCGCGTCGTGTCCTCGGCGTAGGCCACGCGCAGGCCGGCGGGCAGCGAGGGCTCCATCTCGGCGATGCGAGCCTTCACCGCGCTGGCGGTGGTCAGCGCGTTGGCGCCGGGCGCCAGCATGACCGCGGCGCCGGCGGCGGGGTGGCCGTTCAGGCGCGTGGTCTCGGCATACGACTCGCTGCCCATCTCCACGCGCGCCACGTCGCCCAGGCGCACCACGGCGCCGTCGGACTGTGTCTTCAGCACGATGTCGCGGAACTGCTCCGGCGTCTGCAGCCGTGACAGGGCCGTCACGGTGGCGGTGAGCTGCTGCTTCGCGGGCGAGGGCCGCGCGCCGATCTCGCCGACCGACACCTGCGTGTTCTGCGCGGTGATGGCGGCGGTCACGTCAGAGGGCATCAGCTGGTAGCTCGCGAGCCGGTGCGGATCGAGCCAGATGCGCATCGCGTACGAAGCGCCGAAGGCCTGCACCGAGCCCACGCCGTCGACGCGGCTGATGGGATCGCGCAGGTTGCTCGCCATCCAGTCGGCCACGTCGGTGTCGGTGCGGCGGTCAGTCTGGTCGTAGAGGGCCACGATCAGCAGGAAGTTGTTCTGCGACTTCGCAACCGTCACACCCTGCTGCTGCACCGCCTGCGGCAGGCGGCTGGTGGCCTGGCTGACCTTGTTCTGCACCTGCACCTGGGCGGTGTCGGGGTTGATGCCCTGGCGGAAGGTGACGTTGATCTCGGCCCAGCCGGCCGAGCTGCTCGTCGACTTGAAGTACAGCAGGCCGTCGATGCCCTTGAGCTGCTGCTCGAGCACCTGCGTGACACTGCTTTCCACCGCCTGCGCCGAGGCGCCGGGGTAGTTGGCCGAGACCACGACGGTGGGCGGCGCGATGTCCGGGTACTGCGAGACCGGCAGCGTGCGGATGGCCACGCCGCCGGCCAGCATGATCAGGATGGCGATGACCCATGCGAACACGGGCCGCTGGATGAAGAAGTTGGCTATCACGGGTGTTGTCTTGTCTTCAGTCGGCCGAGGCGGGCGTCGGCGCCGCCGATACCGGCACCGGCTTCACCTTGTCGCCCGGGTGCGCGCGCTGCAGGCCGTCGACCACGAGCCGGTCGCCTTCGCGCAGGCCACCGGTCACGATCCACTGGTCGCCCGAGGCGCCGCGCACTTCGAGCGCGCGCAGTTCGACCTTGTCGTCCTTGCCCACCACCAGTGCGGTCGGCTCGCCCTTGTCGCTGCGCGCCACGCCGCGCTGCGGCGCGAGCACGGCCTGCCGTTCGACGCCGGCCTCGACCTGCGCGCGCACGTACATGCCGGGCAGCAGCAGCCCCTGCGGGTTCGGAAACTCCGCGCGCAGCGTGACCGAGCCGGTCGCGGCGTCGACCGCCACTTCCGTGAACTTCAGGGTGCCGGCGTGCGGGTAGGGCAGGCCGTCTTCCATGCGCAGGCTCACGCGCGTGCTCGCAGGCGCCATGTCGCCCGAGATGAAGCGGCGCTTGAGCCGCGTGAGTTCGAGGCTGGACTGCACCACGTCGACATAGATCGGGTCGATGCGCTGGATCGTCGCCAGCGCCGTGGCCTGGCCCGGCGCCACCAGCGCGCCCTCGGTCACGCTGGAGCGGCCGATGCGGCCCGAGATGGGCGCCTCGATGCGCGTGAATTCGAGGTTGATGCGCGCCGCCTTCAGGGCAGCCTGCGCGGCCTTCACGCCGGCCTGCGCCTGCACGAGCGCGGCCTGCGCCTCCTCGTGCTCCTGCCTGCTCACGGCATTGGCCTTCACCAGTTCGCCGAATCGCTCGGCCTTGCCGCGCAGGCTCGCGATACCGGCCTGCGCGGTCGCGAGCGCGGCCTGCGCCTGCTCGTGCGCCGCTTCGAAGGGGCCGGGCTCGATCTCGTACAGCACCTGGCCCGCGCGGACCATGCTGCCTTCCTCGAACAGGCGCTTGCGCACGATGCCGTTGACCTGCGGGCGCACGTCGGACACGCGGAACGCGGCCGTGCGGCCCGAAAGCTCGGTGTGCACGGGCACATCGCCCGCGTGCATCGCCATCACGCCGACTTCGGGCGGCGCGGTCTCGGTTTGAGGGGCCTGCCGGGCGCCGCACGCGGCGAGCACGAGCAGGGAGAGGGGTAGAAGCAGAAGATTGAAAGTCATGGCCGTCCGGAAACGCGCTGCGGCGCGAGCCGGGATCGCCCGGGTCGCGCGTCTGTGTTGATTTGCACTGTTGTGGTGCATTCTGCCTGCCGTGTTGCGTCGCAACATGAAGGGTTCCTGAGGCTTCCTTGGGGAAGCCAACGAAAAAAGCCCATGCGGGCGAGAGCCCGCCGCCACGTCGATCCGTGGCGGCAGGCCCTGCCGCATGGGCCGGGCGGGCTGGCTGGCTCGGAGCTAGCTGGCGCTTTGCTGTCGCCGTCCCAGCGCGAACACCGAGTTCGGCGCGTCGACGACGAAGGGCTTGCGCGTGGCGGGCTGGCCGCTGGGCGAACGCCGCACTTCGCTGCGAACCGCCGCCTGCACACCCTTGGCCTTCTGCTCGTCGACCAGGCTCTGCAGCGAGATCGACTTGAGGAACTCGACCGCCCGCAGATTCACGGTGGCCCAGAGTTCGTCGATCTCGCAGCGGCCGGCCTCGCCCGGCGCGTCGACATCGCGCTGGCGGGTGGTTTCGGCGTCGTGGTCCTCGATCGAGAGGACGATGTCGGCCACGGAAATCTCGGCCGCCTTGCGGCTGAGCGAGTACCCGCCGCCCGGGCCGCGGGTCGATTCGACCAGGCTGGCGCGGCGCAGCTTGCCGAACAGCAGCTCCAGGTACGACAGCGACACGCGCTGGCGCAGGCTGATCGAAGCCAGCGTGACGGGGCCCGAACGCCCATGAAGGGCGATGTCGATCATCGCGGTGACCGCGAAGCGGCCTTTGGTGGTGAGACGCATGGGATGTTCCTTCCTTTTCTTCCTTCGTGGGGAATCACTCGTCCCGGCCGCCGGCGATGCCCAGCAGGGCCAGCAGCGACTGGAAGACGTTGTAGATGCTGAGATACACACCCAGCGTGGCGGAGATGTAGTTGGTCTCCAGGCCGTCCTTCACGCGCTTGAGGTCGTGCAGGATGAAGGCCGAGAAGATGCCGATGGCCAGGACCGACAGCGTCATCATCAGCGCGCTCGACTTGATGAAGAAGTTGGCGATGCCCGCCACCAGCAGCAGGATGGCGCCGATGAAGAGCCACTTGCCCATGGCCGACAGGTCGCGCTTGATGACCGACGACAGCGTGGCCATGCCGAAGAAGATCGCGCCGGTGCCGGCGAAGGCCGTCATCACCAGGCTGGCGCCATTGGCCAGGCCGAGCACGGTGCCGACCAGGCGCGACAGCATCAGGCCCATGAAGAAGGTGAAGGCCAGCAGCACCGGCACGCCGGCGGCCGACTCCTTCGTCTTCTCGATGGCGTACATGAAGCCGAAGGCGCCGCCGAGGAAGACCATCAGGCCGATGCCCGGCGACATGGCGCGCGAGAAGCCGGTGGAGACGCCGATCCAGGCGCCGAGCACGGTCGGCAGCATCGACAGCGCGAGCAGCCAGTAGGTGTTGCGCAGGACGCGGTTGCGCTCCTGCGGCGAGGCGATCGGCAGCTCGATGCCGTCGTGATAGGTGGTAGGGCTGTTGTTCATTCTGTGTTGATTCCTTGAAGCTGGACCGGCGCCGGGTGCGCGCAATGGATGGCGCGCGCAAAGGGGCACAGGGCCGTGAATGAGAGAGATCAGGTAGCGGCGGTTGCGATGCGGGTGCCGCCCGATGGCGGCCGGCCCTGGTCACAACAGGGGAGCGGGAGCCATGGCGGCTCCCGGTCGCGAAGGCTTTTGGGCCTAGGCGACGAGGGACGCGGCGCGGGGTGGCCGCTTGGGTCGCGCCAGGAACGGCGAGACGATGGTGGTCAGGCCGAGTTTCGGCGGCTGTTCCGTGAAGCGCAGCAGCGCGGGCGCGCCGTTGCGTGCATCGACCAGCTCGGCGTGTTCAGAGCCGGCTTCATCGATGGAGAGGGCGTCGTCCGATGCCTTGTCGGCATCGCCTGCCGGCTTCCTGGCTTCGGAGAGATCGGAGATGTCTGAGAAGGCGACGCTGACGATCAGCGTCTGGGTCGCCTGTGCCGCCTGTGGTTCGGCATGCGAATGGCCGGCACCGAGCATGTTGTGCGCAAGCACGGCGAAGCCGTAGCAGGACAACATGATGGCAAGAACGGTAGCGGCAAACCAGCGGGACATGTAGGGGTATTTTACCTGCCGCGCCGGGCCTTTCTTCGCAGCGGCGGTTTCAACCGACCGGATCGCATGGATGTTCCTCAGGCTGGCGCGGTCGTCGTATCACCGCCTTCGGGCTGCAGCCATTCGCTTGCGTGGGTGCGCAGGGCGTCTATCTGCAGCCAGATCAGACCGAGTTCGGTATGGAAAGTTCGCGCCTGCGGGTCGCCGCTTTCCCCGCCTTCGGCTGCGGCCTGTGCCAGCGCGGCCCGCGCTGCGGCTTCATCTTCCGTGCCGCCTGTTGCATCCACCACGCCCTTTTCCAGCCCGGTCGCCAGCGCCTCCAGCGCCGCGATCGCCCCCTCGGCCGAGGCATGCAGCACCGCCATCTGGGCCGAATCGGGCAGCGCGGCCCGGTGCGCGCCGAGCGCCGACAGGTAGCTCAGCAGCGTGTGCGAGCGGATCAGGAAGCGCAGCGCCACCCCCGCGCGCGGCCTCACGTAGCCCGGCTCGCGGAACATGTCCGACACGGCGGTGGACAGCGCCGCATCCGCGTTGTGGTCGTTGCGCCGCGCCAGCCGGTAGTCGAGGTGGTCGCGCGCGCCGGTGCGGTACTGGCCGACGATCTGCCGCAGGTAGCCCGCGTGGCCGCGCATGGCGGCCGCCGCGAGCTCGTTGATGCGGCGGGCCTGCCAGTGAGGCAGCACCAGCAGCACCGCCAGCCCGGCGATGGCGCTGCCGATGGCCGTGTCGACCAGCCGCGGCACCAGCAGCACGCCGCTGTCGCCGACCTGGTTGAAGCACATCAGCACCAGCAGCGTCATCGATGCGGTGGCCAGCAGGTAGCGCGTGGCGCGAGTCGCGAAGAAGAGCACCCCCGCGATCACCGCGAGCACCGACTGCACCAGCGGCTGCGGAAAGAGCTGCAGCAGCGCCCAGCCCGCCACCACGCCGAGGGCGGTGCCGGCAATGCGCTGCCCCATGCGCGCGATGGTGTCGCCATACGTCTGCTGGCAGACGAAGAGCGTGGTCAGCAGGATCCAGTAGCCCTGCGCCGGGTGGATGACATGCATCACCCCGTAGCCCGCCACCAGCGCGATCGACAGCCGCAGCGCGTGCCTGAAGAGCGGCGAGCGCACCGTGAGCTGCCGCCGCACCCGCTCGACCGCGTCGCGCCAGGAGCGCGGCGAGCGGTCGAACAGGCCCATCTCCGTACGGCCCGCGCGCGCCGAAGGCTGGCTGGCCCCTGCGAGCTGGCCGTCGAGCAGCGCGAGATTGCGTGCCAATGCTTCCACCGAGGCCAGCAGCACCAGCCGCTCGGGTGTGCCGGCCCGCGCGCGTTCGTGCTCGATGGCGCTGCGCAGATCGGCCAGAGCCTGCACGGTCTCGGTCCCCACCTCGAAGGGCTCGCGCCGCTCCACCGAATCGGCCAGCCGCTGGCAGGCCAGCCCCTGCAGGCCCAGCACGCGCTGGCAGCGGTAGAGCAGGTCGCTGTGGAAGAAGGCATCGGCCAGCGCGTTGTAGTCGTCGTGCGAGGAGCTGGCACGCTCGTGCACGTCCTGCGCGATCAGGTAAAGCCCCCGGTAGCGCGAGATGCGTCCGGTCGGCGCCCGCGCGCCGATGCGGCGGAAGATGCTTTCCTTGGCCGCGTTGAGCTCCGTCACCACCTCGGCATTGAGCTGCGCGAGCGCGAGCCGCTTGCGCTCTATGTCGATGCCGCGCAGCGGCTCAAAGAGCGACGCCTTGAAGCGCACGTAGTTGCCCAGCACCGTGAACAGCATCACCAGTCGCGCCTGCACCGGCTGCGCCGGAAAGGCCGCGCACCACAGTACCGAGAACACGCCGTACCAGGCGGCGCCCGCCACCAGCAGCAGGGGCTCGCGGCCGCGATGCGCCACGCCGTGCGCGCCCATGTTCTCGATGCCCAGCGTGGCGTACATCGCGAGGATCAGCGTCGCGTACGCGATCGCCTTGTAGCGTGCCTCCACGGCGCCGAGCATGGTGAGCCAGAAGGCCGCGAGCGCGAGTCCGGCGATGAACAGCAGCGGCATGCCGAAGGCCGCCTCCACCGCGAACGCGATGGCCGCGAAGCAGGCCAGCGTTACCACCTGCGCACGCAGCCTGCCGCGCCAGCTGTCGTCGGTCTCGGCGAGCGCGCTGGCGATGGCACCGAGGAAGAGGGGGATCACCGCATCGGCGTGGCCGCTCCAGGCGCAGCCCGCCATGAGGCTGCCGAGGGTGAGAAGGATGCGCACGGGTTGCGCGCGAGAGGCGAAAGACCGCAGCCGCTGGCGCAGCGCGTCGGGAGACAGGGGAAGCATGATGGGCCGATCTTGCACGATGCATGCCACGGCCATGTGGCGGGATGAGGCGCTGCGGGGGTGGTCAGCGCCGGCTGCGCAGGAATCCGTGGCGCGGCGCGATCCACCGCACCTGTTCGTCGTCGGCCGTGGGCGCATCGGAAGTGCCCGCGAACAGCATGCCTTCCTCGACCAGCAGGAACCGGCGCGACTGCGCATCGCCATCGTCCGGCAGCACGCGCAGCGTCGCATCGCCGACGCTGATCTGCTCGCCCGGCGCCAGTACCACGGTGCCTGCATCGGAAGCCGCCCGCGTCGACAGGAGCCATCGCACGCGTCCCGGCGCGGCGGAGGCAAGCGCCTCGGCATGCGCGGGGCCCGCGGGCGATGCGTCGATCAAGGCGCAATCGCCGCCCGCCGTTCCCACGAAGTAGCTGTGCACCAGCGTGCCCGATCCGTCGCCGGCTTCTCCTGTCACCCGCAGCACCCGCGCAGAAAGCCGCATCGCCAGTCCGGCCTCGTGCGCGTAGCGGCCGCCGCCTTCGCCATCGGGATCGACAAAGCCGACTTCCTCGTACGAAGGCTCCTCCATGTTCACCGGCCGCCGTCCCTTCGGACCGTCCGCCAGCCGCGGCATCGCGCGAGGAATGTGCTTCAGGCCGCGCGCATGCGCCATGAGCTCGCCCACGCTTTTGAACCGCGCGAGTTCCAGCAGGATGCGGCGCGTCACGTTCATCAGCTTGAGCCCGCGCGCCGGGTCCACGGCATCGGCGGGACGCAGCCACATGTGCTCGACCGTCTCGCGTCCGTCGGGCTGCACGCTCTGCGCCTCGGGCATGGCCGCGAGAAAGAAGCGGGTGTCGAAGCGGCGCGGCATGCCCGGCGGCGTGAGCCAGTGCGAGAAGTACGCGAGCCGGTCGGCTGCGAGCTGCCAGCCGTGCCGCGCGCACAGTGACAGCAGCGCGTCGGTGCCTTGCTCCGCCGCATGGCGCATCTCGGCGAGCTGGCTTGGAGGCAGGCCGTCGAGCGTCACCAGTTGTCCGGTGGAATCGGTCGCGAACAGAAGCCCGGCTTCCTCGAAGCATTCGCGGATCGCCGCTGCGTAGTAGTCGAGGCCGCCTTCGGGCACTTCGAGCCGTTCGCTCGCGGCCCGGTCGTCGAGGCCGCTGCAGCAGCCGTGCAGGCCGCGGTCGTGCGCGTCGATCACACCGCCCGGGAACACGCTCGCGCCGCTGTTCTGGTCGTTGGCCTTCTCGGCACGCCGCAGCATCAGCACTTCCAGGCCGGCACTTGCGTCGCGCAGCACGATGAGGGTGGCCGCCATGCGCACGGGGCGTGGCTGTGCGGAGGGGGGCGTGTCGTGCGTGGGGCTGGCTGTCATGCACCCATTGTCGCGCCGGCCGGTGCTGCCAAGGTGACAGCACCGGCCCCGCGCTGTCACCCGGAAGACCGTGCGAAACGCCGCGCGCAACGTACCTTCAAGGCGCACATGCACAACACCGACTCTTGCTGAAGGACGCACCATGCATTTCGAATTCACGCCCCGGGTGATCGCGCTGCGCGAGGAACTGCTCAGGTTCATGGACGAGTACGTCTACCCCAACGAGAAGCGCCACGAGGAGGAACTCGCCGCCAACGCCCGCGCCGGCCGGCCGTACGCCGAGCTGCCGATGATGGCCGGCCTCAAGGCCAAGGCACGCGAGCGCGGTCTGTGGAACCTGTTCCTGCCCGAGTCGGAGCACGGCCCCGGCCTGAGCAACGTCGAGTACGCGCCGCTGTGCGAGATCATGGGCCGGCGCTACTGGTCCTCCGAGATCTTCAACTGCTCCGCCCCCGACACCGGCAACATGGAAGTGCTGGCGCGCTACGGCACCAAGGCGCAGCAGGAGCGCTGGCTCAAGCCGCTGCTGGCCGGCGAGATCCGCTCCTCCTTTGCGATGACCGAGCCCGAGGTGGCCTCCAGCGACGCCACCAACATCCGCTGCAGCATCCGCCGCGAGGGCGACGAGTACGTCATCAACGGCCGCAAGTGGTACATCACCGGCGCGATGAACGAGCGCTGCGAGATCTTCGTGCTCATGGGCAAGACCGACCCCGACAACGCCGACCGCCACAGGCAGCAGTCGATGATCCTCGTGCCGAAGAACACGCCCGGCGTGACCATCGTGCGCGACATGGCGCTGCTCGGCGTGTACGACCCGCCCTTCGGCCACCCCGAGATCGTGTTCGAGAACGTGCGCGTGCCGGTCGAGAACATCCTGCTCGGCGAGGGCCGCGGCTTCGAGATCGCGCAAGGCCGCCTTGGCCCCGGCCGCATCCACCACTGCATGCGCGCCATCGGCATGGCCGAGGCCGCGCTGGAGATGATGTGCCAGCGCCTCGTGTCGCGCACCGCCTTCCACAAGCCGCTGTCGGAGCAGGGCGTGTGGCGCGAGCGCATCGCCGAGTCGCGCATGCTCATCGAGCAGTCGCGCTGGATGGTGCTCAACGCCGCCTACCGCATGGACACCGTGGGCAACAAGGTCGCCGCCAAGGAGATCGCGATGATCAAGGTGCTCACGCCCAACAACTGCGTGAAGGTGGTCGACTGGGCCATGCAGGCCTTCGGCGCCATGGGCCTGAGCCAGGACACACTGCTCACGCACTTCTACGCGTATGAGCGGCACCTGCGCGTGGCCGACGGCCCCGACGAGGTGCATCGCAACGCGATTGCGAAGCAGGAACTGGCGGCGTACCAGTAGGAAGGAGCGGAAGCAGGGAGGCGGCCGCGCCGCTCAGCCGCGCACTTCCAGCGTCATCGACACCTCGGAGGCGCCACCGCGCGGCAGCGACGCGACGCCGACCGTGGTGCGGGCCGGCAGCGGCGCCTCCGGAAAGACCTGCCGCAGCAGCTCCGAGGCAGCGTCCATCACCTTCGCGTGCTCCGCGAAGTCGCTGCCGGTCTGGAGATATCCGGTCAGTGCGACGATGCGAGCGACGCGCGCGAGGCTGCCCAGTTCCTCGCGCGCCGCGCGCAGCAGCGCGCCAACTGCGGCCACTGCCGCACGCTGCCCATGCGCCATGTCGTCCGCGCTCCGCAGCGGCCCGGCGATGACCTCGCCGTTCTCGCGTCCGACCACTCCGCTGGAATGCCACAGATTGCCTACCTTCGAGAAGGTGGCATAGGAGCCCGAGGGGCTGGCGCGTGCCGCTTCCGGCGGACAGAGCACGTCCAGACGCAGATCCTCCGACGGCTCCCCGACGCACTCGCCGCCGACGCGACAGCCTTCCCGCGCGGCCGTTTCCGAAGGCAGGCCGACATGGATGGCGGATGGCGAGCCCATGGCCTCGCCCTGTCGCACCGTCACCGTCAAAGCCCCGTTGCCGACCAGGCCCAGGCGGCGCAGGCCCCACGCGAGCGCCGCCGCGGCGATGCCGGTGGCCGCATCTTCCGGGTAGCCGGACGACTTCGGAAACTGCCGCGCGCTGACCGTGCCGGCCTCATGCGCCGACATCGCGTACGGATAGAGCCCCGTGGAGCCCAGCCGCTCGCACAGCGATTCGACGCGCGCGAAGTCCACGCGCAGGCCATGCAGCTGCTCCATGTCCGCCAGCCGCACCAGCGTCTTCACGCGACTGGTCGCGGCATTGAGCACCGGCCCCACGATGCGCGCCGCATCGATGCCCAGGCACTGCGCGATCTCGTCGAGCAGAGCCTGCTGCGTCACTTCCTCCACTACCGCGCACGGCTGGCTGATCTGCACCGTGCCGTCGACGCGCCGGCCCGTCACGGTGCCGCTCCGCGTCTGGATGGCGACCGGCGAGCCGTCCCATTCGCCGCGCCGGTGCAGCAACCACAGCGCACCGACGGTGGCGTGGCCGCACATCTCCATCTCGTGGTTCGGCACGAAGTAGCGCATGCGCAGGGCGTGCGCGGGCGTTTCCGGCTTGAGTACGAAGACCGATTCGTGCCCGCTGCGCCGTGTGTATTCCTGCATCTGCGCGGCGGAAAGCACATCGGCATCGAGCCAGACCGGCGCGGGATTGCCACCGGCCTTCGGGTCGGCCCCCACGAAGACGCGGATGTCGTGAACGCTGGGGAAAGGAATCGTCGCCATCGTCACTCCGCCTTCGCGTTCACCGAGCGCGCGATGCCGCCCCAGAGCTGGATGTCGCTGCGGATCTGCGCCTGGAATGCGTCGGGCGGCACGGTCCACGGCGTCACGCCCTTGGACTGCATGTCGGCGCGCAGGGCAGAGTCGCGCATGGCGGCGTCGAGGGCTGTGCGCAGGCGCTGTACTACCGGCTGTGGCGTGGCCGCGGGCGCCATCAGTCCATACCAGAGCTGCGGCTTGAAGCCCTTGATGCCGGCCTGCTCGAAGGTCGGCAGCCCCTCGAAGCCGGCGGAGGATTCGCTGATCGCCAGTGCCCGCATGCGGCCGCCGCGCACCTGCGCCAGCAGCGAAGGCGGGTTGTCGAACAGCGCCTGGATCTGCCCGGCCATCAGGTCGGCCTGCGCGGGCGCCGCGCCGCGGTAGGGCACGTGGATCATCTCGATGCCGGTGCGCTGCTTGAAGAGTTCGCCCGCGAGGTGGCTCAGGCTGCCGTTGCCGATGCTGCCGTAGTTGAGCGCCTGCGGATGGGCCTTGGCGTAGTCGATGAAGCCCTTCACGTCGCGCGCCGCCAGCGAAGGCGTCACCACCAGCACGAAGGGCGTGGTGCCGATGGTGCCGATCGGCACCAGGTCCTTGACCGGGTCATAGGGCAGCTTGGGGTACACCGCGTCTGCGGAGGCGATGGTCGAGGTGGTGGCGGCCACCAGCGTGTAGCCGTCGGGGTTCGCCTTGGCGCCGAAGCCCGTGCCCACGGTGCCGCCCGCGCCCGAGCGGTTGTCGATGATCACCGACACGCCGAGGGCAGCCTGCAGCCGCTGCTGCACAGAGCGGAAGATCACGTCCGTGCCGCCGCCGGCGGGGAAGGGTACGATGATCGTGACCGGCTTGGCTGGATAGCCCGCCTCGGGGGCAGACCACGAGGCGGCGGGGCCGTACAGGATGCCGGCGGCTGCCAGCCCGAGGAGCGCGCGGCGGCGCAGTGCTTGGGGTTTCATGTTTCTTGCTTGCGGAAGTGGTGTTTCCCGATTCTGTTGAGCGTGCGCGAATGCGCGCGGCCGATTGCGACATGCACGAGTTCAATTGCGACAAGGAGTGCCCATGCACCTGACGAACACCCGGATACCGGCGCCGCGCCAGTCGCTGTTCGTCGAGCGGCTTTCGCACCACGCCACCATGGTCGCGAACGCCCGCGAGCGCTACGCCACCGACACCCACGTGCACGATTGCGACATGCTCTTCGTGCCCCTGGCGGGACGCTTCAGCGTGGGCGATGCGCAGGGCGGCGCGCAGACCCTGGGCCCCGGGCACTTCCTCTGGTTCGCTGCCGGCAGCGCGCATTCGACGACCACGCTCACTGCGGGGCAGACGCACATCGCGGTCTATGTGGACCCTGCGCTGTGGGCGACCGCGCTGCAGGCGCAGGGCGTCTCGGCGCCGCCGCAGGGCATGCGCGCGGGCAGCACGGCGCTGCGTGCGCTGTCGCAGCGGATGTTCGAGTCGGCGAAAGCAGGCACCGCCGAGAACTACGCGCTGTGCGGCGCGCTCGTCATGGAGGCTGCGCGTCTCGGCGGCAATCCGCTGTCCGACGGCGATCCTTCATCGGTGCTGCTGGTGGCCGAGCTGCTGGCGGAGGCCATCGACGCCGACCTGTCGCAGCCGCTCTCGCTCGAAGCCTTCGCGCAGCAGCACCGCCTTTCGCGTCGCCAGGTGGAGCGCGTCTTCCGCGCGAAGTACGGCGTGTCGCCGCTGGCCTACCTGCAGCGCAGGCGGCTGGAGCGCGCGGAATATCTGCTGAGGAACACGCGGGATTCGGTGCTTTCCATCGCACTGCAGGTGGGCTGGGAGTCTGGCTCGTACCTGTCCCGGATGCTGGAGAAGACCTGGGCGAAGAGCGCGACGCAGATCCGCGCCTCGGGCCTCGTCGACAACGGGAGCTAGCCCGCCGGCGCTTCCCAGGCGAAACCGACGCCGTACACCGACCGTATCCAGTCGTGCTCCGGCGTCACCACGCCGAGCTTGCGGCGCAGGTTCTTCACGTGGCTGTCGATGGCGCGTTCGGTCACGTCCACCGTGTCGTCGTAGGCCAGCTCCAGCAGGCGGGCGCGCGAGAAGATGCGCCCCGGGTGCCGCGAGAGCACCTGCAGCAGCCCGAATTCGCGCCGCGTGAGGTTCAGCGGCGTGCCTTCGAGCGAGGCACGCCAGTGCACGTCGTCCAGCACCAGCCCCGGCGCGTCGCCCTGCGGGGACGCTCCCTGTGCGAGGCCCGGCGCGGTGCGGCGCAGCACGGCGCGCACCCGCGCCACCAGCTCGCGCGGCGAGAAGGGCTTGCACACGTAGTCGTCGGCACCCAGCTCCAGGCCCAGCAGCCGGTCGACTTCCTCGATGCGCGCGGTCAGCATGATGATCGGGTGCGCCGTGTGCTCGCGCGCGCGGCGCAGCACCTCGATGCCGTCGAGACGCGGCAGCATGATGTCCAGCAGCGTGAGGCCGGGCGGCGAGGCGACGATGCTCTCGAGCGCGCTCTGCCCGTCGGTGAAGAGTTCGGTGTCGTAGCCCGCGTGGCGCAGGTAGTCCTGCACCACCGAGGCGATGTCGGTTTCGTCTTCGACGATGACGATGCGTGTCATGACGTTGCTGCCAGTGGAAGGGTGATGGTCAGGCGCAGGCCGCCCAGTGGCGAGGTCGACGCGTCGATGGTGCCGCCGTGCGCCTCGACGGTCGCGCGGCAGATGGAAAGGCCGAGCCCGGAGCCGCCGTGTTCGCGGCTGCGAGAGCTCTCGCCGCGGAAGAGGCGGTCGAACAGGCGCGGCAGCTCGGACTCGGGCACGCCCGGCGCGCTGTCGTCGAACACCAGCGTGAGGCGGTTGCCCGTCCACGCGCCTTCGACGATGACGTCGATGCGCAGCTCGCCGCCCTCGTCGGTGTAGGCCAGCGCGTTCTCCAGCAGGTTCATGAAGACCTGGTGCAGCCGGTGCGCGTCGCCCTCGATCACGGGCTGCGCGGAGGCACCGATGCGGTCGACCGCGCGGCGGTCCACCGTGATGTTGCGCGCGTCGAAGCGGTCGCGGGTGTGGTCGAGCGCTTCCTTCAGCAGCGAGAGCGGGAACACGGTGGTCGCGAGCAGGTCGCTCTGCGGCTCGCGCATGCTGCTGCGCAGGTCGTCGACCAGCTGGCCCAGGCGGATCACCTGCCGGTGCAGCCGCAGCGCGGTGCGCTCGTCGAAGGTGCGCACGCCGTCCTGCAGCGCCTCGATTTCCGCGCGCATGGCGGCCAGCGGCGTGCGCAGCTCGTGGGCCGCGTCGGCCAGCCAGGCGCGGCGCGAGGCCTCCATCGTGTCCAGGCGCTGCGCCATGTCGTTGAAGGTGCGGCCCAGCAGCGCCAGTTCGTCGGAGCCCTGCACCGCGACGCGGGTGGAGAGCCGGCCGCGCGCCACGTCCTGCGCGGCCTGCGTGAGTTCGTCGATGGGCCTGAACCACCGGCGCGCCAGGAGCCACGACAGCACCAGCGCGAAGCCGAGCCCGCACAGGCCGGTGAGCACGATCACGCCCGACTGCCGCGCGACGAAGGCCCGGTCGGCCTCACTCTCCAGGCCCTGCATCGGCGTCAGCGCCAGGTAGCCGATGACGCTGCGGTCGCGCCGTATCGGTATGCGCGCCGCGCTCGCCAGGTCGCCCTCGGCGCCCACCACGCGCGCGCCATGCGCGTCGAGCAGGGCCAGCCGCTGGAAGATGGAGTCCGGCATCTCGCGCGGATCGCGGAAGAACCACGGCGGCGGCATCGTCGGCAGCCGGCGCGGCACCAGGTCGAGCTGCTGCGACGGCAGGCCGGATTCCGGCGGTGGCGGGGGTGGAGGCGGGCGGCCCTCGTCCTCGTTGTTGCCGTCGCCGGCATTGCCGCGGTTGCCGCGATTGCCCTCCGGCGGCGGGTTGCCGCGCATGGCGCGGTGCTCGTACCAGGGCGGCAGGCGCCTTTCGTCGGCGCCGCCGGTGCCGTTGTCGAGCGCGGCGGCCAGTCGGCCCATCTGCAGGCGGCGCCATGCGTCTTCGTTGTCGTGCAGGCCCTTCCAGTCGCCGTTGGCCACGTAGTACTTCAGGAGGATCTGCGAGAGCCAGTCCATGCGCCGGATCTCGATCTCGGCCACGTAGGAGCCCAGCCCGCGCTGCAGCGCGATGATCGACAGGCCCGCGAAGCTGATCAGCAGCACGATCAACAAGGCGGCCAGCGCCAGGAAGATCTTTCTGGAAAGGGTCAGGTGAGGCATGGGCTCGGAGGGGCAGTGCCGCATTCTGCGGCATGCATGGCGGGCGAGGGGAGGCGGGCTGAGGACGGCTGGAGGGGACGGCCACCGATCATCGCGGCCGAATGTGGAGGAATCTGGGAGGAAATCCGCTCGGGGATCTCCATCTTTTCTCCACCATGCGGCCCCAGCATGAGGCCATGAATCCGGAACCGAGCCTTGCGCTGCAGGGGGCGATCGTCGTGTCTTTCTGCCTTCTTGCCCAGGCGTGGGTGCTGCTGGTGCTCTGGGCCGAGGTCCGGGTCACGCGGCCGGCCGGTACGCAACTCACAGGCTCCAACGTTCACAGGGAAGAAGAGTGACAAGTCACGACGACACCGCCATCGGCCGCCGCGGCCTGCTGGCCACCTTGGGCGCCGCCACGCTGGCTGCAGCCTCCGCCCGGCCCGCCGGGGCCGCCACCGCGCTGAAGAAGCTGCCGCTGACCGCGCAGACCACCGAAGGCCCCTACTACCTCGACCTGGACCGGATGCGCCGGGACATCACCGAGGGGCTCGAGGGCGTGCCGCTGGAAGTGCGCTTCAACGTCTGCGACACCACCGGAAAGCCGCTGCCTGGGCTGCGCGTGGACATCTGGCATTGCGACATGCAGGGCCGCTATTCCGGCTTCGGCGAGCAGGGCGACGACCGCTCGCTCGCCTTCGAGGGCAAGACCTTCCTGCGGGGCAGCCAGCTCACCGACCGCGAGGGCGTCGCCGCCTTCGCCACCATCTATCCGGGCTGGTACGCGGGGCGCACCACGCACATCCACATGAAGGTGCTCGACGGAACGCGTGCGGTGCTCACCTCGCAGTTCTTCCTGCCCGATGCGCTCAGCGAGTTCCTGTACACGCAGGTTCCGCTCTACCAGCGCACGCGGATGCGCGACACGCTCAACAGCGTCGATGGCATCGCGCTGAAGGCCGGCGACACCGTGCTCGGCGCGGTGCGCGAGGAGCGGCAGCGCTATGTGGCCACGCTCGCGCTGGTGGTCGATCCGGCCGCGAACCCCGCGATCGAGCGGCCGCCACCGCCTTCCGCGGGCGGCATGCCGCCGGGCGCGCAGGGCATGCCGCCAACAGGCGGTGCAGGTGGTGAAGGCGGCGCAGGCGGCTGGCCGCCCATGCATCCGCGCGCGCTGGCCGGCGCCGCGCGCCTCAAGGCGCTGGTGCCGCCGCGCACCACGAGCTGACGATCGGCCGCTCCGCGAAGCTGAAGCCAACGCCGTAGACCGAGCGGATCCAGTCGTGCGAAGGCACGGCCGCCGCGAGCTTCCTGCGCAGGTTCTTGATGTGCCCGTCCACGGCGCGCTCGTTCACGTCGAAGGCCTCGGGAAAGGCTGCCTCCAGCAGCTTGGAGCGGGTGAACACCCGTCCGGGGTCGCGCGACAGTGCCCGCAACAGCAGCAGCTCGCGGCGCGTGAGCGTCAGCGCGCGGCCTTCGAGGCAGGCGTTGCCGCGAGGGTCGTCGAAGCGCACGGCGGTCGAGGGCCGCGCCACGCTGTCGCGCCACTGTGCATGCCGGCGCAAAACCGTCTGGATGCGCGCCACCACCTCGCGCGGCGAGAAGGGCTTGCAGACATAGTCGTCCGCGCCCATGTCCAGCGCCAGCAGCCGGTCGGCCTCGTGCGTGCGCCCGGTCAGCATGATGATCGGGTGCTTGCCGCAGGAACGCACCTTCTCCAGCACCTGGATGCCGTCGATGCGCGGCAGCACCACGTCGAGCAGGGTGAGCGCGGGCGGTTCGCCCAGGATGCGCTCCAGCGCGGCCTCTCCGTCGCCGACCTGCTCGATCTCATGGCCCGCGCCGTGCAGGTGGCCCAGCAGCAGCGAGGCGCTGTCGTGCCTCTTGTCCTCCACCAGCAGGATGCGACCCATGGCCAGGACCCCCCGTGCTCAGAACGAGGTTCCGATCTGGAACTGGAAGCGCTGCGTGCGGTCGGCCGCGATGTTGTTCGCGGTGTCGGCCTTCTGGTAGATCAGCGGCACCGCGTAGGCCAGCCGCAACGGGCCCAGCGGGGAGATCCAGCTGATGCCGATGCCGGTGGAGGCGCGGATGCGGTTCTGCGCCTTCCACTGCGCGTCGGTCATGCTCGCGGTGCGGTCGGCGAACACGTTGCCCGCGTCGAGGAAGGTGTACAGGCGCAGCGTCTTGTCGTTGCCCGCGCCAGGGAAGGGCGTGCTGAACTCCATGTTGAAGATCGCCTTGCGCGTGCCGCCCAGCGCGCCTCCCGTGACCGAGTCGGCCGGGCCGAGCGAGTTCTGCTCGAAGCCGCGGATCGAGCCCAGGCCGCCAGCGTAGAAGTTCTTGAAGATCGGGTAGGTGCTGTCGCCCAGCGCGCGCGCATAGCCCAGCTGCCCGTTGATGGCCAGCGTGTACTGCTTGGACAGCGGGAAATACTGCTGGTACTGGTAGTTGGTCTTGAGGTAGCGCAGCTCGTTGCCGACGCCCATCTCGAGGTTTGCGCTCTGCAGGCGTCCGCGCGTGGGAACCAGCGCGCTGTCGCGGTCGTCGCGCGACCAGCCCAGCGTGGCCGGGATGGCGATCATGCTCGACTTGGTGCAGCTCACGCTCGGCGCGGTGCCCGTGCACTTGAAGTAGTCGAGGTAGGCCTGCGGCGTGGCGGTGTACACGTACGAGCCGTCGACCAGCGTGTAGGTGCCGTTGGTGCCCGGCGTGAACGACCAGCGCTCCAGGCCGATGCCGAGGAACACCGTGTCCTGCTCGCCCACCGGGAAGCCGAATCGGATGGAGCCGCCGTCGCTCGCGAGCTTGTAGTTGCCGTCGGCCTCGTAGTAGGGCCGCGTGGTGGTGTGGAACACGTTGATCGTGCGCGAGATGCCGTCCTTGGTGAAGTACGGGTCGGTGGCCGTGAGCGAGATGGTGCGGTTGTACGAGCTGGTGTTCACGTTCAGTCCCAGGTAGTTGCCGCTGCCGAACACGTTCTCCTGCGTGATGCCGAAGGTCAGCGAGACCTTGTCGGTCGACGAATAGCCCGCGCCCAGCTGCAGCGATCCGGTGGGCTTCTCGGTCACGTTCACCGCCAGGTCGACCTGGTCGGGCGAGCCGGGTACGTCGACGGTGTCGACGTTCACGTCGGTGAAGAAACCCAGGCGGTCGATGCGGTCGCGCGAGGCGCGGATCTTGTTGCCGTCGTACCAGGCGCCCTCGTACTGGCGGAACTCGCGGCGGATCACCTCGTCGCGCGTCCTGGTGTTGCCGCCGATGTTGATTCGGCGCACATAGGCGCGGCGCGAGGCTTCCGCCTTGAGCACCAGCGTCACGCGGTTGTTCTGCCGGTCGATCTCCGGCTCGGCCTTTACGCGCGCGAATGCGTAGCCGAAGGTGCCGAAGTAGTCGGTGAAGGCCTTGGTGGTGGCGGCCACGTCCTCGCCGTTGTAGGGTTTGCCGGGGCGGATGGTCACCAGCGTCTTGAACTCGTCCTCGTGGCCCATGTAGTCGCCCGCGAGCTTCACGCCGGCCACCACGAACTTTTCGCCCTCGGTGATGTTGATCGTGAGGGTCAGCGTCTGCCGGTCGGGCGAGATGGCGACCTGCGTGGAGTCGATGCGGAACTCCAGATACCCGCGCGTGATGTAGTAGGAGCGCAGCGTCTCCAGGTCGCCGTTGAACTTGGTGCGCGAGTACTGGTTGGACTTGGTGTACCAGTCGAGCCAGCCGCCCGTGTCCTGGTCGAAGAGGTCGAGCAGCGTGCTCTCGCTGAAGGCCTTGTTGCCGACCACGTGCACTTCCTTGATGCGAGCGGGCTCGCCTTCGGTCACGGTGAAGGTGATGTTCACCCGGTTCCTCTCCAGCGGCGTGACGGTGGTGATGACCTGCGCGTTGTAGAGGCTGCGGCTGATGTACCGCCGCTTGAGCTCCTGCTCGGCGCGGTCGGTCAGCGCCTTATCGTAGGCCTGCCCTTCGGACAGCCCCACCTCGCGCAGCGCTTTCTGCAGCGCCGCCTTGTCGAATTCCTTGGTGCCCACGAAATCCACGTCGGCGATGGAGGGGCGTTCTTCCACAACCACCACCAGCACGTTGCCATTCACGTCGATGCGCACGTCCTTGAAGAGACCGAGTTCGAACAGCTTGCGGATGGCCGCGCTGCCGCGTTCGTCGCTGTAGGTGTCGCCGGCTCGCAGGCCCATGGTGGCGAAGACGGTGCCGGGCTCGACGCGCTGCAGGCCTTCGAGCCTGATGTCCCTGACGGTGAAGGGCTCGACCGCCCAGGCGGAAGATGTGGCGACGGATGCAAGCAGCGCGGCGGCAGCTGCGAGTGACTTGGGAAACTGCATCGCCGCATGGTTCCCGCCAATGTCGGAGAAATTTGGGACTTTCTCCGGGCTGCCCCGGACCGGCCGGGGTCTTTACCTGCGGCTTACTGCAACCCCATTGCGTTCGATGCCGCCCATGCCGGCGCGGCGGCGGCTTCCGGCATCTGCACGCTTCTTTCGCGGCAGTTGCGCAGGTGGTCCTCGATCGTCAGGCCGCCTTGAATCTCGAGCAGGCGCTCCACGGTTCGGTCGATGGCCCGCTCGTCCAGCAGCGGGTAGTTGCGCGCGAGGCGGCCGTTGTTGCGAACCAGGCGCGCGATGTAGGGCAGGTCCTGCTGCGTGATGACGGCCGCCGGCATCACGCCTTCCAGCTCGATGCCCTCGCAGGGCAGCAGCACGAAGTACTGCAGCCGCAACTCGTCGGACAGCAGGCTGCGCAGCTGCGTGGTCTTGCGCCCCCCTTGCCATGCGGGGTCTTTCACCTCGCGCGCGTTCTTGCCGCCGTGCAGGCGCAGAAACCAGCGCGGCGGCGACTGGTCCGATTTCTTGCGGTAGACGAACGCGTTGCGCCAGGCCTTGATCTCGAAGAGATACACGCCGGTCTCGCACACCAGCACCGCGTCGACGCGCGCGGTGGGCACCGTGTGGCCCTCCGGCATCGGGATGATGAGGTTGCGAAGAATGCGCAGGTACGAAAAGGTGGGGCTGAATGCGCTGGCGAGCTGCTGCACGCCCAGCGAGGTGGCGGTCGTGCTCGGCGGCAAGGCGATGGTCATGGAGGGCTCCTTCGATCGAGGGAGCATCGCGCCGCTTTTGGGAGACTTCTTGAACGAGGTGTTTCCTTCGGTGGAGCGCCATGGTTTGCGTGCAAACAACAGTTCTCCCAAAGCAATGGTCAATCACAAGATTCCTCCGAATTTGAACGGGACCATGCGTGTCTGCTGCTCGATGTAGAGCCGCTGCAACTGGAGAACCTGAATGAAGAAAACCCTCACGGCATTCGCTGCCCTGGCCGTCTGCGGCCTGGCTTGTGCCCAATCGTCCGTCACGTTGTTCGGCGTCGTGGACGCCGGCCTGACCTACCAGTCGACGACCTCGCGCGACACCACCACCGGCGCGTCGGTCAAGCAAAGCAAGACCAGCCTGGGCAACTCCGGCTACAACTCCAGCCGCATCGGCTTCCGCGGCACCGAAGACCTCGGCGGCGGGTTGGCCGCGAGCTTCTGGCTCGAAGCGCCCATCACCAACGACGACGGCGCCACCGGCATCTCCACCTTCGCGCGCCGCTCCACCGTGAGCCTGTCGGGTGGCTTCGGCGAGCTGCGCCTGGGCCGCGACTACACGCCCACCTTCTGGAACGACACCGTCTTCGACCCGTTCGGCACCAACGGCTCGGGCACCAACGTCATCAGCACCGTCAGCGGCAACACCACCCTCAACAACGCCAACTACGTGCGCGCCAGCAACTCGATCGGCTACTTCCTGCCGCCGAACCTGGGCGGCTTCTACGGCCAGTTCCAGTACGCGCTGCACGAGAACGCCAGCACCGACGCCACCAGCACCACGGCCGCCTCGAGCAGCAGCGCTGGCCGCTACGTGGGTGGCCGCTTCGGCTACGCCAACGGCCCGCTGGACGTCGCCCTGGGCGTGGGCCGCAGCACCGTCGTGGACACGACCGCGCTGCAGCGCAGCGTGCAGACCATCAACCTGGGCGCCTCGTACGACTTCGGTCCGGTGAAGCTGTTCGGGGAGCTGTCGAACGTGAAGAACAAGTTCGACTACGCGGCAGTGGCCGACACGCACGACAGCTACAACGGCTACCTGATCGGCGCGACGGTGCCGGTGGGCGCGGGCCTGATCCGCGTGGCGTACTCGCAGGTGCGCTACAACGAAGGCGCGGCCGGCATCACGGGCGAGGACCCGCTGGCGCGCAAGTTCGCCATCGGCTACGTGCACAACCTGTCCAAGCGCACGGCGCTGTATGCGACGGTGGCGCGCGTGAACAACCGCAACGACGTGAACTACACGGGCAGCCTGGTGTCGGCCAGCACCACCGGCTATGGCAGCACGGGCACCAGCTACACCGGCCTGCCGCGTTCTTCCACCGGCTACGACTTCGGCATCCGCCACGCGTTCTGATATCGAACGCGCGCCGCGCGGAAGGGAAGGGGCATGCACGCGCTGCCCTTTTTTCTTCCGCGCGGCTTTTTCGTTTGCGCCTGTATTCCTCATTCCACACAACCAGCAGTGAGCTTCGACCGATGAACCGAGTCCGACTTCTCGCGGGCGTGCTGGCGGCCTCCGGGCTGGCCGGCTGCATCATGCTGCCCCCGCCGCCCATGCCCTATCGTCCGCCGCCGCACGGCTTCCGCGGCGAGGGACCGCCGCCTCCAATGCTCTTCGGCGATGCGCGCCGCCCGCCTCCGGGCTGGGGCGCATGCGAGGCCGGCCGCGCACCGGCGCAGGAGCGTTGCGCGCGCGGCCTGCCGGGCGAACCCGCGCCGCAGCCGCCGGGAGCGCGCTGATGACGGGCGGAGGGCAGCTGCAATCGGGCAACCTCGGATTCATCATCGCCGCCGCGATCCTGCTGGGGCTCGGCGGCGTGGCCGGCATGATGTTCTCGCTGTTCGTCGCCAACCTGCGGCAGAGCGCCAAGGCGCGCGAACTCGCCGCGCAGGCCCGCGGGGAAGCGCGGCAGCGCATGAGCGCGAGTCGCGCGCAGGACATCGGTGCGCTGCTCGGCGCCGCCTCGGCCCAGGCCGACGGCAAGGCCATCCGCCTCGACATCCAGCTGCCGCAGGAGGCGGTATGCGTGTTCGCGATCGAGGCCGAACTGCGCGAACTGCTCGCGAAGGTCACGGCCTATGCGGCCAGCGTGATGCGCGCCGGCACGACGCTGCAGGTGTCCGCGCATGCCGATGGCGAGCAGGCGGTAGTCCACTGGCGAGACCTCGATGCGGTCGATGCCCATCCGCCGCTCGCGAGGTTCTTCGACGGCAGGCTCCCGGCCGCAATGGCGGCCAGCGCCAAGGCCTGCGAGCGCATCGCCGGCCACCATGGCGGGCGCATCTACTCGGCGCCGCATGGCGGCGGCGTGCTGGGGCTCACGCTGCGCCTGCCGCTGCTGCGGGCCTGAGCGCGGCTTTCGAACATGGACAAACGGTAATGAAGGGGCAGCGCTTTCTCTGATCCAATGGCGGCTAGGATGGCCCTGGCGGCGCCCGCGTGAACGTGACGATGGGCGCCGGCCGACCCCGTCGCCATGAGCATCATCAGAACGCAGCTTCTTCCCCGTCTTCATCCTCCGTCGCCAGCCTCCATCGCCGCTCCCTGCCGGAGCGCCGCGCAGGGGTGCTAGGCCCCACCGCCATGTGGCGCTGCCTCATCGTCGAGGACGACGCCGACAACGCGCGCTACATCGCCGACGGCTTTCGCTCGCTCGGCCACGTGGCGGTGATCAGTCGCGACGGCGCCGACGCGCTCGCTCGCGCCACCGGCGAGCAGTGGGACATCGTCATCCTCGACCGCATGCTGCCCAACGAGGTGGACGGCCTCTCGATCCTCTCGACCATGCGCGCGCTCGGCAAGAAGACGCCGGTGCTGGTGCTCAGCGCGCTGAATGCGCTCGACGAGCGCGTGCGCGGGCTCCAGGCCGGCGGCGACGACTACCTGGCCAAGCCCTTCGCTTTCTCGGAGCTTGCAGCGCGCGCCGAAGCGCTGGTACGGCGCTCCCGCACCGGGCCCGAGATACGCATGCTGCAGATCGCCGACCTCACGCTCGACCTCGCGCGCCGCCATGTCGAGCGCGGCGGCCGGGCCATCGCGCTGCAGCCGCGCGAGTTCAGGCTGCTGGCCTATCTCATGATGCATCCGGGCCAGGTGGTCACGCGCACCATGCTGCTGGAGGCGGTGTGGGACTACCAGTTCGATCCGCAGACCAACGTGATCGACGTGCAGGTCAGCCGGCTGCGCGGCAAGCTCGACGCGGGCGGCGCCCCCACGCTGATCCACACCGTGCGCGGCGTGGGCTACACGCTGGCAGCGCCGCAATGACCGCGGCTCTGCGCCGGCTATGGCGCTCGGTCGGCTTCCGGCTCGCCTTCTACTACGGGCTGCTGGTGGCGATCACCATGCTGGCGGCGCTGGCCATCGTCTACATGCAGACGGTGGGCGTGCTGCAGCAGCGCATGGTGCGGCAGGTGGCCGCGAGCATGCAGCAGCTGATGGTGCGCTACGACGCGCGCGGCGCCGACGGCGTGGCCGGGGAGATCGCGAATGCGCTCTCCGACGGCCGCAACTCCGACAACGAGATCTACCTGCTGACCGACCGCGAAGGCCGCAAGCTCGCGGGCAACCTCGACCAGATGCCATCGCAGGCCCCCGATGCGGGCGACGGCGTGCACCGCCGCGTGGTGCGCACGGGCCAGACCGTCATCGCGTACCTGGTGATGCGCCCGCTGGCCGATGGCGGCATGCTGGTGGTGGGGCACGACCTGCGCGACCAGGAGTCCATCGAATCGCTGGTGGCCAGCGCCAGCGCGGCGGCGGGCATCGTGGCGGTGCTGCTGCTGATCGGCGGCACCTTCGTCTTCCGCCAGGAGCTGGAGCGCAGCGTGGGTGCGGTGCGTCGCACTGCCGCGCGCATCGCCGAGGGCGAGCTGCAGGAGCGCGTGGAGCCTTCGGGCGAGGAAGACGAGTTCGCGCTGCTGGAGCACGACATCAACGCGATGCTCGACCGCATCCAGTCGCTGATGGACGGCGTTCGCCACGTCTCCAACACCATCGCGCACAACCTGCGCACCCCGCTCACGCGCGTGCTGGTGCGGCTGCGCGCGGTGGAAGCAGGGCTCGATGCGGGCGACCCGCAGCGCGAGGCCGTGAGCACCGCCATCCGCGAACTGGAGGAGCTGGCCGTGGTTTTCGAGAAGCTGCTGCAGATCGCCGAGGTGGAAGCCGGCGCGCGGCGGCAGCAGTTCGCGCCGGTGGCGCTGCACGTCATCGCCGACGACGTGGCGGAGCTCTACGAGGCCGTGGCCGAGCTGCGCGGCATCGCGCTGCTGCGCGAGCCCGCCGACATGGCCGTGGCGCTGGGCGACCGCGACCTGCTGGCTGGCGCGGCCGCCAACCTGCTCGACAACGCGCTGAAGTACGCCGGCACCGGCGCCACGGTGCGCATAGGCACGCACACGGTGGACGGCAGGGCGCAGCTCTTCGTGCAGGACGACGGGCCGGGCATTCCGCAGGCCGAGCACGAACGCATCGGCGTGCGCTTCCACCGGCTCGACCGCAGCGTGCCGGGCCACGGGCTGGGCCTTGCGAGCGTGCTGGCGGTGGTGGCGCTGCATGGCGGGCGGCTCGATTTCGCGGATGCGAAACCGGGCCTGCGCGCATGCATCGACCTGCCGATGGCGGACGGCTGAGCGGGCGCCTTCGTTCCCGACATTGCCGAATGGCAATGTTCTGTTCATGCACAGCGGGGCCGTGAATTCCTAGGATCGACCGAGCGCACATACCGTGCGGATCAACGCAGTTCCTTCCAGGAGACATCAACGGTGAGAATCAAGAGTCAGAGAGACTTCTGCTCGGGCGTGCTCTTCAGCGCCTTCGGCGTGGCCTTCGCATGGGGCGCCACCACATACAACGTCGGCACCGGCGCTCGCATGGGGCCGGGCTACTTTCCCCTGATCGTGGGCATCCTCATCGCGCTGATGGGCGTGCTCATCACGCTCAAGGCGCTGGCCGTGGAGACGGAAGACGGCGAGCCCATCGGGCGCATCGCATGGAAGCCGCTGGTCTTCATCATCGGCGCGAACCTGATTTTCGGCGTGCTGCTGGGCGGCCTGCCGAGCATCGGGCTGCCGTCGATGGGACTCATCGTCGCCATCTACGCACTCACCTTCATCGCCAGCCTCGCGGGCGACAACTTCGGCTGGAAGGGCGTGACCATCCTCGCCACCATCCTCGCGCTCGGCAGCTACCTGGCCTTCGTGGTCGCGCTGAAGCTGCAGTTCCAGGTGTGGCCGACCTTCATCTCGGGCTGATCCGCGGCAAAGAAGACACAAGAACAAGACACAAGAACAAGACAAGAAAAATGGACCTGATCACCAATCTCTCGATCGGCTTCGGCGTCGCCTTCACGGCGCAGAACCTCGTCTATGCCTTCGTGGGCTGTTTGCTGGGCACGCTGATCGGCGTGCTGCCGGGCATCGGCCCCGTGGCGACCATTGCGATGCTGCTGCCTGCCACGTATGCGCTGCCGCCGGTGTCGGCTCTCATCATGCTGGCCGGCATCTACTACGGTGCGCAGTACGGTGGCTCCACCACGGCCATTCTGGTCAACCTGCCCGGCGAGTCCTCGTCGGTGGTGACAGTGATCGATGGCTACCAGATGGCGCGAAAGGGGAGGGCCGGCCCGGCGCTCGCCGCTGCCGGCCTGGGCTCGTTCTTCGCTGGCTGCGTGGGCACGCTGATCCTGGCCGCCTTCGCGCCGCCGCTGACCGAGCTGGCCTTCAAGTTCGGCCCGGCCGAATACTTCTCGCTGATGATCCTGGGCCTGATCGGCGCCGTGGTGCTGGCCTCGGGTTCGCTGCTGAAGGCCATCACGATGATCCTGCTGGGCCTCGCGCTCGGCCTCGTCGGCACCGACGTGAACTCGGGCGTGGCGCGCTACAGCTTCGACATCCCGGAACTCACCGACGGCATCGGCTTCATCGCCATCGCGATGGGCGTGTTCGGCTACGGCGAGATCATCGCCAACCTGGCCGTGCCCGAGCATGAGCGCGAAGTGTTCACCGCCAAGGTGAAGGGCCTGTGGCCCACCAGGCAGGACTTCAAGGACATGACGCCCGCCGTGCTGCGCGGCACGGCCCTGGGCTCGGCATTGGGCATCCTGCCCGGCGGCGGCGCGCTGCTGTCGGCCTTCGCGGCCTACACCATCGAGAAGAAGATCAAGCTCAAGCAGGGCGAGATAGCCTTCGGCAAGGGGAACATCCGCGGCGTGGCGGGCCCCGAGTCGGCCAACAACGCTGGTGCGCAGACTTCCTTCATTCCGCTGCTGACGCTGGGCATTCCGCCCAATGCAGTGATGGCGCTGATGGTCGGGGCCATGACCATCCACAACATCCAGCCGGGCCCGCAGGTGATGACCAGCAACCCGGAGCTCTTCTGGGGCCTGATCGCCTCGATGTGGATCGGCAACCTGATGCTGATCGTGCTGAACCTGCCGATGATCGGTATCTGGATCAAGCTGCTGACCATTCCCTACAAGTGGCTCTTCCCGTCGATCGTGCTGTTCTGCGCGGTGGGCGTCTACTCGGAGAACAACAACACCTTCGACGTGTGGATGGTGGCGATCTTCGGCATCGTGGGCTACCTGTTCCTCAAGCTGAAGTGCGAGCCCGCGCCGCTGCTGCTGGGCTTCATCCTCGGGCCGATGATGGAAGAGAACCTGCGCCGGGCGCTGCTGCTGTCGCGCGGTGACTGGAGCGTGTTCGTGATGCGGCCGCTGTCGGCGGGCCTGCTGGTCGCCGCCGCGCTGCTGCTGATCGTGGTGCTGCTGCCTTCGGTGAAGGCCAAGCGCGAAGAGGCCTTCGTCGAGGACTGACGGGCAGGGGGAAGGCGGCTGGTCGGAACTCCGCGCGATACTTGCGGTCCCACGCTGCCGCCGCCTTTCCTCTGTCCGATGCCCGACGTGCGACTTCCTTCCTTCTCGATCCTTCTTCGCTCGCTCGCCCTGAGCGCGACCCTTCTCGCCGCAGGCGCCCTGCACGCGCAGGCCCTGCCGCCCGGCGTGCGGCTGGGCATGTCGGCCGAGGAACTGCAGGCCGCGCTGCCCGCCGCCGAGCGCGTGCCGAGGCCGCAGCGCCTGGGCGGCGGGCTCGTCGGCTCGTGGCGCGCGGCGCCTGTGGAGATGGCCGGCCTGCTGTTCGAGCCGACCTTCTTCTTCGCGGCCTCGGAACTGCGGCGCGTCGAGTACGTGGCCTCGGCCCAATCCACGCCCGACGGCGGCTCGGCGGCCTTCGCGGCGCTGGTGCAGTGGGGCCGGGGCGTTTTCGGCAACGAGCTGGCGTCGCGCGACCCCGGCAGCGCGTACGCCGCATGGGCGAGCAACGACACCGACATCTACGTGCAGCAGCAGGCCGGCGATCCGCGCAGGGCGAGCGTGCGGCTGGTCTACAAGGCGCGGCAGCTGCGCGACGGCAGCGAGCTCTGAGCGCGGCTTTCGGGCAGCTTCGCCTGTGCCGCTGTTTCGTCAGCTGCGCCGGCGCTGCCCCAGGTCGCGCAGCGCGGCCGAGAGCGCATCCTCGTTCACCGGCTTCAGCAGATGATGATCGAAGCCGGCCTGCGCGATGCGGGCCCGGTCGCCGGGCTGGCCCCAGCCGGTGAGCGCGATCAGCCCCATGTGCCGGTGACGCGGGTGCGCGCGAAGCCGGCGCGCCAGTTCGCAACCGTCCATGCCCGGCATGCCGATGTCCAGGATGCCGAGCGTCGGGCCGAAGTCTTCCGCCGCGCGCAGCGCCTCCATGCCGCCGAAGGCGATGGCCGTCTGGGCGCCCAGCAGGTCCAGCAGCGCCGCGAGCGATTCCGCCGCGTCGCGGTTGTCGTCGACCACCAGGATGCGCTGCCGCGCGGCGGCGGCCTCCGCGTCAACGCCGGGCCGCGTACCGGCCTTCACGCCGCGGCCTAGCAGCGGCAGCGACACGACGAACTCGCTGCCGTGGCCGATGCCTGCGCTCCTCGCGTCGACCGAGCCGCCGTGCAGCTCCACCAGGCTCTTCACCAGCGTGAGGCCGATTCCGAGCCCGCCCTGCGCGGCGCGCGCCGTGTCGCTCACCTGCACGAACATGTCGAAGATCGCGTCGAGCATGGCTGAGGGAATGCCCGTGCCGCTGTCCTTCACGCGCACCACGGCATCGCCGTGGTCCCCCTGCTCGAGGAACACCTCGACGGTTCCGCCCTCGGGCGTGTACTTGGCGGCGTTGTTCAGCAGGTTGGCGAACACCTGCGTGAGTCGCACGCTGTCGCCTTCGACCGCCAGCGAGGCATCGGGCATGTTCAGCGCGAGGTTGTGCTTGCGGGCTTCCATCAACGGCCGGCTCAGTTCGACCGCGTCGCGGATCACCTGCGCCAGCGTCAGCTCGGCGAGCTGCAGCTCGATCTTGCCGCGGGTGATGCGCGAGACCTCCATCAGGTCGTTCACCAGGCGCACCATGTGCTCCACCTGGCGGCCCATGAGCTCGTAGTAGGGCAGTGCCGCCTCGGGCGTGGGGGCCTTGCGCTTGAGGATGGCCAGCGCGGTGCTCAATGGCGCGAGCGGGTTGCGCAGCTCGTGCGCCAGGGTGGCGAGGAACTCGGTCTTGCGCTTGTCGGCTTCGCCCAGGTCGTCGAGGATCCGGCGCAGTTCGTACTGCCGGCGGCGCGCGCGCAGTGCGCTGCGCACTGCGCTCACCAGCGAGGCCACGCGCATGGGCCGCTCCAGCACCGTGACGTTGGCCATGCCGTCCATGGCGACGCCGATGGCACGCGAGTCGGCCCCCTGCCGGGCAAGTATCAGCACAGGCAGGTCGGACCATGGCGGCTGAGCCGAGACCGCATCGGCCAGTTCCGCTGCGCCGGTCCCAGAGAGCATTTCCTCCGACACCAGCAGCGCGCCCGCGCCATGCGGAACTTCCTGCAGCAGGTCGCGCAGCGAGGGGCACGCAAGCGATTCGATGCCGGCCTGCTTCAGCACGGCGGTAGTCATTGCCGCATCCTTCGACGTGGCTGTGCGCAGCAGCACGCGCAGCTGCGTGTGCACGGGAGAGGCGTCGGGGGCGTCGGTGTTCGTCACGGTGGAACGGCCGACACGCCGTCGATCGGTACGGGCACCCCCGTCAGGATGCCCCTGAAGCGGCGCAACGGCTCGCCCACGTTGAGCCCGTTGTGGTCCATCGAGAAGGCGCGGATCGAACGCTCGTGCACGCCACCGCGCTTCTTGAGCACCGAGATCGCCTGGTGCACCTCGCCATCGGATTCGAAGTAGCGCAGCAGCACGACCGCGTCGGCGAGGTAGCTGGCGTCCACCGGTGTCTGCATCTGCATGCCGACGAGCCCGTGCTGGGCGCCCACCAGCAGCGTCGCCACGCCGGACTGGCCGAGGTAGGTGAGCAGCTCATGCAGGTGCACGATCAGGAAGCGCTCGTCCGGCATCGCGTTGAGGTAGCCGTTGAGGCTGTCGATCACCACCACCGCCGCCGAATGCCGCGTGACCGCGAGCCTGATCTCGTGCACCAGCTCGCCGGGCGAGAGCTCGGCCGGGTCGATCTGCTTGATGCGGATCAGGCCCGATGCAAGGTGCGGCTCGATCTCCATGCCCAGCCCCATGCAGCGCGTGCGCAGCGTATTGATGCTTTCGTCGAAGATGAAGAGCGCGGAGCTCTCGCCCCGCTGCGCTGCCGCGATGGCGAACTGCACCGCCAGCGACGACTTGCCGGTGCCCGGAGCGCCGACGAAGAGCGTGCTCGTGCCTTTCTCGAGGCCGCCGCCGAGCAGTGCGTCGAGCTTGTCGATGCCGCTGGGCAGCTTGGTCAGCATCATTTCGCGCGAATGCTCGGCCGCCACCAGCCGCGGAAATACATGCAGGCCGCCGCGCTCGATCTTGTAGTCGTGGTAGCCGCCGCGGAACGACTGGCCGCGGTACTTCACAACCAGCAGGCGGCGGCGAGCCGCGCCGTAGTCGGAATTGGACTGCTCCAGCCGCAGCACCGCGTGCGCGATGCTCTGCACCTGCAGGTCGTGCTCGGTGGCCGTCATGTCGTCCAGAAGCACCACGGTGCACTGGCGTCCCGCGAAGAACTGCTTGAGCGCCAGGATCTGGCGCCGGTAGCGCAGCGAGTTGCCCGAGAGCAGGCGCAGCTCGGACAGCGAATCGAACACCACGCGCGAAGGCTTGAGCGTTTCCACGTCGCCGAGGATGCGCAGCGTGGTCTCGCTGAGCTCCATCTCGGACGGGTGAAACATGGTGTATTGCTCTTCGGGCTGCAGCGCATCCTGGGTGGGCAGCATCTCGCGGATGTGGATCGCCGAGAGATCCCATCCGTGCGAGGCGGCCACGCCGCGCAGTTCGGTTTCGGTTTCCGACAGCGTGACGTAGAGCACCGACTCGCCCGCGCTCACGCCCTCCAGCAGGAACTGCAGGGCAATGGTGGTCTTGCCCGCGCCGGGCATGCCTTCCAGCAGGTAGAGGCGGTTGGGTTCCAGGCCTCCTCCCAGCACATCGTTCAGGCCTGGTACGCCGGTGCTGAGGGGGCCGCTGGCGTTCGGCTCCATCGTCGTTCTCCATGAAACATGCGGACACTCATTCCATCATGGAGCGTTTGAAAATGCATGCGCGCCGCGCCAGCCGGGAGGCCAAGCCCATGTCGGCGGCGATCCCTTTGCACATTGCGGTACGGGTGGTGCGAGGCAGAGGCGTTGTCCTGCACGCCGTGTCGGAACTGTCCGGTTGGCGCGCGGTGCGCGGCAAAGAGACTGCGGCTTCTGCTTCCTTCTTTCTTTCGTTCAACCCCAGACATTTCACTCATTGCCCAGGAGACGACGATGCCCGATGACAGCGAGATCCGCATTCCGCAAGACGACGAACGCATCGACGTCACCGACCTGAAGGAGGTCGACTACTGGACCCGCTGGTTCGGCGTGAGCGAGGCCAGGCTGCGCACCGCCGTGGCATCGGCCGGCACGCACAGGGACGACCTGCGGATCTATCTCGGGCTGCCCTGACCGCTGCCGAGGCGGCGGGTGCCATGCCTCGGGCCCTTGGACCTCAGGCCGCTGCGGCCAGCATGCCCTTCTGCTCGATGAACGCGACCACGTCGGCCACGCCCGAGAGCGTCTTGAGGTTCGTCATCACGTAGGGCCGCTGGCGGCGCATGCGCTGCGTGTCCTGCTCCATCACGTCGAGATTGGCGCCCACGTAGGGCGCGAGGTCGGTCTTGTTGATCACGAAGAGGTCGCTCTTGGTAATGCCGGGGCCGCCCTTGCGCGGGATCTTCTCGCCGGCCGCCACGTCGATCACGTAGATGGTGAGGTCCGACAGCTCGGGGCTGAAGGTGGCCGCGAGGTTGTCGCCGCCCGATTCGACGAACACCACGTCGGCGTCCGGAAAGTCTTCCAGCATGCGGTCGATGGCCTCGAGGTTGATCGAGGCGTCTTCGCGGATCGCCGTGTGCGGGCAGCCGCCCGTCTCCACGCCCATGATGCGCTCGGCCGGCAGCGCGCCGGCCACCGTCAGCAGGCGCTGGTCTTCCTTCGTGTAGATGTCGTTGGTGATCGCGATCAGGTCGTACTTGTCGCGCATCGCCTTGCAGAGCATCTCGAGCAGGGTGGTCTTGCCGGAGCCGACCGGGCCGCCGATGCCCACGCGCAGGGGCGGAAGTCTCTTGGTGCGTTTGGGAATGTGGTGCAGGGCGGAGGTCATGAGGATGGTGCTCGGTTCAGCTTCGGAAGAGGCGGGAATATTGTGTTTCGTGGCGAGCCGACAGCACCGCCAGCAGGGGCGCGAAGGCCTGGCGCTCGTTGTCGCCCAAGGCCATCGCGCGGGTCACGGCATCGGGAATCTCCTGCGCCAGCCGGCCCAGGATGCGCTGGCCCGCGCTCTGGCCCAGCGGCACGGCCTTGACCGCGGCGGCGACCATGTTCTCGGCCCAGCCGAAGGCGAAGGCCAGGCAGCCGTCGTGCGCCGTGGCGCCCGCGCGGCTGGCGGCGAAGGCGAATGCGACGGGGTAGCTCGCACCCAGGTCGGCAAAGACTTCCGCCGTATCGGCGTGGTGCAGCTTCAGCCATTCGACGAAGGAGCGGCCCATCTGCTCTGTCTGCAGCAGGAACTCGGCCGACTCGCGGGTGGCCATCACCCAATCGTTGAGCGCACGGATGCGCGGCATGTCGCCGGCGCTCCAGGCCGCGATGGCCTGCGCGCAGACGGCGAGGTCGCCGCGCGCGAAGCTCAGGTGCAGCTGGTCGGAGATCCATTCGGCCGCGCGCGGTTCGGTGTCGATGCCGGCCCATTCGACGGCCGCTTCGACGCCCTCGGAGTACGAGAAGCCGCCGACCGGCAGCGCGGGCGAGGCGAGCCAGATCAGCTGCAGGAGGCTTTGGGCGGACACGTCGTCAGTGGGAGTGACCGTGATGACCGTGGCCGTGCGAGTGGCCCTGGTCATCCAACAGATCCGGCGCGAGCACCAGCGGCTTTGGGCCGCTGCCTTGGCCATGCGAGTGGCCGTGGTCGTGCGAATGCCCGTGGTCGTGGCTGTGCCCGTGACCGCCGCCGTGCGAATGCTCATGCGACCCGTAAGCGCCGCCCTCGGGCTCGAAGGCTTCTTCCACCGCCACGACGATCAGGTGCATGGAGCGAAGCATGTCGGCCAGCACGTGGTCGGGCTCGATCTTCAGGTGGTCGGGCTTCAGCTCGATGGGCACGTGCCGGTTGCCCAGGTGGTAGGCCGCGCGCGTCAGGTCGAAGGGCGTGCCGTGGGCGGTGCAGTGCGTGATGCGAAGCACCGGCTGCGGCGCCGCGATCACGCGCACCAGCGAGCCGTCCTCGGCCACCAGCACGTCGCCGCCACGCACGAGCGTGCCGCGCGGCAGGAACACGCCGATCTGGCGGCCCTGCGAGTCGGTGGCGTCGAAGCGGCTCTTCTGGCGCACGTCCCAGTCGAGTTCGATGGTGGCGGCACGCTTGAGCAGCACGGGCGCGAGGCCGCGGCCCTGGGGCATGAGTTTGTTTGCGGTGAGCATGGTGCAAATGGAGCGCTCCGGAGGGCGCCCGCTGGCTGGATGAATACCTTCGAGGATACGCAGCCTGTCAAGCAGCCGCGTTCCCCAGGGCTTCAGAACAGGAAATACCGCTGCGCCATCGGCAGCAGCTTCGCCGGCTCGCAGGTCAGCAGGTTGCCGTCGGCGCGCACCGCGTAGGTCTGCGCGTCGATCTCCATCTTCGGCGTGTAGCCGTTGTGGACCAGGTCTTTCTTGCGCACGTTGCGGATGTTCTTCACCGCGCTCAGCTGCTTCTTCAGGCCGTACCGCTCGCCGATGCCAGCGGCCAGGCCGGCCTGCGAGACGAAGGTGAGCGAACTCCTCGCGAGCGATCCACCGTAGGCGCCGAACATCTGGCGGTAGTGCACCGGCTGCGGCGTGGGGATCGATGCGTTGGGGTCGCCCATGGCCGCGAGCGCGATGCTGCCGCCCTTGATGATGGTGAAGGGCTTCACACCGAAGAAGGCCGGCTTCCAGATCACGATGTCGGCCCACTTGCCGACTTCGAGCGAGCCCACCTCGTGCGCGATGCCGTGCGCGATGGCCGGGTTGATCGTGTACTTGGCGACGTAGCGCTTCGCGCGGAAGTTGTCGTTGCGCGCGCTGTCCTCGGGCAGGGTGCCGCGCTGCAGCTTCATCTTGTGCGCGGTCTGCCAGGTGCGG